>WLWD01002690.1_pt1 | contig 64628 bp, 44 predicted proteins | sample 6712731 | NCBI WGS metagenome assembly WLWD01 (sample SAMN12718690, study PRJNA576275) | sponge metagenome | isolation source: marine sponge | host: Mycale hentscheli | place: New Zealand: South Island, Marlborough, Capsize Point | collected 2014-11-01
TAGCTAGGTTCTGCAGGTGTCCTATGGTAGCTAGGTTCTGCAGGTGTCCTATGGTAGCTAGGTTCTGCCTTGCTTGAATTTAGAATGCTAGAAAAATCTAAGAAAGGAAAACTGCAAAGGGTATTTGTCATTTCAGGGATTCTAAACAGAAAGAAAGTTATTTGATTGACCACCTTCACTGCCATCTCCCAGTAACCCGTGACAACAGGGTGAGCACAGCCAGGTCTCATGGCAGACATTAAACAGTTGCAACCTCAAGCATAAAACAAGTGTTGAGGATTCCTCAGATCCGATGGCACTGAACCAACCAATCAGAGTACACATGAAGCTCACATGAATGAGCAGATGGCTACTCTTGATAAGTTAATGCTAGCTATGACTCACACACACACACACACACACACACACACACACACACACACACACACACACACACAATTGTCTAATTTTTTGCCTGGAAAATTATTTTAGGGTATGTATGTTAAAATTAGAATAATAAAACTAATTGCAAGACTATACCATGCTCTTGTAAAATCTATGCAGGCAAAGGAGTTGAGGGTTATACTTTTCTTTCATTTTTTTTAATACACAAATCTTTGCACTGTATTTCTTATGCATTCATTTTAGCACCTAGCCACCAATTAGTCATACCATTCAATTGCTGAAGGACTAATTGGTGGCTAGGTGTGAAATGAATGCATACGATAGGCCATTTCTTAGAACGAAACAAGTAAAGACCAAGTATAAAAGATACCGTTATACAGATTGCACACTACTTTAGCCAGCACAATAGCTGCAGGAAGTCCTCCCCAATGCTTCATTTCAAAACAGCACTGAAGGTAAGTAACTATTAATAAACTTCAAAGTAATTCAGACAGCCATGTTTACTACCAGTGATTGTTTCTACCATTGTATAAGGATTCTCATCACCCACTCTGTCTTACTCTCAAATTAACCTTTGGCAGTGTACCTTGTGTCATAGTGAGTATAGTGAGTATAAGTAATAGTTAGAGCATGCGCGCTTAGGTACTGGTGGATTTAGTGCACAAAGCCCTAGGGCCTAGGCCCTTGGGCTTCAGTGCACTAAATCGCTTAGGTACTGGTGGATTTAGTGCACAAAGCCCTAGGGCCTAGGCCCTTGGGCTTCAGTGCACTAAATCGACCAGTACCTAAGCACCAAGCCTGCGCTGCCCAGTTTCCACTAGCAACTTTGTTTATCAGTATTTTCGGTGTCAAGCGAATTCTTCTGTGTTTCCGGCCCAAAATTAAAATTCAATTATAATTCAATTGAGGCACACTTTAGCATTGTAGCTGCCAGCTGTTATCTCCAGATCTAACTCTAGCGTGGGCTGCTCTGCAGTAGGTAAAGCAGCTAGCTATGTTAAGGTAAATATGAGCGGTAGATAGGGCTGGTCCCTGGTCCCGTAAAGGTCGGATATGAGAGAGTAATAGACCTTATGAGAGAGTAATAGACCTTCCATAACCTGCTCCCTGCTTTATCCGGCCTATTCTATTAAACTAAAACTCAAAAATAGCAATACCTCAAGGGTGGTTAGTATGCACAGTTCATATACCTAAAGGCAAAAAATAGTGCACACTTACCAAGTTAGTACACCTAGTAACAATATAGAAACGGGTTCTAATAATATATAATACCATAATATTGTATAATTAAGATATACCTTTAATTAGTCCACTTTAAAACTTGTTACACAAAAGGAATAATAACACCAAAAATTTGGAAGATAAAATTGGTAGCTATACGATTTGCAATGAAAATTTTAAGGAAGATAGAAAAAAAAATAAAATAAAATCTCACACTTTTCTGCTGCTTTTATTATTTATTGCCTTCTATAATGATGCAGACTGATAGCTGTCTCTGTCTGCTGGTATAGGGAATTGACAAATGGGTGTGGTTCAAGCTGATGCATGTGTCTGGGACATAAAAAAATAATTACATCATTTAAAATCAGTGTTGTAGAGATTCCAGACTATTTCTTGCAAAGAAAAGATCCTGAAGGCTTAGTTTTACTTATTCCCTAATTCTCCCTGAAGATTTAGCATATTTCTATGAAAATTTGGGCATATAAATAAAGTACTATACTTAGTTTAGAAAATGTTTACTTCCTGGCAATTTATATTGTCACTTAATAACTGCATGATTCAAGGTTAATTGGTTACAATAGAAATTGCTTAGTTTTAGTTTTTGTCATCCACTCTATTGGTAGTTTTAGTTTAAATCAAATTTACTGTCTTCTACAAACTTGGTTTAAGTTGTTTCATGTTCACTACAGCTTAGTTTTAGTTAATCTTACCACCAAAGTAAAATACCTCAAGAAGGGAGCCCAATGGACAATCTAACAGCTAGCTACCTAGAGCTAGCTATAGCCACAGTTTGAACAAGCTAGTGGTAACAATTGGCCCTTCAGAATACAGCACACCACACTGAGTTTGGTCATTTAAGTCAGCACTAATAACATTAAAAACAGCAAAGGTTGGCCACAAACAATACCTGAAACCATCCACCAAGTAGTCAGCATAAGCCAACAACAGCAAACTCACACAACATCAGAGAGTTGTAAGTGAATTACCTCATTGGGTGTAGTATATGCCTTCTTTTCCTTTTCCAGCCAGATGTAATGGAGTAAGAAATGTTTGAGAATGCTAGAGTTGGTCTATTATTTGCTGGTTCTAGTTCGCTCAGTGAAATATTCTCAACCGACGCAGCATTCGATGAAGACATGTCAGAGTAGCCTGACGTAGAACTGTCCGCAGACATTACGTTTTCAACTATCTCAAGCGTCTCAATCTGAGGTTGCTCCATCTTTGAAAAAATCAGGCAGCAGAAACCAAAATCGATAGCTAAACTGAAAATACATCAACCATTTATATAGCGAGCACGCGTGGGGCTTTGTTTTGCGAATATTGTGCGCATGCCCACCCGTTCAGGCACTTAATTTTCCGTTCAAATGTGATAAAAACATTTTTTTTTATCACTTTTGAAAGTGCCGACTAAAGCCACACCTCCCTCAGCATGGTTGGATATAGAGTTGCGATAGCGATGAGCTGCCGACTTCGGTGGAAGGGGTAGAAGTGAGAGAGAGGGGGAAAGCATTTAATGTTGCTCAGACTCCCCTTTTAAATGCTGCTCAGACTCCCCTTTTAAATGCTCTAGATGGCTGGTGGGTGTTTCAGTGAAGCGTATGCCTTGTGGTGTTGGCAGAAGCTGCTGATTATACTGGATTAACTGTGCAACAAGTAGCAGTGAGTTACCAAGATGTGGCTTAGTATAGAGTGGCTATATTATTTATTTGGTCTAGGATTATATGAGAAATAGTACAACATGGAGCAAGCCAGAAGCACTGGATCAGTGAAGATTTTTCAAGATACCTTTGATATCCTGGCAGATTTTTCAACAGGAATAGGCAAAATGAAATGGTTAGGTGAACTGATATTTAATAAAGCAATTTAAGTTGTTGTTGTTTTTTTTTTGTTTTTTTGTTTTGCGCAAGAAGGGGCAGGGTGGTGTGATCCAGGGCTCCGCTAGAGTTTGTATTACAGAGATTTATGGAATAGTCGGGTCATCAAACTATTTTCCCCTCAAAACAACAATAATCTGTCATCTTTGCAACCATAACTATGGTACAAAATAGTTGAATCACGGTGGCAAATCATTGCTAGATAGTCGCCCTCTCCCTAGGGCTTCCTGCTCAGGATCGGGTTGGTTATCAGCGATAATTCCTCAAATGCATGGTTTATATCATGTATATAATAGTTAAACCATTGGTGTGGAGAATTATCGCTCCAGCCCGGTGAGGGTGTTTATCTAGTGATAATTCTGAATTGCCATGGTGTCACTTATTTCATTCTATGGTTATCATTTCATACTGTGTAAACGACCAGGTTTTGAAGGTAAAAATTTGTCCAACATTAACAGTTGCTAGCAAGTACCCGCCCACACAGTGGCACTTGATGTATTACAAAGTAAGAATGCAGTAGCATAAGTTGTTTTTAATTTATTGTTATCATTCTCTAGCACTTTACCTCTCGCTCTCTTTTTTCCTGAACTATTTCAGCTTTTCTTATCTCCCTCCTTCCTTTCTTCAGCTCTTCTTCTTGAGTCATGGAGTCTCTTCTCCTCCTTTGTCTATCTTTCCTGCTTCTGAATCTGTCAGTCCTTCTATCATGATTGTGGACTTACACTTTGCGAAACTTTTGCTTCTCTATCATTCTTTCGCCTTCCTTTTTGAAACCTATGCCGCCTTCCCTCACCAATTCCACCTGCTTTTAGTTAATGCAATTAATTGCCTTCTACTAAATGTTATTTAGGGTATTGATCTATGGATTAAAATTAAAATTTTTTGAGAATTTAATGTCATTAAATCCAAAAATATAGCTGAGCTATCTCACTTACTATTATAGTGCTCTAGCACTACCAGTAATACTACTAGTGATGTGCTTGAGCATAAATGGCAAGCGAGCCTAAAACTACACTACTGTTAAGAGATTGATTTTAAATTCTAACACTCAAGCTATTAAAAAAGAAAAGTTCGAGTTTTAAATTACGTGTATAGGGTAAAGGGGATTCAATCAACCACTTGCCGCAGCTAAAAAACAAGTCATGTTATTTCAACGTTTTCTTTGTTATATTCTTTAGTATTTCTAGGATGATACGGCGGGTAATGATTGATAAACCAGAAGATTCTGTTTAGTAAAGTTTGGGACGGGACTGGCAACCGAACTAACACAAAAATGCCAGGGTCAAAGTACAAAATGACATACGTATGTACATCCAAACATATACTAGTGATGTGCTTGAGCACAAAATGGCGAGCGAGCCTAAAGACTATACTATTTTTATATGAATGATTTTGACTTCTAACACTGAAGCTACTGAAAATAAGTTCCAGTTTTTTAATTTCGCATACAAGGTAAAGGGATTTCAGTGCCATAGTTACAAACTCTCTGCAACTGCTTGAATTGAAGGAAAATAACAACAACAAAACAATACACGTTATTTAAACGTTTTCTTTGTAATATTCTTTAGCTAAGTAGTGGTTGTAACACACAATATTTTGACACAACTGGACATGCACCTACACAGACTTACCTTAGCGGTAGTCTAGTGGACAATGTATTTTCAAGTAAATACTGTTGCGCACGGCTTATAACCATGACAAAGAGCGCATTGACTTACCACCGCCACTAACTGAATAGAAATGGAAGTCCCTTAAGTTTTCAAGTTTTAACTGCACCCGCAAAAGAATTCAAAACGGTAAACAATTCAATTTCTAGGGTGATACGGGTACTGATCGATAAACCAGAGGATTCTGTTTAGTGCAATTTGGGACGGGGTCGAACACATAACTAACACAAAAACGCGAGGGTCAAAGTACAAAATGACATACGTACGTCCAAACATATATACAAATAAATAAACATCCCCGATTTTTTCATTTTTACCCCTGTAAGTGTCTCGCTCGCTCGCCAATAAACAAATATTCTCGATTTTCAATTGTGTTACTCCTGTAAGTGTCTTGCTTGCTTTGCTCACTTGCCAATTATACAAACAGCTTTGTCCCTAGCAGCTGTTTATTGAAACACCGCTTTGACGTGCATACATGTGTCTGTATGTGTATATGTGAGTGCAGTTTCCCATACGCACCTCATCAATTGCTGTATTGTTTCAATTGCGACAGCACAGCCAAAGCTCTCTGTAAATGTATTGTGTTGTGTTGAAGACCAAAGCCAAAGCTCCTTCCACTTGTCAATATTCTTAGTTATCATTTCACCATCATTCCACATTTATACTTATCTAGCATGCAAAATTTGTTCCGTATTTGTACATGCATTTATATCACTTTCGCGTATCACCTGATGATAGTAGCAACAACAAAAACAGTGTTTATTCATGAATAATTCATGAGCTTAAACGGTTAGGTAAAACAATGTCATTGAATGAATGGGTATATTTTTTGGTTTCTCACCTCTAGCTTCACACTCACACTGCAAGTTGAAACTTAACAGCACTCTTGAGGTCAAAGTGCACTCCATGGTGCTTGCTGTGTAATGACACTAATATGGTAGTGCAGTCTTATGATAGGTCTCATAGTCCGACTGTGTTGTTGATCGACAAGGTAAACTAAATTTCAAGTCCTCACATTACCCCAAGGATAGCCAGCTTTTATAGGCACAAAATTTAATTCATTAGGATTCTTACGATGTTGGCACAAGAATTAAAGGCAGCTGAACTCACTAGCTTCACTTGCTTGCCAATTATTAACCCTCAGCGCGCATGCACGAGAGGGTTATAGTAATTGTCCTGTCTGTTTGTCTGTCTGTCATACTCTGATTTTGGAAATTACTGACAATTAACAGTTGATTTAGATATGAACTTACTCAGGACGAAGATTTAGGACCTTTTATTGTGCTACTTTTTTAATTTAGGGCTAATCGTTGAGAAAACGTGAAGCTTTCAGCTCCGCGGTAAGTACCAGCTTTTATGGGCAACGCCCCCTAGCGTCACGTCATAATCACGTGAGCAAATAATTTCTTGCAGCCAGCGGTGTAGTTTGATTTATGCTCAGGGAAGTTGTTGAAAGAAGTGAAGTTTTGCATTGAAAATGCTGAGTGTTTCTGGCTAGTTTAGCTTCTTCTCTTATGAAGTCAGCGTTTCCATGTACCATTTTCATTGAGATTATATTGCAATAGCTAGGTAGTGTTTAATAGCGCTGAGGGTTCGCACCTTTGGTGCTTCATTATTATTGCAGTCTACAGGGTAAGCACCCACTATCACAAAAGCGCCCACTCTGTCCATTTCTCTGATATATATAAACGTCCACGTACCAAGTTTATGCCCAGGTTTTAAATTGCTACACGAACAGTGGACTGAGCTGGGTCAGTCCACTGTATGCTGTAGTGGACTGAGCTGGGTCAGTCCACTGTATGCTGTACTGGACTGAGCTGGGTCAGTCCACTGTATGCTGTAGTGGACTGAGCTGGGTCAGTCCACTGTATGCTGTACTGGACTGAGCTGGGTCAGTCCATTGTATGCTGTAGTGGACTGAGCTGGGTCAGTCCTGGACTGAGCTGGGTCAGTCCACTGTATACTATAGCTCAGTTCAAGGGACGTGTTTGTGTGAAGATAATGTGTGAATGAGGCACCAAAGGTGCGAACCCTCAGCGCTATTAAGCACTACCTAGCTATTACAATATAATCTCCTTCCAAAAGAAAAAGCAATCTGTTAGCTATTTTAATGAGGCATCAAAATAGCTCGACCAATGAAAATGGTACATGGAAACGCTGTCTTCATAAGAGAAGAAGCTAAACTAGCCAGAAACGCTCACCAGTATACATTTTCAACGCTAAACTTCACTTCTTTCAACTCCGTTAACTTCCCTGAGCATACATCAAACTACACCGCTGGCTGCAAGAAATTATTTGCTCACATGTTTATGATGTGACGCTAGGGGGCATTGCCCATAAAAGCTGGTACCTACCACAGAGCTGGAAATTCGTGTTTTCTCAACGATTAGCCCAAAATTAAAAAAAGTAGCACAATAAAAGCAAACAGACAAACAGACAGACAAACAGACAGACAAACAGACAGGATGAATACTATAACCCTCTCGCGCATGCTCGCTGAGGGTTAATGAAGTGTGAATGCATGTTTGTTCTCATAATACAGTCATGTGTTAATTAATTGTTTACTGTTTGTGTCATCTGGCCTATGTTTGTCCCTTGCTTGCTTGTTCCTTGATCATGCCATCTTACTCACTCACTCCAACATTACTTCTTTTGCGTAATAGTAAAGAGTCTGGTGTTGGTGTGCTTAAAACTTTCGATTCTTGCTGAAATGCCTTTACAGAAAAGAAATAAAAAATAAAATATTCATACATTTTTCATGTTACCAACTGGTCGTCATCAAATTGACAAGGAAATGGTTACACTATCATTCAGTAGAGGCAATTAATCCTTTCACCAGCAGATTTATGACGACCAATGTGGTAATTTGATAATTTCATGATTTTTTAAAATTTTTATTTTTTTCCTGTAAAGACGATCAACTAGAAGTTTTAAAGCAAGTTAACACAAAAGTATTTTCTAGTATCCAAAAAAATAAGTTACATAGTCCAAACAGAGAAAAGCTAATAATTCGACTTACCTTTTACTGACGGTTCGATCTTAAATTCTATTACAGACAGTCATGACGCTGTTACGGAGTTCAAACACAGTGCACAGCTTGTTCACTTTCTAGCTACTAAACTCTGAGCTTCAGAGCCTCGTACCATAAAAATAAATTTGGGCAGACCGATGTTCAAAGGTAAGTGTTCCGGCAGCCATAATGGTTTTCTTAAATAAATTCTAAAAAACAGAATACTGATGCTTTCATTTCAAATACAGGAAGTGCTACATCACAGCAATGTAAAAACAAAAAAAAACTAGAACATTACATTGGATAATCTTTTTTTTTTTAAATCAGAGAAGTGTCAACTGAACAATCGGCACCATATGCGCTTATGCCTGTGAATGGGTTAAGGAAACGACGACTTGTGTGTAGCTAAGAACAAGTGAGGATTCAACAGGGAAGGCAAAGTCCACAATCACGGATTGAAGTTCAGTGAGACTGAGAATCAGGAAGAGGTACAGACGAAGGAGCAGAAGGGAATCCATTACTCAAGAAGAAAGGGAGCAGGAGAGGGAAAATGATGTAACTAAACCAAGTGGTAGAGAATATAAGAGATAAAAGTGTGTGCATTCCTAATTTACAAAACTTGTTACATCAAGCGCCATCGTGTGGAGAACTTGCTACTTATTATTAATTTTATTTATTTATTATTATTATTATTATTGTCGTTATTATTACTATTTTTGTTTTTGTTGTTATTTTTTGTTCTTGTTATTATTATTAGTTGGTATTAGTTAATTGGTTTTGATATGCTGCTCTCACCTCCTTCACCACACTCACTACTAAAGCACTGGCCAGGAAGAGGCGAGTGGTGTGCTTGAAAGGGTACATTAATAGACCAGCAAATAAAGTCGGGGCAGTGCAAATTTTGAAGTGACTTTGTTATATGTAAATGTGTCACACACTCTCTAACCACACTTCTCCCCTCCCACCCCCTCCCTCCTTAAACGTGAAGGTCGCGTATAAAAGGGCATAGCCGGAGACATATTTCATGATAAGTGGAAAATGGCGGCTGACAGTTTTTGTCACCGCCTTCCCGGAGACTATTTTAGTATGCATTATAGCAACTTATAGCGCACACAAACGCTTGGAAACAGTGTCACATATAAGTCATGAGCATCTTAACAGAAGACAAAACAATAAACAAACACCAAAAAAAAAAAACATCAACAACAACAAATGACGGGCTCTAAATAGAGAATAAAGAAAAGTACTGTTTGCCATTGACGCAGCTAAATTCAACTGCAAAATATATATAGTGTGCTATCAGAGTTCTGCAAGATACTATCCTGAGGGTTCATACTTTGGTACATACACAGGGCATTGATAGATGGACTCGAGTATTACTCGCAAAAATGATTACGTATAGCTGTTTGTTTAGTTAGGGCACTCGTTGTAAACGTGGTGTGGATCGACTTGAAAGGATAGTGAGCTATAATGGAGGGTTCTCTTCGCACGGCTACTTTTTTTAGATTTCGTGTACGGAGAATAGCATTGAATTATAAATGTGACATCTTCGTTTAATATAGTTCCCAACATTCCAATTACAGACCACACTCACAAGCATGCCTATTAAATTAATTAATCTTTTTGTTTTAAATGATTTGTATTTCAAGATGATGTATTTAGGGTGCCATGTTTGTTGTTGGTGTTTTTGTTGTTGTTGTTTGTTTCAGTTTTTTTTTTTGTTTTTTTGTTTTTTTTTGTTTTTTTGTTTTTTGGGTTTTTTGGGGGGGGGGCGGGGGGGGGTTGTTGTTTTCGATATATTTTAGTTGTATTTATTTTTTGTCGTCTTTAGAGAAAGTACACCATCAGTTGAGGCTTGTCAAAAATTGGTATGTCACATTAAGACAGTGGCAGTATCTGGGATCACTCCAGGACAGTGGCAGTATCTGGGATCACTCCAGGACAGTGGCAGTATCTGGGATCACTCCAGGACAGTGGCAGTATCTGGGATCACTCCAGGACAGTGGCAGTATCTGGGATCACTCCAGGACAGCGGCAACCAATTCATGTCTGGGATCACGGCAGGATGTGTCTATTGATGAGTGGAATTTCTGGATAGCTATCTGATTTTGGGATTGTTCATGCAGGACGAACATATTATTGTAAAGAAACAATGGTCATGTTGTTAATGTAAAATGTCATCAATATTTTTGGCTCACATTGAATGATGTTGTAGAAACGGCACAAATATTATAATATTAATAAAGGCCAGTTAGTGGGGGCAAAGATCTGTGATGCATGGGAGCATCATTGCACAGTTCATGTATTTGTAGGAGGTGATGCCCAACTGATGCTGGGGTCAGATAAAATCCCAAGAGTTCTCAGAAATGTGCATATTAAATCAGTATAGTGGAACCTCCGAAGTGAGAACAATTTGGGGCCAGACTATCAGTTCACAAGTCACGGGTTGTTTGCCTTCGGAAGTTGTTTATATTAATAGTGTGCATCGCTTTAGTTATTGTTACAGAAATAAAATATTAAGATGATTGCTTTAAGGGAGGATAGGCCATACATTTTCTACTGAGAGTGAGTAGGTCCAAACGGAAAATTCACTATAAGAGGTGATAGATAGTTCACTATCAGAGGTTTCACTGGTGCTGCTAACTGCTGCATGGTAGTCCTCATACGGCATATGGAATGATTGCGTCACCAAGAACATAATTCAAGGGAGTCCACTACATCTCACGGATTTATCTGCAAAGAGTTCCGCCACTCAAATGAAAGTTCAAACTTCAGGGCTTACTTAGGTGGAAACTCTGTCACAAGAAAGAAGATATATTGTGTGTGAGTGTAAAAGTTCTGGTCAATTATTGGCGGCCTATGATAAGTCACAGTAATAAGTTTATCTACGACCGATAATGATTTCATCAAAATGTATATTGCATCTATTATTGACCACTACTAAGTTTTTAGTATTATAAAATGGCAATGGCATAGAGTCCAACCAGGATGTGATGTTATAAAACTTACAATGTTTCTGGGAAGGAGGATACAAGAGAAGGGGGATACGAGAAGAGAGTATGGAGGAAGGGAGAAATGTTACAAAACTGAAATTGTTAATGTGGTGCACATATAGTGTAGTTCACAGGCGAGGGTCCTCTCCGGCCAAAAAACTCTGACTTGTAAAATCCCAGCCACTGCATAGGTCCACAGGAACCCCCGTTCCTAAAAAATTTAAATAACTGACTAACAGACAAATCGAGTACTGTAACCCTCTCGCGCATGCACGCTGAGGGTTAATTATTAGTTCACGTGATTACAACATGACAAAAAGGGGAGTTACCTGCTAATGCTAGTACACGCGGAGCTGATAGTTTCGCGTTTTCTAAAAAAAATATAATAAATTTTTTTTAAAAATAAAAATATAAATTAAAAAAACAGCCCAAATTTGAAAGTAACACAATAAAAGATATTACTGAGTAAATTCCTACCTAAATCAACGGTTAATTGTCAGTATCTCTAAAATCACAGCGTGACAGACATACAGACACACAAACAGACAGGACAACAACTAGAACCCTGTCATGCATGCACACAAAGTTTAATAAACACAACGAATCAATGGCTGACTGCACCCTATTTACAGTTCTTCCACAAAATGAAATTCAAAATCATTCATGGGACCTACTGTAACACTTTTATAAAACAATACATATCTTATCTACTATAATATGATTTATTGCAGCTTTGATATTTTTACTTGAATATTTCCGCATCACGCGAGCATTCTGTATTCTCCCATATTGTACGGTTTATATTGTACGCTCCTTGTAGCACGCGCATAGCGAGTAAAATCAATGAAAATTGTATTGTAACCGGTTGACAAAAATTTCAAAGAAGCAATAAATCACTTATCACACTCGTCGTACAATATGGGAATGATATTTTACTCTCACGCCACATTTTCACTCGCCTTTGGCTCGTGAAAATATTTTGCGTGCTCGTAAAATATTTTCCCATATTGTACTCTGACTCATGCTATAAGTATTATATATAAATGGTTGACCTTCTTCTTTCAAGCTAACAGTCTACTTCTTCTTGATTAAGTTCCGTCTCTCCCAAGCCATTACCAAAAATTTGAAGTACTCCTAAAAAAGTAAAACATTAATAAATAAATAAATAAATAAATAAATAAATAAATAAATAAATAAATAAATAAATAAATAAATAATTGTATAACATCCTCCAATACATTTTCATCTGTTGGCATTGTATGTGTGTCTGTGCATATATGGCTCTTTCTGTGTGTGCATGTGTGTGCATGTGTGTGTATGTGTGTTTGTGTGTGTTAAGTTTTTCCTTACACACCTCAAAATTTGTATTGTTTCAACTGCGACAGCCAATGCTCTCTGCAAATATATTGTATTGTGTTGAAGACCAAAGCCAGAGCTAAATATTCCACTTGTCAATACTAGCTAGTCATTTCACTATCATTCCACATTTATACTAGCTAGCCTCCACAATTCTTTTGTATCTGTACATGTGTATTATATCACTTTCACATATCACCTTGTTACTGCGTTACACTGTATATCATTTTTAACTCCTCATTGTTACACATACGTCAGTATCCGTACTTATCCAACCACAGCTAATGTAGTACTAATGATGTGCTTCTGCACAACGGTGAGTGAGCTGGTCCGACTGAAAAATGCCAGCCACTTATAATACTAGTGGTGCGCTCGAATAGCGCAAATGCATGGCGAGCGAGTAAATATATGATTACTACAACACTTGTCAGTTCACTCTATACTTCTCATTATACAATACATGTTTTACCCTCGCTGCTATAATTGTTAATGTTGGACCAATTTTCCCATCAAAATATGCTATCATTTGGTCGTTAACACAGTATGAAATGGTAACCGTGGAATGAAATAGTTAAACCACGGAAATTCAGAATTATCACTAGATTAACACCCTCACCGGGCTGGAGCGATAATTCTTCAAACCAATGGTTTAATTATTATATACATCATATGTAATAGTTAAACCATGCGTTTGAGGAATTATCGCTGATAACCAACCCGATCCAAGGAGGAAGCCCCAGGGAGGGGGCGACAATCTAGCAATAGTTTGCCGCCGTGGTTAAACTATTTTGTACCATAGTTAATGGTTGCAGATACATTAAAATATTGTTGTTTTGAGGGGGAAATAGTTTGATGACCCGACTATTCCATAAATCTCTGTAATACAAACTACTCTAGCGGAGCCCTGGATCACACCACCCTGTCCCTTCTTGCGCAAAAAAAAATCAAAAAACAAACAAAAAACAAAAAAAAAACATCTTAAATTGCATTATTAAATATCAATTCACCTAACCATTTCATTTGCCTATTCCTGTTGAAAATTCTGCTAGGACGTCAAAAGTATCTTCACTGATTCAGTGTTTCTGGCATGCTGTATGTTGTATTAAATACCGTTGCTATATTGTTGTCAGGTGTAATAACTTGGCAAGTGTGCAATAACACTTGCCCGGTATTTAAACTAGTTAAAGCATGAGCGCTTAGTGCCTAGTACATTTATCGCACTCAGTCCTCGGGCCTACGGCCCTCGGGCTGTCGTGCAATAAATCGACTAGAAACTAAGCGCTCATGCTTTAACTATAACCTATTCCTTTTCCATACAATCCTAGACCAAATAAATAATATAGCCACTCTATACTATGCCACATCTTGGTAACTCACTGCTACTTGTTGCACAGTTAAGCCAGCATAATCAGCAGCTTCTGCCAACACCACAGGCATAACGCTTCACTGAAACACGCACCTGCCATCTAGAGCATTCAAACGGGGAGTCTGAGCAGCACTAAATGCTTTCCCCCTCACCCTAACTTCTACCCTTCCTCCGAAGTCGGCAGCTCATCGCTATCGCAGCTATCATCCAACCATGCTCTGTACTAAGGCTTCCCAAACGCAAAAAGGAGCTCACTACGTGGGTGGAAAGGCAGTAGGTCGGAGAGAGGTGTGGCTGTAGGCATTTTTCGGTTCAAGTGATTAAAAAAAAAGTGCCAGGTTTTTTAACCACATTTGAATTGAAAAGTGCCTGAACCAGGTGGCATGTCAGTATACAGTGTGTTCACAGGGAAACGACTCAACAGAGCCCGTCCGCCTCCAGAAACGCGATCACCGGGTGATTTTCTCGATTACATTTGAAGCTAAAGTTTCAGCAAGTCACACTGGCCTCGTTTTCTGTGATTCAAAACTATCTTCTGGTATTAAATCACCTCCATCCCCAACCTTCTTCTACACCTCACAAAGCAATTCTGTCCCTGCATTCCCATGGCAACAAAATTTGGTGAACAAAATGAGACAAGCAAAAGAACATTAAAATGGTTTGAATCTCCTCTGAGCTCTCATGCTAGCTACTCTCTTCTTGTCCTCCTCAAACTTCCGCCGCAGCTCTGCCACTTGCTCTCTCTGGCTTTCACGCAGTTGCCACGGATACACATGTAGTCCGGTTTGGGCATTTTTCTTCTTTTTCTTCTTGTGACTTGAAGCTTTTTCCTAAGAAATGAAAAAACCAAGTTATGATCATTGCTAGTGAATCATTTTTATCTGTAACTATTGACCATAGAGTGGATGTTAGTGGCCAGCAGGAGGAAGAGAAAGGGAAGAGGGATTTAAATTCAGTTTCATTCAATAGAAGATATAAATGAAAAACTATAAAACACAACAACTTTATTTCATGTGAACAAATATCCTATCACTTTTCCAGACAAGAATGCACCTGTATTCGATTCCAGATTTCTCAAAAAAAATTCTACTATTAAAAGAAAAACAATTTTTGAGTCCTTTAGGACCTCCAGATTTAAATTGGTTTTTGCATTAATAACCTTTTATTCCCAAACCTCATGCACATTGTATCTATTTAGTGGACTATAGTGTATATCTAGCTAAATATTGCATGCAGCAGTCCTAATGGACCATCACGTCTATATTTAAAAGTAATTCCTTCCTTCACACACAACAACATTGACAATCAGATGAGAGTTGTAAAAATGTAAATCACATCACTGTCAATTATGTCATTATGTATCTCGTTGGGCTAAATGTTTACCAATGTAAATATGTTGCATGAAAATGACGTGTAAAATCACAAACCACTCTAAAGCCACTGAATTCTAAACCTAACATGTTGTACTTTCTTGCAGCATTTACGAGAGTCATGGTGTTAAGAATAATAACATAGATATGACCTGCAGGAAGCACTTAGGTCACGTGCTTCAAGCACTACATCTGTCAGAATTCTGAAGTGTTAAGCACAAGCATTAGTGCTTTCATTGACATCGTGCTTGAAGCACAACTTCAAGCACTTAAAAGATTGAAGCACAAACTTTACTAGTACTACATCAAACATCAAAACCACTCACAGATCTCTAGTGTATATTTATTGAAAGTAATTAGAATGCATTACTCAGTGAAAATCAGAGTATTTATCATTGCAGTGAATAAATATAAGTATTCTGAAAGTATTGTTGGTCAGTCAACATCATTTAGGCCTAGGCAATGTTGAACAAGTGTTCCATTGGAGCTAATGATGCTGGAATCTCAGCTAGCAATGGAAAAACTGATATGCGTACTTGCCTATAATTTAGTGTAGAGCAAGAGATCAGTATAACCCAATACCTTTAGCTCTTCATGAATCTTAATGATTCGTTCCGAATAGGTTGATTAAATACAGTTCATTATATGCCTGCCCTGAGGTGTACTCAATTCAACACTTTCATTAAACAAACCTGGCCAAGTTTTCTGGCACTTTTGTAGCAACAAAAATAATGTCTCCACTCTCCTTCCATTTTATCATCCCCACCTCCTTCCCACTTGTGCCATACTTACACTTATTCTTGGAGTCTTTCTTGTCACTGTAATCCATCCATCTTCATCAGGAACACCTGCTTTCTTCTTTCTGGCCAATTCAGCTTCCTCGTGCTGCTTGTCATAGCATGCCACACCCACTTCTGCCATTTCTTCCAGTAACCCTACCCGTAGCCGATCCTGCATGTACTCAGTGGTCCACCTTGACAGTCCACAATGAGACAAGGTACAAGGTATAGGGTCTGAATTATGACACAACTTCAGAGCATTTTCTAAGTCTTTCTCACTTGAAAATACCACATAGCCCACTGAAAAGCTTGCTACTCTTGTCTCTTGTATTTTAGTTTCCACTGACCCTGGATTTTCTTGAAGAAAGACTTTCTTTACAGTTCCAACTCTCGAAAACAGTGCTTCCACGGTTTCGGGACTGCAATAGGGAGGCCACCCCAGCGTAAACAAAGTTTTTAAATTAGGAGTGACTTCTGAATTTTGCCTAACTGCGTGTTGCTTGCAATAAATGGTGTGAGTCGACGACTGGCCCCCAGCTGATGAAAAAACCACTATGAGTCTCCTATAGTCGTCCATGTTTATGTGGCAAAGGGTCGTCCATAGCTTCACAAAGGCGCGAGCGTTTATCCCGCATTACTTTCTTCACCGCGCGCTTGTGTCTGTGCCATGTCAACGGCACTTCTATTCGTCAGAAAACGCTCAATGAATAACTTGGGAAGGTCTAGTTCATTACCTAGGAAAAAAATTAGAAAGAAAAGGAAAAAGAAAAAGAAGTTACGTGAGCCTACTGAGACGAAAGAAGTGGACTGGAGGCTACCGACATTTCCTTTCGAAATAAAGCGGAATGAAGTGATAATTGATGGTAAAGTAATGACAACTATAGATATTCTCGACGTACCTGGGAAGAGTAATGCTGGATTTGAGTTCCACCGAGAAGGAGCAATAAGTAAGAAATGTTTACAGCAGATTCCAAGTAGTGAAATGGATATAGACGAGTGCATGAAATTGAATGAAGGGAACGATATTGTGGATGGTATCTGTAAGGTAGACAGAGATAGCGAGGAAGTTGATGCAAACCATACTCAAGAGGATGAGGATAATGACAAAGTAGCTTTAAAAGTGGATAAAATTTGGAATATTAATAGCACAAGATACACAGATGAGGGTTGTTGTTTAGACAATAGTAGTGTTGCTGCAAGTTTTATGATGGAAGACTTGCATAGTAGAAAATATAACTTGTACTTCTCAGTCATAGCTAGACATATTAATTTTCATAGGAAGATATCTATTAAAACAAGGTTGGGATACCCTATTGCAGTGAAGATGTCAATAAAGCCAAAGGTAAACCAATTGACATAGAAAATATGGGCAGATAAGGGGAATTAGTTTTTTATGGCTTGCTAAATTTTCAACAAGATAAATTAGTTAAAATATCTTAAGGTTTTGTCTGTGTCTGTGTTAGTCAAAATTTGACACTAAAAACTTAGTAGCTAATTGATAATGACATCCTACTACATTACTTTACTAATAATGTATCAATTATATTTTTAAAAAACATTTGTTTTGACTTCATTTCCATAACAAAAAAAGTCAGATTTAGCTGTGGAACTAATGTGAAACCCTTAGATAGATGGATGTTGAATGAATAAAAAAAATGCTTAAAATGGGATTAAATTATTTAATGTGACCTGGTGTTTGTCTTGTTCAAAGATTTCAAAGCTGACATATCTTGATTTTTGCGTGTTGTGATGAGAAGTAGCTACCACTTTAAAGCTAAAATTGAGGAAAACTTTTTTCTGCTAGTCTGAGAGTGAAAAAAAAAATTACATCAAATAGGCTAATGGTATTCTTAATCACATGATTAACAGAGAATTGAAGCAATCAAGTCTCCTGCCAATCTCAAGTTACTCTATTGCCTATCTTATTTGATTTTTTTTGTACTCATTACCTATTTTTAGTTAATTATTTGTCTACAATATTTTTCAATGATGTATGTAGCTTTATATTATTATTACATAATGTGGTAATACAAACATATACTTTAATTATTTTATTGAATTTACAGTTCATTAACCATTTTAACCATAGCTAATATCTCCAGAGGACTACAATAATCCACTGTCAATGCACTACAGTGCACACGACAGCTTTAGGCGTCTGTTAGACCTCTCCTCCTGTATTATGACCACAGTGGAGTACCATGACAACACTCTGGTGCCTGCAGCATGCCTGGAAGAGATGATCATCAAAGAGAACTCTAGTGAAAAACTAGCATTACATACTCTTCCTCTGCCTTCCCTATTTGAAAATGATATGGCTTTTGGTCTCCAGGAGAGAGTTTGTACTTTACCCTTGGATGAAAGCATGCTTCCATTAAAAAATCAAATATATTACACCAGCAAGCATTTGTTTGAACACATAAAGTTAGATGAACGTGGTGAACATTTAGAGATTGTGGTGAAGTTTCACTGTTATTCAAAATTCATCTTAAAAGTGAGTCGATTGTGATATCATTAGATGTATTCTCTCTCTTTCACAGGCTTTTTTTAAACAATACAGAATTAAAAATATTTGAAAGAGAGAGAATACATCTAATGAGTAAAAGAAGGCTGAGAAAGAAATTGTGATTATGATATGATTTGTATTATTAACATAATACATCTTTTGTTTGAGATCACTGAATTTGATTCTAGCATTATATTTTAGCTATTACCAATGGGTTAAATAAAACTTGGTTAATTATGGTTATTGTTAATTTTTTATGTTGTTGTTTGTCTTTTTGTTTGTATCCCTAATATAGAAAATATTGAAATTTTCCTTTGAAGTATCATACAGTGTTTTTTCTTCCCACTTGGCGTCGAGGAGCACGGCCTCCCCTGAGTATATTCCATATCCGTACCCACCACTCAACATCCTACCACAGGAAATGTCAGAATCTGAAACTCTCTGCAAGCTGGTCATTCCTCTCACAAAGGTCATCCTGAACATGGCACAGGGCAGTCGTGTTCTGGTGTGTCTCACATGCTGCTCAAAACCAAGGCAAGACTTGCAAATTTAACATGCTGTATATATTCATCAATATTGAGAAATATTAGTGTGTGTATTTGTTTTAGAACTTCCATCCTGCGGATTGAATTGAGTCGACTGTTTGCAGAAAAAATTTAACATTATTACATAAACTTGGAAGTTAATAGAAAATCATTTGATAGTCACTCATTCATTTTGTCGTATAAGCCTATAAAGGAACATTAAAACTTCATGTGTTAGCAACAACCCTTTATCTAGGTAAAGCAGACATGTATATTAATGACAGAACAACAACAAAAAAGCAATAACAAAAAAAAAACAGCAATAATAATAACAAAATAAATACAACAACAATAATATTGTTGTTGTTGTCTTGTCAGCACTTTGAATTGAATGAAAAAAAATAATGCGACAACAAAATAATAATAGCTCGAAAAATATCGTTCATGTTGCGGTCGGTAAATGTTGCGGTCAGTTTAATGTTGCGGTCGGTACGGTTAGTATATGGCACCGTACCAATGAAGGTAAAGCGTCGTCAGATATGGATGTGGCTTTGTTTGGAGCTATAGCAACCCCCACGTGGATATTTATACGCAGAAAGCTAGAAGTATGGATGAACAAAATGATCCCAGTGGACGAGAAGAAACTAGTGAACAAGAAGAAACTAGTGAACCAGAAGTGGAAGCCTTTCTACCAGGTTATCCTACATTTGAAGCTTACTCAAAGGTTGGGAAACCTAGTATTACGAAGTCTTTAGGGCCAACGACTGTGTTACTTGAGATATATATATATATATATATATATATATTGTACGTCATAGTACTAGAAGGGTTTCATTGACATGCTTTGGTGAGCTGATATCTCAGCTTAAATTTACATTTGGTAAAGGGGCTTTATATTTATTTTTGGTTTGGAATTTGGAACTAGTAAAAGTGTGGGCAGGGTTGTTTGGCAAATACACAGGAGCATAAGAACAGTAGCAAAGAAAGAAAGCAAAGAAATATTCATTGCACTTATTGAATAGAATTAACAACTCCTTGCAGGCTCTTCTGTCTCAAGTTGTAGCAGCAACTAAGACTTCTAATGGCCTCCCAGAGGAAAGTGATGACTATGATTACTACCAGTCTTTCCCAGGCTTCAGCACTTTCTGTTCCAAAATGGCAACTCGTATTGACAAGGTCATCAGCAAGGTCATCCGTCATCAGCAGCTGCCCTGCTATTGGGCCGTTGACTCCACCCATGTGGGTGCGGCTTCTGAAGCGACTAAAGCAGAGGAGAAGTTTGAAGTACTAGTGGAAGCCAATGACATTCTTCTGGAGAGAGTGGTGCGTATTAGTGCACAAAGTGTCATGATTTACTTCGGCTGTTGTGAAATACATAAGAATATTGTGTATACGATTGGCATTAGAAATGGCATTAGAAACTCCAAATCTATTCTGTGTGTGTAGCAAAATTCTTGATCAGTCATTCTCTGCTGTAAAATAGCAGTTATTCTCTGCAGCCAATTACTGTATATGTTAACCCCCGACATTTCAACTTTTTGCCCAGGTCAAGTGTCGGTTTTAATTGGCTGTTAAAACAGAGAAAATCTTCTATTTAGTTTCTGTCTGTCCCTTGTCTGTTAGAGTGTCTTGTTGGATGAAGTGGCAGGACTGAGAAAGAACCTAGAAAAGCCTGTTGGCTCCAAAGACCCTGTGCAACAAGGAACTGTGGAAGTGTCTAGCAAGCGGGTAAGAGAGAGTGCATGAGTGTGTGTGTGTAGTAGAAAGGGGCTGGTGTGTGTGTGTGTGTATTTGTATATTTTCATGCAGCTTACCAATAGTTAGGTTTTGGTTTGTTATTTTTTGTTAATTTTATTATAGAATTTATTTCCAACGTGTTAGGAATTTGTACGAAAGCAAATGGGAGTATATAAGTACATCCACTCCCGCAATGTAACTCGACCTCAAATACGGTTCAAGGAGAAAGTGGACAACAGTCACAATCCTTTCATCCCTCGCATTAGAGACAAGCCTAATGCACAAGTTCCACTTCCAGAAGGTAATGAGAGCGGGGGGGGGGGGGGGGGGTTGATGGGGAGCATTTTACATAAGAACGTTTTGACTTCTTGCTGAAGTCCTCCTCAGAGGTCAGCAAGTTTTAATTGGCAGTTAAAACAGAAATACTGGTGGATTAATGGCTTACGCTGGAAGTCGAAATGTCAGTAAAGATTTAAATATATATTATTGGAAGCAAAGGAGAAAGGAAAGTGCTATTATTTCAGCCGATGACTATACTATCTAAAATCTTGCAATACGGTTACGCTAGTTTTGACGAAGCTTAGCACCACGTGAACGGTTGTGAACTTTTTCCCTGGCAAGACGTAAGAGTAAGATATATAACCTTATTTCCTCGAACACTTAGTGCCCTCGAATAGACCGTGCAATTCATCAGTTTGAAAGAAATAACATGCGCCCTCAAATAACAATGCACTCAATTGACGACCTTATCCCTAAGTTAGGTAAAGTTTTGCTGAGCATAATAAATGAAAGAGAGAGCGCTTTCCAATAAATTGCGCCCTGAAATGAAACACGCATGATTTGAAGGCTAGATAAGAATGCAGTGACAAATTGCAGAGTAAAAAGTGGATATGGTTTAACGAAATGGGTATTTTGTGCCTGTAACACAAACTCCTCCCCCTTACAAAAAACCCCTGGATTTCTAAGTGTGAAGTATGTATATGTTTGCTTTGTTTATATAGTATATCAACGACTAGAAGATTCAACTAGTCTCTCTGCTCTCATTGCGAATGCCAAAGAGTGGGTGGGGTCAGAGGCGTGGGCAACACACCCATACCAGTACGAGTTAGATAACTTGGCGCCATTCCCAGAGCAGCTTAAATTACAAGAACCTCAGGTGTGTTGAAAGAAGGTAAAGGGTGGTCATTATGAGTACTGGTCCGGTAGTGATTGCTTACGTGTTCTATGTCGCCTCCTATAGCAACCTGGTAGTAATGAAGACACGCCTCTTACCTACATAGACTCTCTGGAGGCATTAGAGCAGCTCAGACATGACCTCAACGAAGTTAAGGAATTTGCCATAGACTTGGAGGTACGTTGCTATTGTATCCATACGGCAATGACGTAATATTCAATTCAAAACCAGATTGTGACTTTACTACACTTTCATTCATAAGCATAGAGTTCTTAGTCGCATGAAGATATACAACACAGCTGCTAAACTGGGGAGATTACTAGTGGGCCATAGGTCCATGGAGTGATACAACTAGTGGGCCACTGGTGAAATTATAGTAAAGTAGACTACATACTGTGTGGCAGCTCTCTTCATGCACAAGGGATACACAGAGATAAAATAGTGATTTTAGATGTTCAAGAGTCAAAAGTTGACAAGGTTTTGAATGACCTGCTACTGAAGTAAATTTATGAAGAATTCAACTTCTCAACACTTGGGTTTCAGGTTATAATTTTGAGAACGCACACACAGCAACAATTTGAATCAGGAAATGTCGGAAAATATTTTACAACAGAATTAAAAAAAAATCAGAAGTTGACTCCTCAGAGCATATAAGGGAATGTACAATAATGTTACTGTGTGTGTGTGTGTGTGTGTGTGTGTGTGTAGCATCACTCCTATCGTAGTTTCCTAGGGTTCACGTGTCTGATGCAAGTGTCCACTCGTTCTCATGACTACATCGTTGACACTCTGGCACTGCGCCACCACATGCACCTGCTCCAGGAACCCTTTACCAACCCGAACATTCTCAAGGTAACATTTGTGTGTATCAGAGAAAAATACGAGTTGTTTTTTTATATTTATAATAAGGAGCTGTCATGTAATTTTTAATGTCACCGTAAGCTTACCTTATTATTTATTTATTCATTCATTCATTCATTCATTCATTCATTTTTGCTTGAGTGAGATTAGACCACTCACATATTCCTATGTTAGTATGTTTGTGGATGCATAAATATTAACCAAGAGCTGGTATGAAAGTAAAATAAATAGCATAACTTGTTCTATTGGGGCTGGGAGGGGTTGGCTTGTACAGTCATTAAGAAATGTCAAGATCACACATGAAAGCTTTACACTCGAATCTCAGTCTTGTATGAAAACCTGTCATGGCATACATCATGCGCGCGCACACACATACAGGTGATGCATGGAGCCAACTTCGACATAGAGTGGCTTCAGAAGGACTTTGGTCTTTACATCGTCAACTTGTTTGATACTGGCCAGGCCAGTCGTGTGCTGCAACTTCCTAAACTGTCTCTGGCCTTCCTGCTCCAATACTGCTGTCAGGTGCAGGCAGACAAGCAGTACCAACTAGCAGACTGGAGGATCAGGTGACTAACAGCACACACACACACATGCACAATGTCGTGCCACATGGATCTAGTAGGTGCATTCAAGGACATACGTACTGTTATGATACGTAGCGTAGGTTAATAAAAAAAAGTTGAACGAATATTGGATTCATTTTTTTTAATTTTTTATTATTAATTGTATGTGTGGAAACCCCTCCCCTGTAGGCCCCTCCCACCAGAGATGTTGAGCTATGCTCGCGATGACACCCACTACTTGCTCTACATTTACGATCGCATGAGGAACGAACTGGTCCGTCGTGGAGACAAGAGCAGTCACTTGCTCCATATGGTGCTCACCAAGAGCAGGGACTTGTGTTTGAAGCAGTACAAGAAGCCAGTATTCTCAGAGTACAGTTACCTGGAACTCTACTACAAGCATAAGAGACACTTCAACTCTCGCCAGGTCAGCCGATGATATAATTACTGTTGCTTTAGTTTTGTATCTGAGTGTATTTGTTAGTGTATAGTACAATTAGAGGAATATGGAATGTAATTGCTACTTTGTAACCAAACAACACCAACACCAGTATTATTATTTCATGGTGCTGAGGTTTTAGGGAGAGAGAATCATGCAATGCATAATAGTGTCTATATGTCATACATATACCTACAGTAGGAGTGGCATGTAGGGGGCAGAAGGCTACCATGATTATACCTTGATCTGTCTAGCATGAACAGTTGATTCAGGTTTTGTGTATAATTTTCGTGTTTATCTGATTGGCTTGTAGCTGTGTAGTAGTATGAAATGAGGCATTCAGACTTCAAGTTTCACACTGTCACAGAGGTCTGGAATGGAAAATGTAGGACTACTTCACTTTCACATGGTCAATTTGAATATGAATAGCTCATGCCACACCCTCATGCCACACCCACAGTTGCTGAAATAGCTGTTCTATTCCTACAGCTGGTCTGTCTGAAGCTGCTGTATGCCTGGAGAGACCATGTGGCGAGAGACGAGGATGAGAGTGTTGGCTATGTCCTACCCAACCACATGATGTTCCAGATTGCCGAGATCCTTCCTCGGGAAACGGGCGGAGTCTTGGGTTGCTGCAATCCCATTCCTATTCTGCTACGTCAGCAGCAGCATGAAGTGTTCCAACTTGTCCAGCAGGCCAGAGACAGCCCGCTCACTGACAAGGTGGGTGTGGTGAGAGAGAAATAGAAATGAGATTAATTTGTATTATGTGACACGCCCTGTGAGTATTTCTTCATGAGCATTCGTAAATGGCTTGATATAATCCACAAAATCTAATTTACTATACTTTTTGTTTTGTTTTTTGTTTGTTTAGTCGACCCTTGATACTACTCTGAGCAGGTTTTGGTGGTGGCAGTTAAAAGGATCCAGGCGTTTGACTACAGCTTTAGAAAACTAAGCAGTTGTGAAGATTTGCATGAGATGAAGTAGTTATAGTGGACTCAGAATTAACTACATAGTCCAATATCAGATACGGGAAATTTTTATTATTATCCTATGTTTCAAGTGATAATTGTCATGTTTCTAGTTGCCTACTATTCCTCCGTTGAATGAGCGAGAATCTGATGTATCTACAGCTGCAGCTATGGAGGTGGACGGTGAGGTGTGGGTGGGTGTGTAGCCAATGACATAGTACCTTGTTTCCCCGTCTCTGCACATGCACATGTCATTTTAATTTGTTCATATTTAACAATCTGGGGCACAGCTTGCCCGCTCCATTCTCTTGACTTTTTTTCACGACCAATTTAAATTCCATTGTTGCTTAGAAATTAAAATCCAATTAGACAAACAAATAGACAAGATGTGAATACAAATCACACACACTCATGTACTCATGCACTAAAGAATGAGGGGACAATAAACAACCTATGACTTGGGCTACTCAAAGGTGTTCTCACCTCAGCTCTCTGTTATAATATAGCTAGCAACTGGAAGAAGAATTTCTGGTTCTCAGGGTTTCATAGAGACTATGGGAGCCCCAAAATCCCCCCCCCCCCCCCCCCCCCCCCCTTCCCCTAAATATTTTTACTGTGACTGAAAAACAACAATGATTAGTATGAGTATGAAAAACTATAGCTTAATTGTTCTCTTTATTGCTTAGTGTCTTTAAAAATGTTCAACATTTCTTCAAAATTGTGACTCTCAAGTTCTGGTCCTTCAATAGCAATTCATCTCACCATCTGTTTCATAGGTGTGACTTCACCTTTTTCATGTGACTAATTGATTTCTTTGTGACTTGACAAAATTCCCCTCTCCCTCCCTAGTGAGAATCCTGCTTGAATCTCTGGTTCTGATATAAGATGAGAGTGTAGGTTGATCTCACTCATGTGTACTGTTAGTTAATGGAATACTACACTAGGTTACCATTTTGAAGCTATCATTGTTACTTTATGTTCAGGAAGTGATGTCACTGGGACCACACCCATCTGCGCTGCCAGTATCCCTATAGTGGGTCCTCCAGTGACAGTGGTCTCTCCATCAGTGTCCGTGATAGAGGCACGTGCTAACACACATACATACATCATTGAACATGTACTCATTGAGGTGACTAGATAGCTCATACTGTAGATGTTACGTGGCGACAACTTGAGATGTATAAGAGCCATTTTGAATACAAGTTAGCCAGCTATTTTCCAATTATTCAACTAGCGTGTGTGTGTGTGTGTGCGTGTGTGCTATCCAGAGAGTTGTGGCTGCAGCAGATGCCAGAGTGGTGGGAGTTAAGCAGATTCTGTCAAAGTTTCTTCTACCGGTTAGTCTCGGGCACTGCCTGTGTGTGTGTGTGTGCAGCTTGTAATTGCAGTGTCCTGGTGGTGTTACAGTTTGAATCAAATATAAACAGTAAAGACGAGATTTGTAACCTTCTTTAAGCACGTCTAGCAGTGTTTGGTGTTTACTGTAGTAGAGTTAATAATGGAGGTATAATGTTGTATATAGTAGAACCTCCGAACTGAGAACAATTAGGGACCAGGGCTTTCAGTGCACAAATCAGATAATGTTAGCTCTAAGAGGTGATAAGAAAAACCTTTTCTTTTGGAGGGGCAAGTGGGAAGTTCACTAAATAGAGGTGATTTGCTTGTTAGAGAGTTCACTATCAGAGGTTCCATTGTAAATGGCTGTGTTGTTGCTGTGTGTAGTTTGAAGAGCCGCGAGTAATGTCTTCCAGTGAGGTGTTGATGCAGCAGCAGCAAGCCTACGAGGCTCTGGCTTTATCCAACAGACTCAGGGACACCAGAGCTCACTCACCCCCGACTGTGGAACACAGAGCAACACCCATGCAACAACAGGAAGAGGGGGAGGAGCTCAATACTGGCATAAAAAAGCAGAGGGTGCTCTCTGTCAGGGAAATGGTGAGTGATACTATTTTAACTACTGATTTTATTATGATTATTATTATTATTGTTGTTGTTATAATTATAACAATAATAACAATATAATCATTATTATTATAATAAAGGGTTCATTTAGGGGGGCCAGGGGGCGCTCCCCCCCCCCCCCTTGAAATATTCTTCAAATTTCATAAGCGAAAAGCAAAGTTAAAAAGTGAATAATTAGGTGAATACAATAGCTTAAATCACAAGTTCATTGCTGCTCTAATTATTATGCTGGTAATTGGAAGCCCATCTCCTTTCTCATCTTAGTTCTGCATGAAAGTTGCAACCCCATTGGGGTAACACAAGCTCAATCCCACCCCCTCTTAAATTTATTCCTAAATGAACCCATGAAGCCCCTGTATTATTATTATTACCTTGATAGTACAAGTAAAGGCACAGATACTGAAGGCTATATAAAAATAAAAAAAGATAGATAGAAACACTCCAGTGATAATCAACTGGTAAAGCATGTTTTTGTTGTTCAGTATAGTATTGCTATAACTCTCGCTCTAATCAAATGTCTGAGCATCATCTTTAGCACTTCTAACCAATTATTCAAACGTAGGTTCAGTTGGAAGGAGATACTCCACCTCATTCTCGTACAAAAAATTCCGGGCAAAAGTTTCGCAAATTGAAACGAAGACATTAATAAACTATAGCAAGATTTTTGTTTTTGTTTTTTTTGCATTAAAAATATTTGTCATTTATCTGAAATGGGAAGTGCACAATTAGAATTTGTTATAAGTTGAAATAAATAAATGAGAATTGATGCAGTGAATGAACATGAAGGGAGGAGGTCTATAATGATATTCATATCATCTGCTGGAGCCACAGGTGAAACAGCAGTACGGCCGGTATAAATAGCAGTAGTGACTTCCTAGCACCCACGCACACAGGCTTGCTGTCAGCAAGTCTTTACAAGTATCTGGTGTGGGTGTGGTTAGTGGGATAGTTGTGGGTGTGGTTGGTGGGCAGGTAATGACACAGGTTTTGGTGAGGATGGGAGGGGTGTGTTGCTGGCAGAACTTGGCATCTACCAATGAGCCATTGCTACGACATGCCCTTCTGCGGATGTGATGGCCCATACTGTTGCACTCTCCTTGACACTGTATAAAATAAATATATATTTTCTTTTATAGGCTAGATTTAAGCAATAACGGGCAAGAAGGGTTTTACATATACTTGACAAGTGAAGGAAAAAAAGTGTGAAGTACTAGTCCTATTTATTAAACATTGCACAATATCCTTCAATACTGCCAACATGTTCACATATGCAGTGTACACTGATACTTGCTTTAATGTGTTTATGGAGTATTCAATGTTACAAGTGAGAAGTATCGAATAGCTATTTGCCCGACATCTGACAATCATTTCAGTGAACTAGACACTTCCTGCCCTTGGCCTTTCATTTCCTGTTTGCTTGTACCTGTCTAATATTCATGTTTCTAACACTTTTAATAATGTAACTCTAAATTGAGTCTAATGCTAGTATTGCATGTGCAAGTCATAATTAAGAGTGGCCCCTAACATTTACACTTCAGTGGTTGGTGGGCCATTTAATGATGCAAACAATAAGTAGACTCTCCGCCAGTATACTTCATTGAGCACCTTGTAGTTCCCACGGATTGTGTAAGTTCACAAGACATCATGATACAGTGCATGTAACTTCCAGTGAATGGAACTAGTCTCCATATTTATAAATTTAAAAACTGCTGTGTTGACTATTAGCTGACTCTTTAGTCTCACTATTGATTGTGGATATTGCTTTAAATGACATACAACATGTGAACTAGAAACAGAGAGAAATGTGAGGAAGTAAAGGATGAATTGAGCCTCTGTTCTTGCCATTTTATAGTAGCCATTTTTGGTTCCAATCCAAACAGGAGCCATCCCTCCTGCAGTCCTCGTGTGGACCGTATCGTGCTGGAACAAGTACATGTACAATTAGACTAATGGATACTCGTACAATTATTCAAAAGGGTTTTTTTTTGTTATAGTTTATCTTTCGGTTATTTTTTGTACATGTTTGGAACAGATTGTTTAGTTGTTGAACATCCAACCTTAAAGTGAGCGAGTGCCTGTGTAAATTATAACTTGTAGATGTGGAGTGTGTGTGTGTGTGTGTATGTCTCAGTTCAGAGTAGGTCCGTCACAGAGTACAGGTTAAGAACCTATCATATTCTCAGTGTAGACCAGCTGCCATATTTGGGCCAGTGAAATGGGATACTTGAGGAACGTGTCGTGCACCACATCTAGTGATCCGTGATATCTCACCTGACTCCATTCTGTTGTCTCCCACTGAAAATCTGAGCACTTCCCTGCCGGGGACTGGCAGCTGTCTTTAGAAAGGGGTGTGGTCTCATTGCTGCAGAGGTGTGGCTCTGATTCTATCCTGTCATTACCAGTCACACGCACACACATCATTGTCCTTTCCCTCCAGCCTTGTCCACATGTAGCATCACATGATCCCCATGGCCCCACCTCCCACTCGTACTGACAAGCTGTACCGTGACACAGCCTATAAGTGGGTGGAGCCTCGTCACAGTGATGATCAGCGACCACTCCTACAACATCTCCCAGGTGAGACTTCTGCTGACATGAAATTGTTCGTGTTTCTATTCCAGTTCCATCACAAGTGGCATTGCAGTTGTTCCATTCTGATTCTATCCAAGAATAACTACATTCACCCAGATTACATTCCCGTTCCAGAGATGGCTTATTTGTCGTACACAAAATATCTGCCACGCCCACTTGCACCAATCCACCAGGATTCAATCTGGAGCACGACACCTCCCTCACCTGCTTGCCACGCCCACACTGAGAGTCACATGACTGCCAGCTTGAAGCATTCCAGAAGTAGACCATGCGGGTCAAGGAGTTCATTTTGTCCCTAGGCAAGCCAAAGGAGTACGACAAGCCTGGATAACTCCATTTTGCTAACACGTGCACAAACACATCATTATCAATGGGGCCCCTCGTTGTGATGACTTCAGCTCCGTCACTCCGAGCGCGCTCATACAGCCATGTCACACCAGCCAGAGTGAAGTTAGTGTGGCCTGAGTACAGTACTCTGAAGTTGCCATTGATGAATGTACTCGACCCTTGCGCTTGGATGGCGATAAAGTTGGCTGAAGGTGTGGTTTCAGAGACACGTATGTGGGTGGAGCCAGTGGGTATTGTCAAGGCCATGTAGTACTGGTATACTGTACACAAATAATATACAACAAGATGGATGGTGTGACAAATGTTTTGAAGTGATTCAAAGCTATAAGAAGATCCGTCACAATGCCTTCGACTTCACCATTGCATTTTAGTTCACGGTTGGGCTCAATAGAAATCATACTACTGTCTAATTTTCACCTCTAATTATTACCATCAATTAAAATAACTCCTACAGTTTGTACATTATACCATTGACAGTATTAGTGCTTCATAATAATATAAGGTTATAATAATATACTGAAAGAACATTATGATATATCATAGATTTTGTACCAAACATTTAAAGCAACTAGCAGAGTGTTTGATTAGTCGACAATTGGTTATCCAATTCTACTCCCAAACCAACCCTTACAGATACACGCCTCCATTCTCCTCACCTCCATCTATGACTTCAGGCGTATAGTTTCCTGTTACTGTCACACACGATGATCCGTCTCCGCACCACACGCCACACACGTCCCTGCTCCACTCTGTCCACAGCATCCTGTCACAGCCCACCGGCTCACACGCACCATCCAGACACACCCCCTGGGGGGAGTGTTGATGGGTGTGGCACTTTATGCCGTCGGGTAGTGATACTTGGGAGGAAGTGTAAATGATGGCGTTGTCTGATTGGCCAGAGTAGCAGTGAGACTTGCACACGTCGAGATTTAAACTAACCACGCGGTCTGCATACACATGAGGACAAAAGTCAAAGAAGAAGAACACAGTAACCGTATAAATTTGCAGCTTCATAAATATCTGCATGGCTCAATTTTTTCCCATAAATATCTGCATACACTCAATGTTATCTTTTCCTAGATTAGTGCACAACATTTAGCTTATCCAAACCTTAGTGCAATGATCACATCTTATTCTTATTAACTAACAAATGCTAAACTTTTGTTCCAGTCTGCTCTGCTCTGGTGCTTCACTTCCCTGCAAGATTATAAACAGTAGTTGCTGCTGCTGTAACCTTTCTATTAGTTCAGTAGGCCCTGGGTATGCTTCAAACAACTAGGTTTGCCAGTTAAACACTTCTTTTAATGACAACTTTTAACAAGAACAAGTAATTTCTTACATTATTATCTAGTAGTCGGCAAAAAGTTGCGCTTTGAAATATGCACGCCTTGTCAGTAACGATTGGAATGTTCTTTATTATTGTTATTGTTCTATTAATAGCCTCTACTCGTCAAGTTCAAGTTATTATATAGTACTTACCCATGCTGACTGCCGTCCAGTTAGTGTGTCCGGGCATAGGTGGGTGTGTCTCACAATGCTGCTGCCTGTGGGTGTAGCCTCCTGGACACGCCTCCCTGTTGCACACGCGAAACTCCTTTCTCTTGCCTACACAATAATGGCCTCCAAACTCTGGACTAACATGATCACACGCACACACACATACAAACCATCATGATGCAAGTCGCCTTGTAGAGTATCTCTCTGTTTGCGTGTGCTCGTGTGCTATGGTGTATGATTTGTCAGGTCATTGTCCTCGGGCCTTCAATCCGTGCATTCTCCTCCACCACACTTTACCCAACCCCAACTTTCTCCAACGCACGATCCATTCTGTCCACAATGCAGCTACATCACTCTACCAACCCCACAACCATTGCACTTCTGTCTCATAAAATATCAACACTGTAGCAAACATTAAACACTGCCCCCCAAGCCCTGAAAGTGGGATGTACTAATACCTTCATATACTTTTCAAGTTTTTCTGGCATAATAAAGGTTTTGAACAACCTGGTGTTGAAATTACCCACTTACACAGGAGAATCACAATGTCTGCTCCGAGACTGCAAACCAGTGCCACATGGTAGACTGCAATTGGTCCAGGATGACCATTGGCCCCACCCACCTTCCACTGGGGTCATTACACTGCTGTATCGAACGCATTCCCCCTTGTAGCAGATCCCCATTCTGGTTCCACTTGGGAGTCTGCATTCCGTTCCAGGAGCTGGTGGAGATGCCAGGTTGATGCAGGAGGAAGTGTTGTCAGGACGACACCAAAGCTTCCTACACTCATTCTAAAGGAACAAGAAATGGAGGAGGAGGAGGAGGAGGAGGAGGGGGGGGGGTATAAATAAAAATATAATATTTGTTTACTGCTGTTGTTTTGTTGGCACTAATTGCTTTGAACATATAATTCATATTTTCCACCAGCACACGTGCTGGCACTATGAAGCTCAGAGTTCTTCCAACTCTGACTGATGAGCGAACTCATAAGTTGCTCCCACAGCACCTGAGGCTAACAGCTGGCAGGAAGTGGCAGGTTTCAATGCTAAAGTAGCTACTTTTTTTTTTTTTTAAATCAGGTGCAATCTGAGTATGTTTTTAGAGAAATAAACATTTCAGCAGCAAGGGATGATACTGAGTCTCATGTAAGAATGTAATAGCACAAGTTGTATTACAGCCAAACTAATTGGATTAATTTTTTTAATTGACCTATAGGTGAGAGAAAATAGTGCATATGAATTTCTATAGGAAGTCATGCACTTACTCTGCAGATATGCTCACTGTTTTATTGGAAACATTCAATAATAGATACTTTGCAAAAACTGTGCCACAACACAAAGTAAAAACTAATGACATAAACTCATTAAACTTGGCAAGAACATATATGACCCGAGGACAACAAAAACAACAACAAGTAACACTTTTATACCAGCAATACTTGAGGAGCTTTGTGTTGATGTAATTATGACATTCATTCTTCTGCAAAACGAACCAACAGAAACATGGCTGACTGCAGTCACACTGACCAAACGACACTTCACCACTCCCACAATCCATTACTCATAACAATGCCATTTTATGTGAACAGATATCGGTATGCTCCTTCCTGGACTACCAACTCCAGCACCATGGCAATCCAACCCTCCCTAGCTTAGTGTTGCTAGGTAACCCATAGCATAACAATGATGCAGGGAAGAATCTGCAGTAAACAATCACTAATTTACTCATTAAGTGATTCACTTCAATTAAAAATATCTAAAAATAGACCCCCCCTGATGACTAAATGGTACAGGTAGGTTTTATCAGTTATTTAATATATTTGTTTTACTGTGGTAAGGTATCATACTGAATTTTTGAATTGAATTTCTGGTCAGCATTACATGAAGTAGCAACATACAATCCATAGCAGTGGTGCATGAAGATGTTTCAGTACGGGTGTAAAAGAGTATGTATGTGTTGTAGTTTACAGATGTAATGGAAAAATCACATTTTTGGATTGTGCCCAAAAAAATTATGGGGGGGGGGGGGAGCTCCTGCCCCTGTAGCCCCCCCTCCTCCCTACGCTACTGCATAGGATCCTATCTGATCATAGATGTCTAGCATTAAACAAAGTGTATGCACTCCATTGTTTCTAGGAAGAAGTTGTCATCTTTCAGACCAGGCATGCTTCATTTCACTGGTATCGATTCAGAGAGAGAAATGACGACATTTAACTCCAAGTTGTAACCTTATCTGGAATGTACAATTGTTCGCGTAACAGAACACCACTTTATTACATTAGACTAGCAACAACACTTGGATATTAAATTACTCAACGACCTTGGCAACCGAGTGGGAGGCTCACCTCGGCAACGGAGCAGCCGGATGCATTGTGCCCCAGACTCATCTGGCACTGCTCCGTCACGGAATATTCAAAGCCGGGAAGTGAAACTGTCCCCGTGGAGTTGAAGAGCTGTGCGTAGGCGGGAGGTCTGTTCAGAAGACAGCTGCTTCTGCTAGTTCTGGAGAGAAGGAAAATAAGAAATAATTGGAATGACTTATTAACGCACACAAAATACAAATGACTTGAAGTAACTAACTGCTAATGACCAATTTGTAGCAAGCGAGAAATTAAAATTTGCTGTTAGAAATAATGTATTTTTACCCTTTCACTGGTTATCACCTTATGACAGTCATACCCATGGTTACAAAAAATAAATGTTTTTTTAAAACTGAGCTGCTTGAACTATTATCTTCATTCAAGTAGAAGCTAACGCTTTGTCCTTGTTTTATACATTCTTGCTCATCCATATCATTTTGCTGACTAATAAAAAAAGGGTTAATGCTTATTATAGACTTCAACACCCCTATCAATAGCTCCATTTAAAAATAGGTGGAAAAAGCCCCGAAGTTCCTGGGTTTTTACGCATAGTAGAGATAAGACCGTGGTGCCAAGGTCTTATCTTCTTAATATTAATCAGATGTTGGCATTTAGTGGGAAGGTGAAGGTGGACTCTAGTAATGTCCGCAATAAACTAAACACACCATGGAAGTCACTGGGTATTGTACTGTCTACTACATCCTCCCACCAAACATCAAACTTCCCTCCTCTTGGTCTCGAATCGTGGTTGGTTACTTTACTCTCTCTCTCTCACTCATCAAGAAAGCAGTAAAGACTAAAATAGAAGTTACATAGCATTAAAAATCCGTCAGCAATCTCTCCGACTTCTCTTTGTACCACCTTCACATAATAATATTTATTACAGAAAGACTTGCTCCAGAGAATGTAGCCAGACAAGCAGAGAGACGACTGACTGTCTGAGCTGACATAGCTATGGAGCAAGGTAGAGTGTTTGAGACTATTATCATTGCCTGCAGCACAACACGCTCTACCTGGGGACTGATCACATGATCAAATGAGACAAACAGTTTCGGGTTTCATGTGATATCTCATTAAGTGCAGTCATCTCTGGCAGTGTCTAATCTTAGGGACACAATCAAGCTTGCACCGACTATTGAAGGGTGAGAGATCACATGACGTAGAAGCAACACAGTGGAGTGTCGTACATGCAACATGAACCAACTCCTGTGCAATCCTACTTCAATAGACTTCAACATCCCTATCAATAGCTCCATCTAACAATAGGTGGGAAAAGCCCCGAAGTTCCTAGGTTTTTACCATAGTAGCAACATTACCCCCTCTTCCCCTCCCCCTCTCTTCCCCTCCCCCTCTCATCCCCAGCCACGTTTTGGCACACATTTATGTCTATAGGAGCCATTTTTGTGATTTCCTAGAGGCTGAAGGTGTAGTCCACCATTAATACTTGTGACAGCAAAGCTGTACCTGCAGATGTAAGTTCATAAGTTATCCTTAAAGAGAGCTGATGTGACTCAAATCAGGAGATATACTACTAACTAGAGAAGACACAATCTCAACTCACTCTAGGAACTGAGTCAGACTGTTCCTACTGCACTGAGACCAGATGTGAGGGTTGGAAGACTCCGTGAAACTGGCAGCCATGATGAAACTCTCTCCACTGGAACACACACCTTTCTGGCCGTCGTGCTCCATGCTTAACCTACATACGCACACATGCAAATACACTATCAAGGTTAGCCACACCCACTCCTGTCCCCGCCACTTACGTATGTCCAAGTTCATGAGCCACACTGAAGGCAGTACTGAGTCCGTGGTCTCTGACTATGTCACAACTATAGCCCTTCAAACACGCTGTACCTATGTCTGCCATACCTACACACACACACACACACACACATACACACACACACACACGAGTAAATTACCATCTCTTCAACGAGAATGTTTATTCTGCTTTATTTTGACTATAACCTTTAAGACCACACCCACTTCCTGGTATTAGCCCATGCCTTACCCAACACGTTGCACTCCTCAGTGGAGGAGTCGCACATGCTCTGTTTGGTGAGGAGGATGGCCACGTCTTCATGAAGGCCACGAGACTTGTCGTATCTACCAATCCACTTACAGAACTGCATCAGAGGATGCTCCGCAGAGTTACCTGTCAATATGTTGGTCTGGAAATAAATGAAATACTCAGACTAATGACGAACGGATTACATTGAAATGTTAACATCGTATTTTACGAATACCGTAGGAATATTGGACATGCCCCCATTACCCCATTACCCATACATACATGCTACTGTAGCAATATTGTATCAGCAAGATCATCTCCATGGCTGACAGCAATAGCAATGACAATAAAACACACATACTTACACACAGACACATGTAAATCATGTACCTGGTTGGAGTCCATTATGATAACCCTCAGAAGTGATATTCTCATTGAATGACCCAAACTAGCATCTCGATAAAGATGAGCCACCTAAACATACACACACACATACATAATCATACACAAACACACACACATACACAAACACACACACACACATAATCAACACAAACACACACACACACATACAATCAAACGTGCACAAATCATATTTACAGATACAAATACATTATATCCACCAAGGAAATTAACAGTAAGTATGACCTATTACTACTACTACTACTACTACTACTACTACTACTACTACTACTGAGGTTCATTTCAAGTTCAAATCTAGACACTAGCTCTAAGCAATGCTTTCATTACAACTCACTATATTCATAAGACTGAAAATATAAGCTTCTAAATCTTCTAATGAACGATCTTTGAGCATGTCTGGTTCAGTCACCACGGCAACTTCAATGAAATGCTCCAGTGACACGGCTAGTCTCTTCCTCCTCCTCCTCTTCAACAAGCTACCCCTCTCACTTGATCTCCTGCCTAACTCCCGGGTAACGCTGGATTTTGTACTGCATTGCTGTCCAGAGGGTTTGGGGACGGCTCTGGTGAAGGTGTGAAGGTTGGGATGTGGCTCAGAAGAATGGATGGGTGTGGCTTCCATGGCTGACTGGGTGGGTGGGGCTGCCTCAATGAAGTAATGCTCACCAAACATACTTATCACTCCAGTCTAGAATAGAGTATAAAAAGTGAGCAAAGACAACATAGCACATATGCAACCTGTCCTGTCTCAATATAATTGCACACCAGATCAAGTCATTTGACATTATTGAATATTTGCTTGTTTTGCAGAAATTACATATACTAGATCTAGCTATGCAATGCTTTCTGACAACTCAAGACTGATAATTATAATTTCAGAAGTATATACCCCCGAAAAGGGATAAATTTCAAGACCTATACTAATCTTAGCTTTTTCTTTCACACATCAGTACATAAGTTATGCCACACCCACATCACTAGTTAATAAAAGGATAAAGTCATTGAAAAGATATAAAAGGTCACTGGTCAACATCCACATGATTAGGTTTCTATACACATGGCCCCCAATTATCCCATCCCATTTCTCTACCAACCGCTAGTTGCCGACATCTCTTGTTAGTAAACAATGCAATTGTTAGGAAACAAATATCTACCAATCCACTTACAACATACACACACATTTCTTTGACATTCAAACACACTTACCAGCTGTCCGTCACAGCCGCTGAGTGCCGTCCACGAGTCTGCTACCATCTCTCCCATCACGGCCTTCTCCTCCTTTAAACCATCTCCATCCATTGCTCTGTGCACTTGGCCTGAATAATGGCAGCTGCTCTGAGTCCTAGGTGCTTGTAGAGATGAAAAGCCATCCAGTCTCACCACCTCTACTGCTAGATCTCCAGTCATCCACTCCCGGCTCTTGGCCAACTTCAAGAAAAACATCTTGCCTTCAAAGTTGGTGAAGCGGAAGAAGTAACTGGCATCAATGTTGCTGCTGGCATTGTCATGGTGATAGTGGGAGATTTGAGGCATAGAATTGCCAGCAGCGTCCACTCTTTGGAGGTGAATCGTGCGAGAATCCATCTCTAAACATTACAACATTTTAAATTATATAGTAAGCTAGTGCATAGAAAATCTAGTATATCAAAAGGCACAGCAGAATGTTGCATTAAATTTTAAAACCACCTCATCCATCAAGTAACTCAGTAAGCAAATAAGAATAATTATGCTAGAGGTCTTTTCACTGACCGATTTGTCACGCAAGTTACTCTATCTCACCTTTTGGCAGTGGAAAGCCGAAGGCACTCCAAGACAACAGAAAAACAACTGAAATGACATTGTGCAATACGGGAGAGTTGGAGGAGGTATCCATGGCGGAGACTCCAAGATGACAGGTCCCAGACCAAGATCCCCTTTTATGCACCGCTTCAATCTATTGAGCATGCGTGGTACGCGCATAAAACTTCAAAGCGTGTCGCCGCGTGGCGAGAGATTCAACAAGTAATCCGCACAAGTTCGTGGGAGAATAGTCCACTTCCAGACGCCAATAAGGCTACCTTACCTCAAATTGGCCACTCCCAAGTAACAACCCCATAAACTATGCTTTATTGGCCAAACTGAGAAAGAATACGGCATTACACAAATATCAATGGAACAGAAAATAAATAATAATTATAGTGGTCTAGTTCTGATGAGGCTATTTTGCTAGTGGTTGTTGTTGTTTTCTTCATTGTCCTCCTCCAGCAGTGATCTGGCACCCATAGACCTTTGCTGGATACTGATAAACTTGGTTATATCAGGAAAATCGTGACCCGTGTTAATTTTGTGAGCTCCAGCGACAATCGCCAAGGAAACTGCAAAGGTTAGACCCACGCCCAGTTTCTGATCTGTACAAAAAGGAAAGACACAGAAAAAAAATGGATGAATAAAAAAATGACATCATATCAGTCAGTCATTTGGTTGTATTTCCACATTAATAAGTTACTCAGAATATTTACGTAAACATTTAACGTACTTTCAGGAAAGAGCAAGTATTCTATAAATACAAATACAGTCGTTAGAACATGCACAATGCCAGAGGTAATAAACATTCTATCCTCAAACACCGCCAATCATCTAGTATTAATAACTATGTCTTGATGTATACCACCGGGCACATTTTATTCTTTACAGTCTGATGGACAAAACTTGCAGGACAATCCACTGATAATTGACACATAATGAAGTGAAATAGATTGGAACAACATTGCAGAACAACTAATTGATGAGAAAAACATGATCTAATATGGCAATTTTATTCCATTTCTGTACCACCTCTTGCTTCACTGCATTATCTAATATTCACGAGTATCACAACTACCAAACAAGGGCACTTCACTTGCTCCTCTTCAACGTCACACAACAAGCAGTCCAGACAAAGAAATTCAGTGAGTTTGGCAGACCAACAATGACAGAATAATCATATTACCTGATGGGCTTCCTGTCTTACACTTTAAACACTTCCAGCGAGGGAGGGAGGGAGGGAAGAAAAAAAAAAAAAGATTCCACATTCCAGACATCCCAAAACTTGTATTACAAGGTCTTAATTGAATAACCTCTTGGTGAAGACATTTGTAGTGAACAAATGATGAAATTCTTGCCAATCAGACTACTGGTCCTCTCTCAGCAATTGGCAGTGATTATATAATTGTGGTCGTACTCAGGATGCCAGAGCTCCTTCATGTTAAATTTAAGGTTGGGTAATAAAAGTAAAACCACTCTACTTAGTCAATACAGTGTCTGCCATTAGAACCAACAAAACAAACACTGATGTGAAATTTCCACTTAATGTCGTATGATCTGTGAATTGCCAGATTATTGAGAGAACACAAACTGTCAGCTCTGTGTAGGTACTAGCTTTCGTGGATAAGCTCCCCTATTGGCTATTAGTAATTACGTGAGCTAATAATTTCTTGTGATATGCATTAGATTTGCTTTATCCTGAGAAGTTAACCGAGTGCTTGAATTGGAGTTTTGCGTTGAAACTATCGGTGAGCGTTCCTTGCATCTTTAGCTTCTCTTATGAAGACACCATTTACATCTATTTTTTTCACGACAAAGCTTAATACCAATTAGGTATAGCCAAATAAATTATTCTGAAATGATTTGTAATAGCTACTAGTGTATAGTAGCACTGAGGATTCGCACCTGAGTGCTCCATTAGTGACAGCAGCGATCAGATAAGCTTAAGTCAGACCTCCTCTTTCAGTATTTGGCTGTAATTTAAGTAAAATAAAAACAAGATACCCAGCTAAGTAAGCACAAATCAGCGTGACAGACAGACATCAACTACTACAACTATCTCGCACATGTGCACTGAGGGAACTACAGGATTGTTTATCTCCCAGAGATACTATTATGGGTTAAAAAAGTCAAGCCAACTAGCATTCTGTTAAGTCCACATTAATGTGTAGCCCAGCTCTTCACCGTTCACAAACTTTCAAACTACTAGTACATTCAGAATACTCCAATGAACAAATGGTTTAGCCCAATACATTACACCTCCTAATTATCAACAATTATGCATTTGGAAATCAATGAACCATGAATGCAAAAACAAACAAACAAAAAAACAAAAACAAATAACAAACAAAAACATTCTGAGGGTAGTTTTAAAACTTGGGAAATTAGGTCGGCATCTTCAGACAGATTATTCTAGTACAGATCACACCTACCAACTGATTTCTCACATAATCGTCAGCTGGTTACCAAACACACCATCCTACTTTTGACAATTACTAACTGACAATAGAAGGTATCACCTTTACTAAACTATAGACACTATTAGAACTCAACAAACCACCAAACGATGGACCAATGAGGCGTGTTATAAGTCTCATAAAGAACTGTAATTATGATGTTGTGGATGCAGGTGTATTCAACTGTTTAAACGACAGAGTGAATGCTTGCAATCGACACGGCAACATGCACGCGACATGAGTATATGTAACCCGCCGGTGCCACTCCCACCTTCTACACCACAATCTCGAATATCATATACCACACTGCTACTAGCAATGATAATGGGAACCCACAAGCACATGGACTATCCAGTGATAATGAAATTAACACCACAGTAGGGCAGTCCACCAATCAGCTTTTAGTCAATGTGACTGTGTGGTCGTGTGAGTGAATTTAGCACCTGCAATGAATAAAATGCACTAAATTCAGCAACATCTTCTGCGGTTCATAATGGAACCTTGTGAAACAATTTCTGTTTTATTTTCCACAACTTTGTGGCTCTTGTGAAGCTCTTATTAGTCACCAGTAAATGTATCTGTTCATATTTTCTCCCTCTAGATGTGACTTTGTGGTCTCCAGCACCTGCAAATGAGCCCACCTCACATACAGCTGACAGCAACTTAGCAACAGGAACTAGCTGGTAAATAACAGCTGTTTCAATCTACTGCTAATATCTTAGCTTTATTAAACCTCACACCCACCCACCACACACCACTCCTCTCACACACCCACTGCCACTCCTTCAATGTCACATGTCCTCCTCCTTCCATCTTTACTCTGCTCCTTTAAACCCATACCTCTGTTCAGACTGCACGAACACACACACACACACACACACACAACAAACTCTGTGATTCAATTATGATGGGAAGAGATTAGTGGGAGGGGAGAGAGGTCAGCCGATGGATAGAATATGATAGTGTAAATCAGCCACTTACCACACACACACACACACACACACACACACACACACACACTCGGCTGCTTGTAGAGGAGAGTTGGTATACGCATGTATGTGTGTGAATGTATGCGTGTAGTAGCTACGTGGTGTGGTGTATGAGTGTATGCTGAGTGAATTGATAGAAGGAAGAAGTCGAAGTGTAAGAAATCAGGAGTTGTGTGAGTAGTGTGGTAGAGAGTTTAGAAGAACTGGGGACAAAGCATGTCACACATGTCTGGAAGAGAGAGAGAGGAGGAAACCATTGCAACTGCAGAAAGGAGCTGTCCAGTGCACCACCTGTAATAGATGGTTTGATAGTAGAGAAGTGACAGTACTCAGATGTCACCAGCACCACCCAGGACAGTATGACTCTGGCAGTGGAGTTCACTCTTGATGCTAGCAGCTGTGGGAACGCCCACCAACCTGAGCAAGCCAGAGGTGCCCCTCAGGAGATGACCTCAACACAGAAGAGAACAATAGACTTAGTTGTGTGTGTATGTGTGTGCATAGTCAATGAGAGTTGTAGTCACCAAGTTACACTTCATTCATGAACCAATTAGCACTTCAGTTTAGTATGCAACTCGGAGTATGCATGATCCATGCATATATACATATACCAGATGCATTCTCTCTCACACAAGCTTTTTAAACAATACTGAATTAAAATATTTGTGTATGTGTGTGTATGTATGTATGTATGTATGTAGGTACAGAATAATGACCATTTAAAGCACAAAATCCAGTCCTATTAGCAAACCAATATCAGCTGTTGGTCATTACACGTTCAAGTACAGAATGCAGCACACACAAACACATCCTGTAATTTCTCTTCACTTGTCTGGCTCACTGAACTCTGTCATCAACACTAACAAACAAGTTCCAAACATCACTCCTAGCAACAACAAACACTCCATTCACACCAACCACTCATACACACACACAAACACACTATATTTAATAACTATCAGCCAGCCATTCCACAAATGCAGTCTCAATTGAAAACACTTCATTCTTTGCTGGTGAGGTACCACCACAAGCAATGTCCTGCGCTAACTCCAACAGCTGCTGGTTGATAAATGGTCACTGGACTGCCCAGAGTGCTCATAAACAGGAACTTCATTATGTCACTAATCATACCACAAGAATGTCACACCTATGATGGAAGCTAACCAGAGACTATAGTGTGTGTTTTAGTCCAAAGATGTAGTTGTGTATGAGTTTGTGTGCCATAGGTATGCAAATCTATAATTGGTATGTCCATTTCTCTCTCTCTCACACACACACTCACACAGAGAAAGAGTGATATTGAGGTTTTCGTATCGAGGCACGGCATTATTAATTGAGTGTGAATATTACTATTTATAAATGAAGCACCAAAGGTGTGAACCCTCAGCACTACTAAACACTACCTAGCTATTACAATCTAGTCTCCTTCAAAAGAACAAGCAATCTGTTAGCCATTTTAATGAGGCATCAATATAGCTCGAGCAATGAAAATGGTACATGGAAACGCTGTCTTCATAAGAGAAGAAGCTAAACTAGCCGGAAACACTCACCGGTATACATTTTCAACACGAAATTTGACTTCCCTGAGCATAAAGCAAACCACACCACCAGCTGTAAATAAATTATATTTGCTCACGTGATTATGACGTGACACTAGGGGACGTTACCCACAAAAGCTGGTACCTACGCGGAGCTGAAAGCTTCGCATTTTCTCAACAATTAGCCCAAAATTTAAAAAAGTAGTAACTCACTTCCCTGTAAGTTACTGACTGACCACCATGACTAATAAATTCTCTAATACAGCTGCAATTTTGCATGTTATACAACCATAATTTATCAGTTGTGTCGCGTACTCGGTAGGAAAAAATGGCGTACCTTGACTAAATAAAGTCACTAAAAGTTGCAAGTGGTTACTATACATTGAAAACCCTTTACCATACATAGTTTCAAAAACCATGCCATCTTGTAGTAGCAATGAGTGCATTGTGCCAGGATCTAAAGGTTTTAGGTAGTCAGAATGGCTTACAGAAGCTACCACTATGCTGGACAAATACTTGCAAATAGTTCATAACTTAAACTGAGTAGGAGCTAGAACACTGACTTCAGGCAAGCTTTGTAAATGATGTAGCCTTCTGTGCATACATCTCTTGCAGTAGCAAAACATCAACTTAAATTATAAGATTGAAGGGTTTAAATTTAAAAGTGTTGACTTTGTTTACTTGTTCTTTGAATTACTTGTGTACAATAGCTTGCTCGCCATGTGCTAAGCACATCACTAGTAATAATATCAATATCTTATATTAGATTCAAGTAAAAGAAAACACAACAGAGAAAAACATCTGCTATTTAAAAAAACAGTTCCAAGAAAGAAAATGTTATATTTTACTAAATCTCCACATCTTCTATTAGAAGTTAAAGATCTTAAGAGACCTCCCACACAGACCCGCTATCTATTTAACCCACACCATGCTTGTTCGTAAAATGAACATTGCACTCACAATACAAGTATGTCTGCACATGTACCAGCCAACAGCCAACAACCGACTCTACAGACTGCCTCACAATGCTTAGCAACTGAGGACACATACATCATACAACAAACAAACAAACAAAAAACAACAACAACAACAGAAACAGTATTCTTCAGCCGAGAATGAATGAATCTTCTACTGCTCCTTCAATACTTCCTTCATCACTCCATAATTTGCGTGTATTATATATTTACAATTGTGAAGTTAGTTTGTCTAGTAGAGATGATCTCAATATGACATTATCATCATTATTATTTTCATTTACACTGTCAGCCAAATTTGCACACACACGAATTTGGTAACTTCTACCACCACTTATCACACTTACAAAGTACTTGCCTATCATCTGAGCATGCTCATGAGACTTATGATCATTTATAGCACATTTAAAAAAATTACAGCTGTAAGTAGCTAGCTCAATGATCACAACCACAGAAGGGGTGTGTGGACACCAGTGGTCCTAACCAGTAATTACAGACTGCAGAGGAAGGGGAGAGGGGGACACCACACTGCTTTTACACCTTCACAATGTACCATACAACCCCTCCCCTCCCACCCCCACTAGCAATGACTCACAATAGAGTCCAAATGGAATGCTGGCCATCATGCCGCCTATGCCACAGTTCCTGTAGTCGTCCTTGTCCCTCAGTCTGGCCGCCAGGCACACGCCCCCAATATACATCAGGCCAGCACAACCTTGCACACAAACACACAAACTTATGTCAATCCTGGCTTGAAACAAAAAACAAAATACTTTGTCACAGCCACTAAATCTGGAGGTCATTCTTTCCACTGGAACTTGCTATTAGATGCAAGACTATGCATTTACTGTATCATTCTTTATAAAATCATACAGTGGCTTCAGCATGCTACTGTACATTCAATTCATGTGTCCCTATATACTTTACAAGAAATTAACAATTCAACAGTTAGTAATCCTGCTGCCATTGTTACAATCTTTACCATAGAGAGCTGCATAGCGACCACACAGTCGGAAGGACTTGAAGATCAATGGAGTCTTAGAACCTGGCACTGGCTTCAAGAAGTAGCCATCTACTACACCCCAGAGAGCACCTGCATAGACACACCCACATATGACCACGCCTATTAGACACGCCCACATCATGTAATGTATGCAACATGCCACAATTTGGAAATTGTTAAGAAATTATGAAGGTTGAAAAATAAAATAATTATATCAAATTGTCAAAAACAACAAAAACAACAATAACAAACTCCCACACGTTCTAACATGATAATGGATCTGAGAGTGGCATCACAAGCTCTGGCCCAGCTAGTTCAAATTTTACATAGAGGACATCTACTGAGTTCTAGTCTAAGGTTACCATCACTTCTGCCCGTGTGTGTGGGCTGATAGTCCTCAATACTGGAAGTGATACATATCATACGTTTAATCAAATCTCAATGGAGATACTGTACATCTGAAAGTGTCGCTCGTTTCAGTCACTTCCCAAGTATATTAGTGGGGTGATTGGACATCCTATACTCCACATATACATACAGACATGTGTGTATATGTTACACCACAACATGTGGTATGTTACACCACAACATGTGGTATGTTACACCACAACATGTGGTATGTTACACCACCAACATGTGGTATGTTACACCACCAACATGTGGTATGTTACACCACCAACATGTGGTATGTTACACCACAACATGTGGTATGTTACACCACAACATGTGGTATGTTACACCACAACATGTGGTATGTTACACCACCAACATGTGGTATGTTACACCACAACATGTGGTATGTTACACCACCAACATGTGGTATGTTACACCACAACATGTGGTATGTTACACCACAACATGTGGTATGTTACACCACAACATGTGGTATGAAATTACACAACTGAGAGCCAAAGGCCCGAGGATAGCTTAAATCCCATACCGCCTGAACGGAGTGGTGCAACTGACTTGTACTATGCCTCTAGGCTATAGGAAATGCACAAAAACTAATTTTGATTGGATGGTTCACTTAGTCACCTCCTAGGAGGTGGGTATGAAATTTATTCACCACGAATTGAGCAGTCTGATTGGACAGTCTGAACGTACCATGGTACAAGTATGCATAAGTATTATATATATACATATAATCCTTCATTAGGCTAAAAACTCATTCCATCCCAAGGCCCCTTTATTGACACTTCACCCTAAGCTCTGCAGTTTCTCGTTGATGCCCTATTTTGATGACCCTTTACCAGTACACTATAGCCTGCTCCAACTTTTTATAACTATATACATCTCTCTCTCTCTCTCTTGTTGTTGTTGCCACTGAATTGACATTCCACAACCTTTTGATGCATTTGGCATTAGTGAATGAACACTCTCATATCACTACTTAGCCATACATGTTTCTTAAATATTTCATTACCATCTCGCTTAACCTAACAGAGGAAACAGTTCAGGGGGGAGGGGAGAGAGGATGCAGGAATCACAGGTAATGACTCCCTTTTTATTACTTCACCAATGAACAATGAAGAAATGCAGGCAGAAACCACTTACTCAAGTGCTATGGCTGCTAATGTTATGACTTTAATTTAGTGTTACAGCATACGCCACTATATCTTGGATCTGTTACACCTTACTCACCAGACAACCCCAATAACATAATACAAGGATGCAATTCATTCAAAAAAAAATTACAACGGATCAAGTTTGGACACGTCTGGGCTCTAAATAATGCCCGCTTCAAAACATACTAGGGTACATTTCTGGTGCGTACCTGCTTGAGCACCGTAAGCTCCAAATCTTATCATCTTTCCCAAGCAGTCATCTCCAGCGCCCCGATCACCCAGATCCAGTTCATCACCTCCTGCAGCTTCTGTCATCTTGTTGGCGTATAAAAGTGGACGTAGAAACCACGCCTACAGAACACGCCTATTTAGTTGCTTAGCAAATGGTCACCTCAGCGATCATTACCTAGTTTACGTAGGTAACTGAAGAAAGCACTGAGAGACCACTGAAACTTAGCAGCTTTAACAAATAAATGAGTGAATGAATGAATTGTTTCAGGTTCTAGTTACAGTAGGTTGGGTAGGAAAAATAACTTCTCTCTCAAACTCACCCATCCCTCTGCAGTATACTATTGAAGCCATAATCTAACTTCTGCATTTAGCTCATACAACATCAGTCCATATGGAATACAATTTTACCCTTTCCTCATAATTTTGTATGTATATATTAGCTAAGAGTGGTAGACTTGTCTGAGCTTCTCTCCCACAAACTTTTCTAGAAACCTGATAATACAAGTTTCAGTGGTTTTGGTCAGATGGTGTTGGTTATAATGTATTAATAGAAAATTTAAAAATATATGTATAATTGAAATAGCTATAAAACAAAACAGTTACAACACACTTGTCTCTGGCTGTCCAAGTAAATTGGAAGTTCATTGATATCGTATAATCTTGCCACAGTCTTCACAAGGTTCTTCATTGTCTGGTCCACAGAGATCTTTTCCACAGTACACAAAGCCTGATTGTCCCTGCCATCTGGCATTACCACGATGGTGAGGTCTTGAAAGGATGCGACAAGCTGGACAGTTAGGGCCACTATCTGGACCGCAATGAGTAACAAGGTAGGTACTTGGCTGATTGTGATTTGTCATTACTGGTCTGTTGCAGTAGTACATCCCAGTTTCTTGTACCAGTTTAGGATCATAAACTCCCGGAATCTTAGCAGGAGGATATGTTAAGTTCAGTGCAATCTTGTCCAACTCGCTCATCCGCTCATTTTGCTGATTTATCTCCTCCGCACCACGAAGTTGTACAAAATGGCCAATTTTGTACATCATGATACTGAAGCGATCAAATGGAGTGAGAGGCTTGACATACGGGTCAACTTTTACTTGGTCATTTTTTTTATATTTGTGGCACACTCTGAGGTAATGGCCAGCGTCACGCCTCTGATGCTCATGCTCAAAACCTAGAGCATGGAGCATCTCGTGGACAACTATTGTTTTCAGTAAATTATTCTCTTTGTTTTGTAGTCGAATCACAGACAAGCTTTTTATGTTTCCTCTGTATCTTCTTGGTTTTCTTAATGAACCTGTTGTAGAATATCCATCACTTGTAATTCCAAAGTAGATATTAGCTGAGAATGAATTCACCTTTTCGAACCTTAAACCTGGTGCAGCATCCTGAATTATCTGAATGGCAATCTCTATGGCCTGTTCCAAATATTTTGTTACCTGGTAGTCGTAAGTAACTGTGCGAGGTTTTGGGCGTGGCTTGCTAGGATGCTTTGTATTTAAATACAACTTTTTATAAAAATATTCGCTTGGTTGACTTCTTGTGAATAGATGTGGCACGGGAAACTTGCCTTCCATGCCAGCATACCTGGTAAATACTGGTTGATCAGACTCCATACATGGCTTCTTGTCTTCTGGACCAGTATCTTCTTCTTGAACCACTTCTTTATCACTTGGTATTTGCTCTTCACCATCCTTTTGCCTTGAGTGACTGCATCCTTCTAAATACTCAAAATCTTCTTCATTTTCTTCATTCAAGAAGAGTGGAACACCCCAATCACAGTCGAGAGGTTCAGAGGTCTCATTAGGAGTAGCCTCTGACTCGTTATCACTTCCAACATCCGAAGATAACTCAGAGCATAAGTCTTCTTCACCAGTACTGGAGGTGTGTACTGGCTCCTCCATTTTAGCACTATTGCAAGTGGCTTTCTAACAAGATTTCGGAGCCCTTTTTATGCTTTAGTGAATAATGCTCAGGAAACCACATTACCACATCATGACAAGACCGTACTATCTCCCTAGGGGCTTTTTTAAGTCAGTTGTGCATGACCTTGCTACGAATAAGGTAAACTTGCAAACCAGCACTATATATAAGAAATTCATTTTTTAACAACAGGACATACAGGGTATATCCAACTCTTTAGCATTTTCACTTGAGTTGAAGTTGTGTTCTTTATAAAAATAAAATTGTACTACTGCACTACAACTAGCAAGTATAATTAATTACTACTACTTTCTATATTCCATCATTATTATCGGGCAAGGGTTTTTCACCCCCTCTAATATGCTCCTTCTAGAGTTTCTTGAGTAATAGCAATACCAATTTACAAAGGTATTTATGTCTAGAATAATGAAAAGGAGCGAATAGTAGGAGTTGGCGAATTATGCACATTTTTTTGTTACTATGCTATGCTAGCAATTCTCATCATTCTAGTAATTATGCTACTTGAACCATGCTCCTGGACAGAGGTCTAAGGTAACCTCAACCACATTCACACGTAAAAAAAATCCTTGTACACATGAATCCTGATATGGACACTATTGATATGTGAGTTGTTGATCTGTATCTCTCACAGAAAGTGATATTGAATAAAAAGAATTAGCTACCAACAATATAGAGGGTATTTAGTAAACTCAAAGATTCATTTAAATAGTCCCAAAGACAATATCTGGAAGACTACATCAAATTGATATTGTTACAGTACAATAAAAACTAATTATAATTTTTTTTACAAAAACTAATTATAATTTTTTTTTCCAAAAACTAATTATAATTTTTTTCCAAAAACTAATTATAATTTTTTCCCAAACTAGTCACCTCACTATGCTCATAATTACACTAACCATGCTTGCATATGCTAGTATTTATGAAATAACTTATTATGCTCAAAATCATGCCAGCGTAATTTGCCAACCTTAGTGAACAGGTACACACTTAATCGTGAAGAAGAAAAAAAGAAACTGACTCATGAGAAAAAATGAAAGTACAAAGACATTTTATAAGCTAGTGATGAAATTAGATTTAGCTACATAATTATCAATTTAAACCATAAAAAATTGAATAAGCAACATCGTCCGGAATTAATAAATGCTGGACTGCTCTGCTTTGGTATACTATGAACTTGGTCTGCCATATAGCTATGAGGGCACAAATAGTACAAACTCTGACTCAGCATATCAATAATAATAGAGGTGCATTCTATAGAAAATAGCAATTGTTGTTGGAGTACAAGGAAAACAACAACGAACAAAAAGTGATTGCTAGCTAATATAAAATTTCTAGTGACAGGAAAGAAATACAGTAGATAAATAAGCACTCATTCTGAAATTGGGGTATCATACAACACTAGTGGAGCCCCCCCCCCCTCTCTAAATCTGCCCCTGCAACAAGTGGGAGGGTATTGAGCCGGAACTTCCCAGTTTTACAGCTAACTTACTGATGTTGCAGCATCACAACAAGTTGTATTTAGGTATAGTACCCACTTATTCAATATAACAACTTATACTATGAGCTATTATTACAAATTTATATGTATATAAACTTTCTGTAAAAAAAAACTTTGTTAAAACTAATAATGAGGAAAATAATTACTTACAACAATTTGTCATAACCATTAAAATGAGTTTTCTACTAAAATGCACAGTAGTGTTCCATTAAATACACATAATTTTGACAAAACTGGACAATAACTAAAAGAAGTTTGCTTGTGCCATTACATGCCTACTAACTTGAGGCAGTCTTCACAAGGCAAGTTAATGTGTGGTCCGCAGCCATTGAAGTTGCAGTACACGTAGTTAGATCTACCTTGCCACCTCTCACCAAGATTGTGAGGCTTGGATAAAACCCTGCAAGCAGCACAGTTTGGCCCACTGTTGGGACCACACTGATAAATATCAGAGACAGAGAAAGAAGGTTGATTGTGGGACTTCATCACTCCATTGCTCCTGCCACAGTAGAACATTCCATGGGATGATTGTTTAGGTTGATAATCTGATCTCTCACTTGGTGAGTAAATCATATTCAATGCTATTTTGTCCAATTCGCTCATTTGTCTATTTTCGCTGTGAACTCTGCTTTCTGTTGTGTCTCCTTTGATGTAAAAGTAATGCCCGACTTTGTAGAGCATGATGCTATAAAGGTCAAAAGGAGTAAGAGGTTTGTAATATTTGTGCTTAACTATACTTTCATCTTTCATGCTGTGATCGTAGACCACTATATAATGACCACTGTCTCTTCCTTGCTGCTCATGCTCGAACCCTAAGGCATGCAGTAACTCATGAGTAGCCGTTCCTTTTCGTCTAGCTGAACTGTAATCTTTGGTCAGAACTATTTTAACTTTACGTCTTTCATCACCTTCAGAAAACCTCAAGCTGCCAGATGTCTTGGAATTTTCATTCACCATGGTGACATATATATTCACCGATTCAGACGATGTTGGTACAAATTTCAAGCCAGGTGCAGCTAGCTCTATTTCTCGTATCCCATATTCAAGGGCTCTTGTCCATGGAGCTGACAATTCTTCATAATTGATCGTGACATGCAATGGCTTCTTGCAAGGACCTTCACTGGTAAGGTACATTGATCTATACCTTTCTTCATATGTTACATCATGTGACTCATCTGTTGCATCATATACAACAGCCATTTTCTCCATTTGAAAGCCACTTAATGTGTGGTTATTTGGTTGGAGATTATCCTGTTCTTCTTCATCATCACTGTCCTTCAGTTCATCCAGGTAGTTCTCTTCAAGATCACAATATAAAGGAGTATCCCACTTGTAGTCATCTATTAGGACTCCTTCATCCAAGCTTGTGCTTTGCAGCTTCTCGGATATAGAGATTTCTTCAGCCATCTTTACAAAGTAATGGTTTCCTTGTTGAGTAATTGTTGTTGGGTGAGACTAGACTACAGTGAAATTCATGGTTTGGTATTCTGATGGACTAAAATTACTATAATAATAATAATAAAATTCACTACTAAACCAAGGAATCCACCTAGTTGACCTTATTATCAGATGTGGTAAACCTCAGAAGGAAGGAAGCATTTACTCTATCTCAGATCAAAGTTTATATTACAACTATAACTCCTTCCACCCCCCAAACTCTTGGAAATGTTACACCCTGGGGGTTTGATTGTATGTATGTTGTTGGGCTTGACTAGAGTATAATGATATTCATTTTAGGGTTGTGTACTCTGAAGAAACCAAGAAATCCCCCAGTTGACCTTATTATCAAATTTGGTAAACCTCTGAAGGGAGGAAGCATTTACTCTCAGATCTATGTAAGTTCATGTGTACCTACCATTCCTCCCACCCCAAAACTCTGTGTAAATGTTATTCATGGTTACCACCCCCCACAAATTAAAAAAAAATTGCAAAATTAGTCTCCTCAACTACGCCCCTACATTTTGGAGTGTATGGAGTTTTTTTGTTTTGTTTGTTTGTTTGTTTGTTTGTTTTTTGTTTATTGTTTGTTTGTTTGTTTTTTTGTCTGTTTGGTTTCTTTTCTATATTTTATTACTTCGTATTACTAGTGCTTGAGCACAAATGGCAAGCGAGCCTCCCTAGTTAGATTACATAAAACTGCAGTATTATGATTATTTTTAACTTCAAACACTCCCACGATTAATTGCTACTAAAATGTTTACGTTGTGCTATTCTTTAGCTAAGCGGTGACTGTAATGCACAACACTTTCACACATTCATGTTTACCTAACATCTTGTGCTTAGACTATTAGACAATGGATTTTCAGGTAAGGAACAACACTGTTGTGTAGGGTGTACAACTATGACAAATAGCACACAAACTTACTAATTCGAATAAAAAATGAACTCTGATAAGCTCGGGCAATTTTCCCTGATTTTCCATCTGCCTCCTACCCAGCCCCACCAGTCCACCAAGCTGTAATTGGGTACCTGGCATTTGCAGGGGTGCAAATTCAAGGCCTTTTCTTATGAAACAGCAATGGTTCAGATGGGACTTTAGTGCCCACACCACTTGCTGTAAGAAAATATCTGTTCTCCTGCGAGTTCCTAGCCTGGCTCCAGGAGCTTTGCTTGCACAGCTCACTGTGCCTGCTTAGTGCACAGGCATCCTGGCTCTGCGAGGTGTGCATAACCGCTAGCGGTAGCAAGAGAATATGTATGTATGAATCACTGGCTACAGTTTACTTAGCTCATGGTGGTTCAGTGACCAAGTGACAAATCAAGGAATTAATGACTATATGAATGTAGTATAGGTAGATACACCTATATTCACCACCCACACTACATCATGATACCAGAGAGTTCGGTGTGGCCCAAATTCCATGATATGAATACTTCTCCCTCTCTCCTGGGGTTTTACAAGTGAGTGAAATCTTAGAAATGTGTGGTGTGGTTGGGTGTGAAGGTTGGCAGAGTACTAAGTACGATAATTAATAAAAATGGATGACTCTGAGATATTGACAACAATTAAGACTTCTCAAACAATAGACTGTGATTTAACAGCTGTGGAAACAGCAAGCGAGAGCTCTGAAGATGAGGAGTATGAATGGGGTGTTCCATTAGTTTTTGACGAAGATGATGATGATGTTGAAGAGATTACAGATGAGAATGAACAGAATGACAGAGACTTGGTGAGCCCCATTGCAAGTGAAGGCAAATTCCAGCCTGAAGATACTGATTCAGCTAACTTAGCTAATGAATCAACCGATCAAGACTTTCCTGATTTCAGACGTGCTGCCAAACAGAGTATTTTTCCTGGGACTTCTACACCACAGAAATCAACCATTGCAGATATTTATGTGGATAAGCAACATGATAACAAAGATATATATGTAGGTAAGCAAACTGATTACGAAGATTCAAGTAAGGAAGGCAATTTAAGAAGTTTCAGAACAATTTTTGGCAAAATAAAAAGTAAATCTATTATTAAGTTGGATTTCGAACATGAATCACTGAAGAGATGCTCGAATTTTACCCACGAATTATTACATGCATTGGGTTTTGAGCATGAGCATCAAAGACGTGATGCTGGTCATTTTCTTGAGGTGCTCCCAAAAAGCAGCGATAACAGCCAGGTTGAGTCTAGCCAGGTTAAGGCTAGCCGATTCAAAAAGCCACTCACTCCTTTTGATTATTATAGCATAATGTTATACCCAATTGGAGATTTTTTTCATGTGCGTGATAAGGAAGCATTGGACAAATTCAAAGAAGATAAAGAAAGACCTAGGTCTATGAGCGAGTTCGATAAAATTGCGTTGAACTTAACCTATCCTCCTGCGAGAATCAAAGGAGTTTATGAGCCGGTTTTGGTTCCAGAAACTGGAATGTACTACTGCAGCAGATCAGTAATGGTCAACCACAACCAACCAGGTCCTGTACTTGTTAACAAATGCGGCCAATTTAGTGATTCTAACCACTCTGCAGATCCAGACAGTGGTCCCAACTGTCCAGCTTGTCGCGTCCTCTCGCTACCTCGTAATCTTGGCAATGACAGATGGCAAGGTCAATCTGGTTTTGTATACTGTGGAAATGAGGGTTGTGGTCCAGATATTAATGGGCCTTGTGATGCCTGCGGCAGAGTCATAAATTATTAACTCATTTTACTAAACTACATAGTGTTAGCAGTTTGTGTTATTATATTTGTAATGGTATTACTAGCTGTGTTGTTATCGTTGCTTCTCTTTTATTATTATTTTTTGTACAAATCATGCTGCTAAGATTTAGCCAATCCAATAACTACAAGAAGTCAGACTACAATAATATGGAAGTGAATTTCAGGTCAAACTGCAAGAGAGCAGGCGATAGAAAAGGACAAAGTCATCAGAATTGCCCAACTTTCAATTGGGCCAACTTCCAAAACCCTCCCCCTCCCCCTTTTTCAACTTGTGTGTTAACTTTTAATAAGACGCCAGGAGGAAACAGAATAATCTGGCGTAGTCAGATGGTAAAGGGTCTCGCTCCGCCAAACTAGAAAGAGAGACAACTAACTGCGACCATTCCTCCGTAAAAAGGGTTTCAGTCGCGTACATACTAAAAGAAAGTCGCTGACACGTGAGGAGTTCATTACCGCTTTGACAGCAGCACTATACTACCGTCTACGAACCACGCCCATTTACTTTGGGCTTTGCCCAACCCACTACCAATATCTCGCCGAATCGACAGCTCGTTGTACTGTAAGCAAACAGCAGTTATGGCAGAAAAGAATACGTTATCTGAATTAGGAGTAAATAATTGTATTGAATTACATCTGAGCTTGGATAGTAATTGTGTAAAGGAGCTGGTGAGTGAGGATGAAGAAGATGACAAAGTTGAATTTTCCAGTGTCTGTAATAATGATGAACTGTATCTCACTGAAAGGCAGGAAGTGCGGAGATCAGAAATATTTCAGCAAAAAGAGGATGATATCACAACTGAAATGAAACTCAGTAACAAAACATTGTATCAAGGCATGTATGCAAGAGAGCTGACTCCTAGAGCACCAGTCACTGTCACCATCAATTGTGGGGAATTGTCACATTCATGGAAAGATTCTCTTGAAAAAGGAATTCAAGAAATTGAACTAGCAGCTCCTGGTTTGAACTTTGAACAAACCACATCCCAGTGGGCAGATATCAGTGTTACCATGTGTGACGGGGTATGTAAGACATCAGGTAGTTTAAGGTTTCCCAAACAACATAGAAAAAACAAAGTCAATATTTATTTGACTGAAGAAGATAGCTTACCTAGAAGAACAGGAACTATCATTCATGAATTACTGCATGCTTTGGGATTTGAGCATGAGCACAAAAGATACAATGGTGGTCACTATTTGAAAGAATATTCAGACAATCCTGCAACTGTACCGAAGCAGAAATACTACAAACCTATTACTCCATTTGATCCCTATAGCATCATGCTTTACAAAGTCGGACATTATGTTGGCCAGAAAAAAGAGAACAGAAGGTTTAGTGAGAATAGACAAATGAGTGAATTAGATAAAATAGCATTGAATATGCTTTACCCACCAAGCGAGAGATCTAACTATCATCCTGTACAATCTGCCCATGGAATGTACTACTGTGGCAGAAGGACTGTGATGAAAACTCACAATCAACCTTACCCACCTCTGGTAGAGCAGTGTGGTCCAGACAGTGGCCCCAACTGTGCAGCATGTCGGGTTTTATCCAAGCCAAACAACATCGATGAGAGATGGCAGGGTCGGTCCAGCTACGTGTATTGTGGCAATGATGACTGTGGACCTGATGTTGATGAACCTTGTGAAGACTGCCTCAAACTTGTAGGAATATACTGAAGACACTGTCGGGATTTCTCCTTTAAAATTTTTTTTAATTTGGTTAGTTTGTTGTTGTTGTTTGTTTGTTTGTTTGTTTTACTTGTTTGGGTAAACATGATTGGTAGTTATCCTTCCGATGGATGATTGCTACAGCATCAGGTTCCACAAGATGAAGAAACACTGCAAACTTAGTTGAATACAGTAGGATATCAGTTTTCCCAACACCAGTTATCCAAAGTTAACTAAACACCCTAAATCTAATAGTAGCTAATACGTGCAGACATGAAGAATTGCTTGACCACACCCCTTCATTAGTGTTTTATAATACATTTTTGATGGTGTTCAGTTATCTGAACATTTCAGTTACCGAACACCTCTCAGTCCCAATGTGTTTGGATAACTGACATTCTACTGGTTCTACGGTAGTATCCTTGAGTGAAGTATCCAAAAGAAGGGCAGAGATCGTAGACCACTATATAATGACCACTGTCTCTTCTTTGCTGCTCATGCTCGAACCCTAAGGCATGCAGTAACTCGTGAGTAGCCGTTCCATTTCGTCTAGCTGAACTGTAATCTTTGGTCAGAGATATTTTAACTTTACGTCTTTCATCACCTTCAGAAAACCTCAAGCTGCCAGATGTTCATTCACCATGGTGACATATATATTCACCGATTCAGACGATGTTGGTACAAATTTCAAGCCAGGTGCAGCTAGCTCTATTTCTCGTATCCCATATTCAAGGGCTCTTTTCCATGGAGCTGACAATTCTTCATAATTGATCATGACATGCAATGGCTTCTTGCAAGGACCTTCACTGGTAAGGTACATTGATCTATACATTACTTCATATGTTACATCCTGTCACTCATCTGTTGCATCATATACCACAGCCGTTTGCACTATTTTAAAGTCACTTAATGTATGGTTATTGGAACTTTTCTTTAGTTGGAGAGTATCCTGTTCTTCTTCATCATCACTGTCCTCCAGGACATCCAGGTAGTTCCCTTCAAGATCACAATATAAAGGAGTATCCACTTGTAGTCATCTATTAGGACTCCTTCATCCAAGCTTGTGCTTTGCAGCTTCTCGGATATAGAGATTTCTTCAGCCATCTTTACAAAGTAATGGTTTCCTTGTTGAGTATTTGTTATTGGGTGTGATAGACTACAGTGATATTCATGGTTTGGTATTCCGATGGACTAAAATTACTATAATAATAATAATAAAATTCACTACAGTAGTAAACCAAGGAATCCACTTAGTTGACCTTATTATCAGATGTGGTAAACCTCAGAAGGAAGGAAGCATTTACTCTATCTCAGATCAAATTTTATATTACAGCTATAACTCCCCTTCCCACCCCCTAAACTCGGTGGAAATGTTACACCCTATACATGAACCCAACGTTTAGAGTGTATAGAGTTTATTTAGTTGTTTGTTTGTTTGTTTTTTGTCTGTTTGCTTTCTTTTTGGTGCCACTTTAAGTACTTTTCTAACTCGGCCCACTTTATTCCAAGTAAAGTACTTAGAGCTGGGAATCAGAAACCATAGCAAGTTTAATGGTCTTCCACCAACATAGTATAACTCTAATTAATACCTACCAATCACATTGTTTGTTTCTGGTTCCAGCATTAATGATTTACTAGCTTCTTGGGTTTGAATAATAGTTACGCTTGCAGCTAGCTTAAAATCATAATTTTTCCCCCCAGAAACTTGGAGACCAACACATTATGTGGAAGAACATGAAAAGTAAATGGGCCTTTAATGAAGAGTGTATTAGAACTAACAGAAACCAGAGATTGGATAGTGACATAGGTAATTATTATTATGTCAAATATTTATATAAACAGCTTCAATTACATTACTGTAACCCCAGGTTATGTACAATATAGGTTTAGAGTGATGGTCACTTGGATGTTGGATATACACTATTGGATACTAGATAGATTTCCTTGAGTTTTATATACAGGGGAGGATCTAGTTTGTTAAGGGGGGAGGGAGGCTTTTCAAAGAGGTGATATAGCTACTTATGGGAAAATGGTGGACTATAATGTATTTCCTATTAGACTATATTCTAATATTCATTCATCACACAATAATTAGCATTATAATGTGACTGTCCAGAACTGGTAAAATTAGGAAGGGAAAAATTAAAACTAAGAGCAATACCAGTTAACAAAGGTATTTATGTCTAGAATAATGAAAAGGAGCGAATAGTAGCAGTTGGCGAATTATGCACATTGTTTTGTTACTATGCTATGGTAGCAATTCTCATCATTAGTAATTATGCTACTTGAAACATGCTCGTGGACAGAGTTTGAAGATCACCTCAACCACATTCACAAGTATAAAAATCCTTGTACACATGACTAATCTGAATCCTGATATGGACACTGTTGATACGTGAGTTGTTGATCTGCATCCTGATGGGCAACCATGCTTGATATTGAATCTTCAAAATAGAATTACCAGCAACATAGAGGGTATTTAGTAAACTCAAAGGTTCATTTAAAAAGTCCCAAAGCCAACATCTGGAAGACTACATCAAATTGCTATTGTTACAGTACAGTAAAAACTAATTATAATCTAATTTTTTTCCAAAAACTAATTATAATTTTTTTCCAAAAACTAGTTACCTCACTATCAGGGTTTTTTTTAGGGGGGGGCAGGGGGGGGCATTCGCCCCCCCTAGAGGATTTTGTGCCCCCCCTTGAGCATTTGAAATGAAATTTCATTATTCTAAATAGACCTGTGTGACTATGTACTGCATTTTTTTAAATTATTATATCCATTAGTCTAATTATTAGGCAACAAACAATTTTATTTAAGCAAAATATAAGTGTATTTATACAGCAATACGTTTATACAGCAATACATTTATACAGCAATACGTCTAGTCTTTCTGTTCCAAATATCGATTACACTTTCTACAATGTCATCTGGAAGTTCTTCAGGCATTTCTATTGCTATTCTCATCAGGTGAGCTAGATTTTGTTCTCCAAGACGACTCCTTAGCCTTGTTTTGATCATCTTCATTTGGGAGAAGCTTCGTTCCACAGATGCTGTCCCAACAGGAATCGAAAGGCACACCTTGGCAAGGTCACTGAGATGGGGAAACATCTGTACAAGCATGCTGTTGGTAGCTAATTCCATCAGCAATTTCGTATTGTCTTCCTTAGGCCGAGTAGTGATGTATCTCCTGAATGTCACCCACTCTGTGCGAATGTCAGAGGAAACTAAAGCTGGCACGGTAAATTCCTCTCCCTCTACTGACTTGGCTGCAAGTTCCTTGCCGTAGTGGTCCTCAAGAACACCAAGGAATTCATCCCCATATGACGACAGATCAGGAGAGTCTTTTTGTGGTAGCTTTGAAGAGTCAAAGATACTAAATGATGCTACAATATCTTGGGAAGAAAATCTCCTCGAAATATTTTCTTTCAAGTCAGTGACGAAGGGTTTAGCCACTTTATCTTGAAAGGAAGTGATAGATTCAGAGTCAATTATTGCGATAGCTTGAAGCTCATCTTGGGCATCTAGTAGCTCCAGCACCCAATTTGCAGCAGGTAACAAAGATTCATGAAGAGTTTGCAGAGTAGAATCAACCAAACCAGAAATAGCGGTCAAGTCGAGCTTTTCTGCTTGAAGACATCTGCTTAGTTTAGCAACTTGGGGCAGCACGAAGTCAAGGAGGTAGATTGCCATCACAGTAGACTTCTTTGATAGAGCTTTGTTGAGCCCCAGTGCTTCTGGCTCATGTGTTTGCTCATAGAAGGTCTCAAGAGCAATCACAATGGAAGCATAGCTCTTTTTCACTGCCTTGACACATTGTTCATGAGCTAACCAACGGGTGTCGGACGGTTTGGTGACCTTCAGTTCAGGTAGGTCAAGCACACGCTGTACACTCTTCAGGTGTTCTGCTCTTTTGGGAGAGTAGTGAAAAAATTTCCATAGAGTGAGCAATGTCTTGTAAACATGCTCAATTCCAGGAGTGTGGTTTGCAGCTTGAACACAAGCAAGTTGGAGTAAGTGGCAATGGCAGTGAACATAGAGAGCTCGAGGAGAATTCTTCTTGAGTCTCGCCTGGACTCCAGTTCTGACTCCAGAAAACGTTGCTGCTCCATCAAACCCCATTCCGACAAGCTTAGTAGGCTGAATACCCTTCTGCTTGAACCAGTCAGTCAAAGTGGTATAGATAGATGCAGCATCAGTTTTTTTCAATGGAATGGTGTCAAAAAAATGTTCAACGGGTTCTCCATTTTCCTCCCAACGAAAACAAAGAGAAAGCTCTTCGATTGTTGATATATCTGTGGATTCGTCAGCCATCACACTATAGAAAGGAGCCTTGCGAAGGCGTTTGAGCTGAGATTCTTCTACCCACAATCCCAGTGCCTCCAGAAAATCGGAAACAGAATCTGTAGAGGTGTAGGTAGCATTTCTTGCAGATTTTTCAGTAAATTGTTTTAAATCATCACCACAAGACACAATCAAATTAACCAGAGCAGCAAAATTGGTGGTGTGAGGAATGTGATTTCGTGCAAGGAAGTGAGTACATCGCAAAAGTGCCTTAATTCCCTTCCTGTTTCTGATCCTCTGCTCTTCTGTGACACTCCGCAGTTGCTCTAAAATGGATACTTCCTTCTTAGTAGCCAGCAATTCAGCTTCGGAACGGCGAATGTGAGTATCACTCTTTGCATGGGCACGCATCTTCTCAACCGCTTTTTTCCAATTTTTAAATGGCTTTGTAATCCATGCTCCACCTGTCTTTTGAGAAGGATGATGATCGTACTTTCGACAAGTTTTGCAGAATGCTCCGCGGTAATTTTCATCATATTCTAACCAAAGAAACTGCTTTCCCCACTTTTTGTTGTACTTCCGCTGGCCTGATTTTGTTCTATACTTCGACTTAGCTCTATAGTTAGCCGTGCTGGAAAGACTTCTTTTAGTTGGAGGTGGCTCTAGGCTTTGGCTATCAGAAGACAATGGCTCCTCATCTTCACTGCTACTACTAGTAGATGCTGGTGTAGAAGACTGCTTTGAAGTGCTTGCACTAAAGTAATGCCGAATATCCATCTTCTCAAGACTTCTTGAACTAACTAACTAAGCTACTCAAGCACAGACTTATATAGGCTGACAGGGTTGTGCCAGCATTTGCAAGCACAACTGTTGTGGTTGTGCTTGCAAGTGCTGGCCTGGCAACTGTCTCCAGTTTGTGTACAGCTATTGCAGGTGCAAACAATCATAAAAAGGTGTCAATATGACATGTCAATTACATTACTTTTCACCCTTTTTTTGCAAGGTCACTGCTATTCAAGCTGGATCATGCAGGCACACACACACTTAAGCAGGCACACACACATTAATAATTAATACAGGCACACACACAATTAATGCATGCACTCTGACACATGCATGCCCCCCCTTGCTAACAAAAATCTCTATTTTGCCCCCCCTTAGCAATTTTTCTAAAAAAATCCCTGACTATGTTCATTACACTAATCATGCTAGCATATGCTAGTATTTATGAAATCACTTATTATGCTCAAAGTCATGCCAGCTTAATTTGCCAACCTTAATGAATAGGTACATTTAATCATGAAAAAAAAAAAGAAGAAGAAAGTGACTCACGAGAAAAAATGAAAGTACAAAGACATTTTAGCTATTGATAGATTTACATAATATACTGGACTGCTCTGCTTTGGTATGCTACGAACTTGGCCTGCCATATTATAAGGGCACAAGTAGTAAAAACTCTGACTCAGCATATCAATAAGTCAAGGTGCATTCTATATAGAAGATGCAATTGGTGTTGGAGTACTAGAAAAAACAACAATGAACAAAAAGTGATTGCTAATATAATTTACAGGTAAGAAATACAGTAGATAAAAATGAGCGCTCATTCTGAAAAATTGGGGGTTCATAGGACACCAATCTAGCCCCCCCCCCCCCCCCCCCTACAAGTGGGAGAGTATTGAGCAGGTTCCCAGTTTATAGCTGTAACTTGCTGATGTTGCATCATCACAACAAGTTTGCCTCTGGACAAGTAGAAAACTGCATTCACCTCATGAGAATTTAGGTATAGTACCCACTTATTCAATATAACTTATACTATGAGCCATTATTACAAAATTTATATGTATATAAACTGTAAAACCACTTTGTTAAAAACAATGAGTAACAATTAAAAATTGAGTTTTCTACTAAAATGCACAGTAGTGTTCCATTAAATACACATAATTTTGACAAAACTGGACAAAATAACTAAAATAAGTTTGCTTGTGCTATTCATTACATGCCTACTAACTTGAGGCAGTCTTCACAAGGCAAGTTAATGTGTGGTCCGCAGCCATTGAAGTTGCAGTACACGTAGTTAGATCTACCTTGCCACCTCTCACCAAGATTGTGAGGCTTGGATAAAACCCTGCAAGCAGCACAGTTGGGCCCACTGTTGGGACCACACCGATTAATATCAGAGAAAGTAGGTTGATTGTGGGACTTCATCACTCCATTGTTCCTGCCACAGTAGAACATTCCATGGGAAGATTGTTTAGGTTGATAATCTGATCTCTCACTTGGTGAGTAAATCATATTCAATGCTATTTTGTCCAATTCGCTCATTTGTCTATTTTCGCTGTGAACTCTGCTTTTTTCTGTTGTGTCTCCTTTGATGTAAAAGTAATGTCCAACTTTGTAGAGCATGATGCTATAACGGTCAAAAGGAGTAAGAGGTTTGTAATATTTGTGCTTAACTATACTTTCATCTTTCTTGCTGTGATGGTAGACCACTATATAATGACCACTGTCTCTTCTTTGCTGCTCATGCTCGAACCCTAAGGCATGCAGTAACTCGTGAGTAGCCGTTCCTTTTCGTCTAGCTGAACTGTAATCTTCGGTCAGAAATATTTCAACTTTACATCTTTCATCACCTTCAGAAAACCTCAAGCTGCCAGATGTCTTTGAATTTTCATTCACCATGGTGACATTTATATTCACCGATTTAGACGATGTTGGTACAAATTTCAAGCCAGGTGCAGCTAGCTCTATTTCTCGTATCCCATATTCAAGGGCTCTTGTCCATGGAGCTGACAATTCTTCATAATTGATCGTGACATGCAATGGCTTCTTGCAAGGACCTTCACTGGTAAGGTACATTGATCTATACATTTCTTCATATGTTACATCCTGTGACTCATTAGTTGCATCTTGTACCACAGCCGCTGGCACTATTTCAATGCCACTTAATGTGTGGTTATTGGAACTTTTCTTTGGTTGGAGAGTATCCTGTTCTTCTTCATCATCACTGTCCTCCAGGTCATCCAGGTAGTTCTCTTCAAGATCACAATATAAAGGAGTATCCCACTTGTAGTCATCTATTAGGACTCCTTCATCCAAGCTTGTGCTTTGCAGCTTCTCGGATATAGAGATTTCTTCAGCCATCTTTACAAAGTAATGGTTTCCTTGTTGAGTAATTGTTGTTGGGTGTGACTAGACTACTACTCTGATGGACTAAAATTACTATAATAATAATAGAAGTCACTACAGTTGTAAGCCAAGAAATCCCCCAGTTGACCTTATTATCAGATGTAGTAAACCTCAGAAGGAAGGAAGCATTTACTCTATTCAGATCAAAGTTTATATTACAACTATAACTCCCCTTCCACCCCCCCCCCCCCCCCCCTCCCACCTCCCAAACTCTTGGAAATGTTACACCCTGGGGGGTTAGAGTGTATGTTGTTGGGCTTGACTAGAGTATACTGATGTTCATAGTTTAGGGTTGTGTACTCTGAAGAAACCAAGAATTCCCCCAGTTGACCTTATTATCAAATTTGGTAAACCTCTGAAGGGAGGAGCATTTACTCTCAGACCAAAGTTCATGTTACAACTGTACCTACCATTCCTCCCACCCCAAAACTCTGTGGAAATGTTATTCATGGTTACCACCCCCAAAAAAAAATTGCAAAATTAGTCTCCTCAACTACGCCCCTACATTTTGGAGCGTATGGAGTTTTTTGGTTATGTTTTTTTGTTTGTTTTTGTTTATTGTTTGTTTGTTGTTGTTTTTGTCTGTTTGGTTTCTTTTCTATATTTTATTACTTCGTATTACTAGTGGTGTGCTTGAGCACAAATGGCGAGCGAGCCTCCCTATAGATTACATAAAACTGCAGTAGTATGATTATTTTTAACTTCAAACACTCCCACGATTAATTGCTACTAAAATGTTTACGTTGTGCTATTCTTTAGCTAAGCAGTGACTGTAATGCACAACACTTTCACACATTCATGTTTACTTAACATCTTGTGCTTAGACTATTAGACAATGGATTTTCAGGTAAGGAACAACACTGTTGTGTAGGGTGTACAACTATGACAAATAGCACACAAACTTACTAATTCGAATAAAAAATGAACTCTGATAAGCTCGGGCAATTTTCCATCTGATTTTCCATCTGCCTCCTACCCAGCCCCACCAGTCCACCAAGCTGTAATTGGGTACCTGGCATTTGTAGGGGTGCAAATTCAAGGCCTTTTCTTATGAAACAGCAATGGTCCAGATGGGACTTCAGTGCCCACACCACTTGCTGTAAGGAAAGATCTGTTCTCCTGCGAGTTCCTAGCCTGGCTCCAGGAGCTTTGCTTGCACAGCTCACTGTGCCTGCTTAGTGCACAGGCATCCTGGCTCTGCCAGGTGTGCATAACCGCTAGCGGTAGCAAGAGAATATGTATGTATGAATCACTGGCTACAGTTTACTTAGCTCATGATGGTTCAGTGACCAAGTGACAAATCAAGGAATTAATGACTATATGAATGTAGTATAGGTAGATACACCAATATTCA
>WLWD01000686.1_pt1 | contig 64619 bp, 26 predicted proteins | sample 6712731 | NCBI WGS metagenome assembly WLWD01 (sample SAMN12718690, study PRJNA576275) | sponge metagenome | isolation source: marine sponge | host: Mycale hentscheli | place: New Zealand: South Island, Marlborough, Capsize Point | collected 2014-11-01
TTCAAATAGAATGGAATTCATATGCCAATCAATATTAAATTTAATTAAAAGGTGTAGTAAATGAGCATGCTGCTGTTACATCCCAAGCCATAAATCTATTGGGGAGTGGGAGGTAGGGCTATGGCCTCCTGGCCCTGCTTCCAGCATAACCTGCATGCAGGTTATGCTGGTTTGTCCAAGCATGACCTGCTCCTCAAGGCACAAAATAAATAAATAACTGGATAAATGGACAACTTTGACACTGCTTTCGTTGTTTATTAATACATTTCACCAACTTATGTAATTAGGAGTGCTTGCTTAGAAGATGTCTACACACCATGCATATGTGTACAAACACATGGGGGATACAGAAAAACAAGTGGAAGTGAAACTTTGTCATGAGTAAGCAAATTCTTATTGATAAAACCAATTTTTACAAGCAAAATGAGGGCAAATTAAGCTAGTATAAAAGAGCCAAATACTGAGAATAAAGTACCACAAGTGTGAACCCTCAATACTACTAAACACCACCAAGCTATTACAATATCATCTCAGATAAAAAGAACTAGCAATATCTATTAGCTAATTTAATCAGGCATTATATAGTTTGAGCAATGAAAATGACACATGGAAATGCTGTCTTTATAAGAGAAGAAGCTTAACAGGCCAGAAACACTCACCGGTGTACATTTTCAAAGCGAAACTTTATTTCTTTCAACTCTGTTGACTTCCCTGAGGATGAAGCAAACTACACTTCGGGCAGCAAGCAATTATTTGCTCATGTGACTATGATGTGATGCTAGGGGGCATTACCCACAAAAGCTGGTACCTAAGCTTTGCATTTTGTCAACAATTAGCTCGAAATAAAAAAAAAGTAGCACAGTGAAAGGTCCTAAACCTTTGTTCCGAGTAAGTTCATACCTAAATCAATGGTTAATTGTCAGTAATCTCCAAAATCAAAGCGTGACAGACAGACAGACAAACAGACAGGACAACTACTATAACCCTCTCATGCATGAGTGCTGAGAGTTAATGAAATAAACAAATTGTTGTAACAATAATCCAACATATTTTTTGGATTAGTAAAACTTTCTAACATTCTTAAAATGTGTTCTAAGGCTATTAAAAAACTTTCAGTAAAAAAACATATACTTATATAGCACGTGCTGTAGTTGAAGTAAGTTTACTACGAAAAATCTTGATTCAGTTACACCTGAAAGAGTCTCGCACCCTTCACTCATTTGTCAAATTCTACAGCATAGTTGATACTAGATTAATAATATCCATTGAAGTTTGTCATCAATATAATTATACATACATACATGTATGTTGTGCTTGGCATGGTGAAGGAGTCACATACCTGTGTGTCGGTTTGGTTCATTGGTTCCAGGTGAAAATACTGGCTCACATTGCTTATATCACCAAACTCCATTCTTTTAATATATATACAATAATATAAAAACATCTAATACAAATACATTACACTTACTGTAGGCCATGGCAAGTTGATAGAGATGCAGTCCAATCCTCATGATCTCTCACACTACCCAGGTAGTAGCAATTATGGTATACATTCTATATAGCAATAGCCATTTCTAAATCACCAAACTCACACTCATGAAATTAATGAATAACTCGCCTGATCAATAGTTACAGTATCATTTTCAGCAATAACTACAGATGAAAAACTTCGTGGCATAATATTTCTGTTAAATGGATTAGCCATAACATTAAAATGACAATTATTGGCCCAACTAGTCCTAGTTATATCATATCTCATTTATTTACAATATAAAAGCTAAATCTGGATACAATTGTATGGTCTTCCTAGCTAGAGATTTTTGACGATCGATTGAGTAAAATTTCCATCAAAAGTCATTGCCACTATATATGTGCATATTATAATATGGGTAAATACTAGCTGTATTTACGTTAACTTACAAGTTAAGATAAAAATCTAGGTAGTATGTATTGTTTCCTGCTGATATGTTAACCTGAATATACTATAATAACAGTATATGTAAGAAATTACATCATTGATAGAACCTAGACTAACCTTTTCATCATCATGTGTTAATATTGTTGGCATTACTGCTTCATAATTCACAATGGTTTCTATATATAAAATATACATATGCACTCTTAATAGTCAGTAGCTACAATTATAGTTGTGCTACTAATTTTTTAATTATAATTGTAGTTACAATTTTATGTATTAGCTTATTATGCTATTGAAAAATGAGGAGAAAGTTTAGAGCAAGGAAATGTGATTGTAGCTGAAATGCTCCACAAAATTCCACAATAGTTCTTTGAATACACTACAATTACAATAATTGTTATCTATATTCAGGAGTTCACTACACTAAAACTACAAATTATTTATGGAGCCAAAATTTCGGTCAATAAAATTATTCATTCAAATACTACCTCGGGTCGCTTTAATGCTTTTGAAAGGTCTTCTTCCGCGAATTAGGCCCCATAAACACATAATCGTTACCAGTGTACGGCCTAATCCCATAGAGCGCTCCATTAAATGGCGAGTATACTAGATACATCAGTAACAACGCCAAACCTACTTCGACAACGTCCCCAACCACACCGATTCCTTTCCACCTAGTGTCTTAGCAACCGCTACCGAGAAAGAGTGTTTCAGCGGCGGTAAACGTGCTCGAGATAAGTTCGCGGAGAATACCCTTTACCAGCGGATAACTGAACGATTGGTTCGCAGGAAATACCAACAAAGTGAAATCGCAAGGTAATATTTCGCGTTTTGTTGAGTACTGAATTCTTCCAAAAAAAAAAATTGAGATGCTGTGGAATTGCACGTTTTTATGTAGTGACTATCTACTGGGTTAAGCAACCAATTTTCACTAACATGATCATTGAGTCCTATGCAAGTTATAATAGGCTATGCAAGTTATGCTTGCTCTTATTCAATTCCTTACATTAAATAAATCCATGTTCCTTCTCTCCATTAAGACAATGAATAAAAATGTTAAGCTCAGCAATGGCCAAACTGTTGCTTCAATGGCCAAAGAGTCATATTAAGTGACCACTGCTAAATTCTGCTAATGCACCACAGTTAGATCATGCTAGCATTCCAATGCTAGATCCTGCCAGGACACCCCCACTGATCTATGTTAGTATATCCTCACTAGCCACTGCCTGCAGCTACTGCTTCCCTCTGTACTCGATCCTTATCTCATCTGCAATTTTCCCTTTAATTATTACCTTCCGGACAAAATTTTATTCTGGCAGTATATGTTTGAACACTTCCTCCAGTGGCTAAAAGCCATACCTCTCCCAAATGAAGCATGTAACAATGACCTCACAGCCTCAACATTGTTGTGAAAAGTATGATCGGTACAGCCCACAACTTATATTAAAAATTTTAAGAAAAATAAAGGTACTATGTTATTTACATTATAAATTGTCTAAAAATGCATTAAAGTAAACAGCATGCAGCTTAAGCCAATAATTTTTCATATTTACTTGCTTTCATAGTTATCATGTGGGATATTACGTCCCCCAGGTTAAGCAAGGGTTCATTGCACAAGAAAGTGACACTACCGTATTTTACGCATGAGCAGTACATAATAATATAATATTAGTTGGATACCACAAAATATTACTCATCTGATTGGCTGTATTTTTGTCAAATTAGCAAACTAAATTCAATGAAAACAAAATGGATACGATCGTATCAATGCTGCCATTGCAGTTTCTCTATTGAATGTTTGGGCATTACTGATTTCTTCAGTTATGATTGTTACTGTTACGCTGGTCTGATGACTTGTCTGATAGAACTATTTGTACAACACAAACAAAGCACCAACAAAATAGTACAAAAATACACATAGACACAAACAGCATCACACACATGAGGTAAAATAATACTCAAACTAAATGACATGCGCAATTATGTGTCTAATTCTTTTGTCCTTTTTCCTTCTCTCATGTCTATTTCCTGTCTTCTTCCTTCCCTCTGCTGCTAACTTAAATGGGTGGCTCACATTAGCCCCAATAAACCCCCCCCCCCCCCCCCCCCCCCCCCATCTTCACCCTCACACCTGTCTACAAGCTTGGTCAGCGGTGTGTGTAACCTAAAATGTAGCATTACATTAAATAATTTTTGCATCTGCAAATATAGTGCTTTAAGTAGACAACACATAGTTCTTACTTGTCAGCCCCCTCCCCATCCCTCCCCCCTCGCCCCCTCCCCCTTCCACAAACAATCACATGCAGGTACCAAGCAAAAATTGAAGCACAGATCCACCACTCTCACAGCTTTACCATGTTAAAAACCACATGAATTCCACCCAGTGTGTAAATTTCAAAGTCTTGTTGACTACATACATTTGTTTTAGAAATCACTTAGTAAAAAACTCTTGTACACCCAGCATAGCACCTGGGCACATTATAATCCTGACGTTATAGCTATTAAAATACATACTTTGGTCTACTTGAAAACAAGTACCACTAAAAACTAAAAAGTTAAAATCTTATTAATTTTATTATATTTTTTGACGACATGTTATGGCCATATTTTTTAATAAAATGTCAAATGAAAGTTTTTTTAAGCAAAAAAATAAATATTTAGTGTAAACCTTTCACTATCTAAATAAACAGTCAAGTTCATCTAAGTTACCTAATTTACATCATCAGCTTCACAATTTTCTCTTTAAAAGTCATGTTTTCCACAGTTTGTCTCAAAATATATTTTAGGTGGCTTCTCAAATCATTTAATTTACTATAAGTGTCTTTGAGCAAGTTTCATTGGTAGTTTAAAATTGAATATGTTTTGCAGAGCTTTAGTGCTAATGGTGCTGTGCTTTGGCCAGCTCACAGTCCCTAGCTTTGGAGGAAGACTTCCGCCACGTAATATCGGTTTCCTTCAGAGGCTTCTTTTTCAAGGTAAATGAATGGATAGCCTTATTGGTTGTGTCATACAGTATAGCATATTCATGCTTTACTTATTGTGGTTTTTCGTGTAGCTATGGAGCCGTCGTGTGCTAGTCGTGGATTCACAGGCTGCTGTCCTACTAATGGCAATATACAGTGCTGCATACTTGGCAGTTCCAACAGTTGCTACTGTGACCAGGTCTGCTATAAATATAATGACTGCTGTCCCGACATAAGACAGATCAACTGCTTACCTGAAGGAGGTAAGTTGAAGTTAAATAAATTTTCTTTTGAAAATATACTCTAACAATAGATTGGGTTACAATAATATAACTGATAATTTAAAAAAATTCAATGGTATTATGTGATTAATAATTAACACAGTAAAAAATCCATACTTACAATTAAAAGTTTACTCTGGATTGAATTTCTTTCAGTTGTAATAATTGTTTTCAAAATTAAGACTCGTTTTCTGATGCTACAGAAACTCCTACAACTACCTCAGAGCCTCCTACCACAGCAGAAGTGACCACAGCTGCACCAACAACTGGTGAGTAGTTGATGTCATCTTTTTGATTGTTAGTAAATAAGTTACTTAATCCAAACAAGCAGGTGGGATATATGAATTTGTTTTGTAAAAAATTCCTACTCAGATATGTAAACAGCATTAAATTCTTAAAACAATCTTTATACAGCATCTAGCTTAAATGAAAATGAAGTTATATTCATTTTCTTACTATATTCACACCTTTTGCTAAGTAATTTTCACCTACTCAATAAATTATTTGACTGCTTTGCTATTATCAACACTTTCTGGTTTGTCACAACTCTGAATAATGTGAATCATGTATTCATTTTTGTCAGTATGCACTACTTTGAAGGATTAAATAATTTTATATAAGTCTTAAAAAATATTTATCAAGGCCAACAAAACAAAGAAGCCTTGTTTCTGTGTGAAAGGCCTCCTCTTGGTCCTATAGTACTGAGACCTGAAATACTCTTTGGCTTTCTAGTTGTAATTTTTGTGTCAAAATTTTAATTACAGTTTTTCCCTGCTTTTATCGCCAATTAAGCTAAACCCAATGTTTTGACTTCTTGCTGAAGTCAAATTAATAATTTCGTATTTATCCCCATGTTGGCAGGGAACTCTTATATCAAATGATAACAGCCACAACAATTGTAATTTCATTAACTTACGACGTGATCTTAAAATAACTATGTAGAGATTTTTGTTGTTGTTGTTGTTGTTGTTTTGTTAAGTGTTTTTGTTTGTTGCTTTTTCAATACTGCTACACATGTCTCCAGTTTGCTCTGTGGATTTAATGGCATGTAAAACAACTTTTTAAAGAATCCTTTCATTTCTGTTTCACTCTGTTTTCAGGATGACACTCTTCAAAGACAGCTTCATGATACTTACTCAGAATGTTACTCATTAGTTATTCTCTCTCTTTCAAGGGCTTTGCTCTGCAACTGATTTATGACTACCAATACACTTGTGCATTAAGCAAGTTCTCCTATGTTTGATCACCAGTGACAATCAAACATTTCTTAATTCTAGCCTGTGAGAGAGAGAAAAGTGAAATAAATGCTGATAAAGGTATAATGAGGAAAATGTTACTGTTATCAAGATTTAGATTTTTGCAGCACCTAATGGTATTTGTGAACTTGTACTTGTGCACTTAATTACTCCAGGTCTAGCATTACAATGAATATCTATAATTGTCATTCTATCCTATATGCTCTATATTTACAGTGACTACCAATCCATGTGTTCTTCACAATAAGGGTAATATTGGATGCTGCAATGAAGTAAAACATATTTGCTTGACAACGGTAAGCACAGAAGTTTAACTAGTGCTTTGGTTGGCTTATGAATTTGCTTTAAATGTTTCATATTTGCTGCAATAAAGATAAATGGCTACAAAGTTATGGGAAAACAGAAGTAGAGTAAAATATATATTCTTACTAATGGCAAATCTTGTAACTAGATGCATTTTTTTTTCTTAATATCGAATCAGCATAATGGAAATGATTGTAGCTGTGATCGTCACTGCTACAAAAATAAAGACTGTTGCCCTGGCATTGATGCTGCTGGATGTTACCGTAAGTGTTCAGCATATACAATAAGTAGCTAGTGCTTATACCATGATACTGACATTAATTTAAACATGCTAATAATCTTCTGTTTGGATTCCCTCACTGATGTTCACCTTCACTGAACAAAGAACCATAACAATTTGTTGCGTGCTTATGTTTTAATGAGTAAAATAATATAATGACTTACTATACTATTATGTAAGATGGAGAAAAGGTCATGCAAATATTAGTTATGTTATAATGTCAACAGAAATGTTAAATAAAATATTAAGGTGCTGTATTATTTTTATATGTAGCTATTTTCAAATTGTTCATTTATTACGTGATTCTATTTAACTATACAAACTACTGTCATACATCAAAAATATATGGTGCATTGAGAAAGCTCCACAATACCAGTATTTTTGCCTACCATACTCCACTGTAATAAACACTACAATTAAATACCCCTCAAGATACCCAATAACTGTCATGTACTAATGTTAGTAAATGCTTGATAGCTAAAACTTTATAAAAAATCATTTCACTCAAAAAATTAAATTAAATTTATATTTTCTTGCATCAGAGAGAATGGAGAAGCTTAAGCACATGCAACTGCACATCCAAATCATATGTAATTCTCAATGGTGTATTCGTTCAGCTAACCATTGTCCCTGCAAATCAAACTTCCAGAATTCAGACAGCCAATATCATGTTGACATTTGGCAATTGCACAGACTACCTAGCTAGTTGTAACTAATATTCATAAATTCTAGTGACATAACCTCATAAAATTCATTTAAAATGCCATAAATAAATCCATATCTTTTATAACTATTTCAATAATGAAAATGTTTATTGTTTTTACATATTTTGTACTTAGCTATTTGTGAATGCTTTTTATTTATTGTTGTTTTTTTTTGCTATTGTTAGTTTTGCTTTGTTGTTGCTGCAGCTTGTTTTGATTTAGTTGCTATTATTTGTTTCTTTGTTTTTGATAGCTCGAAACTGCACTGAAGCTGGAAAACACTGTTGTAATACAAGTAGCTCTGAAGACTGCAGAATATATACCTCATCCTCTGAATATTGTTACTGTCACACTGGGTGTCGCCAAGAAGGGCTAAATCATGAATGCTGTGAAGATGTACCAATGTCCTGCCCAAGCAGTTAGTTGTTTGTCAATCTGAATGGTTTACTAGTAATATAATAGGAATATAATGTACTTCGAATGTATATGCAACATTTATATATATCGGCATATAAAGTAATATGTGTAAATATATAGAAATGAGTAGAGAGAGCAATTAAAGCTCTGGCAAAAAAAATTATTATTTTTTCATTGCTTACGCATTTTAAAGTAATGTGACCAGAATCAGCTGCAGTATTGATATGAGAAAAAATGGTGTATAAATTCTACGCTCTTCCTTGCCTTGTGCAACCAGGATTATTTGTCAAACTCAAAACTAATACTTGATGAGTGAGGTGTAGTTTCCTATTATAATATTAATTAATGTTGTAGGAAATTGTGAAATAATTATGCTGCTGTGTATGTGGTTTTTAATAGCTCAAGAAGAAGATAGAATAAATAATTTGGAGAAAATGTTAGCAGATGTGGAAACGGTAAGCTATTTGTGAAGTTAATTTTTAGCATATTGAATCATTTTGAAAATTCGCACAAATACAGTGATGTACAGCTATATATTCTTAATGATAGAGGTCACATTTATAATTAATGCTATTCTCTGTACACGAAATCTGTGGCCTTGTTTACCACATTCTCAACTCCTTCTGGAGGTCAGGATATAAAAAGGAGAATCCCTCATGCCCTTTGATCTTTAGCTCCTTCTATAAAAAAAGCCACATACACTCGAACCTCTCTTAACTGGACAGTGTGGTACCAAGGGGTGTCCATAACTAAGAAATGTCCGTAACTCCGAAATATGATTCAAATATTATTATCTGCAGCTTTAGAACTGTCTAGACTAGCCTCACTGACTTTTCTTTCTTAATTTCCGCTATAATTTAACTCGAGCTTTCTTGACAGAGTTAAAATGCTATGCTTGCATTTAATTGCCGCGACCTTTCTTTCATCCCTTTCATAGTCGTTAAGTTCTAACGAGTTCTATGAAGAGCTAGCAATAGATGCACTAACTGCCTCTCGATGTCCATGTTCCACCTCAACCGCAATTAAATTCTCAAAGTAACACGTGAAAATTTTTTTACACAATTTTATTCATTTGGTAGCTTATTAACCTGCAGCCACTGTTTATTGGTGTCAGGTAGACAGAGGTGTCTGTAACTTAGACAAACGGATAAGAGAGGTTCGAGTGTATTGGCAAAGAGTACCCTCCAACATGTGATATAATAAATAAATCAAGTGTAACTCCTATCAATGCCATGTGTGTATACCAAAGAAAGTATTTCTTGATTGATGATTGAGTCCTCAGGATAGTATCTAGCAGTATTCTGACAGTATGCTGTCTATCCTGTGCAGCTGAATTTAGCTGTGTCGATGGCAAACAACAGTATTCTCCGTCTTTCACTAATAGCCCATCATTTGTTGTTGTTTTTGTTTGTTTGTTATTGTATCTGGAGTTATATCTATGTGACACTGTTTCCCAGTTTTTGTGCACTAAGTTGCTGTAGTGCGCACTAAAATGGTCTCCGGGAACAACAAGAACTATCATATGCCATTTTCCACGTTATCCTACAATAGGTCCCCAGCTATGCCCATTGTATGTGACCTCCTCATTTAACATAACTTCAATGTGTCATGTCTTAAATTGGCCGGTTAACTTTTTTAATGAAATTCGTTGTATTTTGTAGAACATTGCAAGAGAGAGAATGACAGCTGCATTTTGGAGGAGATACATAAAAATGGCCAAGGACCTGAAGATGAAAAAATATACAAGATGATGTAGTTTGCATGCATGTTTGTCAGCAAGGATTTAACAAAAATTACGTAGCTTTAGTAATCGCCTATTGTTTAGAACAATTATAGAACTGTACACAATTTGACTTTCTATGTCTTCTGAACTGTTTGAATAGTTATTTCTTGCAAGCTTGTATAGAACACTACTCTAAACATGTTGACAATACTTTTTTTAGACTGAAATATTATCAACCAACTAATTATCTACTGTTGATTTCGGCTTTGAGTGGTAGGGGTGAGCTAAGAGGCCAGTAGGAAGGGGAGTTCTCTAGGTTCTCACGAACATCACCCACTCACCTAACAAACATTGTTGATCCTTCTTCTGATATTGTGGCATTCAAATTGCTTGAGTTCACTGAACCTCAAGGTATGAAGAATGCCATTTTGGAATGACATTTCACACTCTGCCTTGTAGTTACAACATTCTGCTTGTTGTAACCATAGTGGGATATTTTCACACACTGATTTGTATCTGTAACATTGTGCAGATTGAGACTAGATGGCAACAATTTCAAAGTTTTTTTTTCTCCGTGGGTGGCTGTAGCAAATAGGAGCTCCATTGATATATATAAATGAAGAACTTTCTGTATCATTCAAAATTACTGGAAACGGTGGCACAAGGACTCACCTAATCTGGAACAGGGGGAAATTTTCTTGAGGTTGAGTAGTAAAGTGGCTTGATTTGATAAAGTCTGGCACATACTTGACTACTGGCACCATGATTATAGTCATGGCTGAGTCTAAATATCACAAAGAATATTGATTCAACAGTTATTAAACTCGGGGTATTCTTGCTATTATATATTATGAGAATTGTTAAGTTGCTTTTTTTAAATATAATATACAGCTGTGCAAAAATTTTAAGATTAAGAGTACAATAATAACATCAGAAAGTCCTTGATGAATCTAAAGACAAAACATGACCTAATGAAAGTGTGGGTTGTATATAGAATTCCTTGCAGCCAATGCAATTACCACTACATTGGTGAAAATGAAAGAACTTTATCTCAGGGGTTTAGGAAGCACATAAAAAGTGTAGAGGCTCTTAAGCCATGCCTATAAGTCCCACCCAATTAGTTAAGTCAAGATTTAGTAATTAAGAGTGACTGCAGATAAAAACACTACATGTTATATTGAACAGTAATAGTTTATTTTATGCTAGTGTTCTTGATCTGTATGAATAAATCTTCCAAGTTGGAGAGGTAAACTGCTATACTCATAATCTACTAGCAACCACTCTACACAGAAATTGAAATGTTGATCACAGTTACTAATGGCCTGAAATCTTATTAACTAGCTCGTAGAAAAATAATTAGTACTCAACCACCAGCCGAAATCACACCACCTTGCAGGGACTGGACAGCAATGCGACTTCACCAAGAAATGGTGATTATACTATACTTCGTCATATCAACGAGCAGCTTCAATACAGACGATCTTTACCATATCAATCTGCTGAAAAGTGCCAAGCTATCCACTTATGGTTCTATAGCTTATAAATTTGTGACTTTAGTTTATTAAATAAACATGTTAGTGTTGTAATGTGCATAATATATATTTAGGTGCCATTGTATTCAACTCTCTCAGAAAAATTGTAGCATAGAAACTATCACATTCCAAAGTCTTTTAATAAAATAATATTTTTTTTATTTTAGCAATCAAAAAAATTTACAATAGACTACAATGTTCTCAAGATTCAGTGGGTGTCAAACTGTTTGGTTTTAGAACAACTGCTATATTATTGTTCCTCTGACCACTTTGCTCAGCTCTTGAAGTGATCCTGTCAAATAATTCTCCTTGCCTAAACTTTTCATTCTTTGGATTTCCTGTAGCCATTGAAGACTTCGAATGAACAGTCGATTCAGTTGATGTCAAACTGATCAGTTTTAATAGAGCTGCTCTATTTTTGCTCCTCTGAGCACTTTGCTTGGCTCTAGAATTGATCCTGTCAAATAATTCTCCTTGTTTAATTCCATTGTGTTGATTTCCCGTAGTCTTTGAAGACTTGGAATGGAATGATGATTGTTTGATATTGTAAAGTACCACTGCTACTGGTACTACTATCACGACTGTCAGCAATATGGCAACCATAGCAGCCATGAAAGCTATTACAGAAATATATGCAGCAGACCTTTTCTTTGGTCGAGAAGTAGTGGTCCTTGCTGCAGCTTTAAAAAGCAACCCACTTTCATTGAGGTGAAATAATGAGTGGGAAAAATTGAAATCTTTTTCTTTGACTTTAGTGTCTTGAAAAGATATTTTGAGGTGTTTTTCATCAACAGTAGCTGAGTGATTGAAACGGTTGAAAACGTAAGAGCTATAGCAATAGAATGCTGCAAATTAACTAATATAGTTTGATATTAAGAGCTTATTGCATATTTTACCTACTCTCAATTCTGTTTTTTTTGTTTGTATGTTAGCTTGTTTGTTTGTTTTACTCCTCGCTATTTTTTTCTTTTGCTGTTTTGGCATCACTTTGAGCCCTTTTTCTTACATTACAGTTTTCAGTAGCTCCTGTTCATTTTCTGATGCTTTGGACCCTTTAGTTGTTTACCATTTTTGGTTGCAGATAAAACTAACACTCCAACATAAGATGCAATGCTTTTAACTTATTTTGAAAGCTGAGATACATATACAGACACCATAATGGAAAATTAGTCTGAATAATGCATTAATAATAATATATAATGATATTCACACTATATCTCATAAGGAGAGCTTACATGAACCCCCCCCTCCCTCTTACAGGTTATGAATATATAAAATGAATGGGAGAAACCATACGTTGTTCAGAAGAAGCTAAAAAATGAACAATAAATTACTGCAATAGAATAAAGAATGCAATGTGGTTTTCACACCTAGTAACAGCTACAAGGGAGCAGTCATGGTGAAAAGAAAGAGATGGATACATACTATATTTATGCAGATAATCAGATTTTGAACATTACACACACAATGAATATAATCAGAAAATACATATAATTATAACAATTCTTATCTTAAATGATCAAATTAATGTTTTTCAGTTCCTATCTAAACTTGCGAGAGGTTTCATCCACATATCGTTTCCGTAACACAAGTTTAAACTGGAGCCGAATTTATAGATATAAATTTATTGAAAGAATCCTATGTACAAGTTGGTCATAGTTGAGGAAGAAACTTAAAAACATTATGCTGGATACACCTTGGAACCTGAAGAAGATGAGATGCTACAATTTCATCTTGATCGGTCATTGAAGAGACAGTGTGTGTGATGGTAGGTGTACTTTCACTGTTTATTGATTACCTACACACACCCATATATATATACCTTTACTTTAAGTCTCATCATCCTATTAATCATGCTGTTCAGGTCCTGAGCCTCCTGAACAGGGAACAGTACAAGTCAGGATCAAACTCAATAGACTGTGTGTGTGCATACATTATCGTGCTGTACCTTACAGAGTATCACACTTAATGATATTCATGATTACAAACCCACTATGCTACATGTCATTGTCACTCATTTATAGTTGTGGTTAATGCAGTTATTTGGTTGTTTTTGCCAAAATCAATTAACTTCAGTGGAAGTAACGCCCCTACACCCCTACGCATGCAAAGAAGGGAATTCTGAGGCGCTTGTCTTAGCGATAGGAGGCAAACTAATATAAATGAAAACTTAAATAAAAGAAACACATACGACAAAGTACGTCAAAGTAATAGTTGTGACAATGCTACTATATTGGAAGGCTCTAAAGTTACTTTCTAAGGATTACACAGATACTGAGTAAACCAAACATTTGATTCTTATTCTGTACATAAATATTCACATATTTTGTAAAGATTACGACATCATCAAAACAGCATCAATTTAAGTTGGGTAAGAAATTATGAATACATTAATTATACACTGAGTCATTCTTTGTGTATAGTATATGCTGCCAAGTGATAAAATATATAAATAAAACAACTAGAAGGTATGAGCAAAGATAATGAAAGAACATCAGGAAGCTTAAGTTCAAAGGCATGTGCCTGGCTCTTTTCAAGTTTACTCTTGCTCCCTCTCACCTCCATCTGGCTGAGTGGGTGTTCTCACACAGTTTCAGCATTTAAGTTTGCATAGAACTGTAACCCACAATATTTAATTATCTTAACCTCCTTGTTTTACCTTTCCTGAATTCATACTGACTAATGGAATTTTGGACTATTAAAGAATTTAGCAAGCTGCAGTTGAAGATATTTTGGTCCACTCAGAACCCAGTTATGTTGGAGAAAGGCTTGCAAATGACCTCCCACTTCAGCCAAAAGTGTGCTAAGTGATTCTGTTAATTAATTCAGCCATTTTCAGCTGCAGCAGTATGCACTCTTTCTACTTTATCAATGTTTAACTGAGACAATCAGAGGTCTTCGCTGGAAGAATACATTTAATCTTCCATATCGTGAAAACTGAAATACTTAAGTCAACAATTCAATTTTCAGTACCTAATCTCCAAAATCAGAGTGTGACAGAACAGACAGACAGACAGATGGATAGACAGACAGGACAACTACTATGACTCTTACTCATGCATGCTGAGGGTAATCATTAATTTTTTTACTGCAATCATAATACTATATTCCACTTACATATACCTTCAATCATTTGGGTATTTTGGAATAATATGTATTTATAACTAATTCTTTAAGAATAAAAAAAGATTATATAATTTTTAATATAATCTGGCAGGCCCTAATCAAGATGATACTAGTACAAATTTCTTTCCCAGGCAACGAGTGAACAGATTAAATGTGCAGTCATAAAATTTACAGAAACTTCACTTGAAATATAAGGAGAATAGTCAATTTAGTCACAGGGTTGACAACAATAATTTATCTCCCAACTTGAAAAAAAACTGCAGCAGCAATGCCACCTAGTATTGATAGAGGAAAGTGACAAACAGTGTGTTTGCTTCCATACACTCCATCTGTAGGGAGCAGAAGTGCTAATTAGCTGTGCCTTTCTCCATTGAATTATAATTAAATACAAACTGTGCATCTAGCTAATAAATTTCAGTTCAGGGCATCAAGTATAGTGATGCTAAAGTTATGACATTTTATAACCATCAAAGTTGCATAATATTGTTTATTTCATATCAGTTTCTATTTCATAACAAAACTTTCACTGTTTTTTTTTTAGTGCGAATTCAGTTTGGTAATCAACAAGCAATGATAACTTTTTGTTCATTGGCTCTTGAACAAGTGTAACTCCTAGACCTTGATACATTATTCTGGAATATTTTTTAGAATATGTAGGTAACCAAGTCAATTGAGAAAAAGGTAACCCAAATAATAGACAAAATTTTACACGGCACAATTTAATTCAAAGTGATCCTATTATGAACAAGCACTTGTGGATTATGCTAACCTCAATTCTACTCCACTAGCTTTTAAACCAGCCTGATATTTCTCACCTTCTAAGGAACATGAGATCAAATCTGTGGCTGATGATCCGGAAACATGCATTCCTGTTCTTCAAATCTACACAAGTTGTCAATGATCTGAATTCAAAATTACAGAAATATAGATTATGTGGCTGACTCACAGAATTTGTCTAAGCAAATAGATTTTTATTCAATATTGGAGTTCACATGACATTGGTCTTCCTAAAGGGGCTAAAACTTAACTCAATATTATCAATCCAGCCATCTTCACTTGCACCAGAAAGTGTATGTATTTTTCTATACTAGACAACACTTTTTCTTCCAAACCAGAATCATACTTTGAAGACTATAACATTCAGTTGTCAGTTATTCTACAATATAAATATCGTTGAAACTTTTGGGGATATTAGACATTGGTTACAAACCATGTAAAGCTGTGTAGATTATATCATGGAAGCAACCTACTATAATACTATTTAACATAATTATCTCTTTATGGATGTAAAAATGGGAATATTGATTTTGTTAACATGAATAATATAAAGAACATGACATTGAAGAGTTAATGTCATGCCCTTATATCCTGCTTGTCCCAGTCTAAAGTTTTCTATTTGCAAGTAAAAAATCAATTTTTCAATAATTACACTGTTACTCAATATTACCTATCGGTAATTGTTGACAAAACGTGCCCACAATAACTTCACAGTTTTTTTCTCCCTAATGACTTCAGTTTCAGGGCTATAAAATGATGTCTGCCAGACAGTCACCTAGCGAAGTGAACAATCAAATATGCCTTCCAAGCAACTGTATGTCACTCTATTTGCTGTCTTCACTCAGGTGCCTCTTCCTAGTTTAGCCAGGAGAACATATTCTTGGAATGCAATGCTACAGCAGCTGGTCGATCCTGGTAAGAAAGTAACAGTGTGTGATTTGGGCTTACTAGATTGTGTGGCTAAACATTCTAATACCATAATCTACATATTTGTCTTAATGCACACTCAATTATGATATCATTTATTATGCAGATGTCATTGTACTTAGTTACAGAGCTATCTTGCCGAGCAAATGGCTATGAAGGATGTTGTTCTAGTGGAGACTGTTGCATTCCACACACTCAATATCCAGACAGGACTTGCTGCTGTGATGTAGCTTGCTACTTTCATGATGATTGCTGTAATGACATGGAAGAAGTTGGTTGCTACGATCCAAGGGGTAAGTTATGAAATTAAAATAAAAATTACAGCAATAATAAGGTTCTAAATATCTGTACATTAATGTGTTTGTAATACAATAGCATATTAACTATGATGTGCAAAATACAACTTTCGCATATGTAAAAAAATTCAGAAACTGTATAGCCTTATTGTGAAGCTGACTGAGAACTCAGTTCTTTTATATACCATTTATGTAGGGAATATTTTATGAATGTAATATTTTTCTCTGTAGCTGCTCCAACTGCCTCCCCAGGTTAGTAATAATTTAACTCAATTAGTTCATTCTCACAAAATACTTATATGATATGATGTGTTTATGATACCAATGTAACTGGCATGGACCTATAAATCCAATTCATAATGAATTGATGCAGCAAAGCACAACAGGTCTGATTATTCTGCAGCAAGTTGCATAAAAGAATATTACGTGTGCAATTTAATTACTACTGCCCATGTCACTTGCCAGAGTTGGATTAAAAAACTGATTTTGCAGCAGATAGTTGTTTGTTTATGTCATAGTTTGGTAATATTTCATAACCTTTTTCAATACTGCTACACATGTCTCCAGTTTGCTCTGTGGATTTAATGACATGAAAAACAACTTCTTTAAGAGACCTTTCACATGCTTCTGTTTCACTCTGTTTTCAGGATGACACTCTTCAAAGACAGCTTCACAATATTATTTACTTAGAATGTTACTCATTACAAGTATTCTCTCTCTCTCAAGAGCTTTGCTCTGTAACTGACCTATGACTACCAACACATTTATGCAATAAGCAAGTTGTCCTAGGTTCGATCACCAGTGACAACCAAACATTTCTTAATTCTAGCCTGTGACAGAGAGAGAATAGTAAAATAAATGCTGATAAAGGTATAGTGAAAAAATGTTACTGTTATCAAGATTTAGATTTTTGCAACACCTAATTGTCTTTGTGAACTTCTACTTGTGCACTTAATTACTCCAGGTCTAGCATTACAATGAGTATCTATAATTGTCATTCCATCTTATTATGTTCTATATTTACAGTGACTACTAATCAATGTGTTGCTCTCAATACACAATTGGGTAATATTGGATGCTGCAATGAATTAAAACATAATTGCTTGACAATGGTAAGCACAGAAAATTGTCCCGTGCTTTGATTAGTTTTGACAATGAATTTACTTCAAATATTTCATTATTTGCTGCAATTAAGTAGTACAGTTAAATATCTTCTCAGATAGATCTTATAATTAGGCTTATTTTATTCTTAATTTATTGCAGCATAATGGAAAGGATTGTAGCTGTGATCGTCACTGCTATATAAAAAAAGACTGCTGCCCTGGCATAAATGCTACTGGATGTTACCGTAAGTGTTCAACATATTCAATAAGTAGCTAGTGCTTATGTCATGTATACTGACAATACCATACAGAGTGAATTTAAACGTGCTATTAACCTTTTGTTTGGATTCCCTCAATAATGTTGACCTTCATTGAACAAAGAACCATAGCAATTTATTGCGTACTTATAGCTATGTTATAATGTCAACAGAAATGTAAAATTTATTAAGGTGCTGTATTGTATATGACAACTAGCAATGTACTATTTTCAAATTGTTCATTTATTATGTGATTCCATTTAAACTACTGTCATACATTACAAATATATGATGCATTGAGAAAGCTCCACAATACCAGTATTTTTGCCTACCATACTCCACTGTAATAAACACTGCAATTAAATACCCCTCAAGATACCCAATAACTATCATGTGGTAATGTTAGTAAATACTTGATAGCTAAAACTTTATTAAAAATAAATTCACTCAAAAAATTAAATTAAATTTATATTCGCTTGCATCTGACAGAATGGAGAAGCTACAACAGCACATCCAAATCATATTATGTAATTCTCAATGGTGTATTTGTACAGCTAACCATAATCCCTGCAAATCAAACTTGCAGAGTTCAGACACAGTCAATATCAAGTTGCCATTTGGCAATTGCCCAGACTACCTAGGTTGTTGTAACTAATTAATAAATTCTAGTGACATAACTTTATTATTTGAGCATCTCAATCTATTGGTCAAAATAATTATTCTGTATTACGCAATTTATACTGTCTTTGTAGTATAAAGTATATAATTATAAGTGACATCACTGTTTAGAGGGTGACATCACTTTCATTACAAATAGCAGTACTAAAGGGGTCTGCAAAAAAGCTAAGGAACAAAATGAAAAATCCATGTCGTAGCCGGGAATCGAACCCAGGGCCACTGGCTTTAGCCACCAGTGCTCTAACCACTGAGCTACGACTACCCTAGACTTCCAAGACTTTCATATTTTCCTTTTTACTGTTGAGTAGTACCGCTTGCTGCAGTCTCATACTCATGAGACCACCAATTTATAACTATTTATTAGAATCATTTCAGTTAAAAAAAAATTAATTAGCTTGCATCAGAAAGAATGGAGAAACTTTAAGCACATACAACAGCATATCCAAATCATATGTAATTCTCAATAGTGTATTAGCAGCTAATCATTATCCCTGCAAATCAACTTCCAAAATTCAGACTCAGCCAATCTCGAAGTTGACATTTGGCAATTGCACAGACTACCTAGCTAGTTGTAACTAATAATTAACAAATTCTAGTGACATAACCTCATAAAATTAATTTAAAGTGCTATAAATAAGTCCATATCTTTTATAACTATTTCAATAATGAAAATGTTTATTGTTTTTACATATTTTGTACTTAGCTATTTGTGAATGCTTTTTATTTATTGTTGTTTTTTTTTGCTATTGTTAGTTTTGCTTTGTTGTTGCTGCAGCTTGTTTTGATTTAGTTGCTATTATTTGTTTCTTTGTTTTTGATAGCTCGAAACTGCACTGAAGCTGGAAAACACTGTTGTAATACAAGTAGCTCTGAAGACTGCAGAATATATACCTCATCCTCTGAATATTGTTACTGTCACACTGGGTGTCGCCAAGAAGGGCTAAATCATGAATGCTGTGAAGATGTACCAATGTCCTGCCCAAGCAGTTAGTTGTTTGTCAATCTGAATGGTTTACTATTAATATAATAGGAATATAATGTACTTCGAATGTATATGCAACATTTATATATATCGGCATATAAAGTAATATGTGTAAATATATAGAAATGAGTAGAGAGAGCAATTAAAGCTCTGGCAAAAAAAATTATTATTTTTTCATTGCTTACGCATTTTAAAGTAATGTGACCAGAATCAGCTGCAGTATTGATATGAGAAAAAATGGTGTATAAATTCTACGCTCTTCCTTGCCTTGTGCAACCAGGATTATTTGTCAAACTCAAAACTAATACTTGATGAGTGAGGTGTAGTTTCCTATTATAATATTAATTAATGTTGTAGGAAATTGTGAAATAATTATGCTGCTGTGTATGTGGTTTTTAATAGCTCAAGAAGAAGATAGAATAAATAATTTGGAGAAAATGTTAGCAGATGTGGAAACGGTAAGCTATTTGTGAAGTTAATTTTTAGCATATTGAATCATTTTGAAAATTCGCACAAATACAGTGATGTACAGCTATATATTCTTAATGATAGAGGTCACATTTATAATTAATGCTATTCTCTGTACACGAAATCTGTGGCCTTGTTTACCACATTCTCAACTCCTTCTGGAGGTCAGGATATAAAAAGGAGAATCCCTCATGCCCTTTGATCTTTAGCTCCTTCTATAAAAAAAGCCACATACACTCGAACCTCTCTTAACTGGACAGTGTGGTACCAAGGGGTGTCCATAACTAAGAAATGTCCGTAACTCCGAAATATGATTCAAATATTATTATCTGCAGCTTTAGAACTGTCTAGACTAGCCTCACTGACTTTTCTTTCTTAATTTCCGCTATAATTTAACTCGAGTTTTCTTGATAGAGTTAAAATGCTATGCTTGCATTTAATTGCCGCGACCTTTCTTTCATCCCTTCCATAGTCGTTAAGTTCTAACGAGTTCTATGAAGAGCTAGCAATAGATGCACTAACTGCCTCTCGATGTCCATGTTCCACCTCCTCAACCGCAATTAAATTCTCAAAGTAACACGTAAAAATATTTTTCACAATTTTATTCATTTGGTAGCTTATTGACCTTCAGCCACTGTTTATTGGTGGTGTCAGGTAGACAGAGATTTCTGTAACTTAGACGAACGGATAAGAGAGGTTCGAGTGTATTGGCAAAGAGTACCCTCCAACATGTGATATAATAAATAAATCAAGTGTAACTCCTATCAATGCCATGTGTGTATACCAAACTATTTCTTGATTGATGATTGAGTCCTCAAGATAGTATCTAGCAGTATTCTGACAGTATGCTGTCTATCCTGTGCAGCTGAATTTAGCTGTGTCGATGGCAAACAACAGTATTCTCCGTCTTTCACTAATAGCCCATCATTTGTTGTTGTTTTTGTTTGTTTGTTATTGTATCTGGAGTTATATCTATGTGACACTGTTTCCCAGTTTTTGTGCACTAAGTTGCTGTAGTGCGCACTAAAATGGTCTCCGGGAACAACAAGAACTATCATATGCCATTTTCCACGTTATCCTACAATAGGTCCCCAGCTATGCCCATTGTATGTGACCTCCTCATTTAACATAACTTCAATGTGTCATGTCTTAAATTGGCCGGTTAACTTTTTTAATGAAATTCGTTGTATTTTGTAGAACATTGCAAGAGAGAGAATGACAGCTGCATTTTGGAGGAGATACATAAAAATGGCCAAGGACCTGAAGATGAAAAAATATACAAGATGATGTAGTTTGCATGCATGTTTGTCAGCAAGGATTTAACAAAAATTACGTAGCTTTAGTAATCGCCTATTGTTTAGAACAATTATAGAACTGTACACAATTTGACTTTCTATGTCTTCTGAACTGTTTGAATAGTTATTTCTTGCAAGCTTGTATAGAACACTACTCTAAACATGTTGACAATACTTTTTTTAGACTGAAATATTATCAACCAACTAATTACTTTTGATTTCGGCTTTGAGTGGTTGGGGTGAGCTAAGAGGCCAGTAGGAAGGGGAGTTCTCTAGGTTCTCAAGAACATCACCCACTCACCTAACAAACATTGATCCTTCTTCTGATATTGTGGCATTCAAATTGCTTGAGTTCACTGAACCTCAAGGTATGAAGAATGTCATTTTGGAATAACATTTCACACTCTGCCTTGTAGTTACAACATTCTGCTTGTTGTAACCATAGTGGGGTATTTTCACACACTGATTTGTATCTGTAACATTGTGCAGATTGAGACTAGATGGCAACAATTTCAAAGTTTTTTTTTCTCCGTGGGTGGCTGTAGCAAATAGGAGCTCCATTGATAAAGGAGAACTTTCTGTATCATTCAAAATTACTGGAAACGGTGGCACAAGGACTCACCTAATCTGGAACAGGGGGAAATTTTCTTGAGGTTGAGTAGTAAAGTGGCTTGATTTGATAAAGTCTGTCACATACTTGACTACTGGCACCATGATTATAGTCATGGCTGAGTCTAAATATTACAAAGAATATTGATTAAACAGTTATTAAACTCGGGGTATTCTTGCTATTATATTATGAGAATTGTTAAGTGGTTTTTATAAAATAATATGCAGCTGTGCAAAAATTTTAAGATTAGAGTACAATAATAACATCAGAAAGTCCTTGATGAATCTAAAGACAAAACATGACCTAAAATAAAAGTGTTGGGGTTGTATACAGAATTCCTTACATTACTGCTGCATTGGTGAAAATGAAAGAACTTTATCTCAGGGGTTTAGGAAGCACATAAAAAGTGCAGAGGCTCTAAAGCCATGCCTATAAGTCCCACCCAATTAGTTAATTCAAGATTTCGTAATTAAGAGTGACTGCAGATAAAAACACTACATGTTATATTGAAAAGTAATAGTTTATTTTATGCTAGTGTTCTTGATCTGTATGAATAAATCTTCCAAGTTGGAGAGGTAAACTGCTATACTCATAATCTACTAGCAACCACACAGAAATTGAAATGTTGATCACAGTTACTAATGGCCTGAAATCTTATTAACTAGCTCGTAGAAAAATAAATTAGTACTCAACCACCAGCTGAAATCATACCACCATGCAGGGACTGGACAGCAATGAGACTTCACCAAGAAAATGGTGATGATACTATACACTTCGCCATATCAACGAGCGGCTTCAATACAGACGATCTTTACCATATCAATCTGCTGAAAAGTGACAAAGCCGCTCAATCCACTGTGGCTACTAGGATAAGAGAACACAAATACGCCATTAAAACAGAATAATACTTTAGCGAGATAGGTACTGGTATTTGAACAAGAACACCAAAAATGACAATATTGGAAGCTATTCGAATTAAGTCCACACAAAATACAATGAATCTTGATGGTGGTCTTAAAATATCTAGCATTTTGAAACCAATTTCTTAATTTTTATTAAATCCATCAATCATTTATTTATTTAAGTATTCATTATTTTATATTTGTTTTATTATTATTTTATTCTATTATTATTACTATATTTATTTATTTAATTAATTAATTATGGTTTATTTAATTATTTATACCTTCATTTATTCAATTATTTAAATATTTAATTTATTTGTTTGTTCATTTGTTTATATATTGATTTTGTTTATTTATTATCATTCATTATTGTGATTAGTGGTAGTACTTTCTAAAGTTTCTGAGAGTCCATGTATCATTTAGCATTCTGTTGTCTTAGTTTTCACAACTGTATCATCTCACAGCTAATGAAGGCTTCTCGAAGCCAAAAAGTCTTGTTAAAATTATCTTCATCAAAACTACGATAGGTTTATTATTATTGTGTGGCACCCATAGAACTGTTGCAGGAATAGCAGGTGAAAGAGCTGGTGTGCGTGACTGTGTTATGTAATTGTGGTCAGTTTGCTACATCATCAGCTACCACACTGGTTTCATAGCCTTGGAACTAAATATTCAGAACTGACTTGAGGCACACATGATATCACCTTTGAGCATGCGGGCACACCTCTTGCTTTTTATGTCACACTATGTGGGTGGATGGCTAAAAAATCACTGTAGTCACTCTACCCAGTTTCAGTTGGTCTCAGTCTTTGTTCTTATCGCAACATACCTTATATATTAGTTTAATATCTAATTAACTCTCTGTTATAACTTCCTTGAATACTCAGTGATAGGATAGCTATTGATTGAAGAGCACCAGACTACCCCATAGACAATTCTGGCGGCAGTGTACCCGGCTGCAACTTGGGATTTACACAGAGACTCCAGCTGCTAAGTGATTGTACAAGGACTTGGTTTAATACCCCACAATTATGCTCATTTATAGTATACGCAAGTCACTGCCATAATCTTTTGGCATCCCTTCTTCTCTCTATAGCTTATAAATTTGTGACTTTAGCTTATTAAATGAATATGTTAGTGTTGTAATGTGATTAATGTATAATATTTTGGTGCCTTTGTATTCAACTCTCTCAGAAAAATTGTAGCATAGAAACTATCACATTCCAAAGTCTTAATAAAATAAGATTTTTTTTAATTTAAGCAATCAAAAAATTTACAAAAGACTACAATGTTCTCAAGATTCAGTGGAAAGGCTAACTCTGAGCTTTTAGTACCAGACTTTTATGTAGAGGATAAGAAAGACCTGACAAGAGAAAGCCATAAAGGAGAAATAGACACAATTTGACCGATAAACACATAAGAATTCTATAACTGCCACAAATAAGAAAGCACAAATTTAATATTGAAATTCTAAACCAAATCAGGAAACTTGAATATGTTCACCAGTTGTACTTGGAAAGGTGTTCTTAATTTTGGTGACAGCACATGATGGCAAGACTACACGAATGTCTTTTCCCAGCCATTTCCAGCACCACCTAGTCAGCTGCCGATAAGCCACATGCCTATATTTTCTGCAATAACAATTATAATAAAAAATTTATTGATTGTTTAGTTAGCTATGTCAAAACACACTCATTAATGACACCTTCAATAGCATGTTCTCCATAGTGCTGTCTAAAACCGCAGTACGCAGTTTCAAGGACCCATGGATTCAAGCAAACATTTTGAAATCCTGGATGAAGAGTGATGCAACCTACTTCATCAGGTGACTTTTTATTTAGCATTGTATAATTTCCCTACAGCACACACACTCTATTGCAGTAGGCATTATAATGCATTCCATCTGATGGGGTTGACAGAGTGCCCACTGCACAGTGATTAGTATTGGTGCTGTACACCACTTTATTATCACAAGTCGGAAGTTGTGTTGGAGTTTGAAGAGGAAGCGTCAAGTAACTAGTAGACATGAACACTTCTTCACTGTCTGGTATGCTCGCTTCACAGAAAACCGTCCCTCCCTTTAGGAAAGAATAAACAAAGCTTTTAAATGTATTCTATTATTATTACTATGTTTATTTATTTAATTAATTAATTATTGTTTATAATTATTTATACCTTCATTTAATCAAATTTAAATCATTTATTTATTTGTTTGTTCGTTTGTTTATATATTTATTTTGTTTATTTATTATCATTCATTATTAGTTTCTGAGAGTCAATGTATCATTTAGCATTCTGTTGCCATAGTTTTCACAACTCTATCATCTCACACCTAATGAAGGCATCTCGAAGCCAAAAAGTCTTGTTAAAATTATCTTCATCAAAACTATGATAAGTAAAAAAAAGATTATCATTGTGCGGCCACCAATAGAACTGATGCAGGAATAGCAGGGGAAGTAGCTGGTTACATGGTCAGTTTGCTACATCATCAGCTACCACACTGGTTTCATAGTTTTGGAACTAAATATTCAGAACTAACTTTAGGCACACATGATATCACCTTTGAGCATGCGCACACACCGCTTGCATTTTATGTCACACTATGTAGGTGGATGGCTAAAAAATCACTGTAGTCACTCCACCCAGTTTCAGTTGGTCTCAGTCTTTGTTCTTATCGCAACATACCTAATATATTAGTTTAATATCTAATTAACTTTCTGTTATAACTTCCTTTAATACTCAGTGACAGGATAGTTTTTTATTGCTCTTCCTGACTTCTCTAAAAAATGTTCTATTTACATTCAAAAGTTGGTGTACTATATATTTTAAAGCCAAAAAGAGCAAAACTTATGAAGTTTACTCCGTTTAATATTTTATGTTTGCTATTTTTATGCTTAGAAAAAGCTGTTCTTTAATATAGTAATAGCTAGCTACCTTGTGTTGGCTCGATTTTTATTTTTATTTAGCTAGTTGTTATCAACTTTTAGTAAAAGTAAAAAAATTGGCGTGCTAAAATTTTTAACTTTTAATTACCTTGATAACTTGAGGTGTTCTTAACATCAAAAATGTTCATAACATCTTCTTAGTTGCAACATCATTTCTAACAGTTACCTTATTATTTCAGTTTCACTGATGATGGCTAGTTGAATAGCAGCCGAAACATCTGGATAAACAACACATTTATTACTCATGATCTGAACAATATAATCAAGTGCACTTTTAAATTTTAAGTCTCATTTACCTTTTGGATGCGTTTAAAATATATGATAGACTCTATTTTAACAGCCAATATATTCCAATTAAAGCTTAACCAGGTTAAAACAGAGAATAAACAGCCCATATAATGATGTATGCATATAGAGTCAATGGATGCTCTTTGAGCTTTGTCCCAAATGCTACTAAGAATAATTGGCAATATAAAATTATGCAATCCTGCCATGAAGCCTCTTGACCACTAATTAAATCTCGTTCTATTTAATGTACAACCAAGCAAGGAATTGCCAACCCAATACAAAGATAGAATAGCAGATGTATACTCCCTTACCGTTAAATAATCCTTCATAATATCAAGTTGAGTGTAATAAAATCTATTTACTTTGATTAAGAATAGTCTATTGACCAGAAAGTTGATTGGTTATTATACAATGTAGAGCTTTCTACATCTGAATGCATATCATTCATGCAAAAATCTGTGAAAGTCTTACTTGACTTTTACTTATGTTGTCAGTTTCTTCTTGTAAGCCATATGATTCCTCATTCAGAAATTCGTGACATAATCCAAAATAATGTCATTCCAAACGCATCATGTTTTTTGACATATCTTTTAGTACCAATAGTTCGATTTCAGCATCATAGCTACAACATAGTGTGCTTTTAGTAGTTGTTGTAACATGAGATTGCTGATGAAGATAGCACATTATTTCCAATGCACTAGGCTAACTTGACTGCTAGCTGCATTTACTGTTTGTGACAAGATTGTTATCACTGGAGACCAAAATACCAATCAAAGTGTGCAGAGTATGGCGGCAGCTATATTCTAGAGCAATAAAAAGAAACTGAAAGATTTAGAATAAACCACTACATTGAAAAGAATAACAGTTTCACTGACAGTAGTATAGACTGTTATCAGTGCTCTTCAGGATTCATCGTAATGGCCCTAGGTAGTAAGAACAAATTAGTGAGCCCTAGAAACCAAATTCTAATTATCACCTAATATCTACGTGAGCAGTGTCACAGCACCCTGTGACACAAACAGATAGAAATTAAGCCTGCCCAATTTGGTAGGGAGGGTAAAGTTGACTTGCCAAGAGTAAGCTGTATAAGGGCACAAGTTTCTGATCACTAATTTGCTGGAGGTGTGGCATCCCGTGCTAGTCAACTCATAAACTCTGCTAAATGCAAGTTTGAAGCCAGCAGAAAGCCAATTTGGAGAAAACATTAGTGAGGAGTTAAAGGTAGCAGTTTCAGCATTAAGTTTGCACAGTACTTTAATTGTAGTGGAATTACACCCACAATAATTTAATGATCTTAACCACCTTGTTTTACCTTTCCTGAGTTCATATTGACCAATGGAATTTTGGACTATTAAAGAATTTGGCAAGCTGCATCAGTTGAAGATATTTTGGTCCACTCAGAACACAGTTATGTTGGAGAAAGGCTTGCAAACGATCTCCCACTTCAGCCAAAAGTGTGCTAAGTGATTCTGTCAATTAATTCAGCCATTTTCAGCTGCAGCAGCATGCAGTCTTTTTACTTTATCAATGTTTAACTGAGACATACAAAGTTCTTTGCAGAAAGATTATATTTAATCATCCATAATGTGAAAATGGTAATACTTAAGTCAACGATTCAATTTCAGTACCTAATCTTCAGAATAAGAGTGTGACAGGACAGACAGACAGATAGATGGATAGACAGACAGGATGACTACTATAACTCTTGTGCGCATGCGTGCTGAGGGTAATTCATTCATTTCATGACACCTCAATTCTTTACCGCAATCATACACCACATTCCGCTTACTGTACCTTCAGTAATTTGAGTATTTTGGAATATGTATTTATAACTAATTTTTTAAAGAATAAAAAAAATTATATAAATTTAAATATAATCTGTTAAGCCCTAATCAAGATGATACTGGTAAAAATTTCATTCCCAAGCAACAAAATGAACAGCTGAAATGTGCAGTCATAAAAAATACAGTAACTTCACTTTGAAATATTAGGAGGAGGAATTTATCTCCTAACTTGAAAAAACCACCACCTAGTATTGATAGAGGAAAGTGAAGAACAGTGTGTTTGTTTCCATACACTCCATTTGTAGAGAGCAGAAGTACTACTTAGCTCTGCCTTTCTACATTAAGTCATACTTAAATAAAAACCATGCGTCTAATATTTCAGTTCACAACATGAAATATAGTGATGTTAAAGTTATGACATTCTATAACTATCAAGATTGCATTTTGTTTTAATTTCATAACAGTTTCTATATTATGAAAAAACTTTCACTGTTTTTTTCTTTTTGGTGTGAATTCAGTTTGATGAGCAACAAGCAAAGATAGTCTTTTTTTCATTGGTTCTTAAATAAGAATCACTCCTAGGCCTCGCTACATTATTCTAGAATGTTTTTTAGACTATGTAGTTAACCAAAATAATTGAGAAAAAGGTAATTAAAATAATAGGCAAAATTATACACAGTGTAATTTAATTCAAGGTGATCCTATCATGAACAAGCACTTGTGGATTATGCTAACTCTCAACCATATTCCACTAGCTTTTAAAGCAGCTTGATATTTATTTCTCACCTTCAAAGGCACTTGAAATCAAATTTCTGGCTGATGGTCCGGAAACGTGCATTCCTGTTCTTCAAATCTACACAAGTCATAAATAATCTGAATTCAAAATTACAGAAATAATGATTTGGCTGACTCAAAGGATTTGTCTAAGCAAATTGATTTTTATTCAATATTGGAGTTCACATGAAACTGATCCTCCTAATGGGGCTAAAGCATGTAGGCTAAAATTACCAGTCCAGCCATCTTCGGCTGCACCAGAAAGTGTATGTATTTTCTATACTAGACAAACACTTTTTCTTCCTAACCAGAATCATACTCTGAAGACTATAGCATTCAGTTGTCAGTTATTCTACAATATAATTATCGTTGAAACTTTGACATTGGCTACAAACATTGTAAAGCTGTGTAGATTACACCATGGAAGCAACCATCACTACTAAAATGAATCTATGATGATTATTGTAGCTTTATACCAATGTAGAGTTTATTCAATGTCATTCATGAATAATATAAAGAACATGACATTGAAGAGTTAATGTCATGTCCTTATATCCTGCTTGTCGTCCAAAATTATCTATTTGCAAGTAAGAAATCAATTTTTCAATAATTACACTGTTACTCAATATTACCTATTGGTAATTGTTGACAAAACATGCCCACAACAATTTCACTGTTTTTTTTCTAATTTATGATTTCAGTTTCTGGGCTATAAAAATTAATGATGTCTGCCAGACAGTAACCTAGCGAAGTGAACAATCAAATATGCCATCCAAGAAACTGTATGTCACTCTATTTGCTGTCTTCACTCAGGTGCACTTAATTACTCCAGGTCTAGCATTATAATGGGTATCTATAATTGTCATTCCATCCTATATGTTCTATATTTACAGTGACTACTAATCCATGTGTTATTCTCAATACACAATTGGGTAATATTGGATGCTGCAATGAATTACAACATAATTGCTTGACAACGGTAAGCATAGAAAATTGTCCCGCGCTTTGATTAGCTTTAACAATGAATTTACTTCACATATTTCATTTATTTGCTGCAATTAAGTAGTACAGTTAAATATCTTCTCAGATAGATCTTATAATTAGGCTTTTTTTATTCTTAATGTATTATAGTATAATGGAAGGGATTGTAGCTGTGATATTCGCTGCTATATAAATCAAGACTGCTGCCCTGGCATTGATGCTACAGGATGTTACCGTAAGTGTTCAACATATTCAATCAGTAGCTAGTGCTTATGTCATGTATACTGACAATAGTCATACAGAGTGAATTTAAACATGCTATTAATCTTCTGTTTGGATTCCCTCACTGATGTTCACCTTCACTGAACAAAGAACCATAGCAATTTATTGCGTACTTATGTTTTAATGAGTAAAATAATATAATGACCTACTATACTATTATGTAAGTTGGAATATAGGTCATGCAAATATTAGTTAAGTTAAATTCAGAAACTATTTAGCCTTATTGTGAAGCTGACTGAGAACTCAGTTCTTTTATATACCATTCGTATATGAAATATTATATGAATGTAATATTTTCTCTGTAGCTCCTCCACCTATTCTGACTGCCTCCCCAGGTTAGTAATTATTTAACTTATTAGTTCATTCTCACAAATTACAGCAATAATATTGTTATAAACACCTGTACATACATGTGTTTGTAACACAATAGCATATTAACTATGATGTGCATAATACAACTTTAGCATATGTAAAAATAATTCAGAAACTATATAGCGTTATTGTGAAGCTGAGTGAAAACTCAGTGCTTTTATATACCATTTATGTATGAAATGTTATATGAATGTAATATTTTTCTCTGTAGCTACTCCACCTACTCCAACTGCCTCCCCAGGTTAGTAATTATTTAACTCAATTCAATTTTACAAAATACTTATATTATATGATGTGTTTACGATACCAATGTAATTGGCATGGACCTATAAATCCAATTCATAATGAATTGATGCAGCAAAGCACCACAGGTCTGATTATTCTGCTGTAAGATGCATAAAAGAAAATTACGCGTGCAATTTACTTACTACTTAGTTACTACTGCTTACTTGCCAGAATTAGAATTAAATACTGATTTTGCAGCAGAGTCGTTTGTTTATGTCATAGTTTGGTAATATTTCACCTTTTTTAATACTGCTACACATGACTCCAGTTTGCTCTGTGGATTTATGACATGTAATACAACTTCTTTAAGAAACCTTTCAAATGTTTCTGTTTCACTCTGTTTTCAGGATGACACGCTTCAAAGACAGTTTCATGATACTTACTCAGGTTGTTATTATTAGACATATTCTCTCTCTTTCAAGGGCTTTGCTCTGCAACTGATTTATGACTACCAACGCACTTGATTACCAGTGACCACCAAACATTTCTTAATTTTAGCCTGTAACAGAGAGAGTATAGTAAAATAAATGCTGATAAAGGTATAGTGAAAAAATGTTACTGTTATCAAGATTTAGATGTTTGCAGCACCTAATGGTCTTTGTAACTTATACTTGTGCACTTAAATACTCCAGGTGTCTAGCATTATAACGGGTATATATAATTGTCATTCCATCCTATATATTCTATATTTACAGTGACTACTAATCCATGTGTTGTTCTCAATACACAATTGCGTAATATTGGATGCTGCAATGAATTACAACATTATTGCTCGACAACGGTAAGCACAGAAAATTGTCCCGCGCTATGATTAGTTTTGACAATGAATTTACTTCAAATATTTCATTCATTTGCTGCAATTAAGTAGTACAGTTAAATATCTTCTCATATAGATCTTATAATTAGGCATATTTTCTTCTTAATTTATTATAGCATAATGGAAAGGATTGTAGCTGTGATCGCCACTGCTATATAAATGAAGACTGCTGCCCTGGCATAAATGCTACTGGATGTTACCGTAAGTGTTCAGCATATACAATAAGTAGCTAGTGCTTATGTTTTGTATACTGACAATACCATACAGAGTGAATTTAAACATGCCATTAATCTCTGTTTGGATTCCCTCACTGATGCTCACCTTCACTGAACAAAGAACCATAGCAATTTATTGCGTACTTATGTTTTAATGAGTAAAATAATATAATGACTTACTATACTGTTATGTAAGATGGAAAAAAGATAATGCAAATATTAGTTATGTTAAAATGTCAACAGAAATGTAAAATAAAATATTAAAGGTGCTGTAATTTATATGACAACTAGCAATGTAGCTATTTTCAATTTTTCATTTATTACGTGATTCCATTTAACTATACAAAATACTGTGATACATTACAAATATATGATGCATTGAGAAATCTCCACAATACCAGTATTTTTGCCTTCCATACTCCACTGTAATAACACTACAATTATATACTCCTTAACTTGATAGCTGAAACTATTTTTAATAATCATTTCAGTCAAAAAAAATTATATTAAATTAATATTTGCTTGCATCAGAGAGAATGGAGAACTTAAGCACATGCAACAGCAAATCAAACTTCCAGAATTCAGACACAGCCAATATCATGTTGCCATTTGGCAATAGCACAGACTACCTAGCTAGTTGTAACTAATTAATAAATTTGAGTGACATAACTTTTATTACTTGAGCATCTCAATCTGTTGGTCAAAATAATTATTCTGTATTGCGCAATTTAACTGTCTTTGTAGTATAAAGTATATATAAGTGACATTACTGTTTAGAGGACGACATCACTTTCATCATAAATGGCAGTACTAACCTACTATGGCATAAATATTTATACTATTGATTGACTATCTTTTTTATTTTATTTAAGTGACACAGATCATGATATTCTTCAGGTCCTCCTCCTCCTCCCACTGATCTCACCATATCTAACTTTAGAAATGGCCAACTTCAAGTAGTTTGGAATGTCTCTTCCACACTCCCTGTAGAGTCCACATTTTCAATGACAGTTTTCAAGAATAACTCACATACTAGACAACAAAGTATTGTCTCTTATTCAGGTCTGAGGAATACTACAGCTCTAATATATGTGTCTCATTCCTTCTGTGATGTGTTCTACTTGTGGGTGATGGCAACTAACAATGCTGGAGAGAGCGACAGGAGCCAAGTAACTATGTGGATACCTCCTTATCTGCCATCTTTCTCACCTTTGTCTCTAACACATACACTCTCTAAGACTGCCAATACAGTGTATATATCAGTGGCTATCCAGGTATGTTAATTGACCAACTACTTGTACTGCATTTGTATTATTTGATTTTTTCTGAGTAGGTTCCTGAAGTCTGCCCTGATTACGGTGAGGCTGTATTTGATGTAGTACTGGAAAATACAACTGGTACAGATAGAGTATGGAGACAAAATGCATTGCAAGAGACTCGAGAGCAGTTAGCTGAAGACCAGGTCTATTTGTTGTATGTTGAGTCTAATGGAGAACAACTAACAACACCGTAGAGAGTTGGTGAGTGTTTCCAAACAATTATCCATGGTTTCCCTCTCCTGTTCTCTTTTTTTTCTTCCTCAGACATCCTGGCCCTTTTTTTTTTTTTCATATTCCTCTTTTCAACTCATGGATACCCTTCTCCTCCAATGTCTACCTCTCCTGCTCCCCCTCTGTCCTTTGTATGTATTTTGTTTCATTTTTTCATTGAAGTAAGTTACATCAGTCAGCATTTTCTCACTTGTCTCTAATTTTATTGACCTTTGCATCTACTGCTTCTCTGATTCTCTTATACCCATCATATGGTTATGTGTAAACTCTTGCCCACTCAGTGACCCAGTGTTCAATTTTCATAGAATACTTTAGGTTAATAAGGCACTTCAAGCCAAACTAAGCTGTCAGATCCTGACGGGTGCCTGGTTAGTGTGCGTACTGCCTCATTTCTACTATTTTTCCCCTCAAACACTTTTCCCATTCAGGTAATGACAATGCTTTGCAAACTCGGACAATCTCACAAATTATTCATGAATACACACACAGTATTTCGGTCAACATCGTTTCTGATTCTGAAAGTGTACCATTATAATATACATGGAGGAAGCGCTAATTTGTGTTGTTATTCATGCTGATCATATACTCTTTCAGTGAGCTCAATGAAAATGAATATTCAGAATCCTTTACATATTAGGGTATCAAAAGTGTGCTGGCTGTGTTAGGTCTTGGGCTTCAGAATTGATAGTGCCTATACTAATGGATATTATTAATTGTGAGATAATTATTACATAAAAAGACAAAACAAACAACAACAATAAAACTAGTTAGTGAATTAGTAGTGTCTGAAACTTTCATACATTTTAACTAGTTTTTTGGGATCAACAGTACAGAATTTGAATGAAAAATTAAATTTAATACATATGCCTTTAATATTGAGATGACATGTGTTCATTCGATCATCATTGCCAAATAATCCTTTTTTATCTTTTTTTAATAACATACAGATTACGTAAATGTGCATATTGTTTTCTGTGATAGTTTTGAAATGTGTTTTAAAAATCAAGCTTGAAATATCTAACAAGCGATAGCTACAACAGAAAATCATAGGTATAGAATGAAATATATTTAGAGTAATAGTTGTACTGAAACAATATTCGGTTTAGTCGTATTATATGCATTGAATATTTGAAGTTTGCACAATCAGAGTAAAATCACAATTGTTAGATTAAGCATAATATTATGTTACTGCTCAGAAATGCTGATATTGCGTGTTTACTCTTATCTATCTATACAGTGACCAGTGAAGTCCAAGGTGTTGAAGTATGTACGGATGAGGAATCCTTTTTTATCCGCTGTATATTTTTAACCAACTCTTCAGTAAGTGGGTGCAACTATGTGCTGGAAGGAGTTTCTAACATCTCAGACCACATAGCCAGAAGCAACTTTCAAGGAAGCCGAGTAGAAGTCGATGATGTCACTAGTTATAGCAGCATTATTGTTTACGATGCCTCAAGTCAAACTGACATCTCAAGCAGAGACATTGGCATAAGAGTGTCTCTTCAAAATGTGACCAAGTGCCTTGCAACAGATGTCACCAGTGGAAGATTTACTCACTCTGCAATTAATTGTAAATTAATATTTATTATGTCAGCATTTGATATTGGTTCCTGCTCATTTGACATCTGGGTATGATATACTTAAGATTTAACACTACGTACCGACAAAACTTATATTAACAGTATCCATCCAAGGACAGTATTAAATTTACTCTTTGACCACTATAATACTAAGATTTAGATGAACTTATTTGTTAAATAACTTATCCTAGATGATTCTATTATCTTGCATTTCTTTCCATTTGTTTCTGCCATATGTTTCAGATAGTATTAACTCAAATGGCTTTGATCAATTATTATTACTTCTTACTATAATACTTCCTACAAGTCTGGCAGTAATATTTATTGTAACACTACTACTTGCTATGATTGGCTGCAAGAAATGTGAGTCATTTTCTTTATTAGAATTTTGGTGAATATAATTGAACCTTTTTCATAGATTATTTGAACAGAGAACCTGAAAATATTCTTGAAAATACTGAGTGAGTTAAAAAGTTTAGTGCAGGATGTAGTCCCCTTACATTGCTTCAATGTTTTAATGATATGTTGTTGCAACTTTTACTGCACAGCTATGAGATGTATCAGTCATATTTACTGCATATATAGTTCAAAAGAAACAGCATTTGGATGTGATTAGGTAAACTTATAACTGAAAGTAAAAGTTGAAGCTAAGTGTAGGTTTAAGTTGTGAATAACAGCATATCATGTACTGATACGAAGTTATTAATACAAAATCAAATTGATTAGTACTTAATGTAGGCATAATGTTTGGACTATTTAACTTTTAGGACTCGTAAAGAAATGCAGGAAATCTTTGATCACAACACACACGTGAGTCAATCAACCTTATTTGCTCACAATAATGTTGGTTAGACTAAGCACAGTAGCAAGAAGAGCTTATCCAATTGTGTATCTGCAGTAAGGTCCTTGTTTCTATAGTTGTACAATTGACCACCATTTTATGAAGAGACAAATTAATTTCAATTTGTAGCTACATTTGTATAACTTAACTGAAAGAAAAAAATTAATCTGACCTAGCTTCTTTATATTCAGGTTTAACTGTTGTAAACTTTCACTGTTACATTTATCTAATTTACTAGTCTTCCTCTGCTGATCCCTTTCTTCCTGAGCTATCCCGAGTTTTTTCATTCCTCTCAAGTCATAAATTCCCTTCTCCTCCTTTGTCCATCTCTCCAAAGTGTGCCATACGAAGACAGTCGAGAGTTCGAGTCCCACATGGTACTCTATTTCTTTCCCTTTTTTTCCTTTCTGTTACTTTTTCCCTTTCAGATAATTATGATACTTACTGACTCTAGAAATATTCATGAATTCACACTCCGTTGTCAGTCGTTGGTCTTCGTTACTGACACACAAGTGTACCATTGTATACATTTAATAACTAGCTTATTAGCATTAAAATTTATAACTATAACAATACATGACGACTTGTGCGTCTTCATCAGCTGTGAGATAAATACAATTTAGCTATAAACATAAACAAAGAATTCAATTAGCTGGTGATAGTGATTCATGGGAATGGAATCAAGCTTGAGTTGAACTCGAGGCCTTATCTAGATTAGATATTATATTACAGCTGTGTATTATTACAGGCTACCATTATCTTCCTGAGAATATTATAGAATATTTTTTACCAGTGTATATCAAAATGATTTGATGCAATGTTTTGATGTTGTGACCTAATTCACAAAACGTTTCCATAGACTAAGCCATCAACATTCCAAAATTTCACATACAAAAAGACTTTTTATTTCATAGTGGACAATATTTACTCCAATGACACACGTGATCACGTGGAATTAGGTGTGAAACCAACCTATTTCTCTTATGAAGTGAACGGATTTAATGTGCTTCAACTTTTCACCTTTGTCCCCAATTCTGGCAAGTTTTATTTAAAATATAGAAGAAGATAAAATTCCTTTAAAACATCTCTCTGATACAGATATGAAATTTTTTTGCAGATTGTTATTTATTGTTGTTTAAATGGTCTTTCAATTTATCTCATAATGGTTGAAGATTTATGAGCAGTAACTTGTTGTGATTCTGTTACTACTAAATTATTCAGATTCATGTTTTTGTTACCTTATATAAAGAATTTTACAGTAGCTGTATTGATGCTGTGACCAATGTTTACAATATATAATTATGGTTATTCAATCTCTACAGGGAGGCAATCTCCATTGCGCTACTAATCCTTGTTATGAAACTACACAAGATCTACACTGCAATACTAATCCATCTTATGATGTAGTTAGTAAAACTGAAGATGCCACTATTGTAAAACATGATGTCTACTATGAGACAATTCAACCTTTACAACAAGTGCCTTCTGAATCAGTGGACAACACTCCCTCATATTATGATGTAATAAAGTAACATAATGTACTGGGTATCACACAAACTTTCTTTGATAGTGCTTACTCAGACTACACCACACAAGCAAACAATTGAAAATAACATTGTATTACATTATTACAAACATTTAGTATACTTTCTTCTCTTGATTGAAATATTCATTTAACATGATTGTAATGTGTGTTTTATGTAATTGACAAAGAATGTCTTAATTCTACCACAAATGAAATATGAATTAGCTTGATTTAATTCTTATATATTACTCATCTTATAGCATTTATTATTTAATGTTCTCAAGCAAAACAGCTACATAATATTATAGTGAAGCTAACGTAGTCTTTCATGGGCTCTTATAATCCCCATTAGTTTAAACAGCTAACCACAACAATTCTTATATAATAGTACATTCCATTGATTGGCTCATATTTCAGGATTATAAAAATATAAACCATCCAACTTTTATTTGCAAGTTTTTTATCACATCACTTTTAATGATTAGTAAACTTGCCAAATTTTCTAACATATACAGTGATAAGTTTTCTACAAATCCAGATTTGAGCAGATAAGAAAATTAATGAAATAGCCATGCTGATATAATTTAATTTAAATCTACAATAATTGCTTATGTCAAATTTGTTCAAAATTAGTATGAAGAATTGGGTCAAAGTTATCATCATGGCTACAACTGTTATTATGCACAGAAATTTGAATTCATTCTATAGTTTCTAACTTTTTACAAGTTAGTACATAAGTAATTATTGATTGACTGTTGTGCTGTAGTTGTTGATACATTACTAAAAACATGAAGCAACTTTACTAAATTAAAATTGGAAATCTCACTATTTTACTTCCATCATTATAATTAGTTAATAAACAAACATATAAGTTAGTATAGCAAGTGAGCAATGCACACATGAGGCTGAGGCTGGGGGTGGGGACAGGAGAGGCTAGATACCACCCAAACTACTTTGGAATGGGGCTGACCCCTTTACCAAATTTTGCATCATTATTATGAACCTGCAATGGGACAACAATTGTTTTTAATTTTAAAACAATAATGAATTTTGCTGTAGTTGTGGCAACAGGGATAACATGACCCATAACTAATTACTTACAGGTCACACCAAATGACACGAATTGTGGGCTTATTACTTATTATAACACAGAACTGAATTTACTTCTAGATCCCCAACAATTGAAGAGCCTCAGCTGCCTATGAATGGGATCTATTGTGAAATATGTGAAGAATGCTACCTATTATTAGCCCATATAATAGTCTAATGATCCACCCGATTAATGACTTTCAGGTTTAATCTTGGAATAGACAAACAGTTGAACTATTCTGGATTAGTTTTGTTTATTGTTCTTGTTGTTTTTAACATTATAGCTACATAATAATTTAATTTAATAACGAGTGTTTAGTTTTACTTTTATGCACCATCATGTACAGTTCAGATCTGAGACCTATTTCTCCAAATTCTCATTTACTTTGAAGAGTCAACAAAATATGTGGTTCAATTCAATGGACTCAAAAAAGAGCTGATTGCTAAACAGTAATGAAAGAAATAATCTCTCTGTAACGAAACCCAATTTGAATAAGCTAGTGTGTATTCAATAATCATGCTATTTTTTACTACCTAAAGATAATAGTGATTAGACGCTTGTATTGAGCATCCAAAAGAGAAGCACAACAAATAATTAAGCATTAAAAAGAACTAATTTAGCCTATACAGACCCTAGATAAAGTCGTAATTTTAATACACATTATTTTGCAAACCAGTGAAAAAAACAAAACAAAAAAAAAACCCATAGCAGTTTTAACATTCTTCACATGCATTCAATATTACCAGAATTAATAACAATTAACATTTCTTGCAAATTTTGGGATTACCAACCCTACCTTGATCTAGCTAATAGCATTTAGACTGTCACTTGTATTAATTTTGAGTAATAACAGTATAAACTCAGGACCTAATAAATGACAATATGACAATATTACATGTATTGCAGTACAGCAGTGCAGGAAGATGTTTCGGTATTGGATGGGGGTGAGGGCTCAAAGGGCATATTTTTGTGATTTAAAGGTGTTTATGTGTGAAATTGCCTCGCTAAAATGAGCCCCAAAATTATACCCATTGCATCATCTTGAATTATATGTGACATTTAACTCCCATCTAGCTAAAATACTTATTTATTGTGACTTGCCCCATAATTTAGTTCTGCTTCATTAAACTAGCTAACTCTGTGTAAGGTGGAATCTATTGCAGTAGACATAATCCATTATCACGGATAAGTATTATGTCATAATATTGAACTTGTCAGTTTACTGGTACTCATATCAATTGGATTAAGTTGATCGCATAGGAGTCCTCAAACTTATCTTGTAATGTCTTCTTCCTATAACACAAAAATCATTTTTAAGAATGGTTTACTTATCTAAGCAGTTAAGAGAATATATTTTGGATTTGGTGTTCGAAATTTGGATATTCTTTTTTACCTTCCATCAATATTTTTTGTACGAATGTATTAGCTAAAATATTTCTCCATAACAGTATGTATTTACAAATTAACAATGAAGCACAAAAGATACATACCCTTTGTGCTACTATACACTAGCTAGCTATTACAAAATCGTGTGATACCAAATAATATTTTTCAACTATGATTCTAATTACATAGGCAGCGGAAGCGCTTTATAGTTGGGAGGGCTCTATAATAATTGCAAGTATTTTATTCAATTCTAACATTCAATAATATTAGTCAATTAATACTTCAACCGATTTTTGACTTCTTGCCTAAAATCCTCCTCATCATGGGTCAATGAGGGCAATAATATGTAATTATTTCAGCTGAGAATGACTGAAATTTTTATCAATTAACGACATATTCATCTCTAAGCTGTGACACAGGTTGCAGAGATGAACTTGAGATATTACAGAGATGGAACCAAAGTTCAGGAACTGTTGTCTGATGCATTTTTTTTTCATTTATTTGTACATAGTCATAAATTATTTATTGATACTCTGGTAACAATGTTGAAGGTACAAGATTTGTGTAGAACAGGTTGCACAAAAAGTGCAGTTTAACTTCAGGATTGCTGCAGGAAAGGTGTGTGAAGAATAGTTGCTTTGTGTAGGAAAGGTGCATAAAATGTGCAGTTTTTGAGTACAGGAAATCTAAAGGAAAGCTGCACATTTTTGCACAGACAGCTACCTAGAATGTACAGGAATAGTTCAGTAATAATTTTGGAAATATGAAGAAAATGGGATATGATATATGCAGTACAAACCACGGCATGTAGAGGAAATAGTGCAGTTTATGTCAAGGATATGTTCAGGAAATAGTGAAGGAAAGTACGCCTTATACAGGAATGGTTACCACCAACTCATCTGTCCTGAAGTTGGAAATGCGAAGGACATGTGATCTGTGAGATAGCTATACTTAACCTTTCCTATAGCAGGAAATTCCACTTTCTTCCAGTGGATCAGGGACACTCACTGGTATATTATTCAATGTACTTCCAGAAATTAGTTGCAACGTGACAATAGGAGGTGTTACCCATAAAATCTAGTATATACATAGAGTTAGTTTTTTAAATTAACGTACAGTAAGGGTTTTCAATACCATAGTAGCCACTTTCATCAACTTTAGTAATTTGAAAAAACCAAGCAATTATCAGGAATTACCATGCACTTTGGAGCCTAACCCTAAAACAGGACTTGCTTATTGCTGCAGCAATTGAAGAGAAGTTTAAATTTTTATATAAGTTTTATATAGCTAGTATCTGAGTGTTCTTTCTTATATGGTCATTTAAAAAGTTAGAATGGCAACTTAAGAAGCTACCACTATTCATGAATCAAGGTAAAATAGAAATTCCATGAATAGTCAACTGTTACATACTTGCATAAAACTTAGGCTAGACTATGCTATACATAATTGTAATATTCAAGAGATGCTAGCCAATGATTATTCTTAAAGGAAAGATGCTAACTTAATATCCTGGCTATAAAGAGGATTGAGTAGTAACTCTCCTTGAAAGCTAAACATTTCAAACATACTTCACCTATATTATTCACATGAAGCACATTATTGATTACTGTTTTTAGTGAGTAAGACTCTTCTTGACAAAAGCTAGCATTCAACTAGCAATAGACAACATCACAAGTCACAGGATGATATTCAACATACGTAACAAGTAGGATGTTATGACGGGGTATATTCAATACACCAGACAATCTCCTTGAATATTCTGTAAAATTTGATAATAAATATTATGAAGAATCAGAAGGAGTAGTATATGGATCAGCACTTGTAAATGTGACAACCCTTGTGAGAACAATCCTGACATTAAAATTTCTGATGTAGATCTACAAATAAAAGATAAAAATTTTATTACAAGGGACTACGCACAATTTATATGTAACCAAAATATTAATTGGCATTTTTATCAAAAAATATTCCTTAGTATATCTTGATGAAAATATATACTTTCACCCTTGTTTGACCATAATTATGTTAATAGATAGTAAAAATATTTAGACTACTGTATGTACAAAACTCACATTATTCATTCCATTCACTATTTCTATAGCTCTTTGTACAGTGCTGGCTAAATTACTGCCTAATGCAGTATGCTGCAAAATAACATAGTGAATTAAGAATACAATACTTATGAGCTGTGCCTTACCTGAGCTTTATCATTGACAGCCACTAATTCAACATACTTGATATCAGGTATTTGCCGTCGAGTCTAAATGTATTTATAAAATAATTCAGCGAAGCGAGCTAAGCTCGCGGAGCTGACTTTCTAATGAGTTCGCTATATAGCTATATATTAGGTTTTGGTGATAATTTTACTGTCTTCCATTTAGGGTGTGAGATTTTTCACGCTAAAAACACTTGAAATAATCATCAAACTATGACAGTTTCTCATCAACGGGTGCGTCCTCAATGGTGACAAAATGTATTGCACTGTTAACAATACTAGTGATGCGCTCTAATAGCACAAAATAGCAAAGCGAGCGACGCATGTTCCCTGTAATTGCAGCTATTTCATGTATGCTTGGTGTGGCTAGGAACATTTAATGGCTTTTCAAAAAGAAAGATTCTTTACTTTGCTACCTGTTTCTGTTTCGTGTTAGCTCTCCTCCTGCTTGCCCTGTCTTTTTCATTTCTTTTCTCTCTCCTTACTAATTTTTCTTCTGGAGTTTATAACGCCCTCAAAGCTCTTGACCGAGCGTTTCTAATGTTTTGTCTCTCTTTCACAGAATTTGTTTCACTGGTCGTCGCTACTTCGTACGGCGGGTAAACAACACAAAATGTTGCTAAGAAGGTTACCGGGGCCCGCGCAAGCGCGTAGGAGAAAAGGTGCACACACACCACACAAATATGCCATATACTCCAAATGTGTTCTGTCATATAAATTCATAATGAAAACTAGTGATGTGCTCTAATAGCACAAAATAAGCGAGCGATGCATGTACCCTGTAATTGCAGCTATTCCAAGCATGCTTGGTGTGGCTACAAAATACTGTATTTTCTTTACTTTGCTACCTGTTTCTGTTTCGTTTTAGCTCTCCTCCTCCTTGCCCTGTCTTTTTCATTTCTTATCGCTCTCCTTACTAATTTTTCTTCAGGAGTTTCGAACGCCCTCAAGCTCTTGACCGAGCGTTTCTACCGTTTTGTCTACTGGGCATCGCTACTTCGTACGGCGATTAAACAAAAAAAAATGTTGCTACGGCCCGCACAAGCGCGTAGGAGAAAGGGTTCACACGTACGCCCACGCAAGAACAAAAACAATTTCTAGACCTAAATATATATATATTGCGAACTCATTAGAGAGTCAGCTCCGCTCGCTTCGCTGAATTATAAAAGTAGGCTATATAGCACACCAATTATTGATGTAGTCAATTATCAATCTGCATGCACAGAGCCAGTATCCATTGCAATCTACTATTAAACTAGTGATGTGCTTGAGCACAAATGGCGAGCGAGCCTAAAGACTATACTATTGATTTTGAATTCTAACACTGAAGCTACTTAAAATAAGGTCCAGTTTTTTAATTTAGCATACAGGGTAAAGGGATTACAGTGCCATAGTAACAACTCCCTGCAACTGCTTGGAAGGAAAACAACAACAACAAAACAATACACGTTATTTAAAAGCTTTCTTTGTGATATTCTTTAGCTAAGTAGTGGTTGTAACACACAATGCTTTGACACAACTGGAAATGCACCTACACAGACTTACCTTCGCAGTAGTCTAGTGGACAATGTATTTTCAAGTAAATACTGTTGCGCAAGGCTTATAACCATAACAAAGAGCGCATTGACTTATCGCCGCCACTAACTCGAATTGAAATGGAAGTCCGTCCCTTAACCCTCTCGTTCCTGAATTGTTTTGACGCGCGCGGAATAATCTAATTTTCTATCGCGGAATAGAGCAGTGCCGTTTTATTTTTTTAACTCGATGCTGGCTGGGAAAACCCCCATAGCAACCATATATCACTAAATAGACCAAGAGTTTGGGATTCCCCTCATTTTTTGATTGAGAAAATTGAATAATATTTAAGCCATCTACTAATACTTCAAAACAATTTTTTTTCCCCCAAAAAAATCCACTTTTCCCATCAATAAAAAAATAAAATAAAATAGAAATAATATTGTTTGATGCATTATATTATACCAATATTATATTAGTTCAACAATAAAATATGTTGTTTGTTGTGTGTGGTGCTGATTGTGATCATGTAGGAGACATCTATGAGTGTCCACAAGGAACGTATGCCATCAGACGTCGAGCTCCACTACAAAACAATTTCATATACACAAAAACACAAACAACAAAGATATTTGTAATACAAACAACAAATTATTCATGATCCTATATAATTGCAACTTTATGATTTATTGTATGCGGTTTCATACAGGATTTTTGTTTGGGGTGGGGCTCCGAGTGTACTTCGCCACACCCATTTTTTGGAACCTACACTACTTTGATGGACATCTTTGCATACGAGTCTATACTTCACACTGATGATCAGTGTTCGGTCCTATGCACTAAAGGCTCAGTTATGATAGGAACATAATGGGATACAATATCAGACTAAAAATAAATGCTTCCTAAATGTTCATTTCTATTCAACTCCCAAAATTCTAGGGGGGAACCCAGCGCTAGCCTCCCACTGTATGAACACCTGCTATGTATACTCCACACTGTACATGAGAGAAACATGTATTGAGAAAGTGTACTTTGAAAATGAAAAGCAGTACAAGCACACACGTGGAATTCAACTTACCCGGCATGGATGGTGTCACAGACTGAACGATCCCTCCCATAGGATCCGGAACCTCCATACAATACCAAAAAAACACAAGACAACAATGACATTTGTAACATAACTGCTGGCCTCGCTGAATTGAGCCCCCCCCTCCCCCGTCATTACTTTTCACTGACATTCTTGTACCATAACCCCCCCCTCCTTTTCACCGTCATTACTTTTCACTGACATTCTTGTACCATAACCCCCCCCCCCCCCCCAACCCTAGCTGGACACCCAAATATCAGTAAGTTGAAATGAAATTCAACTTACCCGGCATGGATGATGTCACAGACCGAAAAAGACCACCGAGTTCGTTCTCTCTCAGGTTGGATCCGGAAGCGCCACATACTGTTTGTTCATGGTTGCTCTCTCTCTCTTCCACAAATGCACACGCACACACATACACACACACACACACACACAAGAAAAAAGAAGCTACAGGTGAATACAGATCATAAAAATAAATGTATAATTTATTATACATAAATTGACTGGTGTACACACACACACACACATGAAATTCAACTTACATGGGCATAGTAGCCCACGATCCAAAAAGATCCAGAGTTCCCTCCCAGGTTGTATACGGAAGCGCCACATACTGTTTGTCCACGGTTGCTCTCTCTCATTCCACAAATGCACACACACACATACACACACACACACACTAGAAAAAAGAAGATACAGGTGAATACAGATCATAAAAATAAATGTATAATATAAATTGACTGGTGTACACACACACACATAAATGAAATTCAACTTACATGGGCATAGTAGCCCCGATTAGAAAAGACCCCACCCCCCCCCCACCCCCGAGTTCGTTCCCTCCCCGGTTAGATCTGGAAGTGCCAGAATAACATTTCAACTCCACGCACACACATATACATCGAGTGTGAAGCTCCACTACAACACCACAAAAACACAGACAACGACAACGACAATAACAATACATATTACAACTTTTGGGATGTTCAGGGAGGGGGAGGGGGGGGGGGGAGCAGCCACAAATATCAAAGTCTGTGGTCCTTTACACAAAAGATTATGGAATATCAATGGGTGTGTTGTCATCTTTCTTCCACTCTCCCCCTACCTCATCCACCCGACTCTTGTTCTTCAATTCCCGCCTTCTCCGACTGCGAGGACGTCCAGAACTCGGAGCAGGAGGAGCCACTTCCTCTTCTTCATCACTGGAACCTGCTGCCTATTCGTGTTTCATCATTGGAAGACTCAGGTCCGGTATCCTCTCCTTCATCACTGGAAGACTCTGCTCCTGTCCCCTCATCTGCGTAATCGGGGTCGGTGACTGCATTCACATCTGGTCCTAGTAGTATATGTGGTAAAAAAAAATTTAAATTTTTTTGAAAATTTGAAATTGTTCAAAAAACCACAAGCCACTTTCAAATCTCAAAACTCAATAATATATATATATATATATTATAGCTAAACAGCTTACTCTATCTCAATATAGCTATAAATGAGTCCTTTCCACAACAGAAGCTTGCTATTTTTCAAGAGAAAGACAAGAGAAAGACAAGCTTACCTCGATCATCTTCTTGACTCCCATTTTCAGTATCAGAGTTGACGGGGTCTGGTCCACCAACCCTGATACAGGGCCTCCTATAGCCCTAGATGTCGTCTCCCTTCTCTCCGCTTGATCCTGAGTCGCTAGAGTCAGCATCAAGCAAGTCTAAAACTTGCACCGCATTGTAACTTCTAGACGCCATCTTCAAAAAAATGACTTTGAAAAAAAATTTTTTTTGCATAGTTACCGGGGTCACACGACACGCTCACTTTTTTCCTATGATGTAATAAGCATTACCTAAGACTGTACGTAATAGGGAGGTCCCCAGTTGAACTGGCGATTTTATAAAAAATGGAGAAGACAGTAAGTCAAACCGCAAAGTCTTGGTCGGCAAAGAAGCGGTTGTTTCAATGTGTTATGGAAGGCTACTGAGCTCAAGCAATTTTTTGCTGCTTCTACAAAGCTCTGGAGATGACTGGATCCATAAATGAAGCTGCTGTGAAGAAGGTAACTTTTTTTAAAATTCGACGGAGAACCGATGTTTTTTTTTTTGCCGAGGAAGAAATAAAAGCAACTGCTGTGAGGTACTGTCGAAGCAGTCCTGGCTGAAAGCTATTTTAGATGCTTCTCCAATGCATTGGGCACCTGTGTATGCAATCTGAACGTTCTAGCTATAAAGTAACTATTTTAAAAAATTCGGAGAAACCAACCGGTCTCACCCCGCTTTAAAGCGGGATCCGGAACGAAAGGGTTAAGTTTTCAAGTTTGACTGCACCCGCAAAAGAATTCAAAAAGGTAAACAATTCAATTTCTAGGGTGATACGGGTACTGATCGATAAACCAGAGGATTGTGTTTAGTGCAATTTGGGACGGGGTAGACCACATAACTAACACAAAAACGTAAGGGTCAAAGTACAAAATTATACATATATTCTAGTGGTGTGCCGAGCACAAATGGCGAGCGAGCCTTAAACTACACTATTGTTAAATGATTAATTTTAACAAGTAACACTCAAGCTACTAAAATAAAATCGAGTTTTTAAGTTACGTATGCGGTAAAGGGGATTCAATGCCATAGTAACCGCTCCCCGCAACTGTTTGAATTGAAAAAGAAGCAACAAAATCAAGTCACGTTATTTAAAGTTTTCTTTGTGACATTCTAAATAGTAGTTGTAACACACAATACTTTCACACAACTGAACATACCTACACAAGACTTACCTTCGTGTTTCGTCTAGTGGACAATGAATTTACAAGTAAATGTTGTTGAGTAGGGCTTATAACTGTGACAAATAGCGACTAACTCGAATAGAAATGGAGCTCCCATAAGTTTTTGAGTTTTAACTGCACCCGCAAAATAATTCAAAGCAGTAAACAATTCAATTTCTAAGGTGATACGGGTAATGGTCGCTAAACCGGAGGATTCTGTTTAGTGAAGTTTGGGACGGGGTCGAACGCGGAGCGAACACAAAAATACGGAGGGTTAAAGTACAAAATGACATACATACGTCCAAACATATATATAAACTAGTGGTGTGCTTGAGCACAAATGGCGAGCGAGCCTGATAGTTAGGTAACATAAAATTAAGTATTGTTACTATGTTTTAGCTTAGTTCATGCAAACACTATAATAATAGCAGTTATGACCTTTTATTTCAGCAAACAAGTACAAAATCACTCTCTTACCTGATTAATGGTAATTTTGTAGTATCAAACATCTGCCATTCTGATAATCTCAATCATCAGTAACTCTTGAACAAGCTTTCACCGATAAAAAATAAACCAGTGTTATTATTTGTAATTTTAGCCAACAAATATGGAATTACTACTTACCTCATTCTTGAGTATTGATAACTTCTGCAGTATCAAATTGAAGTTACTTTGACCATCAATTTTAGCACACAAATACAAATTACTTTCTTACCTCATTTTCTTGAGCAGTGGTAACTTTTGTAGTACCAAATTTGAGTCCTTCTGACTATTTGAATTTACCAGTCACTGTTGACAACAAGCTCTTAGCTATATAAAAAAGAAAAGCCAGAGTTATTTTGCATATTAAGCTAACAAATATGGAAATGCGTACTTACCTCGGCATCCCTCGAGTAGTAGTAGCTTCCTTAGCATTAATACTTTATGTGCTTTACATACGCTTTTCAGAAGTAGTGATAGCTAGGTGGCTCTTGACAACTAGTAACAAGCCGCACTTAGCCGGAAAAAAGGCGAAGTTTTGAATTTAAATCTGGTAAAGGATCTTCAATGTCATAGTAACCGATCTAATCAACTTTTTGTTTCTTGAAAAGCAAGCGTTTTCGCATGAATTTTCTCACACTTTGGAGCTTAAGTATAAAGTAAGACTTGCTTAATGCTGTAGTTTCAGAATAAACTGGGGTCTAGCCTAAAAAGCCGTGTTTTTTAAAGAAAAAACGTTCCCTGCGCGCGCGTTTAAAGGGCATACGTACAATCCATACATACATACATACATATATATATATAACATATACCCGATTTTGCATTATCCACCCCTAATACTGTCTCGCTCGCTACGCTCGCTCGCCAATAAACAAAAATCCCCGATTTTCGATTGTGTTACCCCTGTAAGTGTCTCGGTCGCTACGCTCGCTCGCCAACAAATAAATGACATACGTACGTCCATACATATATACAAATAAACTAGTGGTACGCTCGAATAGCGCAAATGCATGGCGAGCGAGCAGACACTTTTTAGGACAGAAATTACATCTAACTGTAGTGCACAGTGTAACCCTTTCCATTCTCAGTTAGTATCAGAGAATCTAAAGTCTCTGATCCCAGACTAAACTAACAGAATTACCTGAATAAACTTCGAAAGCAGTGGCAAAGAAGAGCAGCTTGACAAAGACTTCACAATTGTTTCAAGAAGAGAGTAGCTGTAAACGTTTTTGTTGAAACAAAGGATTCTCCGCGCTCGTTAATTGAAAAATACTGGAACTGTGAACGCTTTACCTAACTTACGTAATTAGAAGCGCGGGCGACAACATAGGTCTCACGTACCCCATAAACAGATAAATAAATAAATACATGTATAGCGAAATCTCGATTGAGTTACCCCTGATAGTGTCTCGCTCGCTCGCTCGCCAACTAGTGATGTGCTTGAGCACAAATGGCGAGCGAGCCTGATAGTTAGGTAACATAAAATTAAGTATTGCTATTATCTTTTAGCTTAGTTTTTATGCAAACACTATAATAGCAGTTATGACCTTTTATTTCAGCAAACAAATACAAAATCACTCTCGTACCTGATTAATGGTAACTTTTGTAGTATCAAACATCTGCCATTCAGTCACCAGTAACTCTTGAACAAGTTCTCAGCTACGATAAAAAATAAACCAGTGTTATTAGCTATTTGTAATTTTAACCAACAAATATGGAATTACTACTTAACTCATTCTTGATTATTGATAACTTCTGTAGTATCATATTGAAGTTACTTTGACCATCTGAATTACCTTGAATTCTTGACAACAAGCTCTCACCTACAAAAACAAAGGACAATCAATTTTAGCACACAAATACAAAATTACTTTCTTACCTCATTTTCTTGAGCAGTGGTAACTTTTGTAGTACCAAATTTGAGTCATTCTGACTATTTGAATTTACCAGTCACTGTTGACAACAAGCTCTTAGCTATAAAAAAGAAAGGCCAGAGTTATTTTTGCATATTTAGCAAACAATATGGAATTACGTACTTACCTCAGCATCCCTCGAGTAGTAGTAGCTTCCTTAGCATTAATACTTTTTGTGCTTACATACGCTTTTCAGAAGTAGTGATAGCTCTCTTAGTACTGACTACAGGTGGCTCTTGACAACTAACAAGCCGCACTGAAAAAAGGCGAAGTTTTGAATTTAAATCCGGTAAAGGATCTTAAATGCCATAGTAACCGGTCGAATCAACTTTTTGTTTCTTGAAAAGCAAGCATTATCGCAGGAATTTTCTCACACTTTGGGGCTAAGTAAAGTAAGGCTTGCTTAATGCTGTAGTTTCAGAATAAACTGGGGTCAAGCCTAAATAGCCGTGTTTATTTTAAGGAAAAAGTTCTACGCGCGCATTTAAAGGGCATACGTACAATCCATACATACATACATATATAATATACTAGTGGTGCGCTCGAATAGTGCAAATGCATGGCGAGCGAACAGACTCTTTTTACAGAAAAATAGGACAGAAATTACATCTAACTGTAGTGCACAGTGTAACCCTTTCCATTCTCAGTTAGCATCAAAGAATCTAAAGTCTCTGATCCCAGACTAAACTAACAGAATTACCTGAATAAACTTCGAAAGCAGTGGCAAAGAAGCACAGCTTGACAAAGACTTCACAATTGTTTCAAGAAGAGAGTTGTCTACGCACCGTCTATGCGCAAACACCTGAAGAACCAGCTATCCACTTGTCGCGGCAATAATACATGCACTATCCTGTTAGTTTTAACGTGCTCCCAGGCAGACAGAGGTGGACAACAAGATAATTGAGAAGATGCGCATTCATATACAATACAACAGGGTGAAGGTCGTGTTGGGTTGGACGTGAGTCATGAATATCATTAGAGAGCTAGTTGACTGTATGAGGAAAAGGGTCGAATGACGGGAACCATTGAGCATGACAAGCATTAGAAGTAAATGAGAGGGCGTATACAACAGATAAACAAGTGAAACAAAGTATGAAGTTCATCAGCTCCAGTTTCAAGATTGGATGGGCGGGGCAGGCGAAGGTTGGCTGTCTGAGTCGTTCTGCGTCCCAGACATACTCCCGGGGGCGGGAAAGGTTGAGTGAGGTTCATCAGTTGGGCAGTTGAGTTCTTGTTCTTCCTGCTGGGCGTCAGTCACAAGAAGTACGAGTCGGTTGCTGGCCCTCTGGAAAGACCTGCCTCGACACTGCAGGGTGACGGCTCTCACAATTCCATCATCACCCGGGTGGAGGCTGGTGATAGTCGCCAGAGGCCAGTCTCGTGATCGGAGAGACTCGTCCTTTACCAGAGGCGGAGAGTATACTCAACTCTCGGCCCATCGTCCAGATCACCCAAGACTCCATGGAAGAGAACAACTACCTAACAGCTGGACACTTTCTGGTGGGACGCCCCCTCAAAGCCTTACCCGCCAGACTGCCACCCACGGGCCGAATCTCATCATTAAGACTATCACCAGCCTCCACCCGGGTGATGATGGAATTGTGAGAGCCGTCACCCTGCGGTGTCGAGGCAGGTCTTTCCAGAGGGCCAGCAACCGACTCGTACTTCTTGTGACTGACACCCAGCAGGAAGAACAAGAACTCAACTGCCCAACTGATGAACCTCACTCAACCTTGGCCCGGATCTCCTCCCGGGCCCCCACGAAATTAGAGCCGTTGTCGGAGAAGATCTGAGCCGGGCATCCACGTCGGTTGACGAAGCGGTGAAGTGTCGCCATGAAATCCTGTGTCGACAATGATTCGCACAGGTCTAGGTGGACGGATTTGGTGCTCCTGCACACAAAAACCGCCACGTATCCTTTGAGGAATGAGGGCATCCTGGTGTGGCCCACACGGAGGGTGAGTGGGCCAACAAAATCCACTCCAACGTTATGGAACGGAGGTGAGGGCGTGGTTCTCACTGAAGGGAGGAGTCCCATCATGTGATTCAAGGGTTGGGCGAGGGCCTTCTGGCAGATTACACAGGTTCTGCTGATGAGTTTAAGATGGTTACGTAGGCCGATCATGACGTACGATGATGCAGTAATAGCCAACAGTGTGGACGTACCAGGGTGTCCATACAGCTTGTGAAGTGAGAGAAGCAGCAGTCGTGTGAGTTTCGACTTGGCGGAGAGGACGCACAGCTCGAGGGGCTGGTTGGGGGCATCAGGGTTCCTGACCCTGCTGAGGGCCAAGACATGTCCATGGTCCAAAAGATGGAGCGCATAATGACGAAGGGCGTGACCTCGTGGAAGGAGAGTCTTCTTTACAGCTGCTGAGAAAACTTCCGGAATGGATTCAAGTTGCGAGAGTCTGTAGAGTTGAGACTTCGAGTGAGTGATCTCGTCGAGGGTGAGTGAGTCGAATTTCCTTTGTTCGAGCGGGTGTCGACAGTTGTAAATGAACCTGCAGACATAGGATACTATATGCACAAGTGTAAAAAAGGACGAACAAGCATGGGTTAAACGACTAATAAAGGAGAGTAGGGAAGGCGAAGGGGTAGAGGGAGGTTTGATTGAAACAGTATAGATGGGGGTAGAGGGTTTAGTGAGGAAGGGAGGTGGCCACTGATCTGGCAGGAGGCGAAGCCAGGCAGGTCCTGACCACCACAGAGAGGAGGCGATTAGATCAGCTGATCGTACACCTCTACTGGCCAGGTCAGCAGGGTTCTCGGCTGAGGGGACATATCTCCAAATGGTGGGCGGAGTTAGAGCCTGGATGGCCGCGACTCGGTTGGCCACAAACCTATTCAGGTCTGATAGAGACTTAGGGAGCCAGTGCAACGTAATCTGGCTGTCAGACCATGCTTGGACATCGTCGATGCAAAGACCAAGGAGGCTGCTGACGTGTCTTAGAAGACGGGCAAGAAGGTGGGCGGCTGTGAGTTCAGCTTTGGGAATGGTGATCCCTTTGGTGGGCAGCACTCTTGCCTTTGCCAGGACAAGAGCTGTGTGGGTGGTGACATCGTGATACTTTGTGTTCAGGTAGATGCAGGCACCGTAGGCGACGGACGAGGCGTCACAGAAGCCATGTAGACTTCTAAAGGTGGGCGGGCCTTTGTCAGGTAGAGTCAGGCGACGAGGAATAGTAGGCGTTGACAGCAGGAAGGTCATTGATCCAGTTTTGCCAGCGTTCTTGAATTTCTTCTGGGAGGGGCTTGTCCCAGGTGACACCCAACTTCCAGGTCTCCTGGAAGAGGATGCGGGCAGTGACGATGACAGGACAAAAAAAGCCCAGCACGTCAAACACTCCGGCCGTTCCAGATGCAATGACGCGTTTCGTGGTCGGTGAAGTAGAGGGCGAGAGTTTGGGCACAGCAACATGGAATGAGTCGACATGTGTGTCCCAGTGAATGCCCAGGGCTTTCTGAGCATCTGGAGAGGGCTCGATCGTTAGGGCAGCTGAGTCCTTCTCTAACAGGTCTGGATGGATGAGGGAGCGAAGCACTGGGGAGTTGGTCCGCCACTTGCGGAGCGTCATCCCTGCTTGCAACAACAAGTCACAAAGTTCGAGGTGTAGTTGATAGGCTGTGACGTCAGAGTCTGCGCCAGTGAGGACGTCATCGACGTAGAACTCGGAAAGGATCGCCTGAGAGGCGCGAGGGTGTGACGTGGAGTGAGCTTCTGCCAGAGTGCGCAGGACCTGAGTCGCTAGAAATGGCGAGCTCTTCACGCCAAAGGTCAGGCGCAGCATCCGGCAGTCTTCGATGTGGCCGCTATCATTCCTCACTAGGAAACGATGCCAGTCTCTTTCGTCGGGGTTGAGCAGGATCTCCATGAACATTTTTGTGATGTCAGCGGAGACCCCGACAGCATGGCACCGGAACTTTGTGAGGATATCGACGAGGGGCGGGTAGAGTGACGGTCCAGGCAACAGGGTGTCGTTGAGGGACGCCCCTGTCGACGATCGCGCCGAAGCATCGAAGACTGCCCTCAGCTTGGTAGAGGTCGATGTCTCCTTGACGACGGCGTGGACCGGAAGGTAGTAGGATTCTTGTTTGTTGAGTTCATCATAGGGGACAGTCTCGGCGTGTCCCAGGGTCAGGTACTCCCGGAGGACAAACGAGAAGGCCTCAAGTTTATCCTTGGCTTTGAGTGTCTTCTCATTGGTGAGGAGGCGAGACAATGCCTGTCTTCTGGTGTCCCCCAGGAGTGGTGGATCCTTGACCCTGGGGAGAGACACCGCAAAACGACCCCCCACCCTATTGACAATATCATCAAATTACCTCACTGCCTGTTGCTCATCTGTGGAGAGGGGCGAAGCGTCTGGGACCTGATCCAGTTCCCAGAGTCTTGAGAGATCATCCTCTAGGTTGGTGGGCGTAGTTGCAGTCATGACTGGGGTGGGCGGAGCACCAGAGAGAGGGCCCGAAAGGCAGAGCCCCAGTTGCGTGGGCAGAGCTCTCAGGTCCCCGATTGGGAAAGGGCGGTCTGTGGTCAAGTCAGAAGTGTTTTCTATGCAGAGGACGAGGTCTACTTTTCCTCCCAGTTCCGGATCAGCCAGGTGGTACTGCCTCAGTTTGGGGTTGGCAAGTAGTTGGCTCTAGACCTGGAATGACAGTAAATGAAATAGGGTCAGAGACAAATGATTCATCTAGAGAGTACAGCTTTGAGGACACTGTAAATTTGCACTGAGTCGTGCCGGAAATGCCAGTGACTGGAATGGGATCATGAATACGAGGTAGTGCTAGTTCTGTAGCCAAGTGTTCTGAGATGATTGGGATGGAGGCTCCACCGTCAAGCATTGCTCTGGCCTTGACGATCCTGTCACCATTCTTCAGCAGAACACTTGCCGAATAAAGGAACTTGGCCTGTCTAGTCGGAAAGGTGGGAATGGCAGTGAGAACGGGAGCAGGCGTGCTGACTGGAGCCTGTTCTCTTTCTCTATGGAGGAGAGAATGATGTCTTCCCCCACAGTGGCGACATGAGTACTTGGACGGGCATGTGCGGCAGCCGTGGCCGTCTGCAAAACAATTGAGACACAGACGTTTTTCCCTCACCATTTTGTTTCGTTTGTCTAAGTCATATCCTGCAAAGGTAGGACAGCGGGAGAGGGTGTGTTGTTCTGCGCACATTGGGCAACCGGTGGGCGATCTCCGGGGGGAGGACTTGAATAGTTGCTTGGAAGTGATTGTTGGGTGTGTAGAAGGGCGGGCGGACGAGGGAGGGGCGGGACCCTGTGCAGCTGAAGAGGGCGGGGCTGAGGACGGCAGGTCATCGGAGGAGAGCTCCTTCTGCCAATACACTAGGAACTTCTGTAGGTCTTCCATGGTCGGGTGAGTAGAGGCATCACAGTGTCGGAGCCATTCACGACGGCAGTTCTGGTCCATCTTACAGACCAATGATAGGGCGAGGTAGGAGCTCAGCGAGTCACCAACCAGAGATACGAACCTGTGAAACGGAAGTAAACAATTGTCATAAACATCATTAATGTCAGAAATTGTCAGGTGGAACTTGTGGACAGAGTTGATCTTTTGAATGATTAGTGGGCCTAAGACATCAGGAGCACCGAATTTGGCTTTGAGGACTTCCAGCATGGAGTCCAAGTCCGCGTCAGGGTTCGGTAGATTGTGAAGTAATTTCAGTCCTACTGGGTGCTGTATGGCCTTGATCAAGTGGCCTCTGACCTCCATGTTGGAATGTCCCTTGGCTCTCGCTTTGATGGTGGCCCGGAACATCGTCTCGAAATTGGCCCACTTGAAGGGGTCTCCATCAAAGCGTGGCACGTCGAGATGGAGGTTGGAGGCGTGTGACGCCGGTGTGGGGGGCCGAGGCAACAACAGTGGGCGGGGTTGTTGGAGCGTCTCGGTAGTCGGCTTCAACAAGATGTACCAAAGTGTTCAGGCTGCGCTTCAGGTTATCACAGCGCTCCTTCAATGGGGGGAAGGCCTTCAAGTAACGCTTGGTGGAGACAGAGAGGGTGATGAACCTCGAATGCAGCTTATCGACCAGGGACCGAACATGGGCGAGTCAGCCCTGGGCGAGTCGAGCTTCTGTTCAATTTGCTCCAGCAGGACGGTACTGTCGCACCAGAGGGCTAGTGCCTGCTGGACTGAGAGGAGGGAATTTCTAACAGCTCTGTGGGTGTCTGCTATACGATCCCGTACCTCCTCCTCATCTGTGGCCAATGTCGGGTGGGCTGCCACAACCTCATCCATCTGGGTCTGTAAGGCCTCGTGGGTAGCCAGCTGAGACTGCAAGTCAACAAGGAGATTATCAACATCTAGGGCGTCAACGTCGTCAGGGTGAAGTTCTTGAAGGCGCTGAACCTTAGTCTTCACCTTCGTGACCTGGCCACGGCGATATGCGCGTTTGTGGCGCAGGAAATCAAGTAGGAGGGCGGCACTGTCAGCATCAGACATGGGCGAATTGAAAAAAAAAAATTTAGCTAAATCGTAGATGTCCAAATAAGGAGATGCGCTGAAAGTGTTAATCGAAGCGTTGAATGGTGTTGGCGAAGAACTTGTAAATTCAACGAAGATTGCTCGAAGAAGTGAGGGGCGGCGTCTTCCGGAGTCTAGGGCAACGTCAGAGCTCGCAGTGTTAGGTTCGGAGTTCAGGGCTCGAAGGACCATAAATGTCTATTTACCCATATTATAATATGCACATAAAAAGTACCTTTTGTTAGAGGGTACTGAATTCTTCAAAAAAAAAATTGAGATGTAGTGGAATTGCCGTTTTTATGTAGAGATGTCTACACTATCTACTGTGGTAAGCAAACAATTTTCACTGACATGATCATTGAGTCCTATGCCAGTTGTAATTATGCTTGCTCTTATTCAATACCTTACATTAAATAAATCCATGTTCCTTCTCTCCATTAAGCCAATGAATAAAATTTTTAAGCTCAGTAATGGCCAAACTGTTGCTTCAATGACCATAGAGTTATATTAAGTGACCTCTGCTAAATTCTGCTATGCACAACTGTTAGATGTTAGTACTCCAATGCTAGGTGTGGGGAATTGTCTGGGAAGGACAGTCACTGGTGGAGGAGACAAACCTGTGATAGGCTGCCACCAGAGTATCACTGAACTACTGAACCTCACACAAGCCTGTCCAAAGGCTTCCCTTAACTATCAGTGCTGCTTTTCAAAACAGAGCAAAGACTGTCTCAGGTTAAGTGTTATTCAAAAGCTCATAAAATGTGACACTGCTTAGCACATGCACAGACAGGCCTTTTATAGGCAATCTACCTGCACATGCTCAAAGGTGATATAAAACCTGCTGAGTAATGGTGATGGATAAATGGAGTAGGTGATAATTAGCTAGTTCAGAAAACACAATACTAACACATGCCAATGGTCTAATGTACGTACAACAGTGTCAATGTCACTATTATTGAATAATGTGGTGAGGCTTCACCACACTAGGTCCTGCCAGGACACCCCTACTTATCTATGTTAGTACATCCTCACTAGCCCTGTCAGCAGCTACAGCCTCCCTCTGTACTTGATCCTTATCTCATGTGCAATTTGTCCCTTTAATTATTACCTTCCGGACAAATTTTTATTCTAGCAGTATTATGTTTGAACACTTTCTCCAGTGACTAAAAGCCACACCTCCCAAATGAAGCATGTAACAATGACCTCACAGCCTCAACATTGTCGTGAAAAGTATGATCAGTACAGCCCACAACTTATTATTTAAACTTTTAAGAAAAATAAAGGTGCTATGTTATTTACATTATAAATATTCTCTAAAAATGCATTAAAGTAAACAGCATGCATGCAGCGCAATAATTTTTCATATTACTTGCTTTCATAGTTATAATGTGGGATATTACGTCCCCCAGGTTATGCAAGGGTTCATTGCACAAGAAAGTGACACTACCGTATTACACATGAGCAGTACATAATAATATAATATTAGTTGGATACCACAAAATATTACTCATCTGATTGGCTGTCAAATTAGCAAACAAAATTCAATGAAAAACAAAATGGATACAATTGTATCAATGCTGCCATTGCAGTTTCTCTATTGAATGTTTGGGCATTACTGCTTTCTTTAGTTATGATTGTTACTGTTACTTGTCTGATAGAACTATTTGTACAACACACAAACAAAGCACCAACAAAATAATTAAAAAATACACAGACACAAACAGCATCACACACATTAGGTAAAATAATAAACAAACTAAATGACATGCGCAATTATGTGACTAATTTTTTGTCCTTTTTTTCTTCTCTCATGTCTATTTCCTGTCTTCTTCCTTCCCTCTGCAGCTAACTTAAATGGGTGGCTCAACACATAGTTCTTACTTGTCAGCCCCCTCCCCTCACCCCATGCAGGTACCGAGCAAAAATTGAAGCACAGATCCACCACACTCACAGCTTTACCATGTTAAAAACCACATGAATTCCACCCAGTGTGTAAATTTCAAAGTTTTGTTGACTACATTTGTTTTAGAAATCACTTAGTAAAAAACTCTTGTACACCCAGCATAGCACCTGGGAACATTATAATCCTGACGTTATAGCTATTAAAATACATACTTTGGTCTACTTGAAAACAATAAGCATTTGATGTTGTATACCACTAAAAACTAAAAAGTTAAATCTTATTAATTTTATTATATTTTTTGACGACATGTTATGGCCATATTTTTTAATAAAATGAAAGTTTTTTTAAGCAAAAAAATAAATATTTAATGCAAACCTTTCACTATCTAAATAAACAGTCAAGTTCATCTAAGTTACCTAATCTACATCATCAGCTTCACAATTTTCTCTTTAAAAGTCATGATTACCACAGTTTGTCTCAAGATATATTTTAGGTGGCTTCTGAAACCATTTAATTCACTATAAGTGTATTTGAGCAAGTGTTATTGGCAGTTTAAAAATTGAATATGTTTTGCAGAGCTTTAGTGCTAATGGTGCTGAGTTTTGGCCAGCTCACAGTCCCTAGCTTTGGAGGAAGACTTCCGCCACGCAATATTGGTTTCCTTCAGAGGCTTCTTTTTCAATGTAAGTGAATGGATAGCCTTATTGGTTGTGTGTTTGGTTAGCTCTCATACAGTATAGCATATTCATGCTATACATAATAATATTATGGATTTTCGTGTAGCTATGGATCAGTCGTGTTTTAGTCGTGGATTCGCAGGCTGTTGTACTACTGGCATTACACAGTGCTGCTCCAACATTTGCTGCTGTGACCAGGACTGCTATACATATAATGACTGCTGTCCTGACACAAGACAAATCAACTGCTTACCTGAAGGAGGTATGTTGATAAATTTCCTTTTGAAAATAATATAGACTCCAACAATAGACTGGGTTACAATAATATAACTGATAATAAAAAAAATTCAATGGTATTATGTAAATAATAATTAACGCAGTAAAAAATACATACTTACAATTAAAACTTTACTCTGGATTGAATTTTTTTTAAGTTGTAATAAAACTATAATTTTTTTTAAGACTAGTTCTGATGCTACAGAAACTCCAACAACTACCACAGAGCCTTCTACCACAGCAGAAGTGACCACAGCTGCACCAACAACTGGTGAGTAGTTGATGTCGTTTTTTTTAATTGTTAGTGATTAAGTTACTTGATCTAAACAAGCAGGTGGGAGATGTGAATTTGTTTTGTAAACTGTCCCTACTCAGATGTGTAAACAGCATTAAATTCTTAAAACAATCTCTATACAGGCATCTAGCTTAAATGAAAATGAAGTTATATTCATTTTCTTACTATATTCACACTTTTTGCTAAGCAATCTTCACCTACTCAATAAATTATTTACCTGCTTTGCTGTCATCAACACTTTCTGGTTTGTCACAACTCTGAATAATTGAATCATGTATTCATTTTTGTCAGTGTGCACTACTTTGAAGGATTAAACAAGTTTTATATAAGTCTTAAATATTTATCTAGGCAACGAAACAAAGAAGCCATGTTTCTGTGAGAATGGCCTCTTGGTCCTATAGAACTGAGACCGAAATACTATTTTGCTTTCTAGTTGTAATTTTTGTGTCAAAAATTTAATTACAGTTTTACCCTGCTTTTATCGCCAATTAATAACTAGACCCAATGTTTTGACTTCTTGCTGAAGTCAAATTAATAATTTATCCCATGTTTGGGAACTCTTACATCATATGATAACAGCCACAACAATTGTAATTTTCATTACTGTAGACTTTTGTTGTTGTTGTTGTTGTTTTGTTAAGTGCTCTTTTTTGTTAAAATTTTCTTGCACCGTTAAGTACTTTTATTAAGCATTCCATACATCCTGTCAACTGCTAAGCACCTATTCCATATCATTTGGAGTTGTAAGTGGGGATGTTTAATAGGTTGTCACCAATATAGTTATCATACATTGAATATAGCAGTGGGAAACTGCCATAAATTCAATGAACAAATTTTTAGGAATAATTGAAAGCTTGAGTTGTCTCTACTTGTTTAAAGATTATTGAAAGAAATCGATAGGTGGAAAAAATTAATACAAACCACAAATACCTTTAAGTATAAAATGCAACACCTCATCAGCTGTAGGAATGTGAGTAATTGGTATTCAATTCTACACGACCATAGAACCTGCTCATGCTTGCTCCTTTTATATGATTCATTCATTCGATCATTTATTCATTCATTCTTTTATTTATTTATATATTTATTTATTTAAAGCTTTACAGCCAGTAGATAAGTAAGGTGGTATGATAACAGAAAAGAATTGTGCAGTGCTGTGGCTGAGGGTCTGAGAACTAGAGCTGCCAAAAATATATAATAAAAGAAAATTAAAGAGAAAAGTTAAAGGTGGAGGAGCAGCATTTAACACATGGACACAATGAAGAGAAAGTGCAAATACTGTTATGATCGCAAATCTGTGAATGAATATACATGAACTAAGCTAAAATCAATATGTAACAGTATTGTAGTTTTATGTCACCTAATTATAGGCTCACTCTGTCAGAGCAAGCGAAGCACTCTCAGGGGCAACATAATTTGAAAATCATATATGTATATGTGTGGATGTACATGTCATTTTGTGCTTTGATCCTCCCATATTTTTGTGTTAGCTCGTTGTCCGACCCTCTGGTTTAGCGATTATTACCCATATATATCACCCTAGAAAGTGAATTATTTACCGATTTGAATTCTTTTGCGGGTGCAGTTAAAACTAAAAAACTAGTGGGACCTCCATTTCTATTTGAGTTAGTGGTGGTGGTAAGTTAATACACTATGTGTCATAATTATTAGCCGTACACAACAGTATTTACTTGAAAATTCATTGTCCACTAGACAAACCACAAAGGTAAGTCTTGTGTAGGTATGTTCGGTTGTGTGAAAGCAATGTGCGTTATAACTACTACTAAGAATATCACAAAGAAAATTTAAATAATATGACTTGACTTTGTTGCTTTCTTTTTCCTCAATTCAAACAGTTGCAGGGAGTGGTTACTATGGCATTGAATGCCTGTACCATATAATAAAAACTCAACTCTATTTTAGTAACTTGAGTATTAGAAGTCAAAATCAATCTTTTTAGGCTCGCTCGCCATTTGTGCTCAAGCACACCACTAGTATAATATATGTGTGGATATATTATTATGTATATCGTTTTGTACTTCGACCCTCGCATTTTTGTGTTTGCTTCATAGTCTACCCCTTCCCATAACTCTGCTAAACTGAATCATTCAGTTTAGCGATCCCGTATCATTCAAGGAAATTAATTGTGTACCCCTTCGTATTAGGCTGTTTCTGAATGAAACAAGACACACTTAGGCTTTAAAAACGTACTGTTAGACTCAACACAGTGCAGTAATTCATTAGAACTTCTTGTTTAATTTTTTAAGTCGCAAAATGTTATGGCGAATGATTACTATGATAATGAACCCTTTACCAGACGTAATAAAAAAAAACTCGGCCTTTTAGCAGCTATGAGTGTTTGTCGTCAAGAGCTACTGGTAATTCAGATAGTCAGAGACTACAGAAAATACCAGTACTCAGGGGATTGAGGTAAGAAATTAGTACCGTATTTGTTAGCTAAAGTATATAAAGTCACAACGACTACTACTATACTTTTAGAAATGAACTGATATATTCTAGCTATTGAAGTGTTTCGTTCGTGCATAGGCTCACTCACCCTTTGTGCTCAAGCACATGACTAGTTGTAATAGCTAATTCTAATAGCCAATAATATTATGTTAATTAAAACTTAACCAACATTTCGACTTCTTGCTGGTCTTCAGCAAGATGTCAAATTTCAGGTTAAGTTTTAATTTAATTTACATAATTTTGGCTCTATAAAAGCAATTCAAAATTGATTCAGCAATACATAATAGTTCTGATTGTTCTGCAGCAAGACGCATAAAAGATAATTTTGCGTGCAATTTAATTACTACTTCCCATGTTACTTGACAGAATTGGAATCAAAAACTGATTTTGCAGAAGAGTTACTGGTTTATGACATAGTTTGGTAATAATTCACATCCTCTTTCAATACTGCTACTGTCTCCAGTTTGCTTTGTGGATTTAATGACATATATAAAATGACTTCCTAAAAAACTTTCAAATGTTTCTGTTTCACTCTATTGTCAGAATGAATGTCTTACTAGTCAGCTTCATGATATTTACTTAGAATGGTACTCATTAGACATATTCTCTCTCTTTCAAGGGATTTTGCTCTGCAACTGACCTATAACTACCAACGCACTTGTGCATTACGCAAGTTCTCCTATGTTTGATCACCAGTGACAACCAAATATTTCTTAATTCTAGCCTGTGACAGAGAGAGAATAGTAAAATAAATGCTGATAAAGGTATAGTGAAAAAATGTTACTGTTATCAAGATTTAGATTTTTGCAGCACCTAATGGTCTTTGTGAACTTCTACTTGTGCACTTAATTACTCCAGGTCTAGCATTACAATGAGTATCTATAATTGTCATTCTATCCCATAATATGCTCTATAGTTACAGTGACTACCAATAAATGTGTTCTTCTCAATGAGGAATTGGGTATTGCTGGATGCTGCAATGGTTTGCAACACTATTGCCTTAGAAAGGTAAGCACAGAAGTTTAACTAGTCCTTTGGTTGGTTTTTGAATTAGCTTTAAATATTTCATATATTTGCTGCAATAAAGATAAATGACTACAAAGTTATGGGAAAACAGAAGTAGAGTAAAATATATTCTTACTAATGGCAAATCTTATAACTAGATGCATTTTATTTATTTATATTCAGCATAATGGAAAAGATTGTAGCTGTGATCGTCACTGCTATAAAAATGAAGACTGCTGCCCTGGCATTAATGCTACTGGATGTTACCGTAAGTGTTCAGCATATACAATAAGTAGCTAGTGCTTATGTCATGTATACTGACAATTCCATACAGAGTGAACTTGAACGTGCTATTAACCTTTTGTTTGGATTCCCTCTATGATGTTGACCTTCATTGAACAAACAACCATAGCAATTTATTGCGTGCTTATGTTTTAATGAGTAAAATAATATATGACTTACTATACTATTATGAAAAAAAGGTCATGAAAATATTAGCAATGATAAAATGTCAACAGAAATGTAAAATAAAAATTTAAGGTGCTGTATTTTATATAACAACTAGCAATGTAGCTATTTTCAATTTTTCATTTATGTGATTCCATTTAACTGTACAAACTACTGTCAAATACTGGTTAAGAAACCACATAGCTATCATGTGCTAATGTTAGTAAATGCTTGTATGTATGCACGTATGTGTGAACTAACCAAATCTGTGTTGTCCTTTACCAGCTTTCCTATCAGCTTGTCCTCTCACTTTCCGTTATTTACTAACATCCATAATTACAAATTCAAATGTTTTTTTTCAGCACGAAATTGTGCTGAAGCAGGCATTTCTCTAAACTGCAGTGGAAGCAACTGTACAGTCCATACATCATCAAATATTTCCTGCTCCTGTCGTAGTGATTGTTGTGGCACAAATGGGAATAATCATGAATGCTGCCCTGACATGGAGAAAGAGTGTGCTCGCAGTAAGTAAACACAGCACACTCTATTCACTATATATCGTATTTTGATTTCAAAATTAGTGATGTGCATGTAGTTTTTATAAATATAATTTAATAATGTATATAAATGTATGTATGTACAGAGCTCCAAATAGAGAATGTAGCAAATGCCTTAGCAGATATAGAAATGGTATGTTCTTTTAAAGCTGAACTGTGCTTGTAGTATATTATTGCAATGTTGTAAGTTAACAAAAAAATCTTTACATACTTTCTTTCATACACTAAATCAATCCTACTATATTTTACAGAGTATTATGAAAAAGAGAATGGCAGCTGCATTCTGGAGAAGATACCTGAGTATGGCAAGAAATATGAGAAAGATTGATAATAATTGAAAGATAAACATAAGAGGGAGTGAAACTGATAAAATTGAGTAACAATAAGCCTAACTAATTGTACTTTTTTATATTTAGTATTGTTTTATATTTTATAATCAGTCCTCGATCAGAAACAGAATTAGAACTGCAACAAATAGAGTCAATGGGTGATCTTTGAGCTTTTACCAAATGCTACTAAGAATAATTACCCAAGACAAAGATAAAAGTGCCTCATTGCAGACATGTATACCCTAACAGTTAAATAATCCTTCATATTTCAAGTTGAGTGTAACAAAATCTATTTACTTTGATTAAGAATGGTCTGTCGACCAGAAAGTGATTGGATATATACATGATACAATGTAGAACTTTCATCTTCTGGATGCATCTCATTCATGCAGAAATCTGTGAAAGTCTTACTTGACTTAATGTCTTCAGTTTCTCCTAAGTCATATGATTCCTCCTTCAGAATTACATGAAATCCAAAATCATGTCATTCCAAACTCATCAAGTTTTTTTACATATCTTTTTAGGACAAATAGTTAGATTTCAGCATCATGTCTACAACATAGTGTGCTTTCAGTAGTTGTTATAACATATGAGATTGCTGATGAAGATAGCACATTATTTCCAATGTACTAGGCTAACTTGACTGCTAGCTGCATTTACTGTTTGTGACAAGATTTAAACTTTCTTTTATCACAGCTGGAGACCA
>WLWD01003471.1_pt1 | contig 64589 bp, 47 predicted proteins | sample 6712731 | NCBI WGS metagenome assembly WLWD01 (sample SAMN12718690, study PRJNA576275) | sponge metagenome | isolation source: marine sponge | host: Mycale hentscheli | place: New Zealand: South Island, Marlborough, Capsize Point | collected 2014-11-01
CCTGTGAGAATTTGGGGCAAGCCCCTTTAATCCCGGCAACCATGTTTTCACGTAGGCCAGTGAGGCACTGTCTACTGGAGGTGAAACAAATAAAAGAACTAGGCTCCTGTGGTTCATGTGTACCACAGCCTCAGCAGACTGGAGCCAACCAGCACTTAGCCTGTGGTTATAGTTGAGGCTTGTAATCTTAGTTGTAGATAGTTTGATAGTGGTTACTAATGCATTGGTGGTTCTTGTGAGTAAAGGCTATCTATGATAGCTGGCACCAGCTGGTGTAAGAAAGGGCAAGAAGTAGATATAAAATATGGCTTGCTGCCAAGTATCTAACCTGTAGCATGACTACACATCAGTACAGACAGGCCTGTTCTGAATGAATTGGTATAAAGATCTCAAATAGGAAGCAGAACTAGTTACTATTATATTGTGTAGCTATGTATAAAAACAACCTGACTAAGTGGACTCTACATTGCATACCTGTGCATGCGATTGTACATGTGCATGTGATGGTTCATAACTAAATCTAGATAGTGTTCCTAGTTGTGGACCATTCTACGATTAAAAAATTCACACTTTCAGTGTCCAAGAAGAGAGCTCTGTATTATAGTCATTGTTAAAGCCAACAGCTGAGTTGGAAGCTCTGAGGTTTTAGTTATCATCCAACTGGTCCATTTATCCTTGGTGCAATCTACATTGTAATGTTACACACAGAGCTTGAAGTCACTTCCTGTCTTTCTGCTGACCTGCCACAGTTCACACCAGAACGAGTTCATTACTTATTCTTGTTCTTATTATTTACTTATCTGGTTGTTTTTTTTATTGTTGCTACATTTTCAGAAATACATCGACATATTTGCCGGCACTTTTGGGTTTTGGTTGTTTGGCTATGCTTTGTCTGCGAATACAGATGCTGGAGCCCTTGGAGAAGAGCAGGATTACATCTTCTGGTTCTTTCGGGTGAGCAGTATTTCTTGTTAAATTGTGATATGAACCCATTGCTCTATACTGAATAAACCCCTCCTCCTTTCTTCCCTCCTTTCTCAGACCAAATGTAGTCATCTTTCAATGATTCAGTCATTCTCGGCTGAAGTAATTATAATAATAACAATATTAACTGTTAAAATGAAAAACTTGCTATTATTGTAATCATCTTTCATTAAATGTTTCTGCACATTAGTGGATGTATGTGTTTAGCTGTTTGCACTGTAATGTAAAACTGAAATATCAACTGTCTCGGTAAATACCCTCTCCCTCTGTCTCTCTAATGTAACTAAATATTGTGGGATATTATAACAGATAACATGTGTGTGTGTGTGTGTGTGTGTGTGTGTGTGTGTGTGTGTGTGTGTGTGTGTGTGTGTGTGTGTGTGCACAAGTGTACGTGGTATTTGCGTATTGTTTTGGGTGCCAACAGGGCTTCTCTTAGTTTGGCTAATTACAAGAACTCTTGTGAGGTGACCAGTTCTAATGTCTTGGCTAACACCTGGAAAACACATACACATACACCTGTACGTGTGTGTGTGTGTGTGTGTGTCTCAAGTATTAGCACAAATAGCTGGAGATTGGCTAGAACAGGAAAGGATTAGAATAGGTGTATGCATGTGTGATGAGGCTTTTCAATACACCAACTACTTTGCCAACCTTTCATACTAAATGAAAGGTTGTTGAAGGAATTTTGAAATATATAAACTCTACATTTTTAAGAGCACAGTAACCTATACATATAGAGGACCTTATGACAGCTAGTGAGAGAGTTATCAATCAGGTGAATTGAGTTCTTCATCATCCCTAGAATACTTTGATCCGCCTTTTTCTCAATGTTCTTCAGGAGACCTTGTTCTGATCCACTGACCGCGTACTAACCTTGAGGTGGTGTACCTTACCACCAGCTCTGGCTTAAGCTATATCAACTACTAGTACAAATAGTTGGTATAGCCGACAAGTGTGTGCACACACACACACATATGCACACACACATACACACACACACATACACATGGACTGCACACACACACACCAGTTCTGGCTTCATTCTTGTATATATTATATGTAACAACTCAATATTCCTGTGGGTGAGAGTGCGTTATCATGACCCTTGGAAATGCACACACGCACACACACACGCACACACACACACCTACACTGTGCTATACTATCCATCTTGGAAGTCTTCATTACTGGTGTACCTCATTACCAACCCACTCAGGTTGTTTTACAAATCCATACTCTTTCAAGCCACTTAAAATAACTATCAAGCACACAACTGAAAATGTAGCAATGATGTGGTATGTGATATTTTATAGTATTTGTTAACATTAGGCTAAATGTTTCAAGTTGTGGTATTTGATCCACTTTTTATTCAACGAGGTATGACAGTAGAAAGCCTCCATTTAATACAATGACTTTATTTTATTATAATTTTGTTGTTGTAATTTTGAGTGCAACTGATGCTCTGTGAAACCACTTCCTATGAGCAGTTGTTAAAAAAAAGACAATAACAAGGAGAAAAAAAAAGGCCCAACTTAACTGATAAGTTTCCTTTTTTAAATTTGGAAGTCAATTAGAAAGTACTTAAATTTACTTACCGCTGCTATTAATTACAAGAGGTTTATTTTTCAGAATGTATAAAAAAAAATTTCTTTTTTAATTATTTTCAGTTCACATTTGCGTCCAACACAGCAACTATTCTCGGAGGCGCGCTGGTTGGTCAGAATGTGCAGATGAGAACCACGGCCATATTTGTATACTCCTTCGTCATGACGGTCAGTCCGTATGTTGCTATAGAAATATATCAATGAATACATAAATAACTCGGTTAAAATATATTTATCTGAATTAAAATCTTGTTAATTACGTGTTTATCTGCTGAGCTAATGGGCATAGATTATTGAAGTATAATTATAGCTAATGTATACACAGTATAACTATATGAATTTATTGCTTCTGCATTTGAACAGAAAGTCATCAGGTAATGTTCACTTATGTAACTGGTGCAGTCTGCTAAATGATCGCATAACTGGTGCAGTCTTGATAATTGGTGACACAAGGCTGGACGTACTAAATATGTAAACAGAGCTTGGCATTAATGAGGTACTAAATGTTTATTTTAACTATTCATTATTTTCTATCACCAATATCATTAGTAATAGTGCAGCGTGTAAGTTGCCCATTAAAAAATGTATGGGAAAAAATCGCTGTTCAATTGAAATCACATGGGGAAAGTGAGATAGCATGTAACTAATTAAAATAGCACGGTAACTAAGTGTAAACTAAGTGAAATACCTCGGTAGCTAAGTGAAATAGTATGGGTAAGTGCGCATACGTGAAACGTTAACCTTGGTAACGTACAATTCAAGTAGTTTCTAGTTGGAGACAATGTCATTCTTTACAACAGAAGCTCTACTCATATTAGACGGAATTTTTTCAACAGATTAGGAGGAGCCGTACGTTGAAAACGAAGTTCCAGCGGAAGCTAATCCTGTAATAAGGAGATGGTGAGTGAACGATACAGTGTAGCTACAATTGCAAATGACTTTTTTAAAAAGCTGGCCTACTATTAGCGAGTGATAGCACGGGTAACCTGTGCTATTAGGGGTCAACAGCACTCGTAAAACAATTAAATAGCACATAGCTTTGCCTTGTGCTATTAATCCCAAATGGCACGGTTACCCCTGCTATTACTCATACTAATTGGTGTGTAATGAATACCGGGATGCTGAGCAAAACTTCCGTAATATATGACTTGAAATACCTTTTTATTATCTTTTCAGTTGAGCATTGACGGGTTTTTCATATGATTTCAGCGTAGTGACCAGGAGGGTGATGATATCGGTAAGGTGGTGGTAGCCATAGGGCAAATCCTAAGGTCGTAGTATTTCCTATACCTTATTAGGAATTGGCCCTGTGGGTTACTCATCTAGTTACTTATGTGGAATTTTAGACCCTGAAGCCTTATGACCTGTAGTTTGTTGGTATACCATGCAGCTAGTGAGGTGTGTGTGTGTGTGTGTGTGTACGTGTGTGTGTACGTGTGTGTGTACGTATGTGTGTGTACGTGTGTGTGTGTGCGTACATGCATGTGTATGTGGAAAGTTAAGCCAAGCTTGATTGGCTTGGTTGATGTTTACTTGGCAAAGGTCAACATGTCCATTCATTAGCAATAGTGAAGATAACTGCAGTAGTTAATTAATTTTAGAGCGAATCTGGAAGAAATATCGGGGCCTGGTTATAAAACTTTGTAGCACTTTTTTGGAGTGGTGCGGTAATGGGAGCTCCGCAATTTGGTGCACTACTAGCCAAGCCGATACTCTACTGCAAGACAGCGAGTTTCTTTTCTATTTCAATATTACTTTATGATTTATTCGCAATATTGAAAAATTCTCGTTGTGGTGCAGTTCTTTTTTTTTTTAGGTTTACCCGTATGTAAAAAAAAATTGTTGTTCTCATTATTAGATCACTCACTCATTGTTCTCATTATTAGATTCCAAGAAAAACTGATACAAAATTTGGAACTTTAATTCCACTCGCAATGCTAAAGAAATAGTCCCACCCCCATTTTTTGTACTTACGCGAGCATTTTTTTCAATTGGTTTGTATTGGTTCTAAAAAGAGCCCGCCTATATCAAGAGTAAACAAACATCAATATAACAATAACAAGATAGTCAGAAGAGAGAGCAGTTTCTAGGAGATAGTCCGAGGTGAAGGAATTAGGTCTGCGCAGCTTGGGAAGTCTTCTCTCCTCAGAAATCGACAACAAGAAGCTAAACTAAAACACCACAAATTTGCAAAGTATATTCTGCTACTACTTACGCGATTGTTTTTGCTCACGTATTAAAGAATGGTGGGGTATTGGCAGGGAACAAATTAATGTCCGGATCTACAGGCGGTGGGTGCGCGTTGCTATGTGCGGCCACCTTTAATGTGCCTGGATTATTCTTGTGGGAGTGGGTGGGGGAGGGCCTGCACAACAAGATATCGAAGTCTGATGACTAGGGTATTTGAAAGAATCTCTGTGTGTGTGTGTGTGTGTGTGTGTGTGTGTGTGTGTGTGTGTTGTCCAGGCCTTTATCCACCCGCTCCTAGCCAGATTCTTCTGGTCTGTAAACTCACCTGACGATCGACCAGGGATCACATGGTCTCCGTATGGTTTCTGTAACGGAACATTCACTACCACCAGGAGCCATGAGTTCACTGTAGCAAACTCTAGGAACTTTGGGGATATTGTCTTCATAGACTTTGCTGGCTCAGGGCTGGTGCACTTATGTGGTAAGGGTCGTTGGTGTGGTAAAGGGTATCTACAAGTTGGTAAAGGTATTAATTTATTATATTATTAAATTAATTTAAAGAGTAATTGGGTATTGCAGTGATAATTATAATGATAGCATTAATAATAATAATAATAATAATAATAATAATAATAGCATAATTAATTATAGTAGCAGTAGTAATTGACCAGGTCTACCCTGGTATGAAACTGAACTCTCCTCATACACACTTTAGTAATAACGGCACATTTATGCATTACATAGATATTGTCTTAGTTGTTGCATAGCCATGGGCTAAGTGTTCATCCTGGTGCCTCCAATAATAATAGTAGCTGTATTAGCAATACTAGTGGTGTGCTTCAGCACAGACGGCGAGCGAATTTGGTTACTTAAGACTACAGAATTGTGATTAATTTTAACTTCTATCACTCCAGCCATTGAAAATAAAAAATAAGAGTTTTAAATTACTTATGTGGTAAAGGGGTTTTAATGCCATAGCAACCACTCACCGCAACTGCTTAACTTAAAAGTAAGAAGGAAAAAGAAGGGGAAAAAATACAACAACAGGCATTTCTAAGGAGTTACCACACATGTTTGAACGTAACCCTATATTAAGACAAGTAGTCGAAAAAGCTGCGTAAAGGCAGCTCATAATTATTTATTGGTTAGTTAAGCATTCACTTTGTGCTATTCTTTTGCTAAGCTATAGCTGTAACACTCTACACTTTCACACACACACACACACACACACACTTGTTCACTGGACATACCAACACAAGACTATGATAAATAGCGCATTCATGATTAGACTACTATTGGACAATGGATTTTCAAGTAAGAACAACACTGTTGCATAGGGCGTATAACTGATAAATAGCACCTTAACACAATTTCCACTAATTTGAGTAGAAAATGAACTCCAGTTAGTTTATGTTTTAACTGCACCTGTAAAAGCATTTAAATTGAACGGGTAAGGATCAATAAACCAGTAGCTTCTATTTAGCGAAGTTTGGGACTGGATCCGACCACCGAGCTAACACAAATATGCGAAAGTGATGCTTTTTTTTTTCTTTTTCTTTTTTTTTTGAAATTTATTTGTTTATAGTTTATAGTTTATATTAAGGCTGTTAGTCTCATTTCACTGTTTAACATAACACAATTGTCGAAAGTGCTTTCTATTTCAAGTCACAGAGCACTGTGGTGGTTATGATGTTGGTAACCCTTTACCTGATGAATACATTTTGTAAACGGTGTCATCCGTATTTGATGATACTGCGTTAGCAAACTTTAACTGATCCAAATCAGGTCATTTTCTCTCTTCTTTCTCTGAAGTCCATCTAGATCACAATGCAACACCAATTAATGATAATTATGTATGGTAAGGTGTTGACATATTTAATGGCCAATGAGAGCTTATCACAATAAAAAAAAATTGTTTTAACATGCGCGATTGAAAGTCAACAACAACAACAAAAACACCCTAGTGCTAATGTATTTACTAATTCTGTAGATACAAAGGTAAAAAAAAAAAGTATTTCATTATTTATTCTAACAATTCAATCGGATTGCTCGATTCATGGTAAATAAGTTTACCTCTTACTTGTTATGCGTTTCCTATAGCTGGTACAAGTCAGTTGCACTATTTTGTTTGGTCAGTACCTGTTGACGCTATTCTCGGGCCTTCTGCCCGTCTATATTACTTACCAAGCTCTGCCTCATGATGTAACTATAGATAATACATGTACCTTGGTCTCTAAGTCAGTTTATTGAGATTTGGATTACCCTTTACCAAATCATAGATCTGCCCTCTACATCTCTACTACTACACATTTGTTGCAGATAGAGATAAGCCTAAAGCTAAGATAAAGCTAGTTCAAACACCATTCACTGCACTGGCACAAAACAAAGTGCTTACTTTGAAATAAAGAGTTTAGTCTAGTTATAATTCATTTGTGTGTCAGTAATGATGAAGATGGTATGTATAATATTCATGAATAATTCGGTAGCTTAGTGAGGTCGGTAAAGGGTTGTTAGTAATGATGACAGTAGTGGCGTGTGTATTCATGAGCCAGGTTGGTAAAGTGTCATCAGAGTTTACGACGACGATTGTGTTTTCGTATTCACGACTGCATGGGTCAAGGGTAAAACAGACTGTAGCCCAATGGTAGAGAATAATATGCTACTGCATTCCTAATTTGCTAAAGTTTGTATGTCAAGTGCCACTTTGTGGCAGGGTATTTGCTAGTATACATAGCTAGTTTCTACTTGGCTGGGGTGGGAGGGTGTGCATTGGAATTAAAACTTGAGCTACCACTGAACAGAGTAATTATTACCTTTTTTCCCCCACCAAGACTTTTTTTCCCCATACTTTGTGTGTTGTTTTGTTTGTTTTTTTGTTTTTTTGTTGTTGTTTTTTGTTTTTTGTTGTTTTTTTGTTTGTATTTTTTTGTTTGTTTGTTTTGTTTTTGTCTGGCAACGTGGCTGTATTTTTACAAGATCTGGCTTAATATAGACCTGGGAGGGAATTGTTACTTTGTGGCCACTATTTAATTGCTTGATACAAAACTGAATATTTTGTTTGCTTGTGCACACTAGACTAGCAGAACTATCCTAGCTACGATTCAATAAAGAATGATGTTTTTAGGTCATAGCTTTATCCAACTTAATTCCCATGTTGGCTCACACAAGTTACACAACCAGACTATAAAAAAACCCAAAGGGATATTATAAGTAAAGTCAAGCAGCCAAGGAAATGTGGAAGTGCCATGTGGTAATGACGACGGAGGGAAAAGAATGACACAGAAGAAGAAGAGCTGGAAGACATTATACAGCATTATCATGAAATGCTAGCACTAATGTTTCAACAGGCTAAGCTAGTATGTATACTATACCAAAAAGTATCTATATTCAGCCATTCTTGACTGAAATACCAGCAGCATTTTTCTTTTTCGACTTCTTTCTTAAGTCCTGCACATAAGAGGTCACCTGAAGAGTACATGCAGCAATATGTCATAGTCTATGATAGAGGTGTAAAGTTATAATTAATTAAACAGCATACCATTGTAATCAAGAATACATTTGTCAATAGAACTGATGCAGTTCAGACAAGTGGATAGGAATATATGAAAAAGATGAATAGAATGGAATGGATAATGAAAACAGTGACAGAGTATTAGTAAGGATATATTGTGTCAATTGATAAAAACTAGTTGTTGAGTACTAAATACTAAATGCAGAGAAATGTCTAAGATATATTTGAAGTGGTCTTGTCTTTATTCAGGAGGCGTTGCTTACACTTGCGTAAGTGGAGACATGCATTTTGCTTTAAAGTTGAAGCCAGTCTCGTGCATGCTCTTCTCGCATCTGCATTTCTTAAGATTATAATAGGATCCATCACTATAACCATATGGACAAGAATCCCCATCAGAACAAGAATGAACGAAATATCCACTCCTTTCGCCTGCTCAATGATCACTGTTAAAATTAATGGGAAAAATGATGTAGACAGGAAAGAACTGAATAATATCAAGATAGTCTTCAGTGCCCTCCAATCAGAATCTGAAATAGTTTGGTGGGATCGATCTATCATTTTCATTTCTTTTCTCCTAATCTTCCTCCCTTTGAGGTATAGCACAGCGTACAGTCCTATTGCAAGGAAAGAGAAAGGAAAGTAAATGAGAAATACCCACATTCTGACAAATGTTTGGCAGTTCTTGCTACACCTAGGATTCAATAAGCAGTCTTTTCTAACCTTTATTAGTCCGTAGCAATCCAGCAATGGGGGGATGGGAATCAGACTAACAAGTAAGCTCAGAGACCAGCACAGGATGCACATTGTTATCACAATCCTTTGACTGTATCGTGGATAAGAAAAGGGAAAAAATACGACATTGACGCGATCAAAAGCGAACGTAAAATAAAGAATCCCTCTCACGGCAGAGCAAAGGTGGCGAAAGAAAGCACAGATGACACAGACGTAAGCTCCCAACGTCCACCGACCCAATATGTTGCTTATCACAGCCGGAAAACCAAATGTGGTCGCTGTGATGGTATTGCAGATAGTTATTTGGGCAGCTATGGCGAAAGACAAAGAATGGAGCTCTTTGTACTTGACTATCAATATCAGAGTTAGGATATTCAAGAAGTTTCCTAGTATGAAAATTACATCTGCCAAAACTACATTCACTGCTCTCACTCCAACATCTGCGTTTAGGGAAAGATCTGTCATATTTATAGCATGTATTGCTGATTCTGCACAAGTTGTGAAAATGGTGGAGTTACCTTCATCCAATGCAGTTGATTCTGGTAAATACTGCTCCATTATGAAAATGTAGAGCTCAGCTAGTCACGTTATAGAAAGAATGCTGCCAATAGACAGACTGAAGAAAAGTATCTTGTTAACTTCCTTCTAGCCTTTTCTGCCTCTCCTGGTGAAATACAAGTGATATTTTATTTTATGCTCTTATACACGAAACTTTAAATTCTGACAAAGATTTTGATTAATTGAAGATGTTGCAGTTCTGCAAGAAATTGAGTTGTTTAGTAGCACTCGTGCTGGCTTTTTCTATTATTGTCACAAATTCTCTATGGTTGATAGTTAGATTTGCTGTTTGTCATTCCATCCGCTTAATAATCTAGTTCCATAGTGGTAGTCATGAAGTTATACTAAATTGCAGGCACTTGGACTTTAGTTTGGCGTCTGGCTAGTGGCAGAAATGTGTGTGTGTTTTTTGCGGCATTTATGTAGACCAGTCTGCACCACACCCTGGGGTAATTAGTGCTATCAAAATACAGCATAGACTGACTTGAAGTCATCGCAAAATAGTTGAGTCAAAAGTTTTGTCTTGAATGAAAGCCTTTTCTTTATCTTTTAAAGGATTAACACGTGTATAAATGATTGCATAATAGTTAAAGACTTTTAGCTGAGCAGACATCAAAAGAGTAGCTAAAATATTTGTACTACCTGAAACACAAACGTACCATTACAAGAAGTCTACAAGGAATGACAATATGGACTAGTGGAAATTGTATGTGTTTTTGTAATATTTGTTCTGCCAGCTGTTTCTTGGCTAACAAAATTTGCTACATATTTTTCCAATATGAGAAATCATTAAGCTTCAGTGCTGATACTTTAGGATCTATGGGACATACATCATGCTAAGGAATGGAATTACCATTTTAAAAGTTTAGTTCATTGTTTCACTATTTATATTATTAGTATTAGATGTATTCTTTCTCTTTCGCAGGCTTTTAAAAAAATATTTGGTCACCATCAGGAATTAAATCCAGGACCACTTGCTTAATGCACACGCACTCTGCCACTGAGCTACGATAACCAGCCGGCAAACAAACACTTCAATTCTATATTTGTACTGTTAAGGGGCAAGCAGTCTTGCTCTCAACAGACCAACGGAAATTTCATTTTTCAAAGATTCCACGGATAAAAAGAATAAAGAAATTTCTGTTGGTCAGTTGAGTGCGAGACTGCAGCATAGCAGTACCCCTTAAATTCCTGGTGATGACCAATAATTTATTTTCATTGTGTAATATTAATAAGCTGTGAAAGAGAGAGAATACGTATAGTGAGTAAAAGAAGGCTGAGAAAGAAATTGTGAAGTGAAAAAATAATTATTATTATAATAGCAAAAGAGGACTTCGGCAAGAAGTTTTAATTAACATATTTTGCTATTACAGTAGGATGTCAGTTATCCGAACGTCAGTTATCCGAAAACGTCGATCAACCGAACAACTAAAGTTTGGCGCCCCTTTACCGACTTAATGACCCGCCCACCCCCCGCCGCCGGAAAGCTACCCGCATGGATTACAGTATATCTGAGCGCCTGCTATTTTTTTTTTCGAAAATGGCTGAGGCAACCGGGAAAAAAGGAAAAGAATTGTGCTAACAATTGAAGAAAAGCTTAAAATTTGTGAAAGTATAAGAAAAGGACTGTCTATGACGAGCGTAGCCCAACAATTTAACGTTGGTAGGTCGACAGTTCATGATATCGTCAAGAATGAGGCTAAATTGAAGCGGTTTGCGACAGAAATTGAAGGAGATTGTATTAAGAAGAGAAAGATAGTAAGAAGGCCTGAGTTTAGTGAACTGGACAAGGCTTTTGTCCAGCAACGATGCAAAGATTTGTGTATTTATACATAGCTAATTTGGTTTTGATATCCGAACAATTTTCTTATCCGAACACCCTTCGGTCCCAACGTGTTCGGATAACTGACATCCTACTGTATTATAATTATTTCAGCTGAGAATGACTGAATCATTATAATTATTGTATATTATTATCATCATCATCATCAACAACATAATCATCATCTTCATTTCTATATTATTACACGTCTCATTTTAACAATATTCCGATTATATAATACTATAGTATTTTCCACAGAACAACAATCGCTGAAAATATCATTACTTTTAGTATAGAATTATTGTCAAGTATAACACTTGCAATTGTTGTTAGTTGCGTAACTGAGATAAATTTTATCCAGAGCAAAGGTTTACTGCCAATTTATCTGATTATAAATATTTAGATAAAAAAGGTGTTTACTTTAAACCATTTGGACCTTTTTTAATCAGAGGACATCTGTATTGCAGGTGGTACAGGAGCACTGGTGCTGGGATTGTTCCACAAGTTGGAGCTGGCTGACAAACTGAAGAAAGTGAGGGAGTGTGGATCCTGCTGCAATCTGCTGTCACGCGAGAGGACTCTGGTAAGTGATATGAGAGAAAAGTATAAAAACTAATGTAATGATAACTACAGCAAGTACGTGTAAACTGGAAATGATAAAGTTACTATAATTCTTATGAGTTGTTGAACTAAAAGCAGTCTCTCGCTTTTGTATGGTGGTGGAGAAAGTATATAATTGAAATACTCCAAGGGTGGTTTCTAAGGCTATAATATTAATTTATAATGCTATATAATGTACATAATACTAAGCGAATGAATTAAACAATTTGTTGTAATTATTCTGTAACTGATAATATTTATTTGCAGTTTATTGTAAATGTATTTGCTATGAGATAAGAAATACAGCTGCCATTATGCTGCTATAGCTGTTATTGGCGAGCGAGCAAAGCCAGCGAGACACTTACAGGGGTAACACAATTGAAAATCGGGGATGTTTGTTTGTTTATATATTATGTTTGGACGTTACGTATGTCATTTGGTACTTTGACCCTCTCATACTTTTGTGTTCGCTTGGTGTTCGACCCCGTCCTAAACTTCATTAAATAGAATCCTCTGGTTATCGATCATTACCAGTATCACCTTAGAAATTGAACTGTTTACCGCTTTGAATGCTTTTGCGGTGCAGTTAAAACTAAAAAACTTACCCGAGTTCCATTTCTATTCGAGTTAGTAGCGGTGGTAAGTTAATAAGCTATTTGTCATAGTTATAAGCCCTACGCAACAGTATTTACTTGAAAATTCATTGTCCACTAGGGTAACCATGAAGGTAAGTCTTGCGTAGGTATATCCAAGTTTATTGTGCATTACAACTACTACTTAGAATACCACAAAGAAAAAGTTTAAATAACGTGAATTGATTTCTTTTGCTTTTTTTTTTTTTTCAATTCAAATAGTTGCGGGGAGTGGTTACTGTGGCATTGAATGCCTTTACCGTATATACGTAATTTAAAAAATCTACTTTTTTAGTAGCTTGAGTGTTAGAAGTTAAAACCAATCGTTTAACAATAGTGTAGTTTTAGGCTCGCTCGTCATTTTTGTGCTCAAGCACATCATTAGTATTAATGTTGTTTGTGTTAGATTGTTGCTGCTTCCCATGGGGCTCAGGAACAGAGGGAAGAAGCTGCCAACAGGAAATCCAAGACTAACATAATTGAAAGGTAGCAAACTGAGCATTAAGTTTCCAACCTGTCACAGCTATAATTTATATCCCCAGTGAGATTCTATTACATGCTTAACTTTTGGATAGATTACCAGCACTGTATGACAATTTGAACTTGATTAACCCCCTTAGAATGTCCTTTCTCTATTGGGTTGTCCTGTCTATGTGTCTGTAATGCTCACATTGAGGAAATCTGAATTAACCATTGAATTAGGTATGGCCTTACTCAGAACGACAATTTACGTTCTTTTATTGTTTTTGGTTTTTTTTTTGTTTTGTTTTTTGGCTGATTTTTTAGGAAACTCTTGCTTTCAGTTCCTCATAAGTACTAACTTTTGTGTGTAACGCCCCCTCCCCTCCCTATCATCATGTAGTAATTGTTGCCCCTGCTAGTTTTGCTTTGTGCTGGGTAGCTAGTTTATTGGGCGCTGGAATTGGAGTTTCATGTTATGCTAGCTTTCATCAATGACATCTGAATATTTAAAATAACACCTGACAAAGATAGTCCTCAGCAGCTGAAATGTCTACATTTTATTTAATATATTGAAGCGACTTGTATATTTGACCACAAATAACTTTACAAGTTAAATATATTCAGGTTCATAGAATACATGTATCCCAGCGGAGGGGGAGAAGAGAATGTAGAGAGTGCGGCTCTGGGTATTATCATTCTCTGGACGACCTGGTAAGGAGTTGCTCATTCATGCTCGATGATGTTCAACTCTACAAACATAGTGTTGTTACAAATTAAGTTAAACTTATGAGTGTTCGCTAGGCTGGATGATATTGTGTGACTTTTGAAGATGCAGCTAAAATAAATGGTCAATTTAAGATATAAAGCTCGTAATTTTTGGACATGGATCAATGATGATTAATTAGAAATAATATTACATATACCTATAATATTGTACTAATTACACATTTAAAAAATATTTTTTTAAATTTATATTATGACAATAATTATATTACCTTGTAAAAACTCCATTGTCATTATAAATTGTTGTTCAACAATTCTATACAATTTTTGCTGATTCATTGTTAGGTTTGCATTTAATGCCGGGTCCACTGAGAGCATCTCTGGTAAGTATAAAAAGAAAAATGAAATGATAAAACAGGGTGAGCTTTGGTTACGAGTTGTCTCTTGTCTATTAGGAAAGGCCATCCACGCAGCTGTGGGTCGTATCGCCTTGGTGATGTGTCTAACCTGTGCCAGTGCCGGGCTGACCCAGACGTTTCTGTCTGGACTGGTCCAGATCTACAAGAGGGACACGACCATTAATGCCAATGAGATAGCCAACGTGGTCCTGGGTGGACTGGTGGCTGTCACTGGCTGTTGTCCCTTCATAAACCCTGGATATGCCATACTTATTGGAGGTACTTACCAGTCAGTTTGTTGAATCCTTCTTTTATTTCTTAATGCTTTCTTTTGATGAAATCTACACTCATTGTTGGATATCCACTGGCAACTTTCTACTTGTGTTAATTAATAACCTAAAGGAAGTAGGATACGATAGCTCTAGTTGTGAATGATGAAATCAGTAAATACTTCATTTATTTTTACATTCTAAAATGCTTTTTAATTAATTTTAATTTCCTCAATACTTACCTCCTGTAAGAGGTGAGAAAAAACAAGCAAAAACAAACAAACAGAAGATTCAGCAACAGCCACAACAGCAACAACAGCTAGCTGATTTTATGTTCTTTTCGGATTTCTACGTGAGGAAAGTGTACCATTACTTGGGCTTGTCTTACTTCAGCAATTTCCGAATTACTCTAATACAGATTATTTAGTTCGCTCAAAAACTGAATCACATTCATTGAAATGTTTGTGTATGTAAATAGTTCTGACCGTTGGAGTATATCACTTTGGCGTCTTTATAGAGTTCATCCTGGGCATCTATGATGGAGCCAGAGTTTTCCCTGTTCACGGTGTTTGGTAAGTATCTCTTGTATGCTATGTATTTGCTATCAATGCCATATAGTAAATATAATGAATGCTTTTTATAGCGAAAAGTGTATAATTTAGCATTATATTGAGATGAAGAATTATCTTCAAAACCTTTGTTGTGTACTTTTTCATTAGATAGTTGATATATAATATTATAATTTCTCTTTCCTTTTTCAATTCTCAATTAAAATGAAGTGTAATTATGATGATCTTATATAGTTTGTATTCTGCATCGACAACAAAAAATGTAAACTCTTGGTGCATAACTTTACTTACAACTTTTTAATATTATTTTTATTCCTTTAAAGCATATAATTTCTTGGCTTTATTATTATCACATTTTACTTTGAAGTTTGTTTTGTTTTGTTTTTGTTCAGTGGTTTCTGGGGAGTTCTCTGCGTGGGCATTTTCAGTAAAGAATGTCTTATCAGAGAATTGTATGAAGACCTTTGCTTCTGCATCAGCAACACACTTCCTGAATCGGTAAGGTTAAATTTTCTCTGGTGTGTAATGAAAATATTACTGTAGCAATAACAACAACCATATGTGGTGGTCACATGATCTAAGTTCTTCCAAGCACTGTTCTTGGCTACTTAAGTAGCTCCTGCAAGTTCATTTCATGTATTGATTCCCAGTTGTTTGAAGAGACTGTGTGAGGGGAGACTTTATCACAATTAGTGCTAGTAATACTTAAAATTGGGGAAATTGCATTGTTACACACCTACACTCATCAAGGTCCAGGGGAGTTCACTAATGTTCAGCATAGTAGTCTGGGTTTCACGGAAACTTTACTGATTTACAAGAGACGTAAGATGATAAATACAAATTGTTAGCCTTACTATTGAACTACAAGGTTAAGTTTTCGGCATAGAACTAATAATTTAGTTTGACGTGTCATTTTATGGTCCCATAGAATAATTGAAAGTGTTGCTGCAGGGATTTCGAACTTTTTTAGTGACTATTTTAGAACATTATGGAGACACTAGTACTAGTAATGTTTACAAATGCCTTATTTCACATTCTAAAGACTGGCATAACACAATAGGGAGAGATTAGTGGCAATATGAAGTGATTATGATTATGTTATGATAAATTGTTTTAGATCGGCAATCAAGGTCTCCTGTTTGCCTATCAGTTGGCTGGCGGACTGTTCATTGGCATATGGTCCTTTGTATTCTGTGCTATTGTATTCCTCATTCTATGGTACATTCCAGTCAGTTTTATACTCTCCTGCTTGCCATGGTAAGTAATTGGTACAGGCCAGTATACGTTAAAAAAAAAAAAAAAGGAAAGGAGGTGGGGGGAATAGTTAGAGGAGACAGTTGGACTTCATTGCACTCAAGCAAAGGCTTTCTTAATTATATTGAGCATAAAATTTAGAAAAAGCTACCCCCTTTCTCCTGTTGCTTGCATGCTTGCCTCCTTAATTATATTGAGCATAAAATTTTGAAAAAGCTACCCCCTTTCTCCTGTTGCTTGCATGCTTGCCTCATTGTACTGCAGAACTCAATCTAGTGAGTATAGGCTTCCACTTAGCTATGTGGAACTAATACTGTGTATAATATTTTGACAAAGCCATTTCAATGTACCAGTTTTCTAATTACTTTTTGAATTTGGTGTGTATTCAACTTGTGTCAAGTCGTACATTAATCAGATATCTCAATGTAATCAATCAATATATCACAAAGAGTTAGACTCATTTTTACTATGTCCTTTATATTCCGAATATATTGATTCTTAGAGAACATTTATATAATATATATGTGACCGTCTATAGGAAAACCAGGCACAACGCGGCACCCTTCGAAAAAAAATTTTGTTGCACTTACGGAGTTGTCGGAGTCCAGATATTGAGCTCTCCAAGTTTTATCGTCGTAGCTTAAGTCGTTCCCGCTATAATAGACCTAACCGTTCCTTCCATCGGCTTGAAACAATACATTTTTAAGAAATCGATCGATCTTTTCTCGATATTACGCACGCCGCGTTGTGCCCGGTTTTCCCGTAGACGGTCACATATATTAATTCAAACAAACCAAGATGTTTCGATCCCGTAGGATCTTCATCAATTGGACAATGAAGTGAATTATTTGTTTTGTTTTTCAGTTCTTCAGTATTTTCATTGTCCAACTGACGAAGAACCCACGGGATTGAAACATCTTGGTTTGTTTGATTTGATGTACAGTGTACTATGGAAAATGTTCATTACGAATCAATAAATATTCGGTAATCAATCAATGTAAACAGTTATGTAACTAGCACTATCAGTAATATGAGGATATCCTGTGATGAATTATTAACCCTCAATGCACACGGTGAGAGGGTTATAGTAGTTGTCTGGTCTATTTGTCTGTCACACTCTGATTTTGGAGATTACTGACAATTAACCGTTAATTTAGGTATGAACTTACTAAGAACAACGATTTAAGACCTTCTGTTGAGCTATTTTTATTATTTTGGGCTGTTTTTGAGAAAACGTGATGATAACAACTCTGTGTAGGTACTAACGTTTGAAGGGAATGCCCTGTTTCATCACATTGTAATATATGAGCTAATAATTTCTTGCAGTATTGCTTTATTGTCATCCCAATAATACAATTTTTTCGTTTTAACAGCCAATATTATGTTAATAACTTAACCCAACATTTCGACTTCTTGCCGAAGTCCTCTTCAGGGGTCACTGAGGTCGAACTCTCCGTGGTGATATAATAAACATAATGTAAACAGCAAGATTACTGGAGGTCTGTATGTGTAGAGCTTCCTTCACGATTCTTACTGGCTCTGTCTACAACTCTTACCTCTTCCTATTTAATGGGGTTATGCTACTGCCACGTATGTTCAGCAATGGCTGAAACCTTCTCATCACCTCTCTTGCAAGCATCCAGATGTTTTTTCAGTCTCTGCTCAAGCCTTCTAGTTGTTTCACCTATTTATACTTAACCACAGCTGCAGGATATATTGTACACAATGGATAACTCCGTAGTAATGGGTATAGCATCTTTGACTTTAGTAAGATGTGATCTTAGTGTCTTACCCGACTTAAATGCTGTTTTGATGTCAAAGTCTCTGCATACTTTCTGAATACTCTCACTCAATCCTGCTATGTACGGAATAGTAAGAATCAAACCTTTCTCTTGCTCGGTATAAGTGTGATCTCTAGAAGGTAACTATTTAGAGCCTGCCATGATGGTTGCATTGTCATAACCATTACTTTGAAGTACTTTGGTAAGTGTTTCTCTACTTTCTTCATATTTTATTGTTATCATTAAAAATTTATTAACATGACTGCTAGAAACTATCAGTAAGTGTGACTTGCATGTTTAGCCTCTCTTATTAAGACAGCGCTTGTATCTACTATTTTTATTGCACAGCCGTATTGGTACCTGATCTGTGTGAGAAGTGGTTTAGTTGCTAGCTAGTATACAGTAGTGCTGAGGGTTTGTGTCTTTGGTGCTTCATTTAGGATAGCATTTAAGGGTGCTGGCACATAGCAACGCTCGCGCGCGGCTTAATTGAGCAATAAACCACGAAACCACCGAGTTGTAGAGATTGAGGGCGAACCTTAAATACCCGCGCATAGATAAGAGCTTCCTGGCAGACCGTGGTAAGTATAGTTAACTCGGCTTACGGAGGGCGGGGCTAGAAAATTGCACAGTGGCAAAAAGTGCGAGACAATTGGAATCTATTTTGTACTCCAAGTATAAAAAGGCAGATGATTAGTGTTTCAATTTTGGTACAGCGGCGTAACTTAACAAGGTAATAAAAGTAGTCATTTTTGTTTTTCAATACAGTATACATTTGTGACGCAACAAGAAAAAAATCACGTAAAAATATGAATGAATATAAAGCAAAATAGAATTGAACAAAACAAAAACGATAATATTGTAAACAATGAGCTGAAGAAGCGGTGGACGAAATTCTGGCTTCTGTGCGTCCTCCACTATCTCCAATAAGCTCCGTTTATTTTGGGACTTTGAGGCTTCATAACTTCTTTGGTTCAGTGCGTGTGTCAGTCATTCTTGGTAAGTCCACATTTTGCCAGCATGTCTCGTAGATCCGCTTGGCTGCGTGAACCTGCGAGGTATAGAATCGGAGTTATTTTCCATAGCAACAGCCAATTAACCTTAATTGATTTGTGTGGGCAGAGCGCGTATCTGGTGTGCCAGCACCCTTAAATGTGCAGCAAGGACTAGGGCTTAACGTTGCATGTTGTTTAAATAAAAATAATTTTCTAGGTTATTTTGTTGTTCATTGTCTTTTAGTAGGTCATTTTTTACTTATAGCTACTTAAAACGTCATTTTTGTGGTAATCATTTCTTAGGGTGTTTCGCTTCAAGGATAAAGATGACAAAAGAGGAAAGATTGAGTTTGTGGGAAGTGTTCTGTTCACTCACTTTGATGAGATTGGAGATCCTATTCTTGCTGATCAAGACGATCACGATCATTCTTATAGAATGGCAGAACGGTCTACAGCTACATGAAAGTGCCTCATCACCTTCTTTATTGAAGCATTTGTACATATTAATGTGTGTAGCTATATTTAGGTAGCATTTTGTCAGATTTAATCAGAACAATAAGCTGCATAATAGTTACATTTGTTAAGTATGTTTTCTAGCTAGCTTTTAATGACAACTACTTCACTTCATTTGTATGAAATTATATAGAGGTGTATAAACTATAACTATGTATTCTTGTGTCTAAACTCAAATAGCTATATTATAGTGTTTTGTATAAAAAAAATTAGTAGTCAATAAATTGTAATTGAAGTTGTTAGGATTAAGATCTTCAAGACAGATTTGATGATTCTGAATGAATGGATTCCAAATAATATTTCTGGCTAGCTGCTGTTACTGTTAGAGAATATCTAACTATCCCTATGTTGTTAAGAATGCATGCTGTGTGTGCTTGTGCATAGACACGGACTCATCCAGCGCACAATCACTGCTCAATTTCCTAGTTGACTCAATAGGGAGACCCTTTACTTCTGCTAATCTGGAAAGGCCTAATTAAACTTTTATTATTACTTTGGTCATATTATACTACGACAGTGACATTTATTTCCCTCCAGATAAGAGTGTACTTCATATGCCATAGGCTTTACATGAGCAGTATACATCAGTAAAATAAGGCTTGGCAAGCAGTTGCTTGGATTGCTTGTGTACAAATGCCTTGCTGCTTGCCATTGATGCTGAAAATGACCAGACCCTTTCCCAGCATAAAAAGGATGTTGCTAGTGAGGCTATCGATTTCTTGCGCTTGCATTTTTAGCCAAATGATTGAGCCCTGCACCTGTAATTAGTGGCACTCACAATATGTAGGTATGAAAGCATACCTCCTTTTTTTTTTAATTTTAATTTGAACTTTTTTGGCTTCCTATAGCTAATGTGCATTATAGCTACTCCCTTATCCAATTTTACAATTCACGGAAAGGATTGTTCAGTTGTGCGAAAGTATTGTGCGTTACAACTATTACTAAGAACATCATGAAGAAAAAGTTTAAATAACAGGACTTGTTATTTGTTGCTTTTTTTTTTCTTTTCAATTCAAACAATTGTGGGGAGTGGTTACTATGGCATTGAATGCCTTTACCGTATTATACGTAATTTAAAAGCTCGACTTATTTTTAGTAGCTTGAGTGTTAGAAGTTAAAACCAATTGTTTAACAATAGTGTAGTTTTAGGCTTGCTCGCCATTTGTGCTCAAGCACACCACTAGTTTACAATGCGAATACTTACGTATACGAGCGTATGCGGCACAATTGATGACGTAGGCATTGCGCATGTCATCTACAATTTTCGTGGATAATGGGAACAAAAAAAGTCAATCGAGTTTGACCCGATCCTTTCCCCGCCTACGTTCGGTAAAGGATCTGGCCTGCGACAGCACTAGCACTTGACAACCAACAAGCGGCATTCCAACAAGCTGCATTTAGCAGCCCCAAATACGACGAAGTTTTTAAATTAAGTCTGGTGAAGGGTTTCAATGCCTTAGTAACCAGTCGCAGTAACTTTTTGAAAAATTGAAAAACAAGCGTTCCGTTAAAATTATCTCACAATTTGGAACCCTAGTTACAAGAAAGACTTGTTTAATGCTGTATTATGAGAAGATAGTGGGGTCAAGCCTAAAAAGCCATGTTTTTAGCAGGAAAAAAAAGGCACCAGCACGCGTTTATGGGGTATATTTACAGAATATATATATATACCATATACCCGATTTTCAATTGTCCACCACTAATAGTATCTCGCTCGCTTCGCTGGCTCGATAGTAGTAACTTATACCCTATTTTGCATTATCCACCACTAATGGTACATATCTCACTCTCTTTGCTCGCTCCATAATTCAGCGAGCGAGCGAAGCGAGCGAAGCTGACTCTCAGTCGTGTTCAATTGAGATTTCAGATATAATTTGGCGAGCGAGCGAAGCGAGCGAGACACTACCAGGGGTAACTCAATCGAGATTTCGCTATATTTATTTATTGGCGAGCGAGCGTAGCGAGCGAGACACTTACAGGGGTAACACAATCGAAAATCGGGGATGTTTGTTTATTTATTTATTTGTATATATGTATGGACGTACGTAAGGCATTTTTGTACTTTGACCCTCGCGTTTTTGTGTTAGTTCGGTTGTCGATCCCGTCCCAAACTTCACTAAACAGAATCCACTGTTTGTCGATCAGTACCCGTATCAGTTAAAACTTGAAAACTTAAGGGACTTCCATTTCTATTCGAGTTAGTGGCAGTGGTAAGTCAATGCGCTCTTTGTCATGGTTATAAGCCATGCCAACAGCATTTACTTGAAAATACATTGTCCACTAGACTACTGCGAAGGTAAGTCTGTGTAGGTGCATGTCCAGTTGTGTCAAAGCATTGTGTGTCACCACTACTTAGCTAAAGAATATCACAAATAAAACTTTTAAATAACGTGTATTGTTTTGTTGTTAGTTTTTTCCTTCAATTCAAGCAGTTGCAGAGAGTTAGTTGTTACTATGGCACTGAAATCCCTTTACCCTGTATGCTAAATAAACAAACTGGACCTTATTTTCAGTAGCTTTAGTGTTAGAAGTCAAAATCATTCATATAAAAATATTATAGTCTTTAGGCTCGCTCGCCATTTGTGTTCAAGCACATCACTAGTTTATTTATCTGTTTATGGGGTACGTGAGACCTCAGTTTTCGCCCGCGCTTCTAATTACGTAAGTTAGGTAAAGCGTTCACAGTTCCAGTATTTTTCAATTAACGAGCGCGGAGAATCCTGCTGCAGACGCAACTTTGTTTCAACCAAAAAGTTTACAGCTGCTCTCTTCTTGAAACAATTGTGAAGTCTTTGTCAAGCTGCGCTTCTTTGCCACTGCTTTCGAGTTAGTTTAGTCTGGGATCAGAGACTTTAGATTCTGTGATGCTAACTGAGAATGGAAAGGGTTACACTGTGCACTACAGTTAGATGTAATTTCTGTCCTATTTGTAAAAAGAGTCTGCTCGCTCGCCATGCATTTGCGCTATTCGAGCGCACCACTAGTATATATATATTTATACCATGGTTGCTGCGGTAACACCCATGGATTAAAAGTGATATTTTCCCGGTAATTTTTCCTGGGGCTATGATATTTTCCAGGTGGGTGTCAAGCGAATTCTTCCTGTTTCCGGCCCAAAATTAAAATTCAATTAAAATTCAATTAAAGCACGCCAGAAAGTTTACTTTAGCAAGTTTACTTTAGCAAGTTTACTTTAGCATTGTAGCTGCCAGCTGTTATCTCCAGATCTAACTCTACCTGGGCTGCTCAGCAGTAAGCAGTAAAGCAGCTAGCTGTGGTAAATTCCTGTGGTATGAGAGCGGCAGGAGAGTTATATGTGGTAGGGCTGGTCCCATATAAGTGGATATGAGAGAGTAGTAGTAGCAGCAACTATGGTATAAAACAGTTATGCCATGGCAACATCGGGGTTATGTAATATCACCGCCCTTATCCCTTGGGCTTCGCCCTCGGGATCTGGACGGTTATATTCCATAACCCCTCGTTGGCCATGGCATAACTATTACGTATGTATACGTACGTCAAAATATTTCGCCCGCGCTTCTAATTCAGCGAGTGAGCGAAGCGAGCGAAGCTGACTCTCAGTCGTGTTCAATGTAGTTTAATGTAATTAAATGTAGTTAACGTAGAGTAGCAGACATACTGCATGGGGAGGGTGGGGCTGGGATAAGTAAGTGGGTTGATTGAGGGAAGTAGTATTGCAGGAAGTGTGTGGGAGGAAGTACGTATAGATCACGTGGGGGTAGCGTGAGGTATATCTAACACGTGTTAGTAATGCGCAGGTGAATAACGAGGTGCAGCTGCAATCGACTCACGGGCAGACGAGTGAGCACCTTAGGAAGTTATTTGATTTTGTATTTTACAATATCCTTTGAGATATACATGGCTTCACCTCCACCGCCTCCGCCTCCACCAGCTCCGTTCACTCAGGAGCAGCTGGCATGGTTATCGGACCATGGAGGCGACCTTCTAGGTTCCACCAGGGTAGTACCTCCCACTGGAGAGTTGGAAGATAGACCCCCTGGTGCTATGGCAGGCAACTCAGAGGAGCCGTCAACCCGTGCAGGCACCGGTGAGTCTGGGCTTGTCCTCAAGTGGGGGTTAGGTCATAGCTGTGGCAAGTTAATTTTATGCCTGGTCTAGGTATTTCTCCTAATGATGCATTTGATATAAGGATGTACCCAGCCACATGCTGAGTGGTCCCTGGGATGCCTTACCTGTCTGCATGTTGACTGAACCTAGCACTGCCGTTGTACATATGGTTGGCAGTTGTGCATTTCTTACGCTATCCGGCTCTTGCGAGTTGCTCTACCTGGCACACTTGCCCTGAATATGTGTTAGTCACTCAATCTGGCACGCTCGCCCTGAATATGCTTTAGTCACTCTATCTGGCACGCTTGCCCAAAATATGCTTTAGTCGCTCAGTCTGGCACGCTTGCCCTAAATATGCTTTAGTCGCTCAATCTGGCACGCTTGCCCTAAATATGCTTTAGTCGCTCAATCTGGCACGCTTGCCCTAAATATGCTTTAGTCGCTCTATCTGGCACGCTTGCCCGAAATATGCTTTAGTCGCTCAATCGGGCACACTTGCCGTAAATATACTTTAGTCGCTCAATCTGGCACGCTTGCCCTAAATATGCTCTAGTCGCTCAATCTGGCACGCTGGCCCTAAACATGCTTTAGTCACTCTATCTGGCACGCTTGCCCTAAATATGCTTAAGTCACTCTATCTGGCGCGCTTGCCCTAAATATGCTTTAGTCGCTCAATCTGGCACGCTTGCCCTAAATATGCTTTAGTCGCTCTATCTGGCACGCTTGCCCTAAATATGCTTAAGTCACTCTATCTGGCACGCTTGCCAAAATATGCTTTAGTCACTCTATCTGGCACGCTTGCCCTAAATATGCTTTAGTCGCCCTATCTGGCACGCTTGCCCTAAATATGCTTAAGTCACTCTATCTGGCGCGCTTGCCCTAAATATGCTTTAGTCGCTCTATCTGGCACGCTTTCCCTAAATATGCTTAAGTCACTCTATCTGGCGTGCTTGCCTGAATATGCTTTAGTCACTCTATCTGGCACGCTTGCCCTAAATATGCTTTAGTCGCCCTATCTGGCACGCTTGCCCTAAATATGCTTAAGTCACTCTATCTGGCGCGCTTGCCCTAAATATGCTTTAGTCGCTCAAGCTGGCACGCTAGCCCTAGAGTATGCTCTAGTCACCTGCCCCCTGCCGATGTGAGCATCGATTGAGTTTCGCTTACGGGGATGTGGTTTTATTACAGGTTCCATCCTGCCTGAGGCACATGGTGCGTTGGCGGACCTCTCAACCTTCGCTCCTACCATGGGGGTGGGGTCGCCCGGTCTTGATCTGCTGGCGTCAGCAGCCCTGGCGCCCGACAAGAGGGAGGGCAACGGGTCTCTATTGAAACCTGGCCCCTTTAACCCGGCCGCCTCGCTGGCGAAAAAGGTGACAAAGAGAATCCTTGACCTGGAGTATGTCGAGATGGCCGAGGTGGCGGCTGATACCTTGCCAGAGTCTGTCTCAGGCCGGCCCCACCCACCCAGCCGGCCCCCGATTACTGACATTTCACAGTGGATCGAACGCTACTCGCTCATGGCCGCACTGGTGGCGGCGAGGTTCCCTCACAAGGCTCCTGAACTCTTTGCCTATCAGGCGATGATAGTGAGGGCAGAGAGGAACTACGAGGCAGGTCGATGGGTTGCCTACGATCGCCAGTTCAGGCGGGAGGCACTTGCCAGGAGGGATTTGAACTGGTCTGTGCCGGACTCTCGCCTCTACAGTGAGGCCTTCACAGGCAGGGCAAGGTCAATCCCGAGATGCGGACATTGCCTCCAGGACGACCACCTCTCCCATCAGTGCCCACAGAATCCGAGCCAGCTCTGGATGCCGTGGCCAGTGGGGCCCATGGCGTGGCAGAAATCACTCAGTGGGCAAGGTCCAGCAAACACCCCAACCACCAGGCAGGCCAGTCGCTCTGGTGAGCTCTGTCGGCGTTTCAATGAGGGACGCTGCCGATTTGCATCCTGCAAGTTTGCTCACAGCTGCAGGACCTGTGGGGGATCGCACCCAGCCATTGCCTGCCCTCAAGGTGGCCAGCGCCCTCGCTCTCCTATTCGTGGCCCAGCAGCCCCTGTTAAAGGCTCGTGGCCTGCGATGAGGCGATGAAAGTTTTGCATAAACTTGGATCTATGAACCTTTATCTGAATTATGTGGTTGTTATGACTTGGATTTGAATTATCAATTAGAGAGTCATGGGAGGGTTAGTAACCTAGGTGGTTTATCTGGGGGTTGTGGTGACACTGGTCAGGGTATTGATAGTTAGGGTGGGGGGGTTTCATTATGGAAGGGCAAGCTGGGAGGGGTAGAAAGGGAGGGTTGGTTAAGTCTCCACCCAATTGGGTGTGACGGCCTGTCGAGGCCCCCTTAAAATCAGTCTTTATGTTTTGCAAATGTGTATGTACTGTTCGCTGGGTTGGGCTAAGTCACGCACTGACACTATGGCTGGTTCTTGTCCCATGTGTAGGCTGGGATGATTTATATCCGCGCACTGCTGATCTCCTCACTATGGACTTCTGCCGCCCCACTGACTGTCACACACATCAGGAGCTGATGGCAGTGAGTACCCTCCTGGATGCTGATGCCTGGGAGGCAGCCTTAGTTAATCACCCGGACAGGGCATACGTGGGGTACATCATTCGTGGCCTACTCGAAGGCTTCAGGACAGGGTTCCAGTGGGGAGCTCCGCTGCGATCGGCAACAGCTAACATGCCATCCACTGGGCTTCGGCCAAATGTGATTCGCGAGTACATCGCAAGGGAACTCAGCAAGGGGCGCATGATAGGTCCACTCCCATGCTCATGGAGGCCCATCGTGCACGTTAATAGAGTTGGTCTGGTGCCCAAGGGTCATGATTCTGGGAAATTCCGGTTGATCACGGATTTGTCGTTCCCGCATGGAGCTAGCACAAATGATGGTATCGACCCGGACTTGGTGTCACTGTCTTATATTTCAGTGGATGAGGTGGCAACAATTGTGCAGGAGTTGGGTAGGGGTGCGCTGCTAGCTAAGATGGATATTGAGGCAGCTTATAGACTTATCCCAGTCCATCCTCAAGATCGGGTACTACAGGGAATAGAGTGGGAAGGGAGAATCTATGTGGACCCTTGCTTGCCGTTTGGGCTGCGGTCAGCACCGAAAATATTTAATGCGGTGGCTGATGGCTTGTGTTGGTGCCTACGCCAGGCTGGTATCCAGTATGTTTTACACTACCTGGATGACTTCATCATCGTAGCCCCACCAGTGTCGGATGAGTGTGCACGAGCAGTGAAGATCCTAGAGGATACCTGTGCCAGACTTGGAGTCCCTTTGGCACCTGGGAAGAGTGAGGGGCCAGTGACATCGCTAGTGTTTCTGGGCATCTTGGTGGACACAGAAGCCGGTGAGCTGCGTCTCCCGGAGGGGAAACTTCAGAGGCTGAAGTCTCTCGTACACCAGTGGGGTGCTAAGAAGGCGTGCCGCCGAAAGGACCTGGAGTCTCTCGTTGGGATCCTAAACCACGCGTGCAAAGTGGTCAGATCAGGACGATCATTCTTGCGGAGACTTCTTGACCTGCTCCATCAGACAGATAATAGGTCTGATGGTCATTGTATGATCCGGCTTAGTAGCGCATGCCGAGGGGACATTGCATGGTGGAAGGAGTTTGCTCAGTGCTGGAATGGAGTGTCTTTTCTTCAAACACCCAGCTCGCTGCCGGTGGTGGTATGTACCACGGACGCCTCTGGCTCTTGGGGCTGCGGTGCCTGGCATAACTCCAGCTGGTTCCAGGTAGCTTGGGACAACCGGGCGGACCACTTATCGATTGCGGGGAAAGAGCTGGTGCCAATAATCTTGGCATGTGCAGCTTGGGGCGTGTCATGGCGGGCCTGTCGGGTGCGATGCAGGTGTGACAACCAGGTTGTGGTGTCCGCCCTCCGATCACGGTCCAGCAAGGACCGAGGGGTCATGCACCTTCTCAGGTGCCTTGTATTTGTAGAGGCTCGTTGTGGTTGTCACCTATATGGGGAATATATAGAAACGTATAACAATCATCTCGCGGATGATCTGTCACGGAATAATCTTGTTTCTTTTTTGTCAAAGGTCCCATCGGCCGAAGGACGACCAACACCCACGTCACCCCAGCTGCTCGACCTTCTCCTGAACCCGCAGGCCGACTGGGTGTCGGAGCGATGGCGCAGTCAGTTCGGCGCTATTTTCAGCAGGGATTGGCCCTATCCACCCGTAAGACCTATGAGGCTGCAATGAAGCGGTTTCATGGGTTTTGTGATCGCTATAACGTTGTGTCTCCCTTCCCAGTGACCGAAATGCTGCTTTGTAGTTTTGCCGCCTTCCTCGCAGATCAGGGTTTGGCACCACAGACTGGTAAGGGATACCTGGCGGCCGTGAGGAATATGCAGATCTCTCTTGGCTTACCAGACCCTAGAGATCAGTCCTCCATGCCCATGCTGAGGAGAGTGCAAGCTGGGATTCAGCGGGTAAGGGCTATTTCTGGTCCCCCGTCACGCACTCGTCTACCAATCACAGCGACTGTATTGGGACAGATCAAGGTCCAGCTGATGGCAATGAGTCACCCGCACAAGGAGCTGATATGGGCGATAGCATGTACTGCTTTCTTTGGCTTCTTCAGGTTGGGAGAGCTGCTGCCAGCCTCGACCCAGATAGGGCAGGACACGGCAGTTGTCATGTGGCATGATGTGGCAGTCGATAGCCGGGATAATCCACGAATGATCCGCATTCATCTCAGGCGGTCGAAGTGCGACCAGTTTGGTGTGGGGGGCGGACATTGTGTTGGGACGGACAGGTCTGTCGCTCTGCCCAGTCACAGCAGTGGTGCAGTACATTGCTGTTCGTGGCTCGGGACCTGGCATCTTTTTTCGACGACCGGACGTAAGTGTGGTGACGAAGGCATGGTTCACAGAACAGCTGCGCTCAGTACTGTCTGCGTGTGGCCTTCCCCAGCAGCTATATGCTGGTCATAGCTTCAGGATTGGCGCAGCTACCACAGCAGCAATGGTGGGTGTTGAGGATGCGACAATACAGACGTTAGGTCGATGGCAGAGTGCAGCATACCTGCAGTATGTGAGAATGCCGAGTGAGCAGCTGGCTAGACTGTCTACTGTCCTAGCAAAGAACTCTTAATCACAACACTCATGCTGAACTCTATAGTTTCTATACTTTCTCTTGTAATTATGTGTGTGTGTGTACGTATTAGTTGAGTTAAAGGTCAATTACTACCCTAACTATATTGCCTTGGGGGGATGGGCCGCTAGCGGCCCCCTTGGGGGATGTAAGTGACCCTGATTAGCAGCAAATAGAGCCGGGACTAACTGATAATTGCCACGTCATCAGGGTTCGTCACATCTCTCCCCCTCAAGGCTATTGGGGGGCTACGGCTGATGACACACCACTGCGGGGGCGTCACAGTCAGCCTTTACGTAAGCCCGGTCTGCCAAACCCTAGGTAAGATGAGCTAGAGGTAAGTATGTATTAATGGGCATCTAGATCTGCTGAGCGCAACGGAGTTAAATGTAGTTTAATGTAATTAAATGTAGTTAACGTAGAGTAGCAGACATACTGCATGGGGAGGGTGGGGCTGGGATAAGTAAGTGGGTTGATTGAGGGAAGTAGTATTGCAGGAAGTGTGTGGGAGGAAGTACGTATAGATCACGTGGGGGTAGCGTGAGGTATATCTAACACGTGTTAGTAATGCGCAGGTGAATAACGAGGTGCAGCTGCAATCGACTCACGGGCAGACGAGTGAGCACCTCAGGAAGTTATTTGATTCCCACCTCCACCCCAGCAATCCACCAGTAGGTGATATGTAGACCTACTGTCCACTTAAAAGAGAGAGAGAGAGGAAATTATTAGCAGAGACCAACGTTTTATGTCACCAATACTTAGGTTATTGTATAATTGCCAGCATTCATATCAGTAATTACTTCCTGACATTTCTCCATCCTTTATGGATGTGATCCCGGGCTTAGGGGGGATGTAAGTGACCCTGATTAGCAGCAAATAGAGCCGGGACTAACTGATAATTGCCACGTCATCAGGGTTCGTCACATCTCTCCCCCTCAAGGCTATTGGGGGGCTACGGCTGATGACACACCACTGCGGGGGCGTCACAGTCAGCCTTTACGTAAGCCCGGTCTGCCAAACCCTAGGTAAGATGAGCTAGAGGTAAGTATGTATTAATGGGCATCTAGATCTGCTGAGCGCAACGGAGTTAAATTGAGATTTCAGATATATATAAGTATGTATACGTACGTCAAAATATTTCGCCCGCGCTTCTAATTACGTAAGTTAGGTAAAGCGTTCACAGTTCCAGTATTTTTCAATTAACTAGCGCGGAGAATCCTGCTGCACTGCCTTACGCAACGTTTCAACCAAAAAGTTTATAGCTACTCTCTTCTTGAAACAATTGTGAAGCCTTTGTCAAGCTGCGCTTCTTTGCCACTGCTTTCGAAGTTTATTCAGGTAATTCTGTTATTGTTACTACACATGGGTCCCACTTCCTTAGTCTGGGATCAGAGACTTTAGATTCTCTGATGCTAACTGAGAATGGAAAGGGTTACACTGTGCACTACAGTTAGATGTAATTTCTGTCCTATTTTCCTGTAAAAAAAGTCTGCTCGCTCGCCATGCATTTGCGCTATTTGAGCGCACCACTAGTTACGTAAGTTAGGTAAAGCGTTCACAGTTCCAGTATTATTCAATTAACTGGCGGCGCGGAGAATCCTGCTGCAACTTTGTTTCAACCAAAAAGTTTATAGCTACTCTCTTCTTGAAACAATTGTGAAGTCTTTGTCAAGTTTCGCTTCTTTGCCACTGCTTTCGAAGTTTATTCAGGTAATTCTGTTAGTTTAGTCTGGGATCAGAGACTTTAGATTCTCTGATGATGGAAAGGGTTACACTGTGCACTACAGTTAGATGTAATTTCTGTCCTATTTTTCTGTAAAAAGAGTCTGTTCGCTCGCCATGCATTTGCGCTATTCGAGCGCACCACTAGTTATTTTTATCTCATGCGCTACTATTATGCCGTGCGAGCGTTTAAACTTTAGCTCATTTGTATAGCGGCTCAGATTTGCTACAGTTGTACTTCATATCCAGTATGTCACTAGCAATAGTTTTTGTTATTGATTTGTTGGTTGTGGCTACTACTGCAATTATAAGAACTCCTTCTACAAAAATTACAGAATGTTCCACTCAACCTGTCATAAATTCAGCTGTTGTGCAACATTTTATTGAATGAAAAATATGGAACACCACCCTGCATATGTGCAGATTCAAGAAATTGGAGGAGGCTTGCTTATCTCAACATGATAGACAACAGCCAACAGTGTCCTTCTAACTGGACACTACTTAGTGACAATATTTACAGAGGCTGTGGTAGATCATCCATTCAGCCTGGCTGTGACTCCACCTTTTTTCCAAGTAGCTAATGGCTTCAGATATAACAAGGTTTGTGGAAGAGTTATTGGTTATCAGAAAGGTTCTACTGATGCATTCGACCTACAGGAATCTTCAGCTAGCTAGCTCCATTGAAGAAGAGTATGTTGAGGGAGTGTCACTTACCCATGGTCTTACTGGAGCACGCAGTCATATATGGACATTTGCATCTGGATTATATGAGTAAGACCCCAATTATTTGGGAAATTATAACTGCCCATGTACTAATACCAACACTGCCTGGCCCTTTCACATCCCAGTATTCATTGGCAATAATTATTTCTGTGAAACTGGAAATCGAGGTCCCAGCTATACTCATTCCATGGCTCATTCAGATGATCCACTATGGGATGGTGCCGGGTGTGGTCCTACTAGTTCCTGTTGTCAGTTAAACAATCCTCCATGGTTCTGTGTGTCTTTTCCTGAGCCCACCACTGATGACCTGGAACTACGAATATGTACTGACCAGTCATTAAGATGTGGTCATTTCTCTTGTGGATTTTTGTTGAATTTTGATAAACAAATTAATTTTAAAGACAATAATAAGGAAAATAGTGTTAGTTGTAGTTATTTATAACTAAGGGATAATTTTATTCAAACAGACTAAATAATACCTGTGTTTTATCATGGGGGAACTGAATACTTTAATAAACACATGCCATCAAATCCTATATCTGATGCACATGTACACACATAATGGGTAAAAGTTCCAAGTCTGGCCAATTCAATTCAACGAAGGTGTGAAGCTGGATAACATCATGATTCCCATTCATTAGCACAGGTATACTTCTTGGGAGGTTTGGCAACATGAAACTTGTCTACATGCTCCATTGTGCTCAATCCTCTCCTTCTGAACTGTCTGTTCCTTGGAGCTTCCAAACCTTACCAGGATCTTGAATGTATCTCAAGTCATACCCAAGGATAGTAGGAATATTTCTATACTCCTTGGGTATGACTTGAGATACATTCATGCCTCTTGCGCTTATGACAAACATAACTTTGAAAGGACAAGCACTAACGTGATGTCTTTTGTCCTTACACTGGAAACAGTTCTTGGATGGTTCACTAAATACATGCAATCATGATTCTTCTAACCTTATGCTCCAATTATCTCATGTTTGGCTACAACTGTATGTCATCCTGTTGCCATGGATTCTTAATACCTAGTTGCCAGAAATAATGTGATAGCTCAGTGGAACTAGATTCTTTTATTGCAACAGAAATTTTTTCGACATAAGAATTGCACGTTCTGATAAAATACACATAATGATATGATTTATGGATGTCACACAAAGAATGAACAAATAAATTCAGAATTTAGAATAAAACCATGATTCTCTGTGGCTTTTATTTTGTTATTGTTGTTATAATAGTAGCCCTGATAAAGATTAATTCAAACAGATTTACGTGTACATAATACAACACACACAAACAATCCTATATATTAGTATAAGATAAGTACAAGATTGATTATAAACACTGTAGAACAATCAGGATATATTCTGGTGTATATGACCTTGTTATATACTAGATCACTTTAATGCATTGTATAGTATGGCAGTGTGAAATGATTCTTTTAAAACCCTTTCGTTCCCAATCCCGCTTTAAAGCGGGTGAAGACCGGTTGGCTTATCCGAATTTTTAAAAATAGTTACTTTATAGCTAGAACCTTCAGATTGCATACACAGGTGCCCAATGCGTTGGAGAAGCATCTAAAATAGCTTTCAGCCAGGGCTGCTTCGACAGTACCTCACAGCAGTTGCGTTTATTTCTTCCTCGGCAAAAAAAAAAAACATCGGTTCTCCGTCGAATTTAAAAAAAAGTTACCTTCTTCACAGCAGCTTCATTTATGGATCCAGTCATCTCCAGAGCTTTGTAGAAGCAGCGAAAAATTGCTTGAGCCCAGTAGCCTTCCGTAACACATTGAAACAACCGCTTCTTTGCCGACCAAGACTTTGCGGTTTGACTTACTGTCTTCTTTTTTTTTTATAAAATCGCCAGTTCAACTGGGGGCCTCCCCATTACGTACAGTCTTAGGTAATGCTTATTACATCATAGGAAAAAAGTGAGCGTGTCGTGTGATCCAGGTAACTATGCAAAAAAAAAAATTTTTTCAAAGTCAATTTGGAAAGATGGCGTCTACCAGTTACAGTGCTGTGGAAGTTTTAGACTTGCTTGATACTAACTCTAGCGACTCAGGATCAAGCGGAGAAGAGGGAGACGACATCTAGGGCTATAGGAGGCCCTGTATCAGGGTTGGGGACCAGACCCCGTCAACTCTGACACTGACAATGGAAGTCAAGAAGATGATCGATGTAAGCTTGTCTTTCTCTTGTCTTTCTCTTGAAAACTAGCAAGCTTCTGTTGTGGAAAGGACTTATTTATAGCTATATTGAGATAGAGAAAGCTGTTTAGCTATAATATATATATATTTCATTGAGTTTTGAGATTTGAAAGTGGGTTGTGGTTTGTTGAACAATTTCAAATTTTCAAAAAAATTTAATTTTTTTTACCAGAATGTACTACTAGGACCAGATGTGTATGCAGTCACCGACTGGATTGTGAAGAGGAATTGTGAAGAGGACGCAGATGAGGCAACAGGAGCAGAGTCTTCCATTGATGAAGGAGAAGATGCCGGACCTGGCGAAGTACACTCGGAGCCCCACCCCCCCTCCCTCCCAAACAAAAATCCTGTATGAAACCGCATACAATAATACATCATAAAGTTGCAATTATATAGGATCATGAATAATTTGTTGTTTGTATTACAAATATCTTTGTTGTTTGTGTTTTTGTGTATATGAAATTGTTTTGTAGTGGAGCTCGACGTCCGATGGCATATGTTCCTTGTGGACACTCATAGATGTCTCCTACATGATCACAATCAGCACCAAACACAGCAAACAACATATTTTATTGTTGAACTAATATAATATTGGTATAAAGTACATCAAACAATATTATTTCTATTTTTTTTTTTTTTTTTTATTGATGGGAAAAGTGGAATTTTTTGGGGGAAAAATTTTTTTTTTTTAAAGTAATAGTAGAGGGCCTAAATATTATTCAATTTTCTCAATCAAAAAATGAGGGGAATCCCAAACTCTTGGTCTATTTAGTGATATATGGTTGCTATGGGGTTTTCCCAGCCAGCATCGAGTTAAAAAAATAAAACGGTAATGCACTATTCCGCGGTAGAAGATTAGATTTTTCCGCGCGCGTCCAAACAATTCGGTAACGAGAGGGTTAATAAACATGTCCAGCTAAACAGATAGGGTCCATGAGACCATTAAGCTTTCACACTATTCTTAGATGTAGTTAGTTATTATATTTCTCTTAAATATATAATTATTTACGGAGTATTGATATTGCATTTCTGAAACTATAAAGAAACCTGCCTGCTGGGTAACTTGAAGTTTTTGTTATTGTTGTTATGCAGTAGCCCTGCCCTGGTGGAGATTAAAGTCCATCAGTCAGGATGGTGCTGGAAGATGTTGTGGTTAGAATATTATGATCCATAAGAACTCCTTCTACAAAAATTACAGAATGTTCCACTCAACCTGTCATAAATTCAGCTGTTGTGCAACATTTTATTGAATGAAAAATATGGAACACCACCCTGCATATGTGCAGATTCAGGAAATTGGAGGAGGCTTGCTTATCTCAACATGATAGACAACAGCCAACAGTGTCCTTCTAACTGGACACTACTTAGTGACAATATTTACAGAGGCTGTGCAAAGAGACATGTAATTAACGATCAAAATACTCATAATAGTAGTAAATAATTTTAATAATAGTAATAATAACAACAATATAATAATAATAGCAAATTTTCTCATTCTAACCACCAATATTATGATAATTTCAACTAACCCGACGTTTCAACTTCTTGCCGAAGTCCTCTTCAGTGGTCAACCGAGGTCAATCTCTCTGTGTTGATGTAATAAACACTCAACATATAAGATGTGGCTAGTAATTTCATTTTCAGTAACTTCATAGCTATTATGTTAATGTGTCACAATATTTTCTTAGCTAGTAAGATCTAGTACGTATAAATACTGTTGTTTAAACTAAAACCTCTTCGTTTTGGGGGTATTTTTACTTCTGGTAAGAAAAAAAAACTAGAAAACTGAGCTTTAGAGAACATCTAAAAACTAAAACTGAGCTGTAAACATGACAAAATAAAATTAAATATTTTAGAAGACAGTATAGCTATTCGATTAAAACTACCCGTAGATTGGATGACAAAAATTAAGACTAAATGTTTTATTGTAGCCAATTCAATTTGAATCATGTCATCATTAAAATGAAGATAATTGCCATGTGTAAGCAAGCATTGTCTAAACTATATAAAGAAAATCATACTTTGTTTATATACCCAATATTTCATAAAAATTATGCTAAAATATCATACTTTATTTATAATACTATAATTTCATTAAAAATGAAGTTTTTAGGAAAAGTACATGAACTGGTTATTTTATTTCATCATTGAAGAATTTAAGACAGCACAAAAATGAGCAACCAAAACTAATTTGAATCGAATGCTAAAATAAAATAAATAAATAAAATACTCATGTACAGTATAAGTGGATTGCTTGTATAAGTGAGCAGGCCTAGTTAATACATTTAGATTTGAAACTTTATTCTTTATTATCTTTCAAAATAGAGGTAGACCCTTTACCAAGGGCCTGCTCGGTTGGAATGCCGCTGACCGTTAGTAAACATCGCCTGGTTTGCTATGAGACAATGCTCTTGACAACTATAAATAGAATTTTTTAATTACACAACAAAAAGTATTTATGACTTGCTACTAGCTAATCATATATAAATAGCTATGGCGAAAGTTTACCTTTTCTTGCAGTAGTCTCGCGGGCCAGACCCTCATTTCCCAGCGAAGCGGTATGGTAAAGGGTCTGGCAAGCGAGACTAGTTTTGAGGATGGCATTTTTACGTATGATTTCATTTCTCTCACATCTTAATTACCCTAATGAATGGCAGTAGCTCTAAATATAGAATTATTTAATTATCATAGACTTTGATTTAAATAATTGAAAACGCGGAGTTAGCTACGAAGAACAATTATTAGCTATAGCTACTACTAAAGATACGATTAAATTTTACGCTGAAAAAAGAAGAGATGTTACAAAGAATAAATTGCTGCTAACAATTGCAAAACACATGTGAGCTATTAGTTCATTCCGAATTCTATTTCACTACTTAATGAGAGCTCACGCTTCCGGATCCACGTTTGCCCCTCCCTACCCGACATTTGTGTCTGTTCCCGCTGTGAAACTGCTGCACATGTGCTTGCCGCGCAATAGAGTGCCTGGAGCTGCAGAGGCAGCAGTGGAGTCCTGCCTAGAATTTTTCTTCCTTCAACTCAGCTGGTCTGAACAATGGAGAACAGAATAAAGGAGAACAGAATGAGAGAGAGCAAGGAAAGGTTGTGTTCCATTCAGTTCCTTGGCTTGCATTTAGCAAATGCATAATGTTTGTAGCTACAGCCAGTGTTGCCTTGGCATGAAAAAAGAAAAACAGGCAAGTAAAACAGAGCCATCCTGTACAATATAATACTCACTTAGTAGCTAGTAGGGGCATTTGAAGTGGAAATTAGTAGGAATATAGCTATATATAATAATATCTCGCTTTAGAAATATAAAATTCAGTGGTAGCTAGTTAGTATTATATTTACCACTGAGTTTTATATTTCTAAAATAAATAAACTGAGACAATTAGCTATATTATAGCTAATATTATATATAAAATACCCATATTGTAAAAAAAACAAAAACAATATTAAGGTTGAAAGTTTAATATTATCTATTGCACTTCAATACAGATTTGAAGGTAAGTGGAAATAATTTATGATTATTATTATGAATGATTATTGTTTTGTGTTGTTGGCATGCTATAAAGCTTGTCATCTACTGAAAGTATAATTAGCTGCATACTTACAGGAAAACCTGAAGACAAACATGATAGTATCAGTTGTGCAGCAATTAGGTCAATTCTCTGTTGCTAAGAAGCTAACTGATATTTATGTTGTACATTATATTCAGTACTGAGATGAAAGGGGGAAATTCACAAGTACTAACATTTTGACAAAAGTGCTTATCCTAACAATGGCATTTGGTAGATATTTCTATTAGTTCAAGAAACAAAGAGAGAGTTTGTCAGAAGACGGAAGTTGACTATACGCAGCATGGGACCCATGGTAAAGAAACCACTGGTCAAGGTACTTTATTTTTAGAAAAAGCATGGGTAATTTTAAGAAATACCAAGTAGCTAACTACTGGAACAGGGAGTAGCTTGTGCATTGGCATGCAATGTGCAGACCTCATCTTTCTCAAAATGTACTATGCATTTTTAATCAGGCTATCTAATAATACATTTATTGAAGAGGCCAGTTTGAGCCTTTTCATTGAATGTATAATATAGAAATATATACACATTCAGCTATACATATATATTATTGTTCCTATTATAATGCAGGCTGTTGAAAATATAATTGAAAAGTATGGCGGTCAGGAGTTCTATCAAGTAGATGACAGAGGATATGGTAAGGCAAAGAACAATTTCACTCTAGTGAAAACAGTGAATGCTCTAACTGCATTTACTGTTTGTTACGGCAATATCAGTATACATATTTAGTTATGAATCAAAACTTGTTTGAAGTATATCGGGGTTGTTATACGAGACATATAATTGCATTTTCATAGCATCTTCTGCAACTATAATATTTGAAGATGAAGTAGACACTAAAGAGGCAGTTTCATATTACAGAGTGAAGTTTGGGCTCAACTACTCTATCAACTACTTTTCCAACTCCAGCCTGATGTTCGTGGGTAATATACCAGAGGACTACACACGATCAGACTTGTTTAATCTATTTGATCCATACGGCAACATCCTGAGGTGCCTCGTGGTCTACAACGAGACAACGGGAGAATCCAAGAGTTATGGATTTGTGGAGTTCACCAATGAATCAGAGGCATTGGCTGCCAAATTTGCCTTGGCTAAGAAAAGGCTGCATAAACGGAAACTGAGGGTTGATTTTGCGTCTATGAGGATGATTACTTATTCAGACATACATTCAAAGACACTGTTTGTTGATTGTTTGCCCAAGGCATTAGCATCTGATGCAGGGCTCTTACAGTTTTTCTCAAAGTTCGGAACAGTCAATTTTTGTCAGGTGTGTTCAAAAATGAAAAATTACAATGTACTCAGACTTGTTCAGTGATAATGTTCCTTTTCTTATATGCAAATGTGAAGGGAAAAAAACTGTTGTACAGCAATTGACTGTAACATTTGTATTAGTATTATTATAGTATTATAGAGAATAATTATTAAGGAATTTCTTAAAGAAGCTTCAGTGTGATATTGCATCGCATAAATGCCTAATCTTATTTTATTAACTATTTAAAATCAAGCTTTATCCCTCAGGTTGCAGTGGACCCAGATACCAGAAAACCTCGTCAGTTTGCCTTTGTAGACATGGCCTCATCCACAGGTGCAGAGTTGGCCCACCAGGCAGCAAACAAGTCACATGGAGCGAAGCAGGCCTTCAGAGCTTCTTATGGCATGCCTTGCAGACCTGGTGCTAGCATTCTGCAGAACAACGTGCCACAGAGTCCTGTCAAATTTGTAAGCTGTAACATTAGCAACAAGGAGTTGGCTAGAGTTGTGCACATAACAGATCTTGTTTTTGGTTTAATAATTCAGAATTGAGAAATTGTTGTTATGGAAGAATTCGCAACATAAAACAAAATGAAATGTATACCTGTGAGTGTGCTTGTACAGCTAGGTAAACTGATTGTGTTCATTTTAATTATCCATATGTGTGTGTGACCAAACTGGGTTCAATTTAGTGTGGGTGGGGTGAGCTTTTCCTCAACAAGCTTCCAGCTTCCCCCCCTTCTGAATATTGGCATGCTGTATAATATTATAATGCAGTATGCTGTTGAAACTGAACCCAAAATTATTAATTTTGTGCTAATTATTCTAAATGATGAAAAAAAAATTTCTTTTGAGTTGTGATTGGTATAGTATAGAGGCAGTGGACTTGCTTGAACTTTCTCCAAACATATTTCAGGATAGGACACAGTCAACTTTATGTAATAAATGAAGTTTATGATTTGCACCGCTGCTGCTTTTAAGCTTAAATTACTCACTTTACTTTGTATACTTCTAGTTATTGTCGGTGAATTTGACAATCTCTACCCATTTGGCTAGCCACACCTACTGTCACACACTATAGTTAAGTTGTCGAAAGTATAATTGTACAAAACCATTAAGTCCAGTTCTTATTCCAGCTTCAGTGTTGACTGTGGTAATTGTTAATTGTATGAACTTGTGAGGATCTAGTAGTAACAAAAAATACGGTGCCAACAATATCGCTAGCATTAAAAAAAAAAGACAACCAACACATGAACAGTAGTGTATAGTCAAGTGATATACACTTTAGCTATTTCTTCAATTTTTATATTGACACACTCGACATAATATTGTTTATTAAGGGAATATGTTTTACTATTTATTGTTGTTAACTTTTCCACATACATTAACTACTTCATTGACAGTTAATTTTACTTATTGCAGGCGCAGTCTTTATTACAAAACTATTCTATTCAGGTAATTGTAGTTTGTTTGTTTGTTTTTTTGTTTGTTTGTTTTTTGTTTTTTTTTGTTTTTTTTTGTTTTGGATAAAGTATTGCATCTGTTCATTTTATGTGTATTTTCAGGTAGCACCTATGCTGCATTCCATAGATGTAGAGTCTTCAGACGACTTTTCTGATGATTATGATCCTTCCTTCTCTACGACACCTTCACCAACATCTCCACAACACTCAAATAGCTCTGTACGTCCTGTAGTGTGGTTGTCAGTACTTAGCTAGTATGATCTATTCAAGCTATGTAGGATAAAGTAAGTCAAAAAAATTCAATTTTTAAATTAACAGGATACTAGCCATTTAGCCTCGCAGAGCCAGACTAAAATAATACTTTGCATCATCATCAAAAGAGGATATTTCATTTAAGTTTCCATGTATGTAGTATGATTAAGGATATTAGCAGTGTTACATTGTAAATTTAATTTAAATATTACTGGCTGCTTTCACCTCTCCTTCTAACTCGTGTTATTGTCTCTCTATTGTCTTGTTTATTCTTTCTGGCTCAATTAACTGATCTACTTGCAATGTTTAAGTTAAGCACAACCCTTTCCCGTGATGTGATTGGTAAAGGCCCAATGCACCCTAAAATATATATTTCAATTCAAAGGGCATGTGCCCTCTTGCCCCACTTGCCTATTGTGGTACTCTATAATATAATAAAACACTGAATAAAACAATTTAGTATTAATTGTATTGTTTATTGTAGGGATTTTTTGATACTTCAGTCGAATTGCCACCTTACCAGACGTGGACTGTTAGACCTCATGAGCAAGGCATACAATACATAGATCCTCTCATAAGAATTGCAAGTGTCTTGTGATGCAACAACTAACACTTTTTTTCAACATTGAGGTTACAGCGAATACAGGTACTTCATGGATTTATAATGCTTTTATGTGACTAAGTGGTGCTTTGGTTTATCTTTTTAATACCCCCTTTCTCCTCTTATAATTTTTGTTCACAGTTTTGAGTATACATCAGTTATACTTGACTGTTTTACTCTTCCTTTCTTGTATTTTTGTTATTGTTTGAATTTATTAGCTGTTGTATTGTATTGCAGCTATTGAGCTGTATCATGGCATGTTACCGTTGTTTTTTAAATAAACTCTTTGAAAACAAAAATGAACATATAATATTAGTTACCTTTAAGTAGCTACCAACTTAATATACAGAATAACACTCTCTAACATTTTTTATTGTTCGTGTAAAAATTCAGCAAAGAGTTTGGTAATGTATTAGCAGTATTATTTTTAGAGGAAAAGCAATTACAACAATAGAAGTCATATAAAGCATGGAATTTTAATTGAAGCCATAAAATTTAGTAATGTGCACGATCCATACAGTGTATACTAATCTCACAGTGAATTTCTGATTTCTCAAATGATAAATGAAATACCAATAAGATTACTATATTCATATGAAGCCAGGTCAGGTTGATATGGAGATTTTCCTTCATTTTTGGCAGCTTTCCAACTTTAGCTATAAATCTCAAAATAACATAAGTTGCACACTCATATTGGGATCCATGTGATCTGCACGCCTTCAAGCCAGAACACCAATATTTAGACTAGCCATCCATCACCAAGATGTCTAATTTCTGAATGAGTAATCAAAACAAACTTAATAAGCATTATACTATGGAGTTTCACCAAAATATTTGCCTCCCCCTCACCCCCCCCCAAAAGGTTTCCATAATATGCTGTATTTGATTATAATATTGTTTAGATCACTAGCTAGTATTAAATTAATTATGATTCCAATGTTTTGGCTGCTATGCATATTACACAATATGTTCAAATTTATTAAGGACTCAAGAATCACTTTTTCACTTTGTATATAGCTAGTGACATTTTACAATGAAAGTTCAAGTTTATGTAATAAAAAGTTTTCCATTCTGGCATACAAGTCTACAATGAATCATTCTTTTAAGCTTTTTGAAAATACTTTGTCAGTGCTATCTTACTGGACGACCGTCTATTCTTGTGCTTCTCTGTTTCTTCAAAGAATTTACAACAAATGAGCACATCCAGGAATGTTTGCCTAACTGACTTCAGTGTAAGCAGTAGGCATATGGGTGTGGCCAGGACAGGCCAAGATCCCACGGAGAATAAGATGGTCTGGGGAAGGAACCGGCGCCAAACCTCAGAAGAATATGTGACTGTAGGCTCTGTCTGAATTCTGGACATCAGAACTGGTAGAGTAGAAGTAATGAAACTCAGGGTACTGATGATGGCTAGGGCAATGGCTGTTTTGAGAATGCCCTGTTTTATAGCATTGTCGTTTGTGATGGTACTGTGCTGTACATATTTACCCAGGGCAACAATGAAACTAATGGATATACCGATGAGTATAAATCCCTCTAAAAACAATGATATCAGTTTCGTCAGCAAGAGTGGAGAGTGTCGAAGAACAAAGCAGAAGCCAATCTCACCAGTGACGAAATATGTATTGTAGAATACAATTTGATTCCACAGACAGGAAGCGACTAAAGGCAGAGTCAGGCCTGCAGTGATAACCTTCCATGATAAATTAGAAGCTTTATATTTGACAACGTAAAACATGACAAAACAGTACATGGAAATGGCGAATTGTTTAGACTCTGTGGTGACCACATAGAAATAGATCCCAACTTTGCAGTGGGTGGTTACTCCAGTTCCTCTAGTATAGTACAGCACTGGAAGCAATGCACGGAATATTTCAGTCAGTAGAAGTATCAGGTCATACAAGATGATGTTGGCTATAACAATTTTAATTTTAGGGTTAATCTTCTTGCTGTACAAGAGGGCAATTAGAACAGCCAAACTGAGCAGGAAGGATGGAATATAAAGGCACATTATGCTAACCAGAGAAAAGACTGTCCTAAATTTAGTAAACTTCTCCTCCACTTCAGTAGTCAGGTTGAATATTACTCCATCCATCATACAAATTGAACCTCTCACTACTTTCAGCTATATAGCTCACTGGAAGGTGTGTGAAGAATACTAGTTCAAGTTGACTTCTTTTATAATGATCTAGTGAGCTAGTTCATGGTATGATGTCCTGCCACTAGATTCCCCACAGATTGGATGTTACAATTGAAATTATCTTTGCAAATATTCTATCTTAGTGTACCGGCAAATTCTTCACTCAATATTAGCTGCTTCACTGGTTCTTGATCTGCTTTGGAAATGGCTTATGTCTGCCCCATACAGGTGGGTGCAGCCTTTGGCAGACCACCACAGGATGTGATGTAATTTGAGATGGTTTTCATGATGAAATCTGCTTGCCTAAATTCAATTTATCCCATCTTCTCAGGGAACAACGAAGTGCAGTATTTGTCAACATCTTAGAATTAACTAAGAGTATTAGTAAGGGAATTAGTTCAGCATTGTTGGGTGAACCTAGCCAAGAAGCAGAGGGCTCGAAATCAAGTTAACTGTACAAAAATGTTCTTTTCCGTTGTGGAAAGAAGAGCAGCATTTTAGCTGATGAAAACATTTTGAAATACTGTGGAAACTGACAGACATGAACTATGTATACATTTCTTGAGATTTGTCATAAGCATGTATTGTGTTTCGACCAGAAATTATCTTGTTCCATGCATACCAATTAGCTACAATGTTCACTTCACCTTACTAATGGCACGTAGGCAATACACATCATGATTATTGCTGTGTGTGGAGTTAAAGTGTAACTAGGGAAGAGCTTCCATCATTCAGTATATCACGCTAGTAATACATACTACCTGAGAATTTGAGATGAAATAAATAAAGGTTTTAAATTAGCTAGGCTTTACTCATTTTATATCCATTGTTATAGTTGAGTTTTAAATCAATTTAATAAATCCAAAAGATGATGGAGAGAGAGTGTCAGAGTGTCCAGAGTCAGAGTCTATGACTGTCCCTGGTCAGCCCTTTTATAATAGAATGTGAAAACTGATCAATCACAAAGAGGATCATGAACTATTAAAGTAACCAATCAAATGAGATAACAAACATTCACAAACATTCACACAAATTGTAACAAGTAACCTAGGCAACATAAAATTCAGCTGCTACAATACAACTATTGAAACGAACACACAAACAACAGACTCGCTAGCATTATGGCTTCCAAGCAGACTTCTCTGAAGAATTTTTTTGTTCCAACAACTGAATCTTTAATATTACAGTGGACTTTTCAGCCAGCCAAGGAAGAATTCTATTGGTCCTAGTTTTCCTCTTCAACCTGCTAATTCCCTTCTATCTGCCATTCCTTCTGCTGGTACTCCATCCGTCAATCCTTCTGCTGGTATTCCATCCGTCAATACTTCTGCTGGTATTCCATCCATCAATCCTTCTGCTGATGCTCCATCCGTCAATCCTTCTGCTGGTACTCCATCCATCAATCCTTCTGCTGGTACTCCATCCTTCAATCCTTCTGCTGATGCTCCATCCATCAATCCTTCTGCTGGTACTCCATCCGTCAATCCTTCTGCTGATGCTCCATCCATCAATCCTTCTGCTGGTACTCCATCCGTCAATCCTTCTACTGGTACTCCATCTGCCAATTCTTCTGCTGATCTTTCAACAGCTCTCAACCCCACTGATTTTGAAGAATCCTCCACGACATTGAAGTCTCCAACTGTAAGAGCCAAGTATTCTATTGCCCAGAAAAAGAGAGTAGCACAGTATGCTAGACATCATGGGGGGAGAGCTGCAGCTAGACATTTTAAAATTCATCACAGAAGTGTCCAAAGGTGGCTCAAAGATGAGCTGGATACTATCAAGCACCCACATCGTGCTAGCGATGCAATAAAAAGGGCCAAGGGAGAAAGCTATCTTATCCCCATGAAATAGATTTTAAGTTGTTACAGTGGGTTTTAGAACAACGTGAAGAAAAAAAACATGCCTGTATCCTCTCAAGTTCTTAAAATAAAAGGTTTAACCCTTGATAAGAAATGATGAAGCCAGAAAAGAAATAAATGCAATAATTGTTGAAGTTTTTGGGGAAGTTAATATGGGTTTTCATGAGCCAGAACCCACAAATGACGACCCATTTGAAAGTGAAGATAATTATGAATCAGATTCTGGTTCAGAAAGTGAAACGAATGTAAACATTATTCCAGGCATGATCGAATATATTGACGATAGGGAATCTGAATACTCCATCAGTCCACCAGCCTATGAACCTTTATCAGACATTGATGAGATGGACATGTAAAAATGTAATTATTATTCATTACTGACCCATAGTACATGAATCTACCATTTTCATTATTATTGACTTGTACATGCATCTATTATTATAGTTCATATGTTCATTGAATTTAGTATTAATTTAAGTTTCTTCACCAACTTTTTCTTCCCCCTCAGTGTGTAAATACAAGGAATTTCCATCCCACCTTGCAGAAGTACAGACCTTTGTCTTCTACCAGTAACTTTGCAGATGATTTCGCCTTCTCTTTCAATAAAATACCAAAATGTCTGAGAAAGCTCTCTAGGCACATGCCCCACAACTTGATCATTGTTGATCACAGCCACAGCATATTGGTCTTCAGCATTTCCATGCTCTTGGTTTGTGGAGTATTCAGCATTCAGCACTGGAGTCCAAACTGCCTGGTAGACATGAAAGCCCCTCACTACACTGCTAAAAGAGAGCTGAAAGTAAAGAGAACCTGTTGCCTACATGATGTGGAGTACCCACGATGATCCAGAACGGCTGGCTACAGAAGCGCCACCATAACAGAAGCCTTACGCCCATAGGAAGTGTATTTTTGAAGCCGTAAGTTAAGCGCCACTCCAACCTGAAATTACTAGCTAGTGATGTGCTCTAATAGCACAAAATAGCGAAGCGAGCGATGCATGTTCCCTGTAACTGTCAGATTCTTTACTTTGCTACCTGTTTCTGTTTCTTTAGCTCTCCTCCTCCTTGCCCTGTCTTTTTCATTTCTTATCGCTCTCCTTACTAATTTTTCTTCAGGAGTTTCTAACGCCCTCAAAGCTCCAAAACAGTATTTGTTTAGAGTGAGTAGTAACAGTTGTAGAGCAGCCTGACTTGCTGTGTGTATGTATTTGTAAAGAAGGCCTCCCACCAGCCGATGCTGCTTCTAACTGGACCTCAGGGATGTGGCAAAACAGCATGTGTTGAAGCTTTGGCTAAAGAAATGGATTTCTCCATCTTGGAGTGGATTAACCCTGACTCAGACAGTGGAGGGTTTCTTACAGAAGGTAAATATTGGAAACTGACTGAGCAAGACAATACTCTATATGTAGTCAATTCAGAATTTTTTTTAGTAAACAACATAATTAATTTGAGCAGTACAAAAGCATTGGACAGTATTTAACAACCATTAACAAAGTTGGGGGATAAATGGGCACAATATTTGTCTTATTGTGTTATTAATGTATTTATTGCTGAATCCATTTTTCAGTTCGTTTACATCAAATTTTAAGTCAGTAATAGTTGTTTTAACATCTCGTAGAGTCTCTCGTATCTGTACTATATCCAGCTTGGCATCTTTAAGGTCTGGTTCCAAGTCTTCATTGATGTCATGATGAAGTAGGTCCAGTCTGAGGTTAAAGTCTTTAACTAATCGGACTTGACTGGACAGCTTTAATTCAGTGTCTGCCAAGTTGTGCAACTTCGCACGATGAAATGATACAGCAATTACTACAACTAGTATAAAACAAATACAGATAACAATTACCAAAAAAAGTATAGCTGCTACCATCTTCATGTGACGCCACAGAGTCACATTCTTGAGGACAAGCTCATCTCGTTCTTGTTTGAAGAACGTGTGGAGTAAGTCGAGATGTTTAGCCATTTCTGCTTCTTATAGTATTATAGTAGTTGTCCTGTCTGTTGGTCATGCTTCAATTTTGGAGTGACACTTAACCATTAATTTAGGTATGGACTTACTCAGAACGATGATTTAAGACCTTACATTGTGTTATTTTTTTGTATTATGGGCTAACTTTAGAGAATTTTCGAGGCTTTCAGCTTGCCGTAGGTACTAGCTTTAGTGGGTAACACACCTTATCGCCGCACATCATAATCACGTGAGCAAATAACGTTTTCATTGCTCGAGCTAGATTGATACCTCATTAGATTAGCCCATTTATTCTTTTTGTCTGAGATTATTTGTAATAGCTAGCTGGTGTATATTATTTGTCGAGGTTTCGCACCTTTGGTGCTCCTGAAAGTAAAAAAAGAATTGCTTAGGTCACACATCACCTAGGTTCTTGAAACACACATGGCCGCAACAATGAAAGGAGAAAACTAAAGTCACTTCCTGAAGCTATTGTTTGGTTGTTAGTAGTGCATGAGCTCATGAAGTATAACACAAATCACACACTTGAGTACATTTTTGGAACATCATGCCTTAGACTTGAGTAGGCTAAAACTTTTTTGGAAGTTTTAATTCATCATTTTGTATATGTATTTCAAATTCAGGAATAAATAAATAAAAACATTATTAATTAAAGCATTATGAAAGCATTGAAACTATTTTGTACTAACATTTAGCAGTTACTAAGATATTTGGGGAGAATTGCGCACCGTAATTTTCTCACTGTGTCATCAATGTATTTCTTGCTGAATCCAGTTTTCAGTTCTTTTACATCCAATGTTATGTCATTAATAGTCACTTTAACACCTCGTAGGGTCTCTTGAATCTGTACTATATCCTGCTTGGCATCTTTAAGGTTGGGTTCAAAGTCTTTTTTGATGTCATGATGAAGTAGATCCAGTCTGACACTCAAGTCTTTAACTTGGCTGGACAGTTGTAATTCAGTATCTTGCAGAGACTGATCAAGCTTATGGGCTACGTCATCAAAAGAATTCATTTTAAGACTATTCCTCAAGTGTAGCTCCGTTAAGCTGTGCAACTCCACATGTTGAAATAAAGCAGCAACTACTATTACCAAAAAAAGTAGAGCTGCTACCATCTTCATGTGACACCACAGAGTCACATTCTTGAGGACAAGCTCATCTCTTTCTTGTTTGAAGAACGTGTGGAGTAAGTCGAGATGTTTAGCCATTTCTGCTTCTTTGTGTGCTGGCATTTGATATTGAGGGCATTCAAAGTCACAACCAGCATACTTGAGCTCACAGGGAACCACCTGGTGGCTGGGAGCCTCCTCCTGATGTGTGGCCATGGCTTTTAATACTACATTCTGCTTGCACTCAGGGCACTGTACAGTTCGATAGTCACAGCCATCTGTTTCACCTGTACTGTCCTCTTCGTTATTCCCTGAGGTTTTGTTTAAGTGTTGTTCTAATTCCTTAGTCAGTCCTCTCCATTGGCATCCATTACTTTTGTTATGACACTCTGCTTTTGTTTCTTCATTTTCTTTCAAATCTGGTGTGACCTCTCTTGTTTTATCGCTGGAACGCGCACCGTCTTCTTGACCTGTTTGCGATTCAGGTGCCCCAGGATTGAGTTCTTTGGAGAGAATAGTTTGTACTGAGCGGCTCCGAATTTCTTCGATTCCCGCCGAAGCGTTGTTTTCGTCAGGCTGCTCTCTATCTCCTCGTCTTTTCCTTAAACTGGATTGAGAGCTCGAGTCGACAAACTCACTCATAGTCGCCTCCATTTAACCTTTATTTACCAACAGACGCAGGCACCGCCCCCCAGTTGAGAAAACGCCCTACAGTCCCGCAGTTCATATAAAAAAACTCATTTCATTGGTTAATCAAATCATGTGACCAATTATAGCGCCGCGCGTGACCAGCGCCGCGCGAGGGCTAGGGCTAGGGGACCAATCAGAAGAATTCTTTGATAAGAACTGCGGGATGGCTCAAAACGCCAACAGAACGCTTTCCAATTAATAAGGTAGAGATCGTCAAATTGAAACCGCCAACAATATCTCATTTAGTTTATAATAATAAGGTAGAAATCGTCGAATGGAATAGTTTATTGGTTTACTCATCATGGTACTTAATGCTTAATGTTGTTATTAATATAGGATATTAAAAAAACTTTGGTCAGTATTTTACCATATCACCTGTGTTCTTGGGAGTTACTATACCCCACCCAAAGGTTGTGCACAATAATTTACTTTATTCATTTGATACCAAAGAATATCACTTGCCTTGGCTTATGTTACTCTCGTTCTGTGGCACTCGTGTAAATACTAAGCCACCCCCATATGTGATACTTTCCTGAATTAAATGAATACTATAACTAGTGATGTGCTTGAGCACAAATGGCGAGCGAGCCTAGTCATACAAGTGAGGGCCAAAAAATCTGTACCAGATAAAAAGAGGGACGTAGGAATGGAGGGGTTCTATAAACGTCAATCTCACACCTACGTTATTGCCTCAATTGGTTGGTAGGTGTGAGATTGACGTTTATAGAACCCTCCATTCCTACGTCCCTCTTTTTATCTGGTACAGATTTTTTGGCCCTCACTTGTTTGCCTTATTTTTTGACATGCAATCACAGCCAGGTGCTGTATATGTTGTCCTATAACTTGCACAATGTCATTTTTTGTGTTTTTTTCCAACAAAACCCCTTACCATTCTGGAAATATGCAATGAACCCTCTAGGGGTCAAAGGTCAAAGTACAGACTTGAAATTTTCACACATGCTTAAGTACGATGTAGCAATGCCACATACTAATTTTGGTACAAAAATATTCGCTGCGGTATGAAATAATATTGTTGGTGAAGTAAGTCGTGAATGCTGACCTTTGACCTCTGGCGGCCATGACGGTTATAGTCGAAATGACTAGACGAAGAGAATGATACCAAGAAGTCTACCAAAATGTGGCGTAGTCTCATATTTGGATCTGGTAAAATGTGAAAATTGGGCATATTTTTCACTGACTTTGAGGCTCCCTGGGGCGTGAAATTCACACCAACACTGAATGTAACTATGCCGATGCGCTGGAGACCATGAAAAGGAACGCGTTGATACAAGTTCCACGTTCATATCTCTAACGGTTTCGGAGTTACGTGCTGCAACAACAATATCTGAAGAAGAAGATGATGAAAATTATGATTATTATTATTAGGAACGTCCTGATGAAAACGGCTCTTTTTCAAACTACCATATTTCCGTGGTTTTTCGAGGTAGAGACTTGAAATTTTGAAACAGCCTTCTAGTTGCGTTGAAGTTTATCTGAACCAGATTTGGTGGCCTTCGGCCACCCGGGGTGTGAGATATGGCGGCCAATGTGTTGTATTAGGTCAATGGGACGGCCGCGTAGCACTCCCTGATGATTGATTTTAACTTCTAACACTCAAAGCTACTAAAAATAACGTCGAGTTTTTAAATTACGTTTATATGGTAAAGGTATTTCAATGCCATAGTAACCACTTGCCACAACTGTTTGAATTAAATAGCAACAACAAAAACAAAACAATACACGTTATTGAAATGTTTTCTTTGTGATATTCTTTTGTGTTTAAGCTATCATTACTTAACTGTACTATTATATTAATCACATAAGCATCACTTTGATTCTACAAATACTCCATGTTTGTGTACCATATCAATTGTTATAAATCCAAATTTAATGTCCTGTTTTGGAGTCGATCATAGTTATACATTAAATTCTAAATTCCTTTTTTATCAGTTGGCATTTGCTTTGTATTAGCTAAGATATAAAGCTTTCCATATTCTAGCTACAAACATACCAATGCAAACACAGACAGACACACAAACACACAATACATATTCATCTATATAACATTTTATGAAAATGATTTCAGGAGTATAGATATAACTGAACTTTAAATGTCATCATTGTCCAGCTAGCTACTTGCAAATTGAACAAAACCAGTCTCCATCAGGTTCATCAGCGATGTCAACACATGAAAAGTGAAACCATTTATAAGGATAAGATGAGTTGTCACATGCTATCATCTGACCAAATTCACCTTTTCGACAAAAACAGTATACATCTGCCTTTTCCTTTACACATAGGACTTGTGGAAGAATGCAATTCAAAAATAATAATTTAAGTTTAGGTTCTATTTCCAGAAAAATGGATGGATGTTTATTGATTCTTTCTATGTGTATCCCTTTAGGAGTCCAACATACAAAATCACAATAACTGCGGTTACATATATAGAGCTGACCCTGTACCTGCATATAATAATCATGCTGAGGACACAACTTTGTTCCAGTACTGGTTTGCTTCAAGTAGAACTTCGAGTCAACTACAAGAGTTGGGTCTACATCTCGTTTACTGTAAGGACATTTTATTTCAAGCAATCCTGGTCCACAGCAAGAACAAATGACTAAACCATCTGGAGATGCACCAAGGTATGGATGATCTATATGCAGATGCAAGCCAGTAGGGTTGACTTCAAAAGAACTATGCTTATTGCCAACAGCAGAAATATAGGCTTTCCTGGCGACATCTTCATTAAATCTACCCCATTCTAATGCTGGAACTTCGGGAATTTTTTTGATTGTAAAATAGCTTCAATTAAAGATTTCGAAGGGTTATCTATTGAAGTTTTGGAAACTGCTCCAAAATGAGAAGCTGTTACTCTTCCTTTCCGATGTTCAAACCAAAGGAGAGACTTGCTTTGCAATTTGGTAACTTCAGCTAGGTATTGAGCATTATTCTCACTAAATTGCAAAGTTTTGAGCAACTTCTGACTTTCATCATGCCATTGCTCGTCAGACACCATCTTGTAGCCTGGGTCACTGAGAGACATAATTGTTGGTGGAAGCTGTCGCGCCACTCCATAATTACGACGTGGGCCTATCTTCATAGTGCAGACATTTAGTATTACAGAAGTTGGAAGTAAAGTTTGAACCGTTTCAATGAACGCCTTCTTTTCATTGTAGTTTGGTGGAGGGACTATTGCTGATATTTTGTGGGCAGGACTCTGCTGCTTTGATTCAGTTCCACACTTAGGAGTGACAAACTTGATGTCGACAATTCGAGCAGGCTCATGCTATAAAAATAAAGTATAAATAAAAGTTCTTCTAGAATAATAATAATAATCTTAAAATATATATTAATAAAATTTTACTTTCTTGTTAAATATCTGGTTCCATCGACATAAACTTGAAGTACCAGCAGTGTAACCATTTCGAACTGCAGACTCCACCTTAAACATCACAGCAGCTACGTGGGAGCACCCTTCACTCAACCTACAAGAATTAATCCAGCATGATATTATTTAACCAACTGAAACTATAACTAGCTACTTACCCTGCCATACATTTACAATGAGCTGTTACAATAGTGCCATCTCCTCTCACAGCTATCCAGGCATCATGGGGTTTGTCGGGAGATTTCATGCTGGGATTTTCATATGCACGTAATATGCAAAGCTCAGCCAATAATCCACACCTTTACATCACGTACAAATCTAGAATGCATGTATGTATATCAAGTATTACAGTGTCAAATTAAAAGCATCTACACAGTTCAAGTCCACTAACCCACTCTGAAAATAGTTGTATGCTTGTAAACTTTTCCACTGCATTAGCTCTTGTTTTGTGTATACACCAGGGCGTTCAACAAAATAACAAATATTGTGTCCATATTCAACAGGAGGCCATAAAGTCAGGTCATCTATGAATTTGAGCAAGCTTCTTTCAGAGTATGGTTCATCTTCTTCCTGGTGACCAAGAAGGTTAATTTTCTTCGTGTACCTCTGTTTTGCTACACCTTCTAAAGACTTGCAGTACTCACTCATCCTTGGTTGAGCCACCAGCTGATGAAGCCTTCCCTGCAGTGGGCGTCACCCGACCGCGCCCATGTACGTGAATATCATTAAAATTCCTCGACGTTTTTTGGATGAAACTATGTGTATACATTGTTTTGGAATGTCTTTGATTATAGGTACATACACACTGGGATAGGATGTGTATGTCTTCTATTTCAAAGCCTCTATCTTAATTTCTGCTCTTTTTGTACGTGACTCTCGGGGCCAGTTGTGGGCGTGTAAGTATGAGGCGGTGTGTAGGAAGCCTCTGGTGCGTCAGATGGACGGAGTGCGTGGTATGCTTGAGAGTCACATGCAAATGGCCTTCTCACACTGTGGAAGGACCAGAAAAACAAAAAAAAAGTGGATGATCCAGTGATTATTCTGTTTTAATTTGTCTTATAATTCAGTAAATTATTTCTTTTCTTTTTTTAAGCCTTCAATGGCAATTCTTTAAGTCATGCCAAGTTCTGTTCCATTAGTAGATTTCGTAATCTAAATTAAAATAACAATCTTTCAGCTGTAGCTATACCAAATTTGTAAGCACGACAGCACTTATTTAGAATGCCTAGAAATAATTCCACTGAAAATGGCAAAACTTTTCAGCTCTTATAGGACCTCTCAGAGCCGTGTACTTTCTCTAGTGACTTTAATTCATAGCCTTTTTCCATTTTTTGGGTGAACTGTAGCCCACTTTAGCAGTGGCTCTTCTCTTATGCTTAGATTTTGGTTACTTTCTTTGCAAACAATCTAAAAAGTAACTCAGTTTTTCCACTCGAAATTTCCCCCTGTTAGTTAGCCATATACGTGTTAGTAACCATCAATTATTAGTTAAAGTGGTTTTGTTGTAAATCTTTCTAGTTTTTTTATTTTGTTATCACTATTTACTTAAATAAAATTTAAAACATTCAAGTCATTACAACCTCAATTGTGACTATAGTATTTTGTTCGGAGGATGCTATTGTACGGTTATTTCCTTAACGTTCTTGTTTTTTCAAGTCACCAAAACCTGGGGCGAGTGGTTGCCATGGCATTGAAATCCTTTACCAGACTAAACTTTTTAAAACTCTGCCTTTGGCCTATTTTTGTTGCTGAGTTAGGTGCTTCTCGCCAAAAGCCACTGGCAACAGAAGTCACAATGGCTTACCTAACATTAGAGACTAATATACAACTTCTGAGATAAAGGTAAGAAAGTAATTCTATGTTTGTTTGCTAAAGTTTATAGTCAACTGCTACATACTCTGTTGTCATTATGAACTACAGGAGTAGAAGCTAAACTATATGAAACAATACTGTAGTTTTATGCAACCTAACTAGACAGGCTCACTCCATATTTGTGCTCAAACACACTAGTTATTAAATTAATTATTACTGTTTTTGTCATTATATTATATATTACTGTCATTCATATTAAGGTTGTCACACTTCAATCATTTAATTCTCTATCATGCAAAGCTATATAGAGGTAAGTTTAAAGTATAGGACTACCTAAGATATATGAAACTATCACTCCATATTATGTCCACTATAGCACAATTGAAGGATGCAAGCAATATAATTTCCTGCATTACATCAGAACAGTTTGAAGGAATAATTGATTATGTAATGCAAAAGTATTTCAGAAAAGATATACAGGTATGTAGCTAGATTATTTATTCTTCCAAGAAATGACAGAATCAAAGTCTACATAATAGGCAAGGGTTGTGCTCCATCATCAAATGAATGACATCAAATGTGTTTTAGTTTTTCTCCTATGCTGCTGACGTGATATTTCCTGAACTAATTACAGCATTGCTTAAGAATATGTTCAAGCAAAGCATGCAGTAGCCAGGTATAAAATTTCACATGAATGTAAACATACCCCTAATCAAATTCTAATGTGTTTCTTAGGCTAAATGTGTGATGTACTCAAGTAAAACTTTTGGTAACACTTGCCCTGGGTTAACATCACAATTAGCTCTGTCTCAAAGCCAACAAACAGGTATGTTTACCACATAAACAAATATTTGGGTAGATCTAGATCTTTCCATATCAAACAGCAGTGTCACAACAAAGGCCATGTTTGAAATTCATTGTAGGCAACTCCAGCAATTACGAAGAACAACACCTGGAAGGTAAAACTATTATTGAAGTAAAATAATAAACTTAGTTATGTTACTTTTACCTGATAAAAAATTGCTTATTAGAGAAAGCAGGCACAGAGCCCACAAAAAAAACAACAACCCTGCTTCCAAAGCACAGCAGAAGAAAGGTTAAACATTGAAATTTGAGGTTAACCCTGCATTCATGTGTTGACCTGTAGTAGTGGAAAAGGATGAGGCAAGTAGGAAATCCACAAAAGAGGAGTCCAGCAGTACTAAAGCAAAACAGAGTAATGGTAAAGTTTGTTATAAAGCTAAAAATAATTGCTTACTGTTCAATATTCTTGAAGATGAGACACCCATAACTACTTGGTGCGCCTGTAGAACAAGATGTGCAACAAAAGCATGTCCATGCAAGAGAAATTGTATTGCCTGCTCATCTACCTGCCATCCCGAAGACCTGCTGCAATACCTCCATGATTGTTGCTACTACAGGCACAATAGATGTGTTGGATGACAATAGTTCTACATGCACAAAAGTAGATTGCTGGATGACCATAGGGAGTACACAACTTTACAGTAGTGATCGATCTTGTATTAGATCAAGTGAATGGCTAAATGACAGGGTGATATTTGCAGCTGAGGAACTTCTAAAGCAACAACATCCTCATATAAGTGGATTACAGAATCCTATACTTCAGTTAACAGGCTCTTTTGAAATAATCAAAAAACCATTTGTTCAGATACTGAATCACGCTGGGAACCACTCAATTTCGACTATTGATTGTGAACCTGGTTCAGTTTTCATTTTTGACAGCATGAACTTGCTACTTACAAAGGAACTGCAGATGGTTGTGGCAGACTTGCTACATTTACAGGATCATCAACACATTGTTTTGAAGCATGTAAGAATGCAATATCAAATAGGGTCAAATGACTGTGGCTTATTTGCAATAGCTTCAGCTTGTGCTCTCTGCAATGAATTCAATCCTGCTAAAATGAAGTTTGAGCAGAGCATAATGAGGCAGCATTTATTAAAAGCATAAAGAATTAACTCCTTTTCCTCACAAAAAGTTGCGTCAGCAAGCCATATCTATAATAGAAAGAAATGTCAGAATATACTGCATCTGCGGAAGGCCGGACAGTGGTGGGAAAATGATCCTTTGTTCCAACTGCAAAGAATGGTTCCACTGTGCCTGTGTAAAAGTAATTGATAACTAGTCCAATTGGCTCTGTGACATGTGCAGATGATGTGAAATTTCAGGAAGTAGAGAACATGCTTAAAGACAAAAAGTAGTACTTTATTCATTATTGAAGTATATTAATATCACACACACACTCACAACAACCACACACATTCACATGCAGAGCCAAAGCTCATATATTATAAATATAAATAATATGTATGACTTTTCCTTATCATAATGACTTCGAATGTGATTGGTGTAGTGTAATAGATAGGCCTAATACTAAATATTGAGGTTGGCCTGGTTGTAATCATCAGTGGAGCTATGCAAACTACTGGTTCAAGGTTTCATTAAAAAGATCTCAATACACAGGCACACTAACCAACTGTCAAAAACAAGAAGTACACAGATATAAGAATGATAACATGCCATTGAAACAAAACCAAAGTTATGATACAGAGGAGCTAAGATAACACATAGACACAACACAGATACATCAAAAGAGTCCAAATAGCTTGTGGTAAGATCTCACACATAGTCAGATCCTTACTCCCTTCCCAACTCTAAATAGAGGTCTTGCATCTGACGTCACGTACTTCCGTTTATGTAGGGGTTGTCACGCTGGAGGGCAAGGTGTAGTAACGGTCATACCAATGGTTGGGGAAATGGTGCTCACTTGCTGCATAGTTGGTTGCCACAATCGCGGTACTCGTGATAAAGTTTCTTTTTTCAGAATTCCAAGTACTCCTGGAACCAATGATACTGCTGAAGCTGTGTCTTTAATTGCTGAACGCCGGCAACGTTGGATATCTAAAATCAATAGGAAGGATTGGCTTCCATCAAAGTATTCCAGAGTGTGTAGTGAGCATTTTATTTCAGGTAGTACTATTGTGGTGCCAAGTGTATGCTATTCCATTTATTTGTATATTTGAAGGTAAACCTGCTAGTCTGTATGACAGAATTAATCCAGACTGGGTTCCTAATCTTTCCTTGGGAGATACATCCACACTTGCTTCAGCTGAGGCAGCACAGCGATATCATCGACTTCACGCTAGACTTAAAAGGTGTAAATCTCCAGAAGGTGGAGTAGATCAGTCTATTGCAATGTCAGATCAACATGCCAGTCTTCAGGTGCAATTTTGGATGAACAGAATGAATTGAACAAGTCAACTCAAACTGAGTCTAGTGTAGCTGTGGATTGTGCTTGTCAAACTAATATCCCGGATATTACTAACAGCAGTAACACTATGCTCAAGGAGATTCAGCATTTACAGCAATGCATTAATGTTACTAAAGATGGCTATGGCAAGAAGGTTCTCACAGAGGAAGCACTAAAGAATGATAAGAAATTGTTAAAGTTTTATACTGGTAAACAACAAAGTCATTTTACACCTGTATAAGTATTTTTTTTTTTTTTTTTAATGTTATTGCAGGCTTGCATGATTGGTACATTTTTGAGGCACTTTTTGAGTTAGCTGAACCTAGACTTTGTCAAGGAGTAAAACTATCAAAATTTCAGATGATGTTAATTTTTCTCATGAAATTGAGAGGCATAACTTTCCAGATGGAGATATCGCTTATCGTTTTGGAGTGCATCCCTCAACAGTATCGATAAACTTCCACAAGATTTTGGATGTAATGGTGGCTTGCACATCAAAATTAATTCTATGGCCAAACAGGAGTTTTGCGAATGACAATGCTGATATCTTTCCGGAAAATTTTCAGCAAATGTGCAGTATATTATTGATTGCTCTGAAGTATTCATGGAAAGGCCATCTGACCTTTTAGCGCGGGCACAGGTGTGGAGCAACTATAAACATTCCACCATTAAATTTCTCATAGGAATCACTCCACAAGGTACTATATCATTTGTTTCCAAGTGTTATGGTGGGAGAATATCTGATAAAGAAATTGTTGAGCAATCTGGCTTAATTGACTTTCTTGAACCAGGTAAGTCAACACTAAAATGGGATACATAACTATGTATAAAGAATGAATTACACACAATATATACAGGTGATGTCATTTTGGCTGACAGGGGGTTTACATGTGGAGAATATGCTAGAATGGCTTTAGCTGAAGTGAAGACTCCATCCTTTTCCAGAGGCAAGAAACAACTGGAAAGAAAGGAAGTTGACTGGAGCCGGGAATTATCGCTGGTGCGAATTCATGTGGAATGAGTTATAGGCATGCTGAAACAAAAAGTTACTATTTTACTAAGCACATTATCTCCAGCAACAATGATAGTAACTGTTGTATCTTGGTTCTCTAGCTACACCTTAATTGTAAGCAAGTAACTGTTCATAAAGTTTTAATGTAATTCATCAATCAATAGAACATAACACAACTCAAGAGAGCTGGAAAAATGACACACAACTAATTAAATAGGAATGATACAGGAAGTGTATGATACAGGCAGGATGTAATATAAGTGATCACAATAATTAAATACCGGTATGATGATAATCAATACAAAGTTACCACAGTAACTTATCAAAAATAGACAAAATAGTAAGACTATGTTGTGCATTAGTTAATTTGTGTCCACCAATTGTTCCTGAATAAAGTTATTCTATGTTGTTCTATCAAGTTTTTGTTTTTTCTTTGAAAACTGTGGTAGTTTGATACATGAAGGGCAGTACCATTTTCCTTTAGGGGTGCTTCACATTCTCAAGCATTCACAATGAAATCATACTCAATGGTGCATTTGCCATTATCGCAGCTGATCATTGTTCCAAAACTTGGCTGGTTACAAAAACACCACAACTTTTCATAGTCTTCCTTATCTTCAACTACGGCACTTGTAGAACTAGTTGAAGGTCCTGGAACTACTCCATCACTGTCTGCTATACTGGCTTTCTCGTATACCATTTTCCAATCAGTTCAGGCAACACACCATGAATAAAAATGTGTTCTATGTTGTTCATAATGTCTCCAATAAACTGTTCATCAGGAGTAATTCTCTCAATAAAGACATCTAATAGCTAATAAATAAATAAATAAGTAAATATAACAAACAAACAAACACACAAATAAATGAATAAATACTCACATTGTTGGCTGGAGGGAGCCAGATGCATTTCTGTGAAGTACAAGATTCTAATCCTTGTTTCTTTCGTGCTTCAGCAGCTTTTACAACACTGTTAACAGTGATGCAATATGAGAGCAGGCCTCTCCAAGTCTAACAAAAATATAACTATATTATCTCAGTCTGAATTATAATAAGAAATAATTTACCCTGCCATGTAGGTGCAGTGAGCACTTAAGATGCTTCCATCATTTTCAAAAATTACCCATGGAAGAAGGAACTCATTGCGAGTGCTTAACCTAGATATTAAACAATTAATTAAAGCTACATTAATCTTACTTATATTATTCCAAGCAACAATACATACCCTGGCCATAACCACAAATTTCTTTATCCCATCACCATCATGCTTGACTTGATGGAGTTTCAAATCATGCACCCATCCAGCCTTCACAAATCCAAATACAGTTGGTAGTTTGATTTCTGACAATTTCTCTTACCATCAGTAGCTATATACTGCTCTTTCAGTACTTCTTGTTGATATATTTTCCTCAGAAACGGCAGTATATAGCTACTGGTGGTAAGAGAAATTGTCAGAAATCAAACTACCAACTGTTACTTGATAATAATAATAAGGAATAAATATGATGAATAAGTTAGTTGCCTGTACTGCCTAAAATTGCTGCCGTATTTCCCCGTTGTACCACTACTGACAGCCGTTGAAGGAGGAACTGCGTAGAGCGGGGGTCTCCCGTGGCCAAGGTGGATGCGTCTGCCTAACTTCTCTAGAAAAGATAGGGTAGAGGGCCCTATGGCGCCTGAGGTCTATATGGCGACTGGCTGTATAATGAACTGAGGCACCAGATGTGCATACTTAAAAATAATTATGTAACCTAATTTTTTCCCTTACGAGGTAAGTTACCTATAGGTTTTTCTTTCCTATACTTCTTTCTTACAAGTAGCTAGAGAGACAACTCATCAACAAGAAAGTACTAAAGAGCAGTCTAAACATAACTATACTGATATACACACAATTTTTTTTTTTTTTGATTATGTCTTTATGCTTTTCATACTGGCATATCATGCATGCACGTTTAAAAGTATTCTGGATCAATGTATTACTATAGCAACTACAGTTCTTAACCTTAGTCCTTATTTAGTCCGCCCGGACTGAATTCCGCCAATTAGCAGCCAATTTCAGTCCGGGACCGATTTTGGGTAGGCCCGATTTGGCGTTACACCGCGCCAGACTAAGACCTCTTACCAAGTACGAGTAAACGATTCTTACCCTTTCTGGTACGGTATCGCCATTGGATTATTGAAATCCGTTACTTCTTGTGTGCTGCTCCGATCGTCTACTTTAGCTGCTGCTGAGGTAACTGTGTGGAGGATGAAAAGGACTAAGGTAAAGAACTGTAGTTGCTATAGTAGTACATTGATCCAGAATACTTTTAAACGTGCATGCATGATATGCCAGTATGAACAGCATAAAGACATAATCAGAAAGCATTGATGTCTATGAGGTGCACACTAATTAAATTTTACATACCCTGAATTCAATTGCCATTGCTAGTAGAATGAAAGGAAACTAAAGATAATTAGATGATTACTGTATATCTATTCAATCTAGTTTGCACACAGTACTGGGATGAAGCAGTATTAATTCTGTAAGCTGACTGTTGCTATTCAGTTCTTCCTCTATTAGACTCAACAAACGTGTTCACGCACTCAAAAAAAAACTAGTTTATTTCCAAGCATAGTAGACACATAACTTTGCGATAGCATGGACTGATAACAAATTATTAGAAGATTAGAAAGGACTTCATCATTCTGCTAGAGTTAGGAGTAACTAATACACAATGCACTGTTGAATGAGTGTGTATTATAGTCCTAAAAGACACGCACACTACATGGCTATCTACACACTCGCATACACACACTCACACATACATGAATGAACACAGACCCATGTGGATACACACTGTCAATTACACACACACACACACATGGTCACACATGCATACACTCACATGTACACATTTGCTCATGGTTGACTGTTCAATCATTGATCTAACACATGGGTGCGAATTGTCTATTTATGTTTAAATAGTGAAGTGTATATACAATAATGAAGGCATGTTAAGTTTATTCTATATATATACATACAGTCATTACAGGCTAACTTTAGTTACATAAGAATGGTGTATAGTGAATATGCTTTTGTTGTTTAGAGTATGTCGGACTGGATGACTAATGCCAGATCCACGCTAGACAATCCTGTTGTAGCTGACACTGGGCGAGGTACTGTTTCAGTAAAAAAGTCTGTGTCACAAAAGAGGAAGGCTCCATCAGGATCAAAGAAAGTGAAGGGAAAACAAACTCAGAGAAATGAAGAACTTTCAGTGCAAGGTTTATAATACCAGTTACAAATTAAAGCTGTCTTCATTTATTTTAACTACAGGTTTTTAAAAATAAATGTTATTATTTATTTAAAACCAAGAATTTATATTCCTCTGCTCATTATGTTGCTGTTGTTATTTTTTCTCAGCTTTAGTTTATACCATTTTACTGTTGTGGAAAATTAAATCCCTTGTAGAATTACCTTTTGTTGCACTCTGCATTGTTACTTCTAGCAATTTCAATGTCCGTTTGCTGTCCTCTGACATTTTAACTGCTTAACTATAAAGCACATCTACCTCAGGCCAACTGTTTGTTTGTTTGTTTGTTTTTATATAATATTGTAAGCATTAGGAGTGGTGCACAGCCATCACTTGAAATTATGGAATCTGTACACTATGGTTAACTTTTTTAAATGAGGAGATTTGCGTGATTTGGTTATTATCAGGCTATATTATTGTGGTATGAATAATTGTCACTATGGAATAAAATACTTGGGCTCCCACTTCGAGCACAAACCACACCTATTAATTTAGCATGACCACACCCAAGCCACACTCAAGATAATCTGGATTTTATTATTTGCTGAGTTGCTTTTTTTTTTTGTTGTTGTTGTTTTGGGATTTTTTATTTAATTTTATATCGTGAGTAGTTCTTCCTTGAAAGTTGTGTTATGACAACATTCTTCACGGTTATAATTGATGACCATTAAGAACCTATTGTTGATTGTTTAAGAGTATGTCATTGATCTGTAGCTAATGCATTTTTCTCTTCATGGAAAAACCCTAATCCACTTCTATAAGAAGTTCTGACAATGCAAGAATCTACAGTATATCATTGGAAAAGGTTTTGCTTTGTATTGTTTGGTAATCAAAAGTTGTGTTTCATGCTGGTCTATGCTTAGCCTTAGCCAGTGTCTAACTGCTTGCAGAGTACTAATTGCCATTCCCCCACCCCATGCATCACTAGACTTGAAATAATGTCATTGGTCAGCTTTTGTTGTTATTGTTGTTGCTTTTGTTTCTGAATTTTTATTTTTTAATTTTTATTAATACTACTATAGACATCGAGTCAGATGTGCCCTGGGTGAAGAAATACCAACCTAAGACTTCAGTAAGTTGTGGAAGGCAAACTTATGATTTGGTAATGACCTTAAGGTCATTGGTATTACATAATTCTTTTAAGAGTAAGAAAGCCATTGGCTTTACTTTATGTTGTGTGTTCTTTACAAGTTCAAATTAAAATGGTGGGAGGAAATGAAGGGTAAGGTTTGGAGGGGGTAGGAGGGTGAATTGAAGTGAGATGGACGGTGAGTACATAGTGAGAGGAGGGTAGTTTCACATCTTTATGCTACAAGGCTTCTGTTTCTTAGAATGACTTGGCGGTGCACAAGAAGAAGATTCTTGAAGTTCAGCAATGGCTTGAATTTTCCTTGTCAGGAGTAAGTGAATGGATTTCTGAGTAATTAGTTAGCATATCTTGTGGCCATTGTAAATGTTCCAATTGACTCACCGTTAAAACATGGTAGTCTATTCAAACTTCCAGGTAGCAAGTTGGGGAATACACAAGAACACCGAGATCACAAACACTAACTAGTTATCTTTGTAGTTTTTTTTATACCAACTGTTATTCTGGGAAGGGAAGCAATTATGTAGCTAATGAGTGAGTGTATGTTAAAATGAATTTCAATGGTAAGGCCATGTTAGCATACAAAATGTATGGACCTGTATTGCATGTGCACATAAGTACACTGTCATGCACTTTATGCATATCCAAGAAAAAAATAAAATAGTGCTGTCATGATTTGGTATCTCACACACCCACTTGTTAAGAACTGAAAAACACTTTCACTTTTTATTTTTAGTTGATTTTAAATTGTGCAATATGGTAGCCAATGTTTGCTTAATAATGTATGTAGGATTAAAACCTCTAGAATGTGCCATTTTAATTGATAATAGAACATGAATGAAGCTGTACTTGTGTGAAGTTAGTAGCATAGTTGTAGAGCAGCCTGACTTGCTGTGTGTATGTATTTGTAAAGAAGGCCTCCCACCAGCCGATGCTGCTTCTGACTGGACCTCCGGGATGTGGCAAAACAGCATGTGTTGAAGCTTTGGCTAAAGAAATGGATTTCTCCATCTTGGAGTGGATTAACCCTGACTCAGACAGTGGAGGGTTTCTTACAGAAGGTAAATATATGGTTATTGGAAACCAACTGAGCAAGACAATACTCTATATGTAATCAATTCAGAAAAAAGTAGTAAACAACATAATTAATTTGAGCAGTACAAAAGCATTGAACAGTATAACATTTAACAAATATTAACAAAGTTGGGGACAATTGAGCACAATATTTCTCTTATTGTCTGTGTGAATCCATTTTTCAGTTCGTTTACATCAAATTTTAAGTCAGTAATAGTTGTTTTAACATCTCGTAGAGTCTCTCGTATCTGTACTATATCCTGCTTGGCATCTTTAAGGTCTGGTTCCAAGTCTTCATTGTCATGCTGAAGTAGGTCCAGTCTGAGGTTCAAGTCTTTAACTAATCGGACTTGACTGGACAGCTTTAATTCAGTGTCTGCCAAGTTGTGCAACTTCGCACGATGAAATGATACAGCAATTACTACAACTAGTATAAAACAAATACAGATAACAATTACCAAAAAAAGTAGAGGTGCTACCATCTTCATGTGACGCCACAGAGTCACATACTTGAGGACAAGCTCATCTCGTTCTTGTTTGAAGAACATGTGGAGTAAGTCGAGATGATTAGCTATTTCTGCTTCTTTGTGTGCTGGCATTTGATATTGAGGGCATTCAAAGTCACAACCAGCATACTTGAGCTCACAGGGAACCACCTGGTGGCTGGAATCCTTCTTCTGATGTGTGGCCATGGCTTTTAATACTACATTCTGCTTGCACTCAGGGCACTGTACAGTTCGATAGTCACAGCCGCCTGTTTCACCTGTACTGTCCTCTTCGTTATTCCCTGAGGTTTTGTTTAAGTGTTGTTCTAATTCCTTAGTCGGTCCTTTCCATTGGCATCCTTTACTTTTGTTAGGACACTCTGCTTTTGTTTCTTCACTTTCTTTCAAATCTGGTGTGGCCTCTCTTGTATTATCGCTGGAACGCGCACCGTCTTCTTGACCTGTTTGCGATTCAGGTGCCCCAGGATTGAGTTCTTTTTTGGAGAGAATAGTTTGTACTGAGCGGCTCCGAATTTCTTCGATTCCCGCCGAAGCGTTGTTTTCGTCGGGCTGCTCTCTATCTCTTCGTCTTTTCCTTAAACTGGAGTGAGAGCTCGAGTCGTCACTAGCCTCCATTTAAAAACGCCCAACAGCGCGTTCAACTTAATGTGGTAGAGATCGTCAAATTGAAACCGCCAGTTATTTTATAGGAAAGTAAACAAAACTTGGTTAGTATTTTCCCCGTATCACCCGTGTGTTCTTGGGAGTTACAACCCCCC
>WLWD01002893.1_pt1 | contig 64585 bp, 36 predicted proteins | sample 6712731 | NCBI WGS metagenome assembly WLWD01 (sample SAMN12718690, study PRJNA576275) | sponge metagenome | isolation source: marine sponge | host: Mycale hentscheli | place: New Zealand: South Island, Marlborough, Capsize Point | collected 2014-11-01
TAGACCACCCTTGGGCTACCGATTCTCTGTTGTGTAAATCCCGTACCGACATCCATGTCGTCGTGGTGTAACCTATACATATGGCTAGTCTCACAGGCCAGACCCTTTACTCCTCCATCGTATTATTACAGTCTCTTCATTTTTGTATGACTAATTTCACCTACTGTTACAACTTGCTCATATTTTATGTAGTTCTAGTTTTACTACTAAGTAGATTTTAATTTTAGTTTGTTTTCAATTTTAGTTTAATTTTACTTGATACAGTTTTAATATTTTCCATCCAGCTTTTTATGATTTATTTTAGACCGCAGACTAATTCATTCAGTTTTTTTTATTTGTTTATACCCAATGTAACTTTTAGTTAATTAATTTTTTTTTAAGTTTTTGTAAGATAAGCTTTGAGATTAAAGTAACCGCAATACATACAATAATAGCGCAGTAAACTGTGGTATTCGGGATTAATCTCCTTATGAGTGCTATTGTTTGAATACACGTTGAAGCTAAAGATATCTTACGAAATCATAATTTTGTATCCTATTTTCGTCAAAGAAATTGTCCTACTCCAATGCTGCTATTATTCATACCTTATTAACGCTGATAAATAACGTTGCCCGGGAATTTCTCTACGATGTGCATGTGCCTTAGCAGATAAAGTGCAGCAAAATTGCAGAGATATTGCCGTGACCACTCAAATAATTTCAGTTTTCCTTTGCTGTGGTACCCTAAATAATACCACCCTTTTTTTTTTAATGAATTATCTATAGTATTAATATATATTTATTATGTACTGAACAGGGCCTAATACCTGTTGCTACATAGGAAATGCATCAAAGTAAACAGAAGTGTCTAGAACATAGATGCTGTAGTTTTTGTATTGTGGCAGATGGACTTTAAATTACTTAGGTTCTCCAGAGAGGTATACTACTATTAACTTAGTGTCCCTCCGACTGCGCTTAGAGTCCCTCAAATTGCATTGTTAGGAACAGTCCATACTTTCTAAATTAGTTTGGCACTACACAGCTGTGGTGAACTACTGATTTTAGGGTTCGTTAGACCCTAAGTGGTGCCTTTCAGGATGCTACAGCCCAGAGGCTTCATGACACTAACAGTAGTAGTTTCCTCAGAGGTGGTGCCTAACTATTATTTATTGCATAAGAAACTTGTTATTATGGCATTCGTGCATGAGTAGTACATAATAAATTTATTATTCATTGGATACTACAGAATATCACTCGTCTGATTGGCTGTATACATGATATTCTCCTGTATCAATAATGAATATTTATTAAATATTGAAGAGGGAAATGCTTACGCACAGTTAACCTCTAGCAAGTCAGGTTTTAAGGCCGGTTGAAGTCTGAGACTTCCGCTCTTAGTTAATTAGATAGGGAATGTTTATTATAACAGTTTCCCGCTCCGGACTTTTCACTAACTAGCTAGAGACTAGTCATATACTGTATTAGTTGTGGCTATATAAATTCAGACATAAACAGTTCGAGTAACAATGAGAAGTGAAAATGATGAGACGAGTAACAAAGGTGATACGGGAATGTGAGATAATTGGAGAGCGAGCGTAGCGAGCGAGACACTTACAGGGGTAACACAATTGAAAATCGAGGATGTTTGTTTATTTGTATATATGTTTGGACGTACGTATGTCATTTTGTACTTTGACCCTCGCGTTTTTGTGTTATCAAATTGCACTAAACAGAATCCTCTGATTTATCGATCAGTACCCACCCTAGAAATGAATTGTTTACCGTTTTGAATTCTTTTGCGGGTGCAGTTAAAACTTAAAAACTTAAGGGACTTCCATTTCTATTCGAGATAGTGGCGGTGGTAAGTCAATGCGCTCTTTGTCATGGTTATAAGCCGTGTGCAACAGTATTTACTTGAAATACGTTGTCCACTAGACTACCGCGAAGGTAAGTCTGTGTAGGTGCATGTCCAGTTGTCAAAGCATTGTGTGTTACAACCACTACTTAGCTAAAGAATATCACAAAGAAAACTTTTAAATAATGTGTATTGTTTTGTTGTTGTTTTTTTCCTTCAACTCAAGCAGTTGCAGAGAGTTGTTACTATGGCACTGAAATCCCTTTACCGTGTATGCTAAATTTAAAAACTGGACCTTATTTTCAGTAGCTTCAGTGTTAGAAGTCAAAATCATTCATATAAAAATAGTATAGTCTTTAGGCTCGCTCGCCATTTGTGCTCAAGCACATCACAAGTACGCATGTATGTACAAATAAAGAAGAATTGAGCATGCTCACTAAGTGTAAAAGTGAAATAATATAAAAGTGAAATGATAACTAGTTAATAATGTCATGTTGAGTGTTCAGCTTGGGTTTGGTTCAACATATATATATATATATTAGTCTCGCTGGCCAGACCCTCATTCCCCTCCTTCCGCTTGGGAAAAAAGAGGGTCTGGGGACACTCGCCGTACTTCCAGGTTCTGGCGGATTGCAATCAATGAAGAATCCACGTGACCTCAGCTGTAAAGAATTTAATTCCCGCCTAATGTTGCAGTTAAAAAAAACTTTTATTTAATCCCAACTGCCGCCCCTGTGATAGCTTTAGCTTGATCTGCAGGAATATCTATATCCGCTTTTGAAGACCTTGCTTGAACTGGTTGTGAGGGCGTTAACTTACTACTTACGGAGTGTGTTATTGATCAGCTGTTAAATGAGCTTGAAGAGCATGATTTGCATACGACTATGAACTCCAACAGTACAAACACTACACTTTTAGGTTCTGAATTATTTCTAAGTTTGTCAAAAACAGTGGGAGAACATAAAAGCAAAAACTTTTCCCACTTCCCCTTGGGAGGAAAACGAAAGCATCTTTTCCCTGCAGGAAAGAAAGAATTGCCCTCCGCTGTTCTGCACGTGCACCTTTGTAATTAATGCCCTCCACAACACTTCTCAAAACTTCTTTCAACGTTTCCATATCGCAACAACCACATGGCTGACTAACCGACGCGTGGTGGAGAGCTACCGCTAAATCTTTTCAATTAGCAATAAATTAAATAGTTTGAGATTGGTCATGTGATGTTACAATTTGATTGGCTTTACGTACATTCCTGTAGAGAACCTGAAAACCCTACGTTTGTCCCCAGACCTTTCCCAGCGAAGCAGTGTGGTAAAGGGTCTGGCATGTGAGACTATATATATAATACTTATAGCACGAGTCAGAGTACAATATGGGAAAATATTTTACGAGCACGCAAAATATTTTCACGAGCCAAAGGCGAGTGAAAATGTGGCGTGAGAGTAAAATATCATTCCCATATTGTACGACGAGTGTGATAAGTGATTTATTGCTTCTTTGAAATTTTTCTCAACCAGTTACAATACAATTTTCATTGATTTACTCGCTACGCGCGCGCTACAAGTAGCGTACAATATAAACCCTACAATATGGGAGAATACAGAACGCTCGCGTGATGCTGAAATATTCAAGTAAAAATATCAAAGCTGCAATAAATATATATATAGGTACTGCCAGAATGCAGCTGTAAAAATGCCACACCCCAACCTGGCTTGTTGCCATCTGAACCCCCACATTTAATATGCTGACTCCGCCTCTGGATAGAATTGCTAACCATTCCAATATAGACAAATTCAACTCTAGCAAGAATGTACATGATTATTATTGTCAGCTTTTTTGTCTTTGAATTTGATCGATTAGATAAAAATTTATTTTTCTTGCAGTTTTTACTGGCTTCAGAGACCCAGCCGGGTCTGTCATAGTGAGAACACGACTAGGAGCTTCAGTGGCATTGGAATGTGCAGTGAATGCAGCCAATCCTCCTCCAATAATAAAGTGGCTGCAGAGTAGAACATTTCGTGATATTACTACATTGTCCACCTCAGTTATAGATACAGTTCAAGATGGTCGTTACTTGTATTTTGGAAATGTACGGCATCAAGATATTGTGAATAGCACATTTACTTGTGCTGTCATAAATGCATTTAGCAATCAGTTTGTAACATCGGGTAGACTATACACAGTCACACCTGATCTTGCAGATGATGAACTGGCAGTATTCATATTATCTAATGTAACTTTGGTTGCCAAAGCTGGAGAAACTCTGGTACTTTATAATTCAGCAGCATATGGTACAGACAACTTTGTTGACCAATTCAATGTGAGATGCAGAACTGAAAGGGGGAAAGAATTAGCTGGTACTTCAACTCAAAGTACATATAGAGTACCGGATCCACCAACTGAAAACTTCATCACGTGCAGCGCAGATGTTGTAGGCAAATTCTTGTTTACAATCATTACTTATCTTGTTTATGTAGGTGAGTCTAGCATAGATCCTTTAAATAAGTACTTCAAGCAAAATATTGGGTTCTCACTTTTACATCATCACAGATTGTTACACCTGCTATTTAATTACCTGCTTCTGCTCCACTTTGAACTTGCACCACCAAAGGTAACAAAGCACACTCTATGTTAGCAGTTATTTTTCTCCTGTTTATTTTTGCAAATTTATCCCTTCTCTTTTCTCAAATTTCTTATTAACATGTTTACCACTAAAAGCTTGAAGTGGAGTTAAGTTTAACTACAACTCATGCATTAAGAAATGAAATGGGTGAATGGAGATATAAGGATGAAGCCATCAGTATAATCATTTCTAATTTATCTGTGCAAGACAGTGATTGTAAACTTGACATTTCAACTCAACCCTAATGCCAATACTTACTAAGAGTTGGGACAGGTAGTGGTGTGATATCACATGATGAATTAGTAATACCTACAATGCCAGTAGTGCCTGAAGAAATGTTCAAATTAAATTATATAGCATCGCCTTATCTTTTTTCTAGCTTCATACATAACACCTGTATTAGTTGTGTACTTCAACAAAAACAGTGAACGAACTATAAATATACTATACATTTAATATTTTATTTACCTTGAGTATTTCCACATCACGCGAGCGCTCAATATTTTCCTGTATTGAATGCTGTATATGAATAACTAAATTTTCAAAAGTATGGCAGAATTACCTCTGAACGTTCACAGTTTTGGTCAGCCTAAATAGCTTCTCACAGATATGTAGGAATAAATACCAGGATAAAAATCACAGATAACATGATAAAAAAAAGGAATGAAAGTTTAGAAAAGTGAGCAGTATTTTTACCATGGTAGATTCAAAACGTCCAAATCAGATTTTCTCAATTAGAGGTAAATATATTTCATACCCAGTTCCTAGGAGGTGAACTTGCGAACAGTCCAATAAAAAATATTTGTTTTTATTCGTTTCCCATAGCCTAAGCCATGCAGCTAAATAAGCAATTCAATGGTAAAACTTGCTCAGGTTTATCTATAAATAAGAACTAGTGCTACTGATAGCTAATTCACTCTTTTCACGGCAACTACATGCCAAGGAAGGCTAAAGTATTGACCAATAAAAATTACCGTAAACTATCATGCGATCAGATATGAAAAATTTGTCTGATTTAGAGTTCAACTAGCTAGTTAGATCACTATCAGTTAAAGTTGATTTGAAATATAATAATTAGCAATGTATACAAGACTGAGCAAGATAGAACAAATGAAGTAACAAAACTGAGGAGCACTTGATAGACTGACAACTACAATACAAGGACAGCACCAACTGACAGCTGAACATAAAACATAATATGATTAAATATAAAGGTCACACAAAGGACTATTGTTACAATGACAAAGAACTATTGATGGAACAAAAAATGATTGTTTGCAAAAAGTAGAGTAAGAGAGGCTCTGCTCCAGAAAACCACATAAATCAAAAATAATCATTAATCACACACGAAATAGGCACCAATACTATAACATCACTAATATCACAATGTTTAGATAACGACAGCTATTAACACTAAAATCTGCATACATTATCAAAATATTTATCCAAACTTATCATAGATAAGATCTCCAATAAAATTCAGCAATACTAGCAGCAACTATGTCTCTGTTATAACATATTTAATATATTTTAGAACCTCCGTTGATAACAACGTCATCACTACCTAATGAGCTTGTGAAGAGAAACATTTTAGAGGGTGATGAATCAGTTATGCTGAGTTGTGATAGTACAGGTATACCTGCTGTACAAATCGAATGGTTCCACAATGGCAATTTAGTGACTCGTATACAAGGAATAGAAGTAAATAATGCACAGCTAACCATTTCTAATCCCAAACCTGTTCATTCTGGAATGTACCAGTGCTTTGTATCTAATGGTGTGGTGGCACCACTTGAAGATGTACAGAGGACTTGGACTGTTGAGATAATTAGACCTAGTAAGTAATAATTCTTTGCTGGGGGAAATAAGTGATTCCATTTTACTCTTGAACAGTTTAAGAACTCGACTATAGTAATAGTTATTGGCGAGCGAGTGAAGCGAGCAAGACACTCTCAGGGGTAACACAATTGAAAATTGATTATACTGTATTTGTTTGTTGGCGAGCGAGCGAAGCGAGCGAGACAGTATTATTGATGCAAAATCGGGTATATGTTATTGGCAAGCGAGCAGAGTGACAGTGGATAATGTAAAATCAGGTATATATTATATATTATGTATGGATTGTGCATATACCCCTTAAACGCACGTGCGGGCTTTTTTTTTTTCCTCCAAAAAACCGGCGAATGGCGAATGGTTACTATGGTGTTGATATCCTTTACCAGACGTAATAAAAAAACTTGGCCTTTTTTTAGTAGCTGTGAGTGCTTGTTGTCAAAAGACACTGGTATTTCAGATAGTCAGAATGACATATATTAGAGACTACAGAAAATACCAGTAATCTGGAAATTGAGGTAAGAGTGTGGTTCTGTATTTGTTAGCTAAAGTATATACTAGCCAAAAAAGCTACCTATCTATACTTTTAGAATTGAACTGATAGGTTATTTTGAAGTGTTTCATTTGTTCACTGGCTCCTCGCCCTTTGTGTTCAAGCACATCACTAGTAAGCATTAAAATAACTATACCTTTACATGAATGCACTAGAGGGTTGTAGTATGAATCATTCTTTTCTATCTGTTTATCGGTCTGTCTGTTGATAGAGAATCTCAAAAAGCAGGCATGTAGACATCATTATAGTACCTGACCATTGTAAATGTCATTAATGTTCCTGAATTTTTGTTTTAAGTAAATTCTGGTTTACTTCTGCTGAAAGACAATATTCGCTTCAATTAAAGCCTCACTCTGAGAAAAAGTACAAATTAGTTGAATATTAAGTTTTGTAGTACAGACCCTCGCCCTTCACGAAAACTTGAACCGAACATGACACTGAGTCTAGGACGTTTCCTTCACACCCAAGCACTCGAAATATTGCTGCAGTCCTGCAGATTTTTAACACCCGCAGGCCACCCACATTGTGCTCACCTATTTTGAAAGAGGCGGGGCTGATATATAAAACGCATGCGTACAATGGACCATCAAGTAAAAACAAAGCAAAACAAATGTGATGAAAACGTGCACTAAATTTTAGAAATGTGCATAAACATTTTTTAAAACTGAAATTGAATATAGTAGCCAATGCAAGATTTCCTTCATTTAAATTCGTAGTGAGGTGATAAATTGATTTATGTACTGACAATCACAAAAGGTAATATCATTAGCAGTTATGACTAGGTGACTACTATTTTTTGTCACTTAAAGTAGTGTGAAGATTGCATAGAAATGCCTCAGGGTAAAATTGAATTGTCATGGATACTTCTAACTTAATTGTACTAAAAGTGAATGTTTACAGTAATGAAGGCAGCATCACAGTATCCCTGGGAGGCCAACCACACAAATACTTATTTGCTGGTTTAGATTCAGGCCAAGACATGCTCTGCTCCTACCGTAACGTTGTTACTGCTGAAGATGTAAGAGAAAGAGCGAGGCAGATGCTCAATTTGAAGCCACTGAGTGGAAGAGCTTTCGGCCTCTTTACGGGGCCACTGGGGTATCCTACAGCACTGCTCCATGATTCAGACCCTGTACCCTTAGATGGATCAGTGTTTTCATACCAGAGACTGTGCTTCAGTCAGGCAGATGAATTAGCAGCTATTAGAGATGAAAAAGCATTGGAACTTATTTTTAGAGAAGTAAAGGACATGTTTGAGAACCATAAGATTCACCCATGGATATCCTTTTCTCAGAGAGACACCTTATTAGATCTGTTAGATCGTGACCAACTTGAAGGACCTTACTTGAACTCATTAATGATGAGGAAGTTCCTGGAAGAAGTGCAATCATTTCCTAAGTTCTATTGGTCCTATTTCTATTATGTGTCTAACTGTGTCTTAACATCTCAACTAAAGAATGGCATGAAACTTAATGCATGGTATACCATCACGGCTGACATAAACCAGCTCATAGTTTTAGACATAATAATGAATGATGAAGTAACCAGCTGGAAATGGGAAGAATTGAATTGCATGAAGATGAAAAAATTCACCATTGAATTTGAAGTTGCTGACAGAAGCAATTCAGAGTTGGTGTGCGTCACTTTTAGCACAGACAGAAGCCAATACTTGTTCTCTGTTATATTGCATATATTGAGAATACTTCATGCCATCAGTGACAGACCTATACTGAGTAAATCGGAGGATAGTTTAACTGACCCAATCAATCCTCCACACGTTATTAAAAAGGATGAATATATTTGTGCTTTTTTAACTCAGTTTTTATTTCAAAATAGTGACTGTACATATTAGAATATTCAAGTGTATATTTTTTGCATCATTGATGATACTATACTTAGTTTTGATGTAGTTATTTTTATACGCTTTTCAGGCCCGTCAAAAATTTGCATGCGACGTTCATTTTGGCCAATGAAATCATTAGCAATTTCTTTCATTTCCAGTGCATCTGTTAGTTTAGCACCATACAGAAACACGCACACACAAAAAAAATTATAGCTATTTGAAATGTTAAAAATACTTAACAATACACTTACAAAAGCAGCCTTTTTTTGGCAGCAACATGATTTAATTTCACAGCTTTTAAGCATAGAAAACAATGTACGCAATCTTCACTTCATTAATGTAGTGAAGCCAAGTCCACCGATCAAACCAACTAGCTTGAAAATTACGTTCCAAAATTGTCTTCTTCCCAAACTTTCTTTTCGGGAAGTTAAAGACGACGGCTGATGCGGAGATTCCGGTAAATTATCGAGAAGATGCTTCCCGCGACTCGCTATTATAGTCGATGAAGCCATATCAAGACACTCCCGGTGTGGAAAGACTAGCGACACTTTACCAACAGAGGAAGGTACGATTTTTTGCCAACCTTTACCCGGTAACTTATTAAATGTACACGCCCACCTTTTCCAAAAAAAGGTTCGACCAAGGTCGGACTGGTCGGACCATCTACTACGGCCCTGCTTTTAAATGATATGTTTAAACACCTTATTAAACTGTGCAGTAGTATTGTCGTACATCAAACTGATAGAAGAATAAATGTAAACTTTATTATAACCTAATGAAGAAATTATGCTGTCAAAGAGCTCTGTGAGCATACAATAAATTTATAGCTCCATGAATCCCATAATAAATCAATTACATCATTAAGCTGGCCAATCAGAATTACATTGATGTTGTGGAGCCATCCTTAAAGCATAGTGCACAAAGAGTGATCCTTTAGTGGTATTAACTCATTTTTATCATTTGTCTCTTGCACTTAGCCTTCAGTCCATGTAGATGTAAGACAGTGAGGTGGGGGCAGGGTATCACACCCTGGGAAAGAGACAGGTCTAAGATCAACCTGAACTTCCCAGTTTAATGTATTTGGTAACATGGAGGTACCGCAGCAACTTCAGCTGGAGGCAAAGGAATGAGAGTCTGACCCTTCGTCAACTCACTCCTGATATAATTCAATCCGAGATGATGGCCAGTTTAAGTGCTGTGAAGTGCGTCTTTCTTAAATGATTGAAGGAGTGTATCTTATTGGAAACCAATCTAGTCCAGTCACATTTTATGCTTTGACCTTGAATTAATTGCAACAAGTTTCTACAGTGTATCGTGTATTGTATGCATTAAAATATGCTCTATGTACTAAAAATCCTGCAAAATCTAGAGAAGGTATGGTGCAAAAATTATGTATGCCAGTATGCTTGCATTATTCGATTATTCCAGTTAAATGTCCAGTGTCTGCTGCATGTTTTACTATGTATGGCATTGTTCATATCCAGTTAGTTAAATGTCCAGTGTCTGCTGCATGTTTTACTATGTATGGCATTGTTCATATCCAGTTAGGTAAATGTCCAGTGTCTGCTGCATGTTTTACTATGTATGGCATTGTTCATATCCAGTTAGGTAAATGTCCAGTGTCTGCTGCATGTTTTACTATGTATGGCATTGTTCATATTTCCAGTTAGGTGTATTTGTTTATGATAGACCATTATTCTTTCTTTTTTTTTAACTTCTAAGTCACGAAAATTGATTTTGTTGTCCTTTTCTTTTTCAATAGTGAATTGAATACATTCCTTCTGTGTGTTTAGTTCCAGCTATTGGCATTCCCCCAAGCTTTACAAATCAACCTGCAGATGCTGTTGTGCATGAAACAATTCTACACAAATTCAGCAATTCAAAAGTGAACCTGATTCTGCAGTGTGGAGCAGAGGGTGACCCTAGTCCCTCAATCACTTGGTTCAGAGGGAATAAAGAAATTACCAGTGAGGGAATTGTCCTCCAAAATGGCAGTATTGGACTGAATGTTACTGAAGGAGGTAATGGAGGAGCTGCAAGAGCTGGTACTCTTTATCACTGCAGGGCCACAAATACTATAGGTGTAATCAACGCAACTACAGTCACCATTCGAAGTAGAAATGCTAATGTGTCCTATGCATGTGAGTTATATACTGTGAACTTGCCAATTTTAATAAATAGATGGGCATTTATTATGGAGTATTAATAGGCCCAGTAATGTTCAAATATCCCTAGATGTTGCTGTTGTTGTTTTTTATTAGCAAGCCATCTGTTTTTGTTTTTAGTTGTAAGTGTTTCCAAAACATACTTTACCTGCCAACATTCCCCTCTGTGTTCAGTTGGTACAAGATTTAGACCACCCTTGGGCTACCGATTCTCTGTTGTGTAAATCCCGTACCGACATCCATGTCGTCGTGGTGTAACCTATACATATGGCTAGTCTCACAGGCCAGACCCTTTACTCCTCCATCGTATTATTACAGTCTCTTCATTTTTGTATGACTAATTTCACCTACTGTTACAACTTGCTCATATTTTATGTAGTTCTAGTTTTCCTAATAAGTAGATTTTAATTTTAGTTTGGTTTCAGTTTTTCAAATATTCTATGGTAAGTTTTAGTTTAAGCTGTTAAAATGCACAAACTTCAATTTTAGTTTAATTTTACTTGATACAGTTTTAATATTTTCCATCCAGCTTTTTATGATTTATTTTAGACCGCAGACTAATTCATTCAGTTTTTTTTAAATTTGTTTATACCTAATGTAACTTTTTTTTTAATGAATTAGCTATAGTATTAATATATATTTATTATGTACTGAACAGGGCCTAATACCTGTTGCTACATAGGAAATGCATCAAAGTAAACAGAAGTGTCTAGAACATAGATGCTGTAGTCTTTGTATTGTGGCAGAGGGACTTTAAATTACTTAGGTTCTCCAGAGAGGTATACTACTATTAACTTAGTGTCCCTCCGACTGCGCTTAGAGTCCCTCAAATTGCATTGTTAGGAACAGTCCATACTTTCTAAATTAGTTTGGCGCTACACGGCTGTGGTGAACTACTGATTTTAGGGTTCGTTAGACCCTAAGTGGTGCCTTTCAGGATGCTACAGCCCAGAGGCTTCATGACACTAACAGTAGTAGTTTCCTCAGAGGTGGTGCCTAACTATTATTTATTGCATAAGAAACTTGTTATTATGGCATTCGTGCATGAGTAGTACATAATAAATTTATTATTCATTGGATACTACAGAATATCACTCGTCTGATTGGCTGTATACATGATATTCTCCTGTATCAATAATGAATATTTATTAAATATTGAAGAGGGAAATGCTTACGCACAGTTAACCTCTAGCAAGTCAGGTTTTAAGGCTGGCCTCTCAATTGATGTCTGAGACTTCCGCTCTTAGTTAATTAGATAGGGAATGTTTATTATAACAGTTTCCCGCTCCGGACTTTTCACTAACTAGCTAGAGACTTGTCATATACTGTATTAGTTGTGGCTATATAAATTCAGACATAAACAGTTCGAGTAACAATGAGAAGTGAAAATGATGAGACGAGTAACAAAGGTGATACGGGAATGTGAGATAATTGGAGAGCGAGCGTAGCGAGCGAGACACTTACAGGGGTAACACAATTGAAAATCGAGGATGTTTGTTTATTTGTATATATGTTTGGACGTACGTATGTCATTTTGTACTTTGACCCTCGCGTTTTTGTGTTATCAAATTGCACTAAACAGAATCCTCTGATTTATCGATCAGTACCCACCCTAGAAATGAATTGTTTACCGTTTTGAATTCTTTTGCGGGTGCAGTTAAAACTTAAAAACTTAAGGGACTTCCATTTCTATTCGAGATAGTGGCGGTGGTAAGTCAATGCGCTCTTTGTCATGGTTATAAGCCGTGTGCAACAGTATTTACTTGAAATACGTTGTCCACTAGACTACCGCGAAGGTAAGTCTGTGTAGGTGCATGTCCAGTTGTCAAAGCATTGTGTGTTACAACCACTACTTAGCTAAAGAATATCACAAAGAAAACTTTTAAATAATGTGTATTGTTTTGTTGTTGTTTTTTTCCTTCAACTCAAGCAGTTGCAGAGAGTTGTTACTATGGCACTGAAATCCCTTTACCGTGTATGCTAAATTTAAAAACTGGACCTTATTTTCAGTAGCTTCAGTGTTAGAAGTCAAAATCATTCATATAAAAATAGTATAGTCTTTAGGCTCGCTCGCCATTTGTGCTCAAGCACATCACAAGTACGCATGTATGTACAAATAAAGAAGAATTGAGCATGCTCACTAAGTGTAAAAGTGAAATAATATAAAAGTGAAATGATAACTAGTTAATAATGTCATGTTGAGTGTTCAGCTTGGGTTTGGTTCAACATATATATATATATATTAGTCTCGCTGGCCAGACCCTCATTCCCCTCCCTCCGCTTGGGAAAAAAGAGGGTCTGGGGACACTCGCCGTACTTCCAGGTTCTGGCGGATTGCAATCAATGAAGAATCCACGTGACCTCAGCTGTAAAGAATTTAATTGCCGCCTAATGTTGCAGTTAAAAAAAACTTTTATTTAATCCCAACTGTGATAGCTTTAGCTTGATCTGCAGGAATATCTATATCCGCTTTTGAAGACCTTGCTTGAACTGGTTGTGAGGGCATTAACTTACTACTTACGGAGTGTGTTATTGATCAGCTGTTAAATGAGCTTGAAGAGCATGATTTGCATACGACTATGAACTCCAACAGTACAAACACTACACTTTTAGGTTCTGAATTATTTCTAAGTTTGTCAAAAACAGTGGGAGAACATAAAAGCAAAAACTTTTCCCACTTCCCCTTGGGAGGAAAACGAAAGCATCTTTTCCCTGCAGGAAAGAAAGAATTGCCCTCCGCTGTTCTGCACGTGCACCTTTGTAATTAATGCCCTCCACAACACTTCTCAAAACTTCTTTCAACGTTTCCATATCGCAACAACCACATGGCTGACTAACCGACGCGTGGTGGAGAGCTACCGCTAAATCTTTTCAATTAGCAATAAATTAAATAGTTTGAGATTGGTCATGTGATTGTTACAATTTGATTGGCTTTACGTACATTCCTGTAGAGAACCTGAAAACCCTACGTTTGTCCCCAGACCATTTCCCAGCGAAGCGGTGTGGTAAAGGGTCTGGCATGTGAGACTATATGTATATATATATATATAGGTACTGCCAGAATGCAGCTGTAAAAATGCCACACCCCAACCTGGCTTGTTGCCATCTGAACCCCCACATTTAATATGCTGACTCCGCCTCTGGATAGTATTGCTAACCATTCCAATATAGACAAATTCAACTCTAGCAAGAATGTACATGATTATTATTGTCAGCTTTTTTGTCTTTAAATTTGATCGATTAAATAAAAATTTATTTTTCTTGCAGTTTTTACTGGCTTCAGAGACCCAGCCGGGTCTGTCATAGTGAGAACACGACTAGGAGCTTCAGTGGCATTGGAATGTGCAGTGAATGCAGCCAATCCTCCTCCAATAATAAAGTGGCTGCAGAGTAGAACATTTCGTGATATTACTACATTGTCCACCTCAGTTATAGATACAGTTCAAGATGGTCGTTACTTGTATTTTGGAAATGTACGGCATCAAGATATTGTGAATAGCCCATTTACTTGTGCTGTCATAAATGCATTTAGCAATCAGTTTGTAACATCGGGTAGACTATACACAGTCACACCTGATCTTGCAGATGATGAACTGGCAGTATTCATATTATCTAATGTAACTTTGGTTGCCAAAGCTGGAGAAACTCTGGTACTTTATAATTCAGCAGCATATGGTACAGACAACCTTGTTGACCAATTCAATGTGAGTTGCAGAACTGAAAGGGGGAAACAATTAGATGGTACTGCAACTCAAAGTACATATAGAGTACCGGATCCACCAACTGAAAACTTCATCACGTGCAGCGCAGATGTTGTAGGCAAATTCTTGTTTACAATCATTACTTATCTTGTTTATGTAGGTGAGTCTAGCATGGATCCTTTAAATAAGTACTTCAAACAAAATATTGGGTTCTCACTTTTACATCATCACAGATTGTTACACCTGCTATTTAATTACCTGCTTCTGCCCCACTTTGAGCTTGCACCACCAAAGGTAACAAAGCACACTGTATGTTAGCAGTTATTTTTCTCCTGTTTATTTTTGCAAATTTATCCCTTCTCTTTTCTCAAATTTCTTATTAACATGTTTACCACTAAAAGCTTGAAGTGGAGTTAAGTTTAACTACAACTCATGCATTAAGAAATGAAATGGGTGAATGGAGATATAAGGATGAAGCCATCAGTATAATCATTTCTAATTTATCTGTGCAAGACAGTGATTGTAAACTTGACATTTCAACTCAACCCTAATGCCAATACTTACTAAGAGTTGGGACAGGTAGTGGTGTGATATCACATGATGAATTAGTAATACCTACAATGCCAGTAGTGCCTGAAGAAATGTTCAAATTAAATTATATAGCATCGCCTTATCTTTTTTCTAGCTTCATACATAACACCTGTATTAGTTGTGTACTTCAACAAAAACAGTGAACGAACTATAAATATACTATACATTTAATATTTTATTTACCTTGAGTATTTCCACATCACGCGAGCGCTCAATATTTTCCTGTATTGAATGCTGTATATAAATAACTGAATTTTCAAAAGTATGGCAGAATTACCTCTGAACGTTCACAGTTTTGGTCAGCCTAAATAGCTTCTCACAGATATGTAGGAATAAATACCAGGATAAAAATCACAGATAACATGATAAAAAAAAGGAATGAAAGTTTAGAAAAGTGAGCAGTATTTTTACCATGGTAGATTCAAAACGTCCAAATCAGATTTTCTCAATTAGAGGTAAATATATTTCATACCCAGTTCCTAGGAGGTGAACTAGCGAACAGTCCAATAAAAAAAATTTGTTTTTATTCGCTTCCCATAGCCCAAGCCATGCAGCTAAATAAGCAATTCAATGGTAAAACTTGCTCAGGTTTATCTATAAATAAGAACTAGTGCTACTGATAGCTAATTCACTCTTTTCACGGCAACTACATGCCAAGGAAGGCTAAAGTATTGACCAATAAAAATTACCGTAAACTATCATGCGATCAGATATGAAAAATTTGTCTGATTTAGAGTTCAACTAGCTAGTTAGATCACTATCAGTTAAAGTTGATTTGAAATATTATAATAATTAGCAATTTATACAAGACTGAGCAAGATAGAACAAATGAAGTAACAAAACTGAGGAGCACTTGATAGACTGACAACTACAATACAAGGACAGCACCAACTGACAGCTGAACATAAAACATAATATGATTAAATATAAAGGTCACACAAAGGACTATTGTTACAATGACAAAGAACTATTGATGGAACAAAAAATGATTGTTTGCAAAAAGTAGAGTAAGAGAGGCTCTGCTGCAGAAAACCACATAAATCAAAAATAATCATTAATCACACACGAAATAGGCACCAATACTATAACATCACTAATATCACAATGTTTAGATAACGACAGCTATTAACACTAAAATCTGCATACATTATCAAAATATTTATCCAAACTTATCATAGATAAGATCTCCAATAAAATTCAGCAATACTAGCAGCAACTATGTCTCTGTTATAACATATTTAATATATTTTAGAACCTCCGTTGATAACAACGTCATCACTACCTAATGAGCTTGTGAAGAGAAACATTTTAGAGGGTGATGAATCAGTTATGCTGAGTTGTAATAGTACAGGTATACCTGCTGTACGAATCGAATGGTTCCACAATGGCAATTTAGTGACTCGTATACAAGGAATAGAAGTAAATAATGCACAGCTAACCATTTCTAATCCCAAACCTGTTCATTCTGGAATGTACCAGTGCTTTGTATCTAATGGTGTGGTAGCACCACTTGAAGATGTACAGAGGACTTGGACTGTTGAGATAATTAGACCTAGTAAGTAATAATTCTTTGCTGGGGGAAAAAAGTGATTCCATTTTACTCTTGAACAATTTAAGAACTCGACTATAGTAATAGTTATTGGCGAGCGAGTGAAGCGAGCAAGACACTCTCAGGGGTAACACAATTGAAAATTGATTATACTGTATTTGTTTGTTGGCGAGCGAGCGAAGCTAACGAGACAGTATTATGGATGCAAAATCGGGTATATGTTATTGGCAAGCGAGCAGAGTGACAGTGGATAATGTAAAATCAGGTATATATTATGTATGGATTGTGCATATACCCCTTAAACGCACGTGCGGGCTTTTTTTTTTTCCTCCAAAAAACCGGCGAATGGCGAATGGTTACTATGGTGTTGACACCCTTTACCAGACGTAATAAAAAAACTTGGCCTTTTTTTAGTAGCTGTGAGTGCTTGTTGTCAAAAGATACTGGTAATTCAGATAGTCAGAATGACATATATTAGAGACTACAGAAAATACCAGTAATCTGGAAATTGAGGTAAGAAAGTGGTTCTGTATTTGTTAGCTAAAGTATATACTAGCCAAAAAAGCTACCTATCTATACTTTTAGAATTGAACTGATAGGTTCTTTTGAAGTGTTTCATTTGTTCACTGGCTCCTCGCCCTTTGTGTTCAAGCACATCACTAGTAAGCATTAAAATAACTATACCTCAACATGAATGCACTAGAGGGTTGTAGTATGAATCATTCTTTTCTATCTGTTTATCGGTCTGTCTGTTGATAGAGAATCTCAAAAAGCAGGCATGTAGACATCACTATAGTACCTGACCATTGTAAATGTCATTAATGTTCCTGAATTTTTGTTTTAACTCTATGCGTTTTTACATAGTAGTGGTGTCTCTTTCGTTACACTAAGGTTATGTGATCATAAATTCTGGTTTACTTCTGCTGAAAGACAATATTCGCTTCAATTAAGGCCTACACTCTGAGAAAAAGTACAAATTAGTTGAATATTAAGTTTTGTAGTACAGGGAAAAATGCGACTTCAGGTCAAATCATTGAATTTCTTATTTTAACTTGTAATATATAATTTTGCTTTCATTCACATCCAGACGAAGTTTAAATGCTGAATATTCAGTTGACAAGTGGTTCAACTAGCCTCTACTCAGCAATTGAATTAAACAGGAAGTGAATGTGTTCAGACAAGTTTATCGTATTAATGGTTATATTTACTCAACTTTTAAGGGAATTTATTTTGGAGAAAAATAGTTTTAAACAGTTGCAATTTGAATGGGTAATTCTTCAAGAGTTCAATACTGCTCGTAATTCAGTGGTTAAGTCAACCCTGTTAATTCAGTAATTAATCTTGAATAGCGTTTAACTGGGAAAATGGCATACAGTACTTCACAAAGCCATGTGCAAAACTGTATTCTTTTCTACAACTTAGAAACAAAACCATGCTGCACTGGCATGAAGAATTTTAAGCTACCAGTGCTACCTATGCTCCTTGTACAAGTGCCTCCAGTCTGACCTATGCTACTTATGCTATCAATGCTACCGTGTTACCTATGCTACCAGTGCTACCTATACTACCTATAAGCTACTAGTGAGTAAAAGTTGGTCGGACAAGTTAAAAATTATTGGTCCAGCACTTGCCGAGTCTGCAGGACCAGTTCTGCCGCCGCTGCAATACCATTGTACAATGTTTATAAAATTCATAGAGGTATAAAAAATTGTCGGTTTTATTTGTTGTTAGTTATTATCAACAGAGAGATTATTCCGGACAAGTGAAAATTTTGGAAAAAAATAGGGTTTTTAAAGTGATGCGTATTAAATTTTTTTTAGGTGCTCCAGTAATAACTTCACTGGTTGAGACCAACCTCTTTATTATAGAGGGCAGAGTGGAAGAATATTTACTTGTTGTGCCTCCATTAAATTCATTGAATGTCACTATTAATGTTGAAGTGTTCTCTGTTCCTTGCCCCACAGTTCAGTGGAAGCTAAATGGGACTAATATCTTGAAGGGAGACTTATTATATTTTTACAACAACCCTTGCACTGAAGAATTGAACACATTCCTGTATCGAGTTCAATTCTATCTTATTATAATATCTCAATTAACTTCAGCAACATCAGGAGAATATTCCGCATTATTTAATAATATGGGCTACTCAAATTCTAGGAGTCTTCCCTATCTCTATGTAACTATTCCAGGTAGGATAGTTTGCTTGCTGTTGTTGTATTTTGTAAAGTGATGACTAAAATATCTTTAACCTGCACAAGTAATTTATCTTACGAGTGGGACTTTAGTATTCCTAAGTGGCATACTAAACAGATTCTCTGATAGTTCACTGCTGCCAAGTAAGTTGATACTCTTGAATATACTTAAGTGTCACTTTAATTAGTAAAGCAAGTTAATGTGAATATGTGCTGTTATAATAACTTGAACACATGGATGACACTCAACAAACATGAACAGTAGAATGTAGCAACTTCACATTTTGATCCTATTAAATTTGAGCAAGTAGAATATTCATTACATGTCAAAGTCTTGTTGTTGCCAGCTCAGCAAAAATTAGCCCAATGAAAAGAATTGGAAATGACAATTTTGATTGGTTCATAAATTAGAGCAAATACATACTAAGCATGCAAGATGAATATAAGATGTACTTAGTGCTTCTTTTTTTCCTGACAAAGGCTTGAGTGTGTTCAAATCATGGTATAGAATTAGAGTTTTTACAAACTATTTTACTAGTTGGCCATTAAAGTGGGTAGTAATTATTTGTCTGCTAAACAAATACATTATAGACTGCTTTAAGATAAGGCAATCATTAACCCCAAGCACACGTGTGCAAGAGAGTTATAGTAGTCGTCTTGTCTGTCTGTCACGTTCTGATATGGAAATTACTGACAATTGATCGTTGATTTAGGTGCAGATTTAAGACCTTTTATGGTGCTTTTTTCTTTTTCTTTTCTTTTTTTGTTTCGGGCTTATATTTGAGAAACGTGTGAAGTTGTCAGCTCTCTATAGGTACTAGCTTTCGTGTGTAACATCCCCTACCATCACATCGTAATCACGTGAGCAAATAATTTCCTGCTGCTCATGGTAGTTTTACTTAATGTTAACTGAGTGCTGCAGGAATTGGAGTTTTATTATGAAACTGTATATTACTGGTTATTGTTTTTTTTACATGTTTAAGCTTCTCTTATAAAGACAGCATTAACATCTATCAGTTTCATTGCTCGAGCTATATTGATACCTGATTGGAATAGCCAAATTAATTTTATTTTGGTCTGAGAAATGGTTTTTAATTAGGTAGCTGGTGTATAGTAGCACTGAGGGTTTGAACCTTTGGTACTTAATTTATGCTTGTTTTAAGTTTCATGATTCTAACTTGCTACTAAAATTTATACCATCCGCTGCTACTTTTAATTCTATTGTTTTAATAAATATGACATTTTTATCCTGTTTAGACTAGTTGTGTGTGCCATCATGCACAGCCTTCTCATACTCCTTAGAGTATTCTCTCTCCTTTACAGACACTAAAAAAATACTGCTGGGATTCAACCCAGGACCACTTGCTTACACAAAATCACTTTAAATACTGAGCTACACTAGCTACAACAACTTACAAGCAACCAATTTTCTTAACTCTGCATCTATACTGTAGTAGCCTAGCAGTGAAAATTCTCATTTTTCAAAAATTCTTGTTGTTCATAGAATCTACTAGTTTATCACTTCACAATATCTTTCTCAGCATACTGAAAAAAAATTGGGAAGTGTGAGTGTATGAATAAAAATGAATTTGAAAATTTTTTTTTCGTTGTTGATAAGTTGAGAGTGAAACTATAGCAGTGTTTTTTTACAAGTATTGATACAGCATTTCCCCATGGTTGTTTGGTAGCTCAGTAGCTAGAGTGCATTAAAGCAAGAGTAGGTTCAATCTCAAGTGACAGAATTTTTTTTCTTTTTATTCTGTGAAAGAGAGAGAGCACATCTAATTGACAATTATAGTTGTGACTCCACTTTCTTGGCCAAGAACACTATTTTGCATAAGTTCAGAGCTCATTTGAGCTTTTATGTTTATCACTCTATGCACATACAGTGGATACTTTAATGCTGAAATCTATATAAATGGCAATTTCTCTGTGTATGACTTCTTTAGCTCATATTTAATATCTCATCTTGAATTTGCACCCCAGTACAACCATGTACCCAATCATAGCTGGGTGAACTAGTGGGGCTGGTGGGAGGCAGAGAAAAAAAAACAGATGGAAAGATTCCAGAATGAGGCTTCACATACATGCAATATTCAATCACATACACACATTACACATACTTTTCCCAGAAGGTTCATATTTATCTTACTTAATATAGTATTTGATCACTTTTGGTGCAATATTTTAGTGGCTCCACAACGTATTGGGATCAGTGTAGAAATAAGGAACAACCCAGGAATCAATTGTTTAGAAGATAGAAGCACTGCTGTTTTCACCTGTGATGGAATAGGCTATCCAATATCACCATCTATCGAATTCTTTTTTAATAAAAGACTCATTGTACCTACCACAAGCACTCAAATCTCCCAAATAAGCCTTAGTCAGGTTTGAGAAATGTTCACATATTAATGATAAAAAATATTCTGGACTAACTGGGATACCAGTATTTGATGATATCTTTTTTGCTATTAAAATACATATTCTGAGTGCTTTGTGTGTCAAGGCACAATAAAAACACACACGTACATGTACAAACATAATTATATATAACTCATTGTCTTCTTTGTAAGATATTAGAATTAGCAACTAGGACTAGTTAAAGAGTATTAATTATCCTCAGCTCAGATTGTACAAGTTATTTTTACTTTGAAAATTGTGATTTAAAAGCTTAATTTGACCCTGTAATTAGGCGAGCAAAGCAAGACTCTAACTAACAAGTTTCAATTGAAATTTTGATAATATATATATATATATATATAGTACTTATTACATGAGTCAGAGTGTGATATAGTGAAATATTTCATGAACAGGCTAATTTATTTCAGAGCCAAAGGCAGAGTTAAAATAAAGCCTGAGAGTGAAATATCTAGCCATATCACTCTTGATGAGTGTAATAAATGGTTTATTCCATACTAGATATCTTCACTGAAGTAGTTTGTTGATAACTCTTGGCAAAATTGGCCATAAAACTCACCAGGGGCTCCCCCACATGCCCAGCTGATATTTAGCAGCTGCTCTAACCTGGCTGGGTAGGCTCCACTAGAGTAAAGTAGCTGTACAAACCCTGAAAACTGATAAGCCAGGCCAGGCCAGGTTCTACTTAAAAACAAAAACATTAGCTCTGGCCAGCAAGAAATTTTGGAGAAAAGGCATGGAAATAGTGCCAGATAAAGAGCTATGGGGATGAGGACAGATGGACTTAAAAATTTAGCAGAGTTCATTTTCTATTCTATTAGTGGAGGTGGTTAGTTACCTTGGTTAATGCTTGGTTATGTTTGTCCTAGCCTTTGCATAACAGATATGTTCTTACTTGAAAATCCATTTTCCAATAGTCAAGATGCTTTATCTACTAGAGTTCTAGAACAATAGAACATTTTCAATGGAGTATACTTGGGAAAGGCGGCTTCATAAGCAGAATTGTCTAGTTTAGTAGTGATCCTTACCCATCTCCGAAATTTGATTGCTTACCCCTAGAAAATCAAATTGCCCAATAGTCAAGTCACGAAGAGAATACGATGCAAGTTTTGCGCTGGTAGATCCAGTGATCAAGTATGTGTGAGTACAAGTGTTGTGTGTTGCTAAAGGATAGCACAATAAATTAAACAAAAATATTCAACTAACAAAGAGATATTATAACCGCTTGCATTCAAACTTGAATTTCAGTCAGACCAGTTTACTCGCCATTTGTGCTGTAGCACATCACTAATAATATTTTGAAGTTAAATCAAACTCTCCATATCCATTCATTACTGTGACAGAGTAATTATTTTGGCTGACAATGCAGAGTTACCAATTAGCTTTGGGGTAATATTTCCATGTTTTTACTATTCAAATGTTATATACGTGCAATATATTAGTAACATAAAAGTTGTCTGTTACAAACAGCCTAATAACCCAAAGGACCAGGTCAGCACTATCTCTGACCAAGACCAACTAAAGTTATGTAGATGGCAAACGTACTTGTTAGTTGATGGCAAAGATTGTGCTGAATAATTTTCACATACAACTTAAAGATATATTTAAAGCTACAGCTAAGTGAGACATGCAATGGTAATCAATTACATGTGTGAATATCATTATGTCCATATAAGAATGGGTGAAGGATTACATGATTTGAGTTCAGTCTTCTTCTTGTGAAGTGTCTTGTTCTGGGACTTGTCCAGGACCTGGTCAACCTCTATTCATCAATCATTCCATGAAACATTGTTCACCTACACTTGGACTCTCTTGCAATAAAAGGTGGACACACTTCAACAGTACAACACATCTAGAGACAACACTTGCAATTTTAAAAAACTGGAGCGATAGATTGTTGGAGATTCAGAGCTCGATGAATAAATAGTCACCACCCTATGAACTTACACTCTCTTGCAATCACAAAGTGAACATACTGTAAACTACACTTGCAATAAACAAAAGCAGTTCTAGTAGTCAGAGCTTAGACGAATAAGTCCAAAGGTGTACATACTTCAACAATACAACTACTCAAGACCACACTTGCAGGAATTCAAAGCTTAAGGAAAACAAGTATTGTCAGCCTTAATTAATATTGTTTAAAATATACATTTTACACTAACTACAACAGAAGAAGTCATAACTTGACTTCTAGGTGAAGTATAGGACACACAAAACAATTCCATATTATTTATAGCACTTTTTCATTATTTCAGATTGAAATTGTAAACATAAGTGCTGCTGATCAAGGTCAATACAATTGCAAGATTACTGCACAATCAGCTACTATTATTACTTCTCCTCCCATGCTATTTTTATATTGCCGTGAGTAAACGTTTTTTTATTGTTGTTGTTTGTAATTAGTAGCTGTTTAAGAAATTAATGCAGACATTGTAACTAATATAACAAATATATTTATTAGCTTATTCTTTTGTCTAAACCTTGAAAATTTTAGCACACGAGAAATTAAAGACAATGTTTATCACACAAACATCTTACTTGTCTTTGATTTTATCCCCTTTGACAGCCATTCTATATTTTAATTTTGAAAAACCTTTGAAAGAATACACTTAATGAAACATAGGCTGAGAGAGTATTTGTTATGTTTTTATGCATTTTCTATTACTTTATGTATTCATACATGTATATTATACATGTATATTACAATACTTGCTCCTATTTCTAAGCATTTACAACCAAGCTTAAAAATCATGGGATATAATATGAATAAATAGGAATCAAAAACTTTAAAAGTTTGCAGATGTTTGTCCACATAATGCTATGACCCAATTTGATGTAATTGCATTAGGTGTCTATAGCCTAATAGGTTGAGTACAGTTAGTAGGGGAGGATCAAGAATCAGATGATCTAATGAGTCAATCCTGGCCCCTAGTGGGTCCATGTACATGTGTTATATCCAGACAAGTATTGTGGCAAAATTCCAGTTTTACATCTGTTTGACCAATAAGAAGTGATACATTATAGAGGTGAACAGATTTGAGCCAGTAGTACATGTGTGTAATATTTATTATACATTGATATTTCCTTAAGTATACCGCATCATGCAAGCATTCAATATTTTCTCATATTGAACACTGCATATTGAATGTTCCAATGTTCCCATTCAGTTCTGAAAAATTGAATTTTTAGAAGCAAATGGCAGAGTTACCTCTGAATGTTTACTATTATAGGAAAATATCTGAAGTGTAATAAACAATTTGTTACACTTGTGGTACAATATGGGGATGATATTCACTCTCACGCTTGCATCCTTTGGCTTGTAAATATATCTCCCAATATTGTATGCTGATTCATGCAATAAATATTATAATGTATGTGATGTGTAAAGTTTGGTGACACTCAAATAAGTTTAGTCAAGATTAAGGATACATGTGTATTTCATTTTATGTCAACTAAGTAGAGCTATAGGTGGGGCTATGTTAACCATTTTGAAAGGGATTAGCAAACACATTTTACTCTCCAAATTATGTTTTGGCAAGTATATCTGTTGTCAAGTTTTGTTCCTGTGGGGTATAGGTTGCATCACAATCACAGTAGTGGCATATAACTTTGGCTATAGAGTAGAACACAAAAAATATTATTGTGGAAGAATATAGAGCTAACTTTCTGAACCATAAATTAGTTGGGCTTGCAGACAGCTGCCACACCTTGGGGCAGGTGTAAAATTTTAAAGGTTCGTTTGTGACCAAATGCAATGTTCATAGTGGCTCAGTGCCCAAGTTTCAAAGAAGCTATAGTATTCATAAAATGGCACATTCCATGTTGTGGGAGAATGAAAGAGAAGAAGATGAGAAGGAGAAGAGAAAGAGACAGTGTGTGTTTGTGTGTCATGCATGTAATTCATTTTTAGTGTAAGTTGTGTACATCACTTTGTGGGTGCGTTATAATTCATTTGTGGTTGTGTAAGTGGATGATGAAATACCTGTCCATGTTGAATCATCCTCAACTTCATTGGACGTTTGTGTGGTGTGTGGGCATGCCCACATTCGTGATAAACAAACATTCATATTAAACTAATTGTATGTGTTGTGCGTGTATTGGAATATATGTGCGTTTATTCGTTTATTAGAAGTATTGTTGTTTGTGCGTGCAGTTGAGTTCTACTTCATCTCTTTGTTAACACTTTTGTGCTTCGTTTCCTTTTATGGTCATTTTCGTAATTTGTTAATTGTGTGGGATCACGTGAGTCCTAAAAGTATTTAAACGGAGGGACTCACGAGATTCAGTAGTAGTTCCTTGCATTCAAAGATTAAATCTAATATCTGAGAATTTGAGTCCTTCGCGGCGCAAGCTACTCTGGTGGCAGCTTAACAGTTGCACCAGTGAGAGGCGATCCTTCAGCGAATCCGTTCCTGATTGCGAGTAACCCCACATCTGGCGGCAGCGGTGGCCACAATACGTTGTGACAACTCTTCAAACTCTTCCAAACCAGTGGAATACGTTCCCACCCTCGTCTGTTTCCGTCTTCGTCGTCTTACTCGGCTGGACTGAACGTTTGTTGTTGTATCTCTTTACGTTTCATAGTGTTTATCCGTCTGTAAAAGTCTCAAGTTCATTTGTTTCTAATTTTAGTCTCCTCTTGTATCAGTTTATCATCCTTATCGTCTCTGTTTGTGTATTTTCACAGGTCTGTAGCGTCTCGGTAGTCCTGATAGTGCCGAAGATGCCCGGGAATCGTGGAAAAGATGTTAAAAAGGTCCAGTCAGACCGTCCATTCCGTCCGTCCCATACGTACGTCCCAGAACCTCACTCGCCTCGTTCGTTACGTGATGTACCAGCTACGATGTACGAGGAGTACGACAGCACCGTCGGGACGCCCGCCGTACAGGAGCGTAGTAACCGGCTGTTGGCGGAAGAGGAGAGGCTCCTGGACCAGGAGTGCCGCCAGCTTCGCCTCAACAATGATAATGAGGAGAGTGACGAAGCTTACGCACGAGACGCAGCTGCTCGACGCGCTCGTCTCACGGTTTCAACAGATCAGTCTGTCCAAAGTGGATACTTGGGAGTTGACCAATCCACTCCCGTCTCCAGTGCCTCCACGGGTACTGTGGGAGTGGCGTGTCCGCCTCTCTCCAGCACTCCCGGGGTGGCAGGAAGCACCCTGCCTACCGGTGCACAAGGAGTCAGTAAGGCGCCCGGCTCTTCTGACCAACTGCTCGCCGTCATGCTGCAGATGATGTCGCAACAACAGGAGCAGTCACGTATGATGTTCGCCCAACAGCAGGAGCAGTCCCATAGACATGAGGAACAGTTCCGGGAGGAGCGTGCCGAACGCCTGCGTCGCCAGGAGCGCGACGATGCGCGCCAACAGTCGTTTCTTGACGCGCTACAAACAAGTAGAGACAGTGAAGTGGAGTCCAGGCGGGAGACTGACCGCCGCTCCGAGAAGAAAGATCTTAAGTCGGACCTCCTTAAAGGTCTGGGGAACTATAAGGAGGGTTCCCACCTCGTAAGCTATATCACAAAATTTGAGAGTGTGATGTCTGCTTGCTCCATTGACAGAGAAACGTGGATCGAGAGATTGTCGGCGAATATGCCAGACACACTGAGTGCAAAGGTGTCGTCCCTGCGCAGTGAAGGTGCCACCTACGATGAAGTCAAAGAGTACCTCCTTCGTGCCGTTGGCGAAACCAATATGTCATACGGTTTTAAGTTGTTCGACCCTAACTACGACAAACTAAAGTCCCTTGGTCCAACCCAGTTTTCTGAGTATGTCAGCCGTATGCTCGACGGTGTCCTTCGTGGTGCTTCCAACTATGACGAGTACAAGACGCAAATTGGACTGGCATTCACCAGACAAGTCTTCCCCCACGATGGCCGTGCGTTCCTTCGTTCTCGTACCATCAAGACCTGGCGTGACCTCGCCTCAGCACAAGAGGAGTGGATTTCGTCTCGCCAGGATGGCAACTTTTACAGGCCTAGGGTGAGTGGTGGCTCTGGTGTGAGCGGTAGTGGGGGTGGTAACAGTCAGTCTAGTCATTCTAAGTCTAATGTGTCCCGTAACAAGTCTAGTCAGTCTGCCAATGATAGTGGCAATAGTTCCGGTAGTAGTGGCCCCGTAGTTTGCTATAATTGCAAAGAGGAAGGTCACAGAGCCTTTGAGTGCCCAACTAATGAGGGTAAGAAGCGTAAAGTCATTTGTCATGCATGCAAGAAAGAAGGGCATTACGCCCCTGATTGCAAAGAGAAGAAAACCACTGGTAAAGGTAGTACACCCAAGTTATCCCAGTTGTGGGCTGGTAAAGTTTCGTCTAGGAACACAGTTACAGGTAGTGTCAATGGGCAACCATGTGAAATACTCATTGACTCGGGGGCAGATGTTGCCCTGGTCCCTCGTTGTTTGATAGGCCACGACGTAGTTGAAGGTGGCGTGATTAAGGCATCTGGTTTCTTTGGCGGTGCCGATAGTTTTTCTAGTACACAAGTAGTCTTCCACATTGCAGGTCGTGACATTACCGAGCTTGCAGTGATTGACGAAATTAGTCAGGAAAGTTTGTGTCTTATCCCGTTTCACTTAGATAACAGTGACGAGTGTCAGTTATTTAGCAAAGCCATTAGGGAAAGTAGAGTGAAAAGTGGGAATGTGAGTAGTGACGATACCGTTCCTAGTGTGCCTGCTCCTGAGCCTAGTGTGCCTGCTCCTGAGCCTAGTGTGCCTGCTCCTGAGCCTAGTGTGAATGTGTTGACCAGGGCGGGCGCATGTGAGGAGCGTTTGCTTGACACTAATGAAGTTGAAGTTCATAATGATGTGGTCGGTAGTGTGGCAGAGGTGACAGTTGATGAGGTGTCGTCCACAGCCGATCTTGGGGAGACCCTTGTTGAGCTTTCTTTGGGTGTTCCGGGGGAGGCAGGTGTCAGTCAAGCGAGTGAGTGTGTGGATGAGGAGTCTGTGGTTGATGGTGTTGTGAATGTGTCTAGTCAAAGTTCCGATAGTGTTCCCAATGTTTCTAGTCCTAGTTCTGCTAGTGAGTCTTGTTCACCTAACCTGTTCGATGAGTTGAGTGAGTGCCCGGATGCAATTGATGCTGCTTCAGCCGAGTTGATTAAGGTAGTGGGTGACAGTCCAACTAGTAACTCAGGTGTTGACTTTAAGTGTGCAGTCAGAAGTGATAATAGTATTAACACCTGGCGCTCTCTGGCCGACAGAGGCGAGAGAGGCTTCAAATGGAGAGATGGTCTTCTAATCAAAGAGATGCTTGTTGATTGGGAGGAACGTTGTCAAGTTATTGTAGTCCCCAAGTTGTTCCGTGATAAGTTGCTTGTTCTGGCCCACGACAAGTGCGGTCATTTGAGTTCTGACAAGGTTAATAAGATGTTAGAGAAAAGGTTTCTGTGGCCTGGTATGTCTAAAGATGTTTCTGAGTACTGTCGGGGGTGTGGTACCTGCCAGCTCAAGTCCAAGTTTCGCCCGAGGAAGGCTCCGGCTGTCGAGCGCCCTGTGCTTTCGGAGCCTTTCGAAAGCGTTGCTGTGGACTTGGTGGGGCCACTCCCCAAGGGTAAGGGTGGAGCTAGGTACCTCCTAACTTACGTATGCATGGCCACTAGGTGGCCTGAGGCCATCCCCCTCAGGTCTATTACTGCCAGGTCCGTGGCAGATGGTCTCCTGGAGATTTTTTCCCGTACTGGCATCCCTGAGAAGATTCTCACTGACCAGGGAAGCCAGTTTATGGGCAAGGTTATGTCTAGTCTCTGTGAGTTGTTAGGCATCGATCGTGTCCGGACTTCTCCCTATCACCCGCAGTCAAACGGTGTGGTAGAGAGAATGCACGGCACGCTCAAGTCCGTGTTGGGGAAGAGCATGTCAAGTGTGAAAGACTGGGTTGCTTTTGTCCCCTTGTGTTTGTTCGTCTTGAGGCAGATGCCTCATGCGGACACAGGGTTGAGTCCCTTCGACCTGATCTATGGTTTTAAGGTGCGGACTCCCCTGGATGTTCTTTATTCTTGTCTTAGTGAGAATCACCTCAATGGTTCTGGTACTAGTTACTGTGACTGGGTTTCCCAGCTTGCAGAACGTTTGGACATGGTCAGAGACCAGGCAGCCTTGAAAGAGGCGGTCGCCAAAGCAGGCCGTATGTCTTACCTCAACCAGGGTACCAAGCTCAGAAGCTTCTCGGTGAATGAACAAGTTCTATACCGTGTTCCCGGGAGAACTTCCAAGTTGTCCGACTCCTGGGAAGGTCCCTTTGTGGTTACTGAGGTAATTGGCAAGGTTAATTACCGGATTGCCAAACCTGGTGCGACCAGACACAATCGTGTTGTCCACGTCAATTCTCTCAGGAAGTTTGTTGACCAGTACTCCATTAACCGTCTAGATGTTGTTGTTGATGACAGTGAACCTGAGAGTATTAAGCTAGATGGTGAGTGTGTTGGTTTCCGTCAGTCTGACCTTGATAAGTTGTTTGATAGGTTCAGTGGTCTGTTCTCTAGTGGGGCGGGGCTGACAAAAGTAGTTCAAATGCCCATAGACACGGGGACTGGGGGGCCCATCAGTCAGGCTCCTTACTCGGTCCCTCTCGGCATCCGTGCCAAGGTTAAGGCGGAGTTGGACAGCTTGCTGGAGCAAGGTATCATTGAAAGGTCTTCCAGCAGCTGGTCCTCGCCACTAGTCCCAGTGAGGAAGCCTGATGGGTCCCTTAGGCTCTGTGTTGACTACAGGAAGGTCAACTCAATAACTGTCAAAGAGCCGTATTTCATCCCAACCTTCAGCGAGATGCTGGAGCTGGTGGGGCAGGGGGCAGTCCTCTCGAAAATTGACCTGGCAAAAGGTTTCCATCAGATTGAAGTGTGCCAGGCCGATAGAGAGAGGACTGCCTTCTCGTGCCCGTTTGGCAAGTTCCACTACCGTAGAATGCCATTCGGGCTTACGAACGCCCCATCAGTGTTCCAGCGTACCATGGATGTTGTATTAGCTGAGTGTAGGTCGTGTAGCAGAGTTTACATAGATGATATCTTGGTTGTGTCTAACTCTTGGGATGAACACATGTCTGATTTAGAGAAGGTCCTTAGTGCATTGTCTGAGGCGGGTCTTAAGTGTAAATTAAGCAAGTGTGAATTTGGTAAAGCTAAGTTAGAGTTCCTTGGTCACTGGATTGGGGGCGGTGTCGTTTCCGTCCCTGAGGCCAGAGTGACTGCTGTCAGGAACCACCCCCGCCCTCACACCAGACGTCAACTCAGGTCATTCCTGGGTCTGTTATCCTATTTTCGCCAATTCATCAAGTCGTTTCACAAGTTCTCGTCCATCCTCACTCCTCACACGTCCGGCCCACCATCGGAGGCACTGTCATGGACAGAGGAGATGCTACAGGCCTTTGAGGGCCTCCGTGTAAGTTTATGTGATGATGTCGTTTTGTGTGTACCGTGTGTCAGTGATGTTTTCCGTCTTGAAACGGATGCCTGTTGCTCTGGAGTTGGTGGTGTGTTAAGTGTTTATAGAGATAGTGTATGGATGCCTGCCGGGTTTTTCAGCCGTCAACTCCATGGAGCGCAAGCCCGCTACTCCGCCCAGGAGCTGGAATGTTTAGCCGTCTGGGAATCTGTCAAACATTTCTCATACTTCCTTTATGGTCGAAAGTTTACTGTCCTCACCGACCACAAGTCCCTCGTCAACCTCAAGTCTGGCAAACAGAACAACCGCCGTATCCAAGGTTGGGCCCTGAAACTCTCCGAATATGAGTTTGATGTCGAGTACAGGAAAGGAGTTGAGAATGGCGCTGCTGACTGTCTCAGCAGGGCGTTCGAGCCCACGTCCGAGTCTCCAAGTGTGTCCACAAGTTCAAGCTCCTCTAAGAAATCGAGCAAGTCAGGGGTCCCGTCGAAAGATGAAGTTAGATGTCCGTCCTGATTGACTACTCCTACCTTTTCCGAATGGGGGGAGATGTGGGCATGCCCACATTCGTGATAAACAAACATTCATATTAAACTAATTGTATGTGTTGTGCGTGTATTGGAATATATGTGCGTTTATTCGTTTATTAGAAGTATTGTTGTTTGTGCGTGCAGTTGAGTTCTACTTCATCTCTTTGTTAACACTTTTGTGCTTCGTTTCCTTTTATGGTCATTTTCGTAATTTGTTAATTGTGTGGGATCACGTGAGTCCTAAAAGTATTTAAACGGAGGGACTCACGAGATTCAGTAGTAGTTCCTTGCATTCAAAGATTAAATCTAATATCTGAGAATTTGAGTCCTTCGTGGCGCAAGCTACTCTGGTGGCAGCTTAACAGTTGCACCAGTGAGAGGCGATCCTTCAGCGAATCCGTTCCTGATTGCGAGTAACCCCACATGGTGTGAACTTTATGTATTTTTCCATATTTGGACATGTGTGTTTCTATATAACCTTTGTAAGTCACTCACGTGTCTCAGTTTGTGGCATGGACCAATTTTGACTTAATCCTCATCTGGTGTCTGCGTGTTGTTCTTGTTGTATCTTATATAACTTAAAACTTATATAACTTACTCTGGCGCAGCACTTGCCACAGCTCTGGTGGCAAGCGTTAACAAATCTATTTACTCAGGTTCGGAGAGCGTAATAGCCCGTCCTTGAGAGCGTGTGGTCGTGTCAGTGATTAATCCCCTGCCCGTCCCCACACATGTAAACACAGTGCATTTAACTAATCTGTTCATTTGTTCACAGTAAGATCCTTTCAATAACCGAAATTGAAAAAAAAATTTTTAAGAATATGGATAAAATATTTTCACTGATGAGAGTGTAATATCCTAATAATATTATGTATTAATGTGACAAATTAATTACTCATATACAAAGTGTAATATACTATATAACATCGGACCAGATAAATTAAATTATGACAAAATTGAAATTATTGCTGATTAATCACTTGGTAGTAGAGTACATTTAATGGTGGTCGTGCCCTGTACTTACTTGTGTACACAAAATTCATTATGTCATTGATTTTTACCCACACGTGCAAGCTTGGGAGGATAAAGCACTCATGTTTGTTTAAATTATGCTATACAATAGTTATGCAGGTCCAGTGCTCACCCTGGCTTGTCGAATTATGCTACTAGGTAGTAACTACTTATACACTTAGAGTATAGTTTATATATTCTTCCATTAATACTATATTCATGCTTTTAGGACTTCCTCATGTGCTCAATATTACGAGTGATACTGATGTACTGGAAAAAGACAGTTTTAAGATTGTTTGTGTAATTGATGGACTTCCATTTCCTGAAGTTGTTTGGTTTAAGGATAATGTGATGATCCAAAATCAGAATAATTTAAGAATTAATGTTAATCTTGATGGGATTTCATCAACTATTTCCATCAATTCATCATCTACAGATGACAGTGGCATGTACACATGTGTAGCAATCAATGATGTAGGATCAGACAATGGGACAGTAACTATACAGGTCAAACCTAGTGAGTATACTTGGCAGTAATCACTAATTTTGATCAATTATACAGCTTTTTCACTGTTGATAAAATAAATTATAAAATTTTAGTCATAAAGTACAAACAACTTTCTCTGATAGGGGTGGATAACCAATTATCAACTTTGTTTGAATAGAATTGTACTCTCTTTACAGTTCAAAGCTTATTCAAAAATATTTTTTTTGTCTGTCAATAGCATAATTAAAGCCACTAGATAATGTTCAGTCCTTTCTTTGATAATCATGGGAGTCCTCTTATTCTTTTTACATTATATTTTGTTTTTTCACTGTTGATAATTAAAGTGCAGTTATGTCCAGTGTTAAATCAGAAATTGCTGTTTTTGTTAATGTCAATTAGTCGAGTCATCAGAAGTTTTTGGGCTCAACTTCCATTCTTAAAAATGGCAACTACAAACATGTCTGCTGTGGTAACTATGTCTATAAAACCTAATAAGTATTGGTTTGTAAATCAATAATTAAATTAAATTCTTGTCACTAGGGATTTACCCTCATGCAAGTTTGGTATTGGTAAATAATATACAAATCTCAATATTGGTAATTACATGCATGTATACATAAATATATATATATATATATATATATATATATATATATTCCACCCTAGATATCTTCACAATGATATTTTTAGGTACGTGACCCGTGAGATATCCCAAGATATCTCATGGCGTTATCTCATGGCTGTACTGCATAAGCTCATTACCAGAGTAGTTATAGCAACCGGGCCTGGTGGGCCTTGGTAATTGTTTTCTGGGTTTTTACAGCTACTTTTACTCTAGTGGAGCCTATCCAGCCAGGTTAGAGCAGCTGCTATAATATCAGCTGGGGTTGTGGGGAGCCCATAGTGAGTTTTGGATAACTTTACACCTTGAGTTACCAAAAAAAATACTTCAGTGAAGATATCTAGTGTGGAATAAACCACTTATTACACTCATCAGAGTGATATGGCTAGATATTTCACTCTCAGGCTTATTTTCACTCGCCTGTGGCTCGTGAAAATAAATTAGCCTACTCATGAAATATTTCGCCATATCACACTCTGACTTGTGTAATAAGTATATATATTATATATAGGCCATTAAACAAGAAAACTGTTATTGTTAACTCTTTAACTGTTGAGGCTCTAGCTATGGAAGTTAATTTTCTCAAATATTTTGTTAAACACTTTTAAAGTGAAGCCAGTACATTTAGAACGTTTAACTGAAAAATTAAGGAAACATATTATTCAGAAAAACGTGTTCGACTATTTTACTGAATAGAGCAAACCACCGAATTAATTAGAATATAGAGAATTTTTTGTTTTTCTTTAACAGTACTGTGCCCTGTTCTGGATACTCCTGCCAATACCATCATAGAGTACAATGGAAGGACAGTTAGTTCTGTGGCCACTTATTCCTGTAGGAAAGGATTTCACCTGGAAGATTCACCTTGGGAACTTTGTTCGCCATCTGGCATTTGGATGGGCATAAAGCCAATTTGCAGTAAGTCTAGTATATTGGATGCAACATTGACACTGTGGGAAAAAATAGTTTAGCATGAAGGTCAGGTTGGAAAAAGTAGCTATTCCAAGAAAGGACTAACTCTGAACCAGTCTCTTGGTTGGTTTTTGAGAGTTTGCACATACAATGAAACCTGAAGTAACAAATTGCCCTAATAATTATCATTGTTTTAGTAAACATTAATTTTTTAGTTCTAGTTTATTGTAGAATTATAGTACAATGTGTATTTATCTGATGTCCCACTCACTCCAGCAACATAACATAGAACAAACTTGCATGCTGGATATATAAAAAAAAAAATTTGTTCTTTCAATTAGAACAGCATGAATTACTTTATTAATGAAGCACCAAAGGTGCGAATTCTCAGTGCTATTAAACACTACCTAGCTATTCCAAAAGAACAAGCAATCTATTAGCTATTCTAAATGAGAGCTCAAGCAATAAAAATGGTACACAAAAAAGCTGACTTCATAAGAGAAGAAGCTAAACAGTCAAGAAACACTCACAGGTATACATTTCATACCCGTAAACCAAGGGGGGTTCGGGGGTTTGGTCAAACCCACCCCCTTTAGAGTAACCGGAAGTAAATATTTTAGCCATACCCTGCATATAACTTCTGGAATATCATCATTTCTTCGATCGTGCTGAACCTGCGATGGAATTCTCTGCTGTTTCTCTAGATGTACTTAATACTCTGTATATGAATAACATTGTCTGTGTCCAAGTGACCTAATAAACATTCATCTCCTTGGCTACAAAATTTCACTCTCATATCGGCAAGAGTAAAGCTTGCTATGTTACATCTATTCTTTTATAAAGTGTAACGTAATGCACTTATTAATTAGTAAGAGTAAAGCGTGCTATCTGATATTAACAGCACAAGCAACGGAATATTTTCAACAGATTAGGACGGGAGCCATCGGGACGTATCTTAGAAAGTTAATCCTGAAATACACAGATAGTGAGTGCACCATTATAGTGTAGCTACACTGAAAAAAAAGCTGCTTCTAGTAGCGAGTGAAAGCACAGGTAACCTGTTAGGGATAAATAGCAATCGTAAAATAGCACTCCGATTTACCTCAATTATGTTGTTCATTCTATTAATCCCAACTAGCACAGTTACCCAAGCTTTCACGCACTAATAGTATGCCAGCTTTTTAAAACTGCATCAGACTACTCTAAGTTAAAAATTATTTACAGTGTGGCTACATTATATAGTACAGTCACTATCTCTGTACTTCAGCATAAACTTTCTCTGAAACTTTGCATTTAACCGATGGCTCCTCCTAATCTGTTGAAATAATTCCATCTATTTACAGAAAAATATAGTTTGATATAAACTCTGCTTGCAAAAATGATACTTTAGCTCATGAATATTCATACTACCAGAACCTTTTAAGGATATTGTCAAAGTCAGAGTACAGAGTGAACTGAATGACATGTATGATTCAGACAGTTAAATGGGTGAGTGAGTAGAAGGGTTGGGTGTATTAGAACGAGAACATAACAAGTAAATCTGTACCAATAAATGAAGGTGATAAAATGTTTGGTAACCTGAGTAGCATGCTAGGCATATATTGTGTAAGTGCATGATGTAATAAATAAATAAATAAACTGTCTCTCTTATGTGGTGTCGGTTCACCACATCGGGTTAAGTTTTAATTAGCAATATTGGCTGTTAGAACAAGAAAATTTGCTATTATTATAATTATTTCAGCCGAGAATGACTGAATTATTTAATGTAGTAATAATAATTATATATATATATATATATACTAGTGGTGTGCTTGAGCAAAATGGTGAGTGAGCTTGCCATAATTAGGTTACAGCATGATACAGGTGAAAATTCTTGTGCATGCTAGTGTGTAATTTCTCTCCATATTGCATACTGACTCATGCAATAAATAAATATATATATATTATATATTCCACCCTAGATATCTTCACAATGATATTTTTAGGTACATGACCCTTGAAATAACAGTAAAGTATTTCACACTATTATTTCACTCTATACTGCAGCAAGCTCATTACCCCTGTAGTTACAGCAACCAAATTTTCAATTTTCTGGTTTTACAGCTACCTTCCTCTGGTGTACCCTGCTCTTTACCCTGCTCATCAGGGTTAGAGCAGCTGCTAAAATATCAGCTGGGGGTGTGGGTAGCCCCTACAACCAACTTTAAGGCTGTGAGTTACCCTTCCTCTAGTACTAACTACAGTAGTGAAGATATCTAGTGTGGAATAAACCACTTATTACACATGTCAGAGTGTTATGGCAAGATATTTCACTCTCAGGCTTTATTTACTCGCCTCTGGCTCATGAAAATAAATTAGCCTGCTCATGAAATATTTCAGCCATATCACACTCTGACTCATGTAATAAGTTATATATATATATATATAGACATATATATATAATTTTATTCTAATACTTCTACATTTTTTCTGTATTTAATTAGTTGCAGATAGAGCAACACATATTATACCAAGATTTTTGTTTACATCAATTTCATTTCTTAGCATCACTATTTTTCTATTTGATTAAACTATATTTGTTAGAAAAAATAGTTCTAACTTATTACACATAGCTTTGTGAAATCATGTCCATTGAAACCTATAGTTTTATTTTTTTTTAAATTAGTGCTACGTTTCTTCACATCCACAAGATATATACAATTATTCTGATAGTAACATCAATTTATTTATTGTTTGTGTGTATAATAAATATGTAAATCCTAAGAGTAAACAGTTTGGTAGAGTCCAGTTAGAGTATTCAGACTAAGCCCAATCTGCTACGGTAAGTGCTGGGGCTGGCCAATATACATTTAATCTGCCCAAGGTGAGGTGACATAGAACAAAACAATGAACATGGGATGAGCACATGCAAGACCATGGTTGAATTAAAGTATTAGTTACTTGAATGGAGTTACATTAAGTAATAGTTAGAGCATAAGCGCTTGGGTACTGGTGCATTTAGTGCACTGAAGCCCAAGGACCGCTGAGGGCTTTGTGCACTAAATCCACCAGTACCTAAGTGTGCATGCTCTAACTATTTTAGATCCCGTTTACCCTTCCACTAGCAACTTTGTTTATCAGCATTTTTAAAATTAAAATTCAATTAAAATTCAATTGAAGCACACCAGCAAATTTACTTTAGCAAGTTTACTTTAGCATTGTAGCTGCCAGCTGTTATCTCCAGATCTAACTCTACCTGTCTCATACCCAGGAATTTACCATAGCTGCTGCTTTACTGCTTACTGCAGAGCAGAATGACTAGCACAGAGAATGACTAGCACAGACAATGACTAGCACAGACAATGACTAGCACAGACAAGACTAGCACAGACAAGACTAGCACAGACAATGACTAGCACAGACAATGAATAGCACAGACAATGACTAGCACAGACAATGACTAGCACAGAGAATGACTAGCACAGACAATGACTAGCACAGACAATGACTAGCACAGACAATGACTAGCACAGACAATGACTAGCACAGACAATGACTAGCACAGACAATGACTAGCACAGACAATGACTAGCACAGACAATGACTAGCACAGACAATGACTAGCACAGACAATGACTAGTACAGGGTACATTATTTGTATATCAATTTGTTCTGAGTAAGTTCAAAACTATTAATTATCAGTAATCTCCAAAATCAAAGTGTGACAAACCGACAGACAGAACGACTGCCCTATCATGCATGCATGCTGAGGGTTAATTAATACAGTGGAAAGACAATTTACTAACTTGACTAGATTACTATATTGTTGTGATATAAGCAACCAATTATCATAGGAAGTAATTTGGTAATATTTTATGACCCCTTGAAAGTATTTTCATTAGTAAAAGAAGACTAGGATTTGGTTAAATTATTATACCACAATCTAGCCACCCACACACATTGGATTGAAATTGTTTTTGATTGTGGCTTATTGAGAATAATTATTAGTCACTATATTTGAGTTGCTTTGGATTATTTATCATTAACTAAGTGAAAAAAAAATTCAGTTCAAAATGTGATAACCCACACTGCTGTTGCCAGTCACATTCAGTGCAAGTCTACTTTATTTACACAAATATTTGCTGCTCTCTTTATCCTATATACTCTACAAAAAAATTAATCATTAAAATGCATTTTTTTAAATTGATTTAAATTTTTGTTGGGTTTATTATAGGCTATACAAAAAAGGACACCAATTCCTAAGCTTTACAGGGCTAAAAATGAAAGCATAAATTTTTGGCAATAGAGACTAAGCTCATTATTACTTGCCAATTCCATAAAAACAGCATGTGTTGTTTTTTTTTGTTGTTTTTTAACTTTCAGCAATTTCATTATCCATAACATTACATTATCATACTTGTTAAATTTGCATACCTTGTGCATGCCCACGCACTCACAACTTAGAATATAACTATTGTTAATGGGCAAGTAGCTACTCTACAATTATTGGCACTTTTTATAAGAATACAGAATTTCTAATACATAGAAAGCTATAATAGTACAGGTAACTTCAAGAAAGCTATAATAGTACAGGAAACTTCATGAGTCATTCAAAATCCTTGATTTATAAAGATAGGATTGGGATAGGTATAGAACGAACCTAACCAGTTGATATGGAGAGGCACATCTTTGGATTTCCGTTCATGTAGCCTCAAGATATGAATGGCCACACTGAACAAATATTCACTTCTGACAGTGTCCACACTAATTTTCCTTAACATACGTAAGCCATCTTTCGAAACTAAAACGTTAGCAACAAAGGTGTTTTTTCTATCCTTTTGAAGACAAACATCCTTCACTGCACTCCAACACCATGATAATGTTGTGGAAGTTTCACTATCAATCAAAACCAGCTTGTCAAATTCAAGTGCAACAAAAACATCTGTTCCTAACTCCAGAAGTGATGCCAAGCTAAGGGAAATGCCACATTCTCTGACCAGATAGTACCTTGACCAATAAAACAGTGACAATGAGCGAACTTTTTCTACAATTTGCTTCTTCCTGTCGATGGTGTCACTATCAGAATTTGGTGATTCTACTTTTAGCAATTGTGCTAACTCAATTAATTGAAGTAGGCTAGGCAAGGGCCAAATTCTATCTTGACATAAGACAAATTTCAGCTCACAGAAAATGAGATCCAATGCAACAACGTCACATGCAGTGATTTTTCTCTCTTGCTCTGCATCAAAACTAAATCGTTGAAAGCAGAGATGCAAATAGTCTTCTACAGGTATTACTTCTTCTTTCACGAGCAACCTTTTTGGAAACCCTAGAGGACCAACATACAATCCAAATATGCCGAGGCTTTCATTCCTTAAGTTCAGTTCTCTTTGAACGGCTTTATATATTTGACTGGCTATTATACAACTAGAGTTCTTGGCAGGTTGAACACCAATATTTATGCTCTCTATTTTTGAGAAGACGCCTACACTGAACTGTTGCTTAGCCATGAGTCCTCATGTTCTCTTTATCACTGTCAAAAAAACTCAATTTTTCAAGCTGATGTATTGACATGTATTAATAAGTGTTACAGATGTATAGTAATCCACACTATCCTAGGTGCAAAATGATGCATTTAGCAAGTTCTTAAGGTGACAATATAACATTAGAATTTATACACTGCACATAGTGGCAAGCATTCCTGGCTAAAAGTGAATCAGGAATTAAATAAGATCAATTTGGACATTCTTGTCAATTATATCAACAATTACACTGACCTAATGTGTGTTAAGTTTTTTCTAAATCCATGTTAAAAACAGTTGCTGGCATACAAAATTAACTTTATAAAAGTAAACATGAAAAGAAAAATAGTTCCAAAAAACTAGTCACTATAACTAATTAGTTACTATAATGTCAGATAAGTGCACACACATCACATTGACTGTGACCCATTAGCTAGTTTCATCACTTTCAGTATTACAAGTCATGTCATTGCTGGTTGCTGGTGAGAACGATTGCTCTTCATTATTATGAGGGATTGATAATGAGATTTCTACAATTTCATGAGGTTCCTTTGACAATCCAACCTCTTTATTACCAGACTGGCATTCATGATTAATGTCCTCTGAAGCATGCTCATTTTCCAAGACATCCATGGAACTTAAGTCCTTTTTGCATTCTGAGTTTTCGTCCCTGTCAGTAAATGATACATGTGATAATTCTACGTAACAATTTTCAGACCCTCTTCTGACATTTGGAAATTGTCCCCCTTTAGAAGCAATCTTATTTCGTAACAAAGTAGACACAGAAGATGCAGAAGCAGTTTCACCAGAAGCAGATGGATTAGGCCCACTTGAAGCAGATGTAACCGTGTACAGTCTTTTGAAGCCAGAAGAGCAACGACCACATAATTTACCATACGATTTTTTCCATACAGTACGAAAATCTGCGCTACGAACTCCGTGAAGAAGGAATAAGAGGAGACCTTGAGAACTTATTAGTATGGAAAACAAAATCTGAAGTATACTCGTGACTGCTAGCGCTGGTGTACTTGTCGCAGCCAAGCCCAGCCCCCATCCAAGGCCAAAAACTGTGGACAGTGAAATGGCAATGAAAATCCCTTCTTTGGCTTTTTGATATCTGCTCTTCTCTAGTTGTTGCACATTGCCTCGGCTTTGGAAGACTGAGAGTATAATCAGTATGAACATTACCCAGTTGAAAACATACAAGACTGAGAATGGAAGCAGCAATCCAAACCAAAATGGCCACTGTCTGACACTGCAACTGATGTTTGAAACACATTGACATAATTATACTTGGTATTTTTCTTTTTTATACATTTCATAAATTTTAATTGTAACAAATAATATTCTTTTTTTAATTCTCCTAATAAAAATAATTTGTATTCTCACATAATGTAAATTTTTTAAAACTTACTAAAAGCTGCTGATATATGATTTATAATGAGATCCCACCGATATTATCACAACAAGAAAAGGTGCAACTATATAAAAAAAGCAATAAAAATATTGAACACACAATGAAATAACAAAACATGCTATTGTAATGGCATTTAATCACAAATTAATTATTGTGATTATTATCCCTGTAATTACTACTACCACTATTAATCACAATAATAATAATGTTGCTTTATTGTTATTATTATTACTGTTATTATTATTATTGTTGTTGTTATTATTATATGATTGTCTGTCAGTAACAATGACGGTGTGTATTCATGAATAATTCATATAATTCATTAGCTTAAACAGCTCAGTTATGCATTACCATACTGCTTCAGCTGAACATGCATAAACCCCGTCCAACTTTATTCATGAATACACATAACACTGTCGGTGTATTGAAACAAAAATTCAGGAACATTAATGACACTTACAATGGTTAGGTGCTATTTGATGTTACTAGTAACGTCTACATGCCTGGTTTTTAGATTCTGTCAACAGACAGACCAATAAACAGATAGTTCATACTACAACCCTCTAGTGCATTCATGTTGACTAGTGATGTGCTTGAACACAAAGGGCGAGGAGCCAGTGAACAAATGAAACACTTCAAAAGAACCTATCAGTTCAATTCTAAAAGTATAGATAGGTAGCTTTTTTGGCTAGTATATACTTTAGCTAACAAATACAGTACAGAACCACTTTCTTACCTCAATTTCCCGAGTACTGGTATTTTCTGTAGTCTCTAATATATGTCATTCTGACTATCTGAATTACCAGTATCTTTTGACAACAAGCACTCACAGTTATTAAAAAAAGGCCGAGTTTTTAATTACATCTGATAAAGGGTTTCACTATCATAGAAACCATTCACTATAACATTTTGTAAATTGGAAAAACAAGAAATTACTGCACAGTGTTGAGTGTAATAGTAAGCCTAAGTGTGTCTTGTGCCATTCAGAAACAACCCAATACGAAGGGTAAATAATTAATTTCGTTGAATGATACATGTGGTAGGATGTCAGGGAGAGTAGCTGCCACCAGAGTGTCAAGAGCTCACACACAACCCTATTACAGGCCCTTAGCTAGCCAGCTGCTGCTGTTTAAGGCAGAACAGAAGGTTCACCAGAGAGTTAAGTGTAATTGTTGAACTCATGAACTGACACTGGGAGGTGCACGTGTCCAGCAGGTTAATATATAGTAAACCCACTGAGCAGGCGCAGGAAGTAATGAGGTAATGGTGATGCGGGTTAATTGGAGTGCATGAAATTCGCTAGATAAAAATAATAGATTAATAATGCATGCTGATAAAGTGATAGATGTTCAGGGTTCAAGTAGGAGTGGCTAAGGGTGTGGTCCGTCATGTGGGAGGTTCTACCACAATACAGGATCGCTAAATAAAAATATTCTATTTAGTGGAGGTATGGGAAGGAAGGGGTAGACAACGAAGCAAACACAAAAATGCGAGGGTCAAAGTACAAAATGACAAAAGTACGTCCACACATATATATAAACTAGTGATGTGCTTAAGCAGAAATGGCAAGTGAGCCTTCCTTATTAGGTTGCATGAAACTGCAATATTGTTAGCTATATGATGTATTTTACCTGAAAAAGTGTTTATTTCATGACAAAAAAAAGATTCTATATATATATATATATTTATTCCACCCTAGATATCTTCACAATGATATTTTAAGTACATGACCCATGAAATAACTCTTGGATATTTCATGCTGTTGCTGACGTTATACAGCCAAGCCGCAAGCTCATTACCCCTGTAGTTATAGCAACTGGCCAAACTTTTCAATTTTCCAACTTTAAGCTGTGAGTTACCCTTCCTCTAGTACTAACTACAGTAGTGAAGATATCTAGTGTGGAATAAACCACTTATTACACTTGTCAGAGTGATATGGCAAGATATTTCACTCTCAGGCTTTATTTTCACTCGCCTCTGGCTCATGAAAATAAATTAGCCTGCTCAGTGAAATATTTCGCCATATCACACTCTGACTCATGTAATAAGTATTATATATAGCAGTTAACTATTAATTACAGAAAATAAACACAGAACTACTTTCTTACCTCAATTTCCTGAGTAGTGATAAGTCTGTAGTATCAAACATAAGTCATTCTGACTACTTCTATCACCAGTATCTCTTGAACAAGCTCTCAGCTACAAAAAAGATAAGGCCAGAGTACCAAATACGGAATTAATACTCATCTCGGTGGTAACTTCCTTAGAAGCCATTCTGACTACCAGTGGCTCTTGACGACCAACAAGCGGCACTTAACAGCACCAATTAAAAAACAGCGAGTTTTTTAAATAACGTCCAGTAAAGGGTTTCAATGCCATAGTAACCATTCGTAGTAACTTTATATGACTTAAAAACAAGCGTTTTCGCAGGAATCCTCTCACAATTTTGAGCCTAAGTTTAAAGTAAGACTAGATTAATGCTGTAGTATCAGAAAAAACTGGGGTCAAGCAGCCTAAAAAGCCGTTGTTGTTTTTTTTTTTTAGAAAAGTCCCCCGCGCGTGCGTTTAAGGGGCACACGTACCATCCATGCACACATAATATAGCATAATACCCGAATTTGCATTATCCACCTAATACTGTCTCGCTCACTTTGCTCGCTTGCCAATCATTTTATAAACTGCATTATTATCATCAAGTTCTGACCCTTCATAAAAACTAGATTTGAAACTTTCTCACCTAAAGGGGTCTGGAAAAAAGCAAAGGAAAAATGTGAAAAATCTTAGTTGTCACCGGGGAATCGAACCCAGGACCACTGGCTTTAGCCACCAGTACTCTTACCATTTTTTTCACATTAATGTGAGTCTAAATTCTCATCTAACCTTACTTTAAACCTTATAAATGGTATGCATACCTTGATAATGCTAAACAGAAAACATTTCTAACAAAATTCTTAACAAAATTTTACAGCATGTATAATTGGTGTATTAGTTAACAACTGCGCGCAGCACCTAACCAATTGAGAACCTAGCAACAGTTCCTAACAACACAATTGGAGGTACTCTATATAGAAGCCCTGCCCTGAAGGACCTAAGAGATTTAAAGTCCCTCTGTCACAATACAAAAACTACACCAGCTATGTTCTAAGTACAAGTATTATTCTGATATTGTGTTGCTTGCTAGTTTTCAATTTCTTACCCCAAGCTGGTATTCCAGCCTTCCAGATATAATTGTGTTCCACACTACCAGTTCCAAATATTTTGACCAGCTTTATGTACAGCCAGATTGCTTCCACAGATGTCCAGGTGAAGAATGTCAGCATGAAATAATGCAGTAGTGCAGACACTATTCCACACAGAGCTTCAATAGTGGTAGCATGGCCAGCTAGCAAGAAAAACAAGTATAGCCCTCCAAGTGATAGACTCATATGAATCAGAATTTGAGAATGTGTGTTTGTTCTGAGCCTCCTAAAGCACACACATAACACAGACAACATGTCATTCCCAGTGTACACAATACAAAAAGTTGCATCATTCACACCCTATTCTAAGTGAAAATAATACCCTGAAATTCCTAATGACTTCATGAAATTAAAAAACAAAACACAATTAAAGAAGTAAACATTCAAATAACTTACTCTGAACTGATGTATGTTGCTATCAGAAGAAGTAAACAGAGCAACGAAATACATGTCCCCACGTAAGTGATTACAGCCAAAGTAACTGCAACTGCTTTTGGAGGAGGATGAGGATTGAGATCCTATAGGAATACCATTAATTTAAGCAATATTCAAACTAATTACTTACTATCTAGCTAATTAAGCAGTCTACCTTGCGGGCATTATTGTAAGAACACGTTAAACAGAGAGGTCATGTTCATAAGTCAATGCTATTCTCCGTGCACGAAGTCTAGCCTTAGTTTATTGCATTCTGAACTCTTTCCGGAGGTTAGGGTATAAAAAGGAAAGTTCCACGCATGGCCTTTGACCACTAGATCCTATTCAAATTAAAAAAGTAGTCATACAGGGAGTACCCTCCAGAATAGATCCCTGTACTTTCAATTCAATCCACACCACGTTTAAAATGAGTGCCCCAACATACAAACAGCTACGTACCATCATTTTTACTATCAAATCTAAAACCTGTTATTGTCATGTGTTGCGTATAAAGATGACACCTCAGGATATTATCAGCAGTACTTTGAGAGTACGTTATCTGCTATACATCCAGTGAAATTAAATTTAGCTGCAGCAATTGCAAATACTACTATTTCTTTATTAGCCCATAATTACAGGAGGGGGGGGGGCACTTAGTATTGTCTTTACCTGCTGCTCATCACTTTTTTTTTATGCTCTAAGTGCTGTAATGCATTAAAAAATGGTCTGGGGAAATTGGTGACAAAAACTAGGAGCCACCATTTCCCACCTGTCGCTAAATAAGTTCCCGGCTATGCCTTATTATACATGAACTCTTCATTCAAGGTAGCATCTGAATGTACATTAATTAGAATTTTTGCATTCTGGTCTAAATTTAATTTTTCAAGTTTCTATACATTTATTGCTTAATACACGTACCTATGGAATAAATAATTATATTAACTCATGCACTAACACTGTGCAAGTGTAACTAGATCATTGTATTTCAGTTTATCTGATGAATAAATATTTGTGTATAAATGAAAGATTTTATATGATTACACTTGTGTAAAAAGATAACTAAGGCTCACAACAATACTTGCAATTTTTTTAAATTTTAGTAAAGTTTCATAGCTTCTAAGGTTAGAGCACAGCACTATGTCTCATAGTACAGGCATTTCATAAACTAAAGTCCTTCATTTGATGATTCATTCTGTATTATTATTATTATTATGAATTGTATTATTATTAATTATCAATCTCAGTGTGTATGCGGAAGAAGGTTATAGTAGTCATCCTGTCTGTTTGTCTATCTGTCTGTATGCTCTAATTTTGGAGATTACTGAGAATTAACAGTTGATTTAGGTATAAACTTACTAAGACCTTTTATTTTAAAATTTCGGGCTGGTTTTTGAAAAAAAACACAAAGCTATCAGCTTCGCATAAATTCTAGCTTTTGTGGGTAACGCCCCCTATCGTCACGTCATAATCAGTGAGTAATTAATTTCTTGCTGTCCACAATTTATTTTTATGCAAGGATAGTTAACAGTACTGGAAGTGAAGTCGCACATTGAAAATATATACCTGTGAGTGTCTCTGGCCTGCTTTTATTCTTCTTTCTTAGAACTACCATTCCAGCTATATTGGTACCTGATAAGAATAAATTATTCTTTTCGGCATGAGATGTTTTTTTTAATAGCTAGCTAGTGTATAGTAATAGTAGTGCCCTGAGTTCGCACCTTTGATGCTTCATTACTAAAGGTATTAGTAGTATTATTATTAGTTTATTATTGATATTATTGTTATATTATATCCTTTTACCTATTGACGTCATCATTATTACAGCGAAAAACATACTTACAAATATCAGAGCATAGTGTCCTAGTTGAGAGCACTCACACCTCACGAAGTTATCATCACTATAAATTCTTTTGCAGGCACTTTCTGTCCAAGCTCCAAATTCATCTGTTTATATATATATATATAAGGAAACAAAATAACTACAGCAGCAGCAACAAAACACGTATCCTTACCCAAACTGTTGTCTCTAATAGCACACTTTGTGTCTACCATAAAGTTGTCCTTCTGCAGAAAAAAATATCCAATAACAACAAATGGAGTATATAGCACGGACCAGACACTATTAAGAGTGAGCCAATTGCCAATAATTGGCGAGCGAGCGAAGCGAGCGAGACACTCTCAGGGGTAACGCAATCGAGATTGCGCTATATTTATTGGCGAGCGAGCGAGACACTATCAGGGGTAACGCAATCGAGATTTCACTATATTTATTTATTGGCGAGCGAGACACTTACAGGGGTAAAAATGAAAAAATCGGGGATGTTTGTTTATTGGCGAGCGAGCGAAGCGAGCGAGACAGTATTAGGGGTGGATAATGCAAAATCGGGTATATGTTATATATATGTATGTATGTATGGATGGTACGTATGCTCTTTAAACGCGCGCGCGGGGAACTTTTTTCTCCTAAAACACGGCTATTTAGGCTTGACTCCAGTTTATTCTGAAACTACAGCATTAAGCAAACCTTACTTTATACTTAAGCTCCAAAGTATGAGAAAATTCCTGCTAAAACGCTTGTTTTCAAGACACAAAAAGTTGATTCGACAGGTTACTATGGCATTGAAGACCCTTTTCCAGACTTTATTACAAAAATTCGCCGTTTTATGGGGGGATACGGAGTGCCAGTTGTTGGTTGTCAAGAGCCGTTGGTAGTCAGAATGCCGTAGTATTAATGCTAAGGAAGCTACTACTTCTCGAGGGAAGCTGAGGTAAGTACGCAATTCCATATTTGTTAGTTAAATATGCAAAATTAACTCTGGCCTTTCTTTTTTGTAGCTAAGAGCTTGTCAACAGTGACTGGTAAATTCAAATAGTCAGATTGGCTCCAATTTGGTACTACAAAAGTTACCACTGCTCAAGAAAATGAGGTAAGAAAGTAATTTTGTATTTGTGTGCTAAAATTGATTGTCTTTTGTTTTTATTGGTGAGAGCTTGTTGTCAAGAATTCACGGTAATTCAGATAGTCAAAGTAACTTCAATTTGATACTGCAGAAGTTATCAATACTCAGGAAATTGAGGGAAGTAGTGATTCTATATTTGTAGGCTAAAATTACAAATAGTCATTGGTTTATTTTTTTATCATAGCTGAGAGCTTGTTCAAGAGTTACTGGTAATTGAAATTATCAGAATGGCAGATGTTTGATACTACAAAAGTTAACAAATCAGGTAGGAGAGTGATTTTGTATTTGTTTGCTGAAATAAAAGGTCATAACTGCTATTATAGTGTTTGCATGAAGTAAGCGAAAAATAGTAACATTTTATGTTACCTAACTATCAGGCTCGCTCGCCATTTGTGCTCAAGCACACCACTAGTTTATTGGCGAGCGAGCGTAGCGAGCGAGACAGTATTAGGGGTGGATAATGCAAAATCGGGTATATGTTATATGTATATATGTATGTGGGATGGTACGTATGCCCTTTAATGGCGCGCGCGGGAAACTTTTTTCTCCAAAAAACACGGCTTTTTAGGCTTGACCCCAGTTTATTCTGAAACTACAGCATTAAGCAAGCCTTACTTTATACTTAAGCTCCAAAGTGTGAGAAAATTCCTGCGAAAATGCTTGCTTTTCAAGAAACAAAAAGTTGATTCGACCGGTTACTATGGCATTGAAGACCCTTTTCCAGATTTAATTTCAAAACTTCGCCGTTTTATGGGGAAATACGGAGTGCCGGTTGTTGGTTGTCAAGAGCCGTTGGTAGTCAGAATGCCGTAGTATTAATGCTAAGGAAGCTACTACTTCTCGAGGGAAGCTGAGGTAAGTACGTAATTCCATATTTGTAAGCTAAATATGCAAAATTAACTCGGGCCTTTCTTTTTTGTAGCTAAGAGCTTGTCAACAGTGACTGGTAAATTCAAATAGTCAGATTGGCTCAAATTTGGTACTACAAAAGTTACCACTGCTCAAGAAAATGAGGTAAGAAAGTAATTTTGTATTTGTGTGCTAAAATTGATTGTCTTTTGTTTTTGTAGGTGAGAGCTTGTTGTCAAGAATTCAAGGTAATTCAGATGGTCAAAGTAACTTCAATTTGATACTACAGAAGTTATCAATACTCAAGAATGATGTAAGTAGTAATTCCATATTTGTTGGCTAAAATTACAAATAATAACACTGGTTTATTTTTTATCGTAGCTGAGAGCTTGTTCAAGAGTTACTGGTGATTGAGATTATCAGAATGGTTGATGTTTGATACTACAAAAGTTACCATTAATCAGGTAAGAGAGTGATTTTGTATTTGTTTGCTGAAATCAAATGTCATAACTGCTATTATTGTGTCTGCATGAAGAAAGCTAATAATAGTAACATTTAATGTTACCTAACTATCAGGCTCGCTCCCATTTGTGCTCAAGCACACCACTAGTTTATTTATTTATATATATGTTTGGACGTATGTATGTCATTTTGTACTTTGACCCTCCGTATTTTTGTGTTCGCTCTGCGTTCGACCCCGTCCCAAACTTCACTAAACAGAATCCTCTGGTTTAGCGACCATTACCCGTATCACCTTAGAAATTGAATTGTTTACCGCTTTGAATTGTTTTGCGGGTGCTGGGAGCTCCATTTCTATTCGAGTTAGTGGCGGTGGTAAGTTAATACACTATTTGTCACAGTTATAGCACTACTCAACAGCATTTACTTGACAATTCATCGTCCACTAGACGAACCACGAAGGTAAGTCTTGCGTATGTATGTTCAGTTGTGTGAAAGTATTGTGCGTTACAACTACTATTAAGAATATCACAAAGAAAATTTTAAATAACGTGACTTGATTTTGTTGCTTCTTTTTCAATTCAAACAGTTGAGGGGAGTGGTTACTATGGCATTGAATCCCCCTTTACCGTATATGCGTAATTTAGCAACTCAACTTTATTTTAGTAGTTTGAGTAACAACAGTGTAGTTTAAAGCTCGCTCGCCATTTGTGCTCAAGCACACCACTAGTTTATTTGTATATATGTTTGGACGTACGTATGTCATTTTGTACTTTGACCCTCGTGTTTTTTGTGTTAGTTATGTGGTCGACCCCGTCCCAAATTGCACTAAACAGAATCCTCTGGTTTATCGATCAGTACCCGTATCACCCTAGAAATTGAATTGTTTACCGTTTTGAATTCTTTTGCGGGTGCAGTTAAAACGTGAAAACTTAAGGGACTTCCATTTCTATTCGAGTTAGTGGCGATGGTAAGTCAATGCGCTCTTTGTCATGGTTATAAGCCGTGCGCAACAGTATTTACTTGAAAATACATTGTCCACTAGACTACCGCGAAGGTAAGTCTGTGTAGGTGCATGTCCAGTTGTGTCAAAGCATTGTGTGTTACAACCACTACTTAGCTAAAGAATATCACAAAGAAAACTTTTAAATAACGTGTATTGTTTTGTTGTTGTTTTCCTTCCAAGCAGTTGCAGAGAGTTGTTACTATGGCACTGAAATCCCTTTACCCTGTATGCTAAATTTAAAAACTGGACCTTATTTTCAGGAGCTTCAGTGTTAGAAGTCAATATCATTCATATAAAAATAGTATAGTCTTTAGGCTCGCTCGCCATTTGTGCTCAAGCACATCACTAGTTTATTGGCGAGCGAGCGTAGCGAGCGAGACACTTACAGGGGTAACACAATTGAAAATCGGGGATGTTAGTTTATTGGCGAGCGAGCGAAGCGAGCGAGACAGTATTAGGGGTGGATAATGCAAAATCGGGTATATGTTATATGTATATATGTATATATGTATGTATGTATGGATTGTACGTATGCCCTTTAAACGCTCGCGCGGGGAACGTTTTTTCTTCAAAAAACACGCCTTTTTAGGCTTGACCCCAGTTTATTCTGAAACTACAGCATAAAGCAAGCCTTACTTTATACTTAAGCTCCAAAGTGTGAGAAATTTCCTGCGAAAACGCTTGCTTTTCAAGAAACAAAAAGTTGATTCGATCGGTTACTATGACATTGAAGACCCTTTACCAGATTTAAATTCAAAACTTCGCCTTTTTTCCGGCTAAGTGCGGCTTGTTACTAGTTGTCAAGAGCCACCTGTAGTCAGTACTAAGAGAGCTATCACTACTTCTGAAAAGCGTATGTAAGCACATAAAGTATTAATGCTAAGGAAGCTACTACTACTCGAGGGATGCCGAGGTAAGTACGCAATTCCATATTTGTTAGCTAAATATGCAAAATAACTCTGGCCTTTCTTTTTTATAGCTAAGAGCTTGTTGTCAACAGTGACTGGTAAATTCAAATAGTCAGAAGGACTCAAATTTGGTACTACAAAAGTTACCACTGCTCAAGAAAATGAGGTAAGAAAGTAATTGTGTATTTGTGTGCTAAAATTGATTGTCTTTTGTTTTTGTAGGTGAGAGCTTGTTGTCAAGAATTCAAGGTAATTCAGATGGTAAAAGTAACTTCAATTTGATACTACAGAAGTTATCAATACTCAAGAATGAGGTAAGTAGTAATTCCATATTTGTTGGCTAAAATTACAAATAATAACACTGGTTTATTTTTTATCGTAGCTGAGAGCTTGTTCAAGAGTTACTGGTAATTGAGATTATCAGAATGGTTGATGTTTGATACTACAAAAGTTACCATTAATAAGGTAAGAGAGTGATTTTGTATTTGTTTGCTGAAATAAAAGGTCATAACTGCTATTATAGTGTTTGCATGAACTAAGCTAAAACATAGTAACAATACTTAGTTTTATGTTACATAACATCAGGCTCGCTCGCCATTTGTGCTCAAGCACACCACTAGTTTATTTGTATATATGTATGGACGTACGTAAGGCATTTTTGTACTTTGACCCTCGCGTTTTTGTGTTAGTTCGGTTGTCGACCCCGTCCCATATTGCACTAAACAGAATCCTCTGGTTTATCGATCAGTACCCGTATCACCCTAGAAATTGAATTGTTTACCCGTTTTGAATTCTTTTGCCGGTACAGTTAAAACTTGACAAATTAAGGGACTTCCATTTCTATTCGAGTTAGTGGCGGTGGTAAGTCAATGCGCTCTTTGTCATGGTTATAAGCCGTGCGCACAGTATTTACCTGAAAATACATTGTCCACTAGACTACTGCGAAGGTAAGTCTGTGTAGGTGCATGTCCAGCAGCTGTGTCAAAGCATTGTGTGTTACAACCACTACTTAGCTAAAGAATATCACAAAGAAAACTTTTAAATAACGTGTATTGTTTTGTTATTGTATGTTTTGTTTGTTTGTTTTTTTCCTTTCAATTTCAAGCAGTTGCCGGAGTTGTTACTATGGCACTGAAATCCCTTTACCCTGTATGCTAAATTTAAAAACTGGACCTTATTTTCAGTAGCTTCAGTGTTAGAAGTCAATAAAAATAGTATAGTCTTTAGGCTCGCTCGCCATTTGTGCTCAAGCACACCACTAGTTTATTTATTTATCTGTTTATGGGGTACGTGAGACTTCTGTTTTAGCCCGCGCTTCTAATTACGTAAGTTAGGTAAAGCGTTCACAGTTCCAGTATTTTTCAATTAACGAGCGCGGAGAATCCTGCTGCACTGCCTTACGCAACTCTGTTTCAACCAAAACGTTTATAGCTACTCTCTTCTTGAAACAATTGTGAAGTCTTTGTCAAGCTGCTCTTCTTTGCCACTGCTTTCTAAGTTTATTCAGGTAATTCTGTTATTGTTAACTCAGCTAAGAGCTTGTTGTCAACAGTGACTGGTAAATTCAAATAGTCAGAATGACTCAAATTTGGTACTACGGAAGTTACTACTGCTCAAGAAAATGAGGTAAGAAAGTAATTTTGTATTTGTGTGCTAAAATTGATTGTCTTTTGTTTTTGTAGCTGAGAGCTTGTTGTCGAGAATTCGAGGTAATTCAGATGGTCAAAGTAACTTCAATTTGATATTACAGAAGTTATCAATACTCAAGAATGAGGTAAGTAGTAATTCCATATTTGTTGGATAAAAGTACAAATAATAACACTGGTTTATTTTTTATCGTAGCTGAGAGCTTGTTCAAGAGTCACTGGTGATTGAGATTATCAGAATGGTTGATGTTTGATACTACAAAACTTACCATTAATCAGGTAAGAGAGTGATTTTGTATTTGTTTGCTGAAATCAAATGTCATAACTGCTATTATAGTGTTTGCATGAAGTAAGCTAAAAATAGTAACATTTTATGTTACCTAACTATCAGCTCGCTCACCATTTGTGCTCAAGCACACCACTAGTTTATTTGGCGAGCGAGCGAAGCGAGCGAGACACTATCAGGGGTAACTCAATCGAGATTTCGCTATATTTATTTATTTATTTATCTGTTTATGGGGTACGTGAGACCTCTGTTTTCGCCCGGGCTTCTAATTACGTAAGTTAGGTAAAGCGTTCACAGTTCCAGTATTTTTCAATTAACGAGCGCGGAGAATCCTGCTGCAGACGCAACTTTGTTTCAACCAAAAAGTTTACAGCTACTCTCTTCTTGAAACAATTGTGAAGTCTTTGTCAAGCTGCGCTTCTTTGCCACTGCTTTCGAAGTTTATTCAGGTAATTCTGTTAGTTTAGTCTGGGATCAGAGACTTTAGATTCTTTGATGCTAACTGAGAATGGAAAGGGTTACACTGTGCACTACAGTTAGATGTAATTTCTGTCCTATTTTTCTGTAAAAAGAGTCTGCTCGCTCGCCATGCATTTGCGCTATTCGAGCGCACCACTAGTTTATTTAGTTATCTGTTTATGGGGTACGTGAGACTTCTGTTTTCGCCCGCGCTTCTAATTACGTAAGTTAGGTAAAGCGTTCACAGTTCCAGTATTTTTCAATTAACTAGCGCGGAGAATCCTGCTGCACTGCCTTATGCAACTTTGTTGCAACCAAAAAGTTTACAGCTACTCTCTTCCTGAAACAATTGTGAAGTCTTTGTCAAGCTGCGCTTCTTTGCCACTGCTTTCGAAGTTTATTCAGGTAATTCTGTTAGTTTAGTCTGGGATCAGAGACTTTAGATTCTCTGATGCTAACTGAGAATGGAAAGGGTTACACTGTGCACTACAGTTAGATGTAATTTCTGTCCTATTTTTCTGTAAAAAGAGTCTGCTTGCTTGCCATGCATTTGCGCTATTCGAGCGCACCACTAGTTTATCTGTTTATGGGGTACGTGAGACCTCTGTTTTCGCCCGCGCTTCTAATTACGTAAGTTAGGTAAAGCGTTCACAGTTCCAGTATTTTTCAATTAACGAGTGAGAATCCTTAGTGGCGGTGGTAAGTCAATGCGCTCTTTGTCATGGTTATAAGCCGTGCGCAACAGTATTTACTTGAAAATACATTGTCCACTAGACTACTGCGAAGGTAAGTCTGTGTAGATGCATGTCCAGTTGTGTCAAAGCATTGTGTGTTACAACCACTACTTAGCTAAAGAATATCACAAAGAAAACTTTTAAATAACGTGTATTGTTTTGTGTGTTGTTTTTTCCCTTCAATTCAAGCAGTTGCAGAGAGTGTTACTATGGCACTTGAAATCCCTTTACCCTGTATGCTAAATTTAAAAACTAGACCTTATTTTCAGTAGCTTCAGTCAAAATCTTCTATAAAATAGTATAGTCTTTAGGCTCGCTCGCCATTTGTGCTCAAGCACCATCACTAGTCTAAGTATACTAGTGATGTGCTTGAGCACAAAAGGCGAGCGAGCCTAAAGACTATAATATTTTTATATGAATGATTTTGACTTCTAACACTAAAGCTACTGAAAATAAGGTCCAGTTTGTTTATTTAGCATACAGGGTAAAGGGATTTCAGTGCCATAGTAACAACTAACTCTCTGCAACTGCTTGAATTGAAGGAAAAAAAACAACAACAAAACAATACACGTTATTTAAAAGTTTTCTTTGTGATATTCTTTAGCTAAGTAGTGGTTGTAACACACAATGCTTTGACACAACTGGACATGCACCTACACAGACTTACCTTCGCAGTAGTCTAGTGGACAATGTATTTTCAAGTAAATACTGTTGCGCACGGCTTATAACCATGACAAAGAGCGCATTGACTTACACCGCCACTAACTCGAATAGAAATGGAAGTCCCTTAAGTTTTCAAGTTTTAACTGCACCCGCAAAAGAATTCAAAACGGTAAAACAAACTAGTATGATACGGGTACTGATCGATAAACCAGAGGATTCTGTTTAGTGTAATTTGGGACGGGGTCGACCACATAACTAACACAAAAACGCGAGGGTCAAAGTACAAAATGACATACATACGTCCATACATATATACAAATAAACAAACATCCCCGATTTTTTCATTTTTACCCCTGTAAGTGTCTCGCTCGCTACACTCGCTCGCCAATTATACATATATAAATAGCACGGCACGTAAGTTGCCCATTAAAAAATGTATGGGAAAAATCGCTGTTCAATTGAAATCGCACGGGGAAAGTGAAATAGCGCGTAACTAATTGAAATACCTCGGTAACTAAGTGGAAACTAAGTGAAATACCTCGGTAACTAAGTGAAATAGCACGGGTAAGTGCGCATGCGTGCAGAGTTAACCTTGGAAATGTACAGTTCCAGTAGTTTCTAGTTGGAGACAATATCATTCTTTGCCACAGAAGCTGTATCGGTATTTGACGAAATGTTTTTCAACACATTAGGAGGAGCCGCAGGTTGAAAACTAAGTTCCAGCAGAAGCTAATCCTGAAGTAAGGAGATAGTGAGTGAACGATATAGTATAGCTACAATTGCAAATACTTTAAAAAAAGCTCGCCTACTATTAGTGAGTGATAGCAAGGGTAACCTGTGCTATTAGGGATCAATAGCACGGTTACCCATGCTATTACTCATACATATAGTACTTATAACAAATTAACATTGTGAAGATATCTAGCTCTAGCGTGGAATACATTATATACACATATGTGTGTATATGTCACATTTTAGTAGTAAATATGTGATGAATTATAGATTGATGACCTCTGAGTAAACACTTTCAGGTCTTGTAGAACTAAATTTTGTTTACTTTTTCAAACCGTGCCATTAAAAGATAAATACACTTCAACTTTAGGGTACTTAACTGAAGCTTCCAGAAAATAAGAAGTGAATAAACTATAGAATCAGCTCACTCTGTGTAAATACTGATTCAACACTTTCTTTGTGTACCTGTTATTTGTTAGGCTCAATAGCTAGACTAGCTCACTGATATACACCACTAGTGTCAGTGCAGACAAATTTAAAAAAGAAATCTTCACACCCATTGCTATCTATGCACATAACACGCAATTCTTCATATACATAAATATTTAATCAAGACTGAGAGCATTTCACTTACTCTAGTTTCTTGCTCAAAATTAGCAAATAATAAGCACACCACCAAAGAATACAACAATTATAATAATAATAAATATTATCTTATATATTCTTACAATGTCAGATGTGTTTCGTTTTCTCATTACTGTTGTAATAGGATAATTGAGAGTTGCATTCTCTATTGATCTTGACCTCACAGAAACAATTATTGAATCTATTGAACTCTTTGACTTAGTTTGGAACAAAATGTTTGTGGAAAACACAAAATAACTTATCCTTTCATTACACTTTATCTCCAGGTTATCCAACTGCTTTACAAATTCTTTAGGAATGTTAACACTTGCAGTCAAATTTTTCAACAACAATTCCATAACTTGAGACACTTTCAAATTATCTGGCTCTATTTCTTCTTTGTTACTCAACACATCTTCAATAGTTCCCAAATTGACAACAAAATATTGTCCATCGAAATTCTGAGGGCATATATCTTCCAGCTGAAGAGCAAATGTATTAAAAGAAAAAGTGCTGGAATTGTGCTGTGCATTGAATAAATCAGAAAAGAATTCCAGGTTCTCAATAATGCTAAAATAAAGAAAAATTGAGTTTATTATATATGACAATACACAACACATCAGTGCCAAACACCTTTGTGATGACCCTGTCACTTCTTGGCTTATATACACTGCATCTTGGTCTGCTCTCTGGATGTTGTCAATGATTACTAAAAAATTGCTAGCCACCTGTACAAACAGTCATTTGCATAACTATAATTATAAAGTAACATGTTAGCATAACTGCTATTAGTCCCTTGAATCATTTCACAATTAGGATTTGCTTAAAAAATACTTAAAAAATTAGTTTATCAAAAGGTAGGTAGTGCAATAGTATCAGTTGCGTAAATTTTGCTTTTCAATGTTCAGCTGAAATCACAAAACAATTTTAATAAAAAAAATTGCCAGGCATAGCTAATAATTATAATGATGTGTACATTCGCAACTGTACTTATTCAGAGCTAATTACATAACCAACAATTGCTAGTATTAAAAAAAACATTACACTGAGCTTCATAAAAAGTTATGGATTTGATAGTTGTTTTTGAGCACTCACTAATCATAAAACCAACAACAAAACAATAGGTACCTCAATGTTATTAATAGCCGCTGAAGTGAGTTGCTCCAGAATAGCACTGGTAGCTGATATATCAGCAGCCCCCAATTTATCTGCATTCGATGTTAAGTTGGCCACATTTTCTGCCACAAAAGCTGAAAAGTTGCTAGCATGCTAAAATGAAAAAAAAAAGGTTAAGATTGGAAAGTCATTGTTACACTTACAAAGACTAATAGCATAGCTACCTATCTCCAGTTGACAAGTGAATAATACATTCAGACAGCCTAAAGTATTATTGACAGTAACTTTTGCTTCAAACATTATCTTCCATGCATAAGATAAAAGACTTGTTCAGTTATTTCTATTTTTTTAAACAAGCTTTTTTTAATCAGTTTTGTACCACATCTGGCCTACTAATAGCGAGTGATAGCACGGGTAACCTATGCTATTAGAGATCAATAGCACTCGTAAAGCAATTGAAATAGCACTCGGCTTCACCTCGTGCTATTTCAATGCGTTTACTCATGCTATTACTCATACAAATATAGCTACATACGAGTAAAGAGCTAGAAAGAGTGCTCAGACCTATAACCGGTTATTGGTTTCTCATGTGTTTCATTCCCATTACATTACACTGAAGTCTGAGTGTGCTTGCCATATAAACAGCACCGAGACAAATTTGCTATGTCTCTCATAAACAATTTAACAAAAGTAAATAAAGTTGGAAAGTATCTCTAGGTCTGATTCAAGGCTTGCCTGCTTTACTACTATGTCACATGTCATATATATATATACACACATACATACAATACACAGAGAATTGCTCGAAAATTTTAACCCCTGATATTGTGTCTCACTATATTGTGTTTACTCCCCAATTATAAGAATGGTCATCACAACACAAGATCTTTACCAGGACTGCTTCACATAACTGCTGAGTAACTGTAGACTTTGTGATAGCACAGTCAATGTCATTGACAGAGGAGCTCCAATAAGCTCCATTAATATAGTCGCCCACACAATATCGTGTAGCTCTTCCTGCCAAGTATCCCACGTAGTCTGAGCATGGGCAGAACTCATTGGCATAATATCTAACACTAGTTTCTGGCCATAAAACTCCTTCATATTCTTCTTCTTCACAGCCATCTATAAATAGAAGTAGTAAGATTACATCAGCTGATATAATTATAGTAGCAAATTTTATCAGTTCAACTGCATAATATGTATAATTGAAACTTAACACCAATGTTTCAACTTTACTATTATAGTTCTAGTATGTCAAATGTAATGCACTGTAATACATGTACGAATAGCAAAATAAATTCAAAACCTGCAACTCACCAAATCTTTTAATAACAATATTATTATTGTTGTTATTATTATTGTCAGAGGTATATAAGGTGTTCAAATATGTAATGAATATTCTTCTTATCTCCTCAATTGTAATATTTCTATTTCTCAATAAAGTCACAAGAAGAACTGAAGAGGTTGATTCACTATTTAAAAAAATATTCCATATAAAATGAGTTCTAAATTAAGTACTAAAAAATACAATTTGATATATGCCCCACCTCTTGACAGTCTGAACTGTAGATACAGTTAGTACTCCATTAATATTTGAACCCATTGACAATATCTACATACATATATATATATATATACGTTACTGAATTTTTTATTTTTAAGTATTATTTACTTACTTGGTCACTATTAATTCCTTGCCCATTAAATGTGAGATTATATTGCACAATATCTAAATAGCAGTAAAAATCCACATCACACAGAAATGTAGCATTTAAATAACATTTTCCTGCACTGGAATCTATTAAAGATTGGCATGCACCTGATGACATTGAATCAATATAGCTGCATTATATTCCAGAATATCCCTTATATAAATAATTTCAAGCTATTCATCATCACTAGATGCTACCTTATGATACCCCACACTTCATTACCCCAAGTGAAATATGTGTGTGTGTGGCTTTGCATATTAGGCCAATTTATAATATCGAAATTTACACTTGCTTTGTAAGTAGTGAAACTAGAAAGGAATCATACAGTTTTCAGTTCTCTCATCTGTCAGTATTGAGTAAAGTGGACTAACTAAAACTTGCTGAGTAATTATTTTAGACAGACTGGTAAGAGTCATGTATGGCAAATATTTTATAAACAGTACGTCCACTAGCATAGCATAACCTACCAGGGATGTCCACTCTTGCTGGTGTTGACACAACCTGCCCTCCACTGCTTATTGCTTCACAGGTATAGTTTCCTCGCCTTTCTGGTGTAATTTCTTGAATGTAGTAGTATGACTGAGTAAATCCAGGAAGAAGAATGCCATCCCTGTACCACTTATAGCTAATCTGATCCGCAGTTCCCCCTTCAACTTTGCAAGTAAAATTTTCAGAACCTCGAAGAGATGAATTAGTGTCCATAGGAGGGTCAATAATTCGTGGAGGGAGTTGATCTGTGACAAGCATTCATATCATTCAGCTAGATTACTAGTGCTATGAAGTCAATAAATATCATTCAACTAGATTACTAGTGCTATGAAGTCAATACATACCATTCAGCTAGATTACTAGTACAATGAAGTCAATACATACCATTCAGCTAGATTACAATGAAGTCAATACATATCATTCAGCTAGATTACTAGTGCTATGAAGTCAATACATATCATTCAGCTAGATTACTAGTCCTATGAAGTCAATACATACCATTCAGCTAGATTACTAGTACAATGAAGTCAATACATATTCAGCTAGATTACTAGTGCTATGAAGTCAATACATACCATTCAGCTAGATTACTAGTGCTATGAAGTCAATACATACCATTTAGTTAGATTACTAGTGCTATGAAGTCAAGACATATTCAACTAGATTACTAGTGCAATGAAGTCAATACATATATCATACCTGGTCTAGACTTGGCATCACAGTTCCTTCCAAAAAAGTTCTCTGTACAGTTGCAGGAATAATCAAGTAATAAGTCGTAGCATTCACCTCCATTATGGCAAAGAGTTAAGTTTCCAGGTGTCACACAATCATCGATAGCTGTGAAAAAATAATATGAAATATAACAGAATGACACCTTCCGTTGATAAGCTGTAATTTTTAAGCTGGATTCAAGAAAACTGAACTGTATTAACCTATACAAAGAGAAACAGTAAATATTACTAGTATGTAATATTCAATTTGTAAGAGCAGTAAGCATTTCATTCACTGTATACTTATCTCTACAACTAACCATTAACTTCAACTGTTACTTCCTCAGACACTACAGTCGTGTTTCTTGATTCTGCTTCACAGATGTATGCGCCACTATCCTCAGGGATTGCTTGAGAAACAATAAGTTTACTGACAGCTGTAGCATTAGTTTGATAATACTGATTCTCAAACTTTACCCTCTCATAAGTTAATAGATTAGAGAGAGTTGCGTTGTTTCTTTTAATCCAATTCCATCGAGGAGCTGGGTTGGACTGGACAGTGCAGATTAGTTTAATCTGGCTGCTTTCTGCTACATTGCTAGTCCCATTGATGGATAAGAATTGAGGAGGAACTAGAAATGTTGAAATGAAAATATATTCAGTATATAAAAAAAAAATTAGAAATTTTTTTTTTAATATTTAATCCGCTGGAACTAATATTTTATTATGCATAAGAAAAATGGGTTATTCTGCCAAGTTTAAACCAAACAATAGTGAGAACTCTCCCTTATCAGCATGCTGTGTGCATAGAAATAATATACATTTATAGTTAGCAAGTAAGACACTTACAGGGGTTACACAATTGAGATTCCGCGGAGTTTATTATTTTTTTGCTTATTTATATTGTACGTGTGACCCCTTTTTCACCCGCGCCACTAAATACGAAAGTTGGTAAAGCATCTTCATAAAAATAAAGGAACGGATCTGCAGAACAGTTAGTTGTGGGTCCAATCTATTATTGGAGCAGACCTAAACGCCTGAACTTTTCATTATTGAAATGATGCCAAGGGCTGTAGCTCATAGTTAGCTCTCCCTAGGCTAGTTCACTCACCATTGTGCATCTGTGTATATATATATATATATATATATATATATATATTATAAAGGATGAGGGCAATCACTTTAGCTACCACAAGGTTCATGATGTACTTTATGCTTCTTGCAAACCCTTCTTTCAATGAAGTAAAATAACTACTTATTGAATATTTGAAAGCTGTTAAGTCATTTCTGACATTACTGTTGACATTCAGACTGATAGACAAACATTATAAGTGTGAGAATTATTATTTTGATAAGGAAGTGAAAGAATAGTAAAATAATAAGTCTCAACTGCAATCTTCTACTACTGACTCATGTAACTTATAATAAAATCTGCTTACACTGAACATCAACAAATGCTTTTGAAAAACTTTGCACTTCTTCAACTGTAGCTCGGCAATAGTATTCTCCTTGATGAGTTTGAAAAGTCACATTCGTTACATGCAACAATGATTGTCCATTCGCCATTTGTATATGATTGAGTAAAGTTACATTTTGAGTTCCCAAAATTGGAACAAAGAACCAGTCAAAAACAATGGGCCCCAATGAGGTATCCGATGATGTAGCTGAACAGTTGATAGTAGCTGGCATGCCCTCACTCACCGTCACTCTGGTTGGACTCACTCTGACATTCAAAGCGATGTTTGGTTGAGAAGGACCTAGACATTTGTGAAACACAACACAAGGTCATAATTATAGAAACTGTTATATTTATATCACTGTATTTGACATACTTGTAGGTAAAATGGCTTCACAAACTGAATCAATATCTGAGCAGCAATCTCCATATTGTCTGCACTCTGCATCACAGCGACACAATGCAGGAAAGACTTGACATCCAGAAGAGTCAGCACAACAGCCATTGTATTCAGTACTACAAGTGCCTGCAAATGAATGACTTCAATCAACTGAAATTTATTCAAACAATTCTTACTCACCAGGAAGAAGAATGTCCGAACAGTTATTATCTGTAATAAAAAATAAAGAATAAAATTAAAGGACTATTTAGAATTGAAACCTCCTAGCTGTAAACTATGTGAAATTAGGAATTTGTTTCTCCGCTACATAGTTAGCCAAGTAAATGCTTATCTTGATGTTTTAACAATCAAGATGAAAGGATTCAAGGACTACTACAATAATTGTATAGGCACCGTATTAACATGTTCAATGAACATATTACCAATCTAGCAGTCATTATTCCTGTGCAAGTTTTACTGTGAGTGACATTGGACAAGTCTAGCTAGGAAGTTACAATTATATTTTAAGCCTCAAACTGGATTAAGTTACAACAAAGCCCTATTACCAGAGTTCAAAATGAATCAAATTAATACTTCAAACTTTCTAGGTCACTTACTTGAGCAAACTATTGGACCTGCTCCACTACCAACTTCAGTAGAACTGGCACAGGTAAAACTGTCCATGTGGGAACTTAATAAACAGAGTTCTCCACATCCTCCATTGACACTCGCACAAGGATTAGACCCTAAAATAAACAAAAACATATGGTCATTGTGAATAAATTGGGCCTCAAAACCTCTCAATATTATGAAGTGTAAGGGGGAAAAAACTCAGCATTTCTAAAAAATTTCCCAATTCGTCATTAAAATATAAAATTGCTTATCGTTAGACTGGAGATAGAGCTCAATTAAAACATTACGGAAAAACAACGCAACAACAATTTTTATGAAGATTTTTATAACTTGTAATTTCACATATTGTTCAAATATGGCTAACATAATGTGGCCTGTTGTGCTACTTAAGCTAACCTCTGACTATTTGGTGATGTGAGCTGACAATTTTTGTCTGATAGTTTATTCCAGCACATAAAAATACTGTAATGTTGTTATCACTGTCATAGGCATATTCTATTGTAGCATTTTTCGAATTGTTGCCAAAACGACCATTCATACAAGCATAAAAGAAACCTTCATTATCCATTGGAATGGCTGCAGTAACCATACAGGTAACTGGAAAGCTTGCTATGAATGTCTCATTTGACCCATCAATGTCAACAGATACAATCTCATCCCCACTACTCAGATATATTTTATGAAGATCAAAGTCTAAAAATATATCTGTGAATTTACTGTGTCCGGTAGCTATTGTAAATATGTCACCCAATCCATCCATTGATGCTATGTTAACTCGATTAACTGTGCCTTGCCGTTCCATGTCTATCCAATACATCCACCTTAAGATAGACACAATTAATATTTTATATATATAAATACTTAACATCTTCACTGCATTATATTACGTTTTCTACCCTTGAATTAAATGGCTTTAAACAGCTGTAGCAAAGTCAACTGCATGCACCAGTATGTAACTCCTAAAATTATAATAACCAGCTCAGGGCCTAATTAGCAATCAAGCTGATGTTAGGTAACAAAACTACTAAAATATTCACAACAGATGAAATTAATCTTATTCTTATAAAAGATCTGATATAACTGAATAATGAATTAGATTTTTTATGCTTACTTATTCTTTACATATTACAGTTCATAAGTTGTAGCTAGCATATACATTAAAGAAAAATAACCCTTTCTATAAGCTTGTACCACCACTATATTTATTAAGAAGGCAAAATATACAACATTATATTTTTGCACCAAATTCAGGGGTTACAGATTATGTTTTAATTAGTTATTAGTGGCTACCAAAATACTGCCAAAATTTTTTCAGCTAAATTGGCTAAAATCATTGTAGCTACATTATAAGTATAGTTAGTTCAAACTATTGTTTGTGTAAGTCAATGGTGAATTGACCATAAGATATTCCATAGTTTCAGATTTCCTCAATAGACATAGTGAGAATTGTTGTATGGCCTCATATATTCTTACATCTATTGAGACCTTTCTATGTAAGACACAGTCTGGCCTTCAAGACATGCTCTAACTTCAACAGTAAGAGACTGAAATGGTTGACAATTAGACTTTAAACAAGTAAGGATGAGTTTAAACAAACATAACAAAAAACATATAAATTCCAGGACATTAGTAAGTTAAAAGTGATAGCACAGAATGTGCTGAAAATGAACTCACTGACACAAAGTCTATGCAAGGCTTTGAACCCAAAAAACTGTATGTATGAATTGAGTATACTAAACCCCAAATGCAATCTAGTTTGGTATCGTAATTAGGAATAAGTACATAAAAAACATCACTGGTTAAATACAAGAAGCATTGTTGTTTTTATTTTTACCTTGAGTTTGGGTCAACCAGTATTTTAGTAGGATGATAGTTCAGTAAACTAAATAAAGTTCTTCCCAATCCGTTTTTCAAATCCAATACATTAATAGTGTTCTGTACATTA
>WLWD01002976.1_pt1 | contig 64581 bp, 35 predicted proteins | sample 6712731 | NCBI WGS metagenome assembly WLWD01 (sample SAMN12718690, study PRJNA576275) | sponge metagenome | isolation source: marine sponge | host: Mycale hentscheli | place: New Zealand: South Island, Marlborough, Capsize Point | collected 2014-11-01
GCTTTATGGGTAACACTCCCTAGTGTCGCGTTATAATCACTTGTGGTGAGTGTTTCTGGCTAGTTTAGCGTTTTCTCTTATGAATACTGCGTTTCCATGTACCATTTTCATTGCTCAAGTTATAATGATGCCTCATTAAAATAGCTAACGGATTGCTTGTTCTTTTGGAAGATTATATTGTAATAGCTAGGTAGTGTTAAATAGCGCTGAGGGTTCACACCTTTGGTGCTTCATTTGAGTCAGCACTGCATGGGTTCCAATGTTAGTAGATATAATATATAATATATTGTGGGTAATTTTACTCAGTCAAGTAATAAAATTCCAATGGACTGTTTGTATGAGAGGACTATTATGTTTTTATAAAGTGACGATATTTTGAAAGCTATACTTGACAAATTAAGTGCCTATTATTCTAATCTTTATTGTTGTAAAAAACAAAACAGAACAATGATCGCTCTAGCCACAAAATGTAGCCAAATCGACTACTTTCAGATCAGTTACAGACAAGGATAGCCACATAGCTAATCTGTACCCAAATCACCATCAAATATACATTAGATGTATTCATATTTGTTTGACTTATAGTTAAAGCATAGACACAGTTGAAAATATAACCCCAAAAAACAACAACCAAAATCATTTCATTGATTAGCCCTAGTGGTGTGTTTAGTCCTAATATAATATAGCAAGTTACATAATCACTTCATTAGGTAATGATGTATCATTCACCTTTGCACTGTCCATTGGCTAATATTCTGATTCCTAGTGACTGGTCACAGATGCACTGCTGCTGTTTTGCATCAGGAACTTTACCAGTAGGACATGGAGTACATCTGGTACCATTTTGAACATAGCCAGAGGCACACTCACAGCAACCGTTGCCAGTGTAACCAGACAGACACTGACAGCTGCTGCTACGGCAGCTTCCTGGAACAATGTTTAAGTTGCATACTCCTGGGAGAAGAGGGGTAATGGGAAGAGAGAGGGAGAACGAACAAGTCGTTAGCTTATTAACAATTTTTTGAAATAAAAAAAATTTAAGCTAAAAAAAGAAAGAAAAAAGAGGTATTGAAAGTATTAATATTCAAAGTTTTGTTCCCAATTTCTTTTCCAATACAGAATGAAAATAAATATTGGCTGTCAGAGGGGAGATCAATTCTAGAACCACTTTAATGTATGCACCCTCTCTACCCACACTGTGCTATAATAACCAACAAACAAAATTAAAAAGTTGGACATCTATTTAATTTTATCGTTCCAAGATTGATATTCTAACATCTATTAATTAACCATCCTTCTGTCAATGATAAGTTGTGTCTGTAGAAATACACAATTGAATTTACTTACCAATCTGAGCTGGACATGCTCTACAATTCTCCTCTCCTGCCATTTGATATGACATTCCTCTTCCCTGAATTCCAAAGTCCCCACAGCAATCAGTCTTGAACGAGACTGATCTTATGATCCGATTGTTTCCGTTACAACCCTTGAACTGCCAGCATATCACAAAGGTTGGATCAACTAAGGCTATAAGATAAGTGAGATTATACATACAAACATTTTACTTCATAATAATTGGTGAGTAAGCTAAGCCAAGCTGTACAAAAACAAGAGGAAGTGTGAGTTGAAGGATATAATATCACAAAAGAATGCCTCAGTGAGGTATGATCAAGTCTACATTCCACTATTAAAATATTGTGAATAACTTCCAATTCATTCAGTACTACTTGGGACAACCCTCATCCCTATTTTGTCAACGAAAAAGTAGCATTATATATTTAGATGTAAATGTTATATATGCATAATAGTAGTACATTAATGAAGAATAAAATTGATGACCACTGGGAAAAATATTCATTGAACTGTATAGATGTTGGTCTACTTTTCCGAATGTCAAACGTAGAATGAGCCACTAAATGATGCTACATCATGCCCCATGAAAAGGTGAGTACACTTTTACTCCAGAGAGCCAGCTTAAAGCTTAATAATCTCACTAGCATAGAATAACTTAGATAAAACAGATTTCCAGCATTCTAACTAATGCTGACTCATTGTGTTATTAATTAAAATAAGCATTCTCTTTTCAATTAGCATACTTACCTATACACTTCCCATTAACTAATGATTTTCTTCCTTGTGACTGGTCACAGATGCATTTTCGCTGTGTTGTGTCAGGAACAGTACCAGTGGGACATGTGGTACATCTACTACCGTCTCTGATATAGCCAGAGGCACACACACAACAGTCATTGCCAGTGTAGCCAGAGAGACACTGACAGCTACTCCTACCGCAGGATCCTCTCACTACATGGCTGGAACACACAGCTGGAATGGGAGGGGGAAGAGGGGGGAGAAAGAGAAATAATGACATTACCACTACATTAAGTTTGAGGTTTGTTCAAGAAGAAATTAAATGATTAGCAAGGCAGAGTGAGCACTAATCAATGAGTTATATGCATATAGGTGCACATGTAGCATATCAGTAGTACATCTGATGAAATTATGGAATTGCTTATCACTGGGTAAAGACATTTAGGTCTTACAAAGACTCGACTAGTTTTCGAGCAGATCTAACTTGTATCTTGCTACTTATGCTGCATTGCATTGCAGGATACTCCAAGTATAAGATCCATTACACTACCTCTATAAATATAGATGTCATAAAATGATCAACTCAGTTTGAATATTAAAACAAATCAATTTTTCTACTGGTTTGTAATATTATTTTATTGATTAACTCATTTCATAATGAAGCACCAAAGGTGCGAACCTTAGCTATTACAAAATCATCTCAGGCCAAAAGAATAATTCATTGGCTATTCTATTTTAATCAGGTATCAATATAGCTGAAGCAATGAAAATGGTAAATGTAAACGCTGTTTTCATAAGTATATATTTTCAATGTGAATCTCCACTTCCAGCACTCAATTTACTTCTCTGCATATTAAAAGCAAAACTTCCGCGGTTAGCAAGAAATTATTTGCTGATGTAATTAAGGCGTGATGACAGAGGGCATTATCCACAAAAGCTGGTACCTAAGTGAAACTGACAGCTTCAAGTTTTCTAAAAAATCAGCCCTGAAGTTAAAAAAGCAGCACAATAAAAGTCATCGTTCTGAGTAAGTTTATACCTAAATCTTTGGTTAAATGTCAGTAATCTCCAAAATCAGAGCACAACTGACAGACAAACAGGGAGGACGCCTAAACCCTCTCGCGCATGTGTGTTGAGGGTTAGTAACCATTCCAGAGGATGGAATAGGGAACTCAGGGAGCTGGAGCCCCCGCCTATTTTGTGAAACTAGGCCTGAAACACATCACCATAAAACCTTTCCCAGTTGCCCAATGCTGAAAGATCTTCCTATATCATTGCATTCTACAGCCATCCTGTTCAACTTACATTTGCACTGTCCGCTGACAAATATTCTAATTCCTAGTGACTGGTCACAGATGCATTGTTGCTGTGATGTGTCAGGAACAGTACCAGTGGGACATGTGGTACATCTACTACCTTCTTTGACATAGCCAGAGGCACATGCGCAGCAGTTACTGCCAGTGTAGCCAGGTTTGCACCGGCAGGAGTTCGCATTACAACTTCCACTAATAATATTTGATTCACAGGTACCTGAAGAAAATTTGAAAGAAAAGATGTAATGCGTTAGAAGATTCTTCATTTAACACAATTTATGAGGCTAGTTGTGGTACCAATTACACAAGTCTTTTAGACATTTCTTGACTAAAGTTTGAGAATAACCTGACGTCTGTAGTTTCTCAACTTGAATCTCTCTTATTTTCTAATAACATACAATTTGAAATAATAGCTCCAAATTTGTATCTCATATTCACTGAATGCATATTTGAAAACACATAAGACATAAACTAACCAAGCAATGGGACAAAATTTAATATTTGCTAAGAAAATGAATGGAGTAAGTTGAAGCCTAGTGATAGAAGTTTCTAATTAAAAAGGCTATATGACATTTACAGAAAACACAAACAACACAACAAATAATAAAGTTACAGGAGATATAGATATTTGTTTACCACATTATGAATGCTTTATTCAATCATCATTAAGGAAATTATCACAATGTGATATAGTTTTTAAATGTCCATTATGCCAATCAATTATGAACCTTACCTGGTGGAAGTGGACAAAGTGAGCACTGTTCAAATCCAAACACTTGGAAAGCTGATCCTGTTTTAGACTTGCCACCACCACCACAACAATCTCTCACAAAGTCTGAAGATAACATGAAAGTAGGGTTCCCTATACAGTTGGCAAACTGCCAGCAAATTAAGGGAAGAGGATTAGCTGCACTTCTGGCTAGAGGGTCACTTATTGCTTGAGCAGCTGCATTCCATCCTGATGGGCCACTCCTTCTTTGGGCACCTACATTCCAATTCATGAATATAGCTGAGTGGGGTTGGTAATTAAGTGATTAAGTTCCTCTATTAGAGACATTATTTTGTGTAATGTGTGTAGATGCTGCATAAATGTGTTAGTTTTATCAGCCTGGAATCCTTTCGTTTAAAGTTTATTAAGTTAAGTTATGCATTTGGAATACATGTATATACATATATATATATATACCAAAATCTCAATTGAGACTCGTTAATGAGAGTCTCGCTTCGCTATATATATAATTGTATACACACGCACACAAACTAGTGGTTTGCTTGAGCACAAATATCGAATGAGCCTGCCTAGTTAGGATACATAAAACTATTACAGTATTGTTATTTATTTTAGCATAAACAGTACATAGCAGTTGACCAAAATTTAGTGGGCAAAACATAGAACTACTTTCATACCTCAGTTTCCCAAGGTCTGAATTTAAGCCATTCAGACTATCTGAATTGTTAGTAATTCTTGACAACAAACGCTCTAACTCAGCTACAACAATATGTAGGTTTTTTAAATTTAGCTAACAAAAACAGAATGAGTACTTTCCTTAGTTTTGCCGAGTAATAGTAGCTTCTGGTATTTAGAATTACAAGTGGCTCTCGATACTCAGATATAAAAAAAAAACGGCCGACCAGTTGACAACAAGCACTCACATTCTGAAACCAAAAAAACCCGGGTTTTTAAAAATTACATCTGGTGAAGGGATCAATGGCCTAGCAACCGCTTGCAGCTTTATGTGACCGGAAAAAAAAGTCTTTTCTAAAAGATAATCAAACCGCTTTAGTCTAAAGTTCAAGTTAAACTTACTTGGTGCTCACAATTATCAAGTTCTGACCCTTCATAAAAACTAGATTGAAACTTTCTCACCTATAGATGTCTGAAAAAAAAGCAAAGGAAAAATGCGAAAAAATCTTAGTTGTCGCCGGGGATTCGAACCCAGGGACACTGGCTTTAGCCACCAGTGCTCTAACCACTGAGCTACGACAATTCTCGACCTACTTGGTCCTGTAGCACCATAAGAAGCTGAGAGCTAACCTAAAAAGCTGTATTTTTAGGAGAAAAAGGACATCTAGTGTACATTCAAAGGGCATATGTACCAAAATATAGATATAACACATACTTGATTTTCAATTGTTCACCCCTATAAGTATCTCGCTCGCTTCGCGAGCTCGATAATTACACCTCAACCTGACTGCAACCTGTATAATTTGCTTTTGTATATCATGTTTCAAGAAATAATTTCCAGAAATTTGTTGCACACCAGACCATGACCAGACCACAGTTACTGTTCCTACAACTTTGACTACTTTGAACAAATCCAGTGGACATTCCACCTTACAAGTAATAGTTCTATCATGCTGTCTCCTCAAATAGTCTCAAGTAATTTTTAAACAATTTGTCAGAATCTCTCTCTCCTCCATTTCTCCTCTCCCAGACACACTCACAGCAGAAAGGATGTAAGAACCCTCATAGCTGATGACCACAAATACCTGTTGTAAGTACAAAAGTTTGTAAGTCGTAATTTGTTTCTGCCATTAAATACCTGTCTTCAAACATCTAAAACAGTCTGACATTCTTGGGTACATGCCACACCCATTCCAATCATGACAGATACTACATGTATTAACTTAGTATCCATTAGTCGCTAAATAGCTACTTTCATTTGGCGAGCGTGCGAAGCGAGCGAGACACTATTAGGGATAACAAAATTGAAAATTGTGGATAATTATTTATTGGCAAGCGAGCAAGACACTTACAGGGGTTACACAATCAAGATTCTGTGGTGTTTATTTATTTTATTTATTTTTATATGGTACGTGAGACCGCTTTTTTCGCCTGTGCCACCACTTACGCAAGTTGGTAAAGTGTCTTGACAAAATAAAGAAATAGACCTGACCAACAGTGAGTTGCGGGTCCAAACTATTATTGGAGCAGATCTAAATGCCTGAGCTTTTTGTTTTATTTATAAAAGCATAGCACACCCAACAGCACCATTTTTCTTTGTCGTCATGAATGTGTAAGTCAAGTTAGCAAATTACAGTGTCAACAACTATTGAAATTATGTCCCTAGAATTTGAATTGTTAATTGTTTTGAATTCTTTGCGGATGCAGTTAATACTTAAAAACTTACCCGAGTTCCATTTCTACTCGAGTTAGTGGTGGTGGCAAATTAGTACGCTATTTGTCATAGTTTACGCCCTACACAGCAGGTCTTACTTGAAAATTCATGGTTCACTAGACTAACCACGAAGGTAAGTCTTGTGTAGGTATGTCCAGTTGTGTGAAAATATTGTGCATTACAACTACTACTTAGCTAAAGAATATCACAAAGACAACACTTAAATAATGTGACTTTTTTTTTAAATTCAAATAGTTGCGGGCGAGTGGTTACTATGGCTTAAAAAAAATCAACCTATTTTTTAGTAGCTTCAGTGTTAGAAGTTAAAATCAATCATTTAACAATAGTAGTGTAGATTTAGGATTGCTTGCCATTTGTGCTCAAGCACATCACTAGTTATTGCTACAAGAAAAGTAAATATTTATCCTGTGGTCAGAATAAAATATAAGGGTTCTAGAGAAGAGATTATATAGCTGAATCCCCATTAGCCTCAATTTATATATTAATTGCCTATTGTTCTAAATACTAACCCCTGCAAATCCCATTTTCCATGATATATCCATAATCACATTCACAGCAAGTGTACTCCTTGTATCCTTTCTTGCATGCCTTGCAGCCAAAAGGACCACAGCCACTTGCCCCGTTATTCGAACAAACTATGACAACAGACATTTAGTTAAGACTGTTCATCAAATATAATTATTTGATCTCACTTCTTAAAGGTTCTTGACATTTTGAGGCGAACTTTGAGTTGAGGCTGTAGCTGGTGGCAGCACATTGTTCCATGGAGTTATCGGAGCCAAAATGTACACAAATATCTAGTACAACAAATCTTTATCATCTAATTATATATTCAGGGAGGTGACTTTAAAAAAAATAGAAAGACGACAAATTGAAAGCAATTAAAACTAACCAAATTTATCTGCATACAAAGTAGACACTCGGACACTGTGCGAGGCAACATCCACAGTGTGGTAAACCAGCTCATTTTCCAAGCCACTATGTCTGCAACATTTCTGGATACTAGAAGAGAAGCAAAGACCAGTAGCACTATCTGTGTTACCCCAAAAAAATTATGGCAAGATTTTTATTCCCAATTGTGTGGTAAAGCTGAACAATGATGAATTGACTTACTAGTTTGCCTGCATACTTGTATATCAGCACTTTTATCTGCCAATAAAGTACCGTCGGTGCCTGAAACAATCACGCAGTCGTACCCTGAATGTCGCTGAGCTGCCACCAAGTTGGAATACCTCCGCCCATAGCCGGAGGGATAATGGGAGCAGGATGGAGAGAAGCTGGCTAAGAGGGAGCTAAGAACAAGAAAAATCCAGTTCATTTCATTCATTTGCTGTCTTGTCCAGAGTTCCTATTACTGAAACACTCTATTTGTAACTACACAGCTCTCCTGCCAATGCAATGCGCATGTGCACCGTGCATCTTAATTAATTAGTTACGTGCAATTGTATTTATGGGATGTTTAGACCAAATACCTAACAGAAGTGCGGCATTTATCCATCAATTTAGGAAACTTAGCTATACATTACAAGTATATAACACTAATTACCAGCAAGTATTGCCAAAATGCCACTTACAAAATCAATTAATGTTGAGTGAAGATGTTCAATGGGTAGCTGACTTAAAGAGCCCCTCAAAGGCTGCACTCAGATGAAGGGGAGACCTACACTATAGCTACTACAGGCAAGGTTGTATGAAAGTACTGAGTTCCTGTTAGCCATTTCCAGTAAATAGTGTGGAAGTTGTGATGACAACTAAAATTGTGTTTATTGATGTAAATTATGATAATTTAGCCATACATTTCATTGGTTATTTCGATTTAAAAAATTCTGTCATCATTGTGCAAATTAATTGAGAAACTATAGTATGAATTTGATGATGTCTATTCTATAGAAGCTATGTAGCTATTATGTGTTAACTGATTACAGCTGTAAGGTGCTGAGTTTTATTATTGCTAAGATACATAAATGTAACTTACCTGTTCTTACATAGTATATTATATTAGACTTTATTTTGTTGAAAAGGGTATCATGTTCAAATGTATTTGGAACATCTAATAATAATTAAGTTGCCTGAGATTGACATGGTGGCCTAAGAGATCCATGTACTTAGCCTTTGCAGTACTAAGTTGGTATATACGTGATCAGACTATTATTACGACATCTTGTTTATCATTAATAGTTTTATTGCGTATCAACGTAAATAAGTACATGAATGTCTCAGGACACCATGTCAATCTCAGGCAACTTAATTATATTTATGATGTCAGGCCCAGTAACATCAAATACCTTTGAACCTGATTACACATACCTACCCTGGCCACATCAACCATTTATGGTGACTAGACTAATGGTGAGTGGGCTCAGCCTTTCAGGGGGTTTACAGATAATAAAGCATTCGCTGTCAGTAAATGCTAGCCTTGTGTTCTGTGTGACTGCTTTGAGGCATTTTTGCCAGGGCATGCACAGGAAGATGAACCACATAGCTAGTAACCTTAGTTAAGTAATAAGGTAAATCTTAGTTAACCACCGATTGCATACATTAATTGCAACACAAACTTTAAGGACCCAACAGCAGCAAAGAATACAGAATTTAGCATGGTGATTCTATAATGACCTCAGTGACTCACATACCTTCAACAAGTATACATGAATCACGACTTTCAGCGAGTGAATAGATTGAAGGTATTTCATGGCCGCCTGTAATCTCGCGTAGCCAGACCCTTTACCTACCGCTACATTGGGAAAGCGGTAGGTAAAAGGTTAGTCTGTAAAAGGTCTGGTTACGCTAGACTACCGTAGTTGTTGGTGGTGCACCTGTCACGCGAAATTTGGTCCCCCGCCAAATACGGTCCGGCCGGACTGAAATTGGCTAAATCTTCAAGGGAAAAAACTAGAACTAAGCATTTAAGATACTTTTTAGTACTGGATGGTGACATTATTTACTCGCAGGCTTTATTTTATCTCACCTCTGGATCTATTAGCCTGCTCATGAAATAATTTGGTCATATCACACTTAACTCATGAATCAAGTATTATCATAACTTGACAACTTGGCAACCATTTTAATTAATATTATAGTTGGTCTTTGCTAGAGGGAGATGCTTCAGTTTGGATATACATGAAGGCATTTACAAGTTTCAAAGAATATTTACAATTGTATAAATTTGCAATAGATAGCGATGTACTAGCTTTTTAGATAACTGGGTTCCAGAGTTTCTAACAGGAATGTTAGTTGGAGATATAGCTATATGTTTTTCCACACCAAAATACATCATCTAAAGTTTATAATTATTGAGACCTGATTAACCAAGGGCTGTTCAGAACATTAAAAAAAAAGCTTTAGTTAAAAATGTTACTGTTCCAGTTAAATGTTACTATTAAAAATTGTGATTAAAAAAGGAGAAAACTTCATAATGACTTTCATAACTTAAGTTCGTTACATTACTGATTTGGATGAGAGACCGAATTCTAGGGATCATGCCACAGTGATCCCACTTCTGGACATTTAGGCACGAAAAAGACTTTACCGAGAGTTAGTGAGCGGTTTATGTGGCAGGGAATGGTCAATGATGTTAATAAATTGGTAAGCAAATAAATAAACTCATACAGAAGTGAGTGTGGTCAACTGATGACAAAGAGTGTTGTTATTTTTTAATTGTGATATATCCAGGTTAGTAATTGTGATCTGTGCCATGGCAAATTAAGCCAATCTGCTCCAGAGCTCCATCCAGTACCAGTTGTGTCACCATGGCACCACATTGGTATTGACTTCATTGGCCCCATCTCTCCTGCATCACATCAAGGAAACAGATACATCTTGACTATAACTGATTATTTCACAAATTTTGTTGAGGAAATTCCTATGAAACGTAAATATCTTGATAATGTAGCTGCTGCATTGTTCAAGGTAGTCAAACATATGCACTATGATGAAGTCTTGAAGCTTATAATTTATTGAATATAGCTACTATTATAGGCATTTATGAGAATGGGAATTTGAAAGGTAAACTCATCAACAAGGAGTACTAAAGAGCAGTCTTAACATATAACTATACTGATTCACCAACTATATTGATATAACTCACCACCTACAGTTAATCACACAATCGATTTTTTTCCTCCGGGGCTAGGTGGGACTAAATTTGGCAAAGCGGACCACATCTGGCAGCCATATTTAGTCCGCCCGGACTGAATTCGGCAGCCAATTGTGGTCCCGGACAGTTTTTAGCAGCCAATTTCAGTCCGGGGGACCGATTTTGGGTAGGACCCGATTTGGCGTTACAGTACCCTAGGAGCAGGGAATGTAGTTGGTAAAGGGTCTCTAGTGAGACTATTCACTATTAATTTAATGGTTGGTTTAATTTATCATGTTCAATCAACCAGCCACACTTTGTCACTACTTTTGTAAATTTCAAAGTGCCCTAGCACGTTCTAATCTTTTTATATGATGTTTGAAGCAACCAAATTGAAATTATCAGCTGCTAAATTATGAATGGCTTGCAATAACTTTTTTTTATTGATAATTGTCTGTGAATAGTAGTAGTAGTAGTAATAATAATAATAGTAATAATAATAATAATAATAATATTAGAAGTAAGTAGCAACAATGATGATAATAATAATAATAATAATAATAATAAATATACAATAAAAACAGACACAGCAACAATAATAGTGCACAAAACAACAAGTAATATGTAATAGTTAGAGCATACGGGCTTAGGTACTGGTGGATTTAGTGCACTGAAGCCCAAGGGCCATAGGCCCGAGGGCTTTGTGCACTAAATCCACCAGTACCTGAGCGCATGCTCTAACTATTTTAGAACCCGTTTACCCGCCAGTTTCCACTAGCAACTTGGTTTATCAGCATTTTCGCACAAATACGGAGGTGTCAAGCTAGCGATGTCAAGCGAATTTCCGGCCCAAAATTAAAATTCAATTAAAATTCAATTGAAGCACACCTAGCAGGTTTACTTTAGCATTGTAGCTGCCAGCTGTTATCTCCAGATCTAACTCTACCCTGGGCTGCTCTGCTCTGCGGTAAACAGTTAAGCAGCTAGCTATGGTAAATTCCTGAGGGTATGAGTGTCAGCAGGAGAGTTGTCCGAACTAGGGCTGCTGGAGAGTTGTCGAACTAGGGCTGGTCCCCGTATAGGTCGGATATGAGAGGGTAGTAGACCCTCACATATCATATCCAGGCCTCACACAGCTTTATCCGGCCCATTCTATTAAACTAAAACTCAAAAATAGCAATACCCCAAGGGTGGTTAGTATGCACAGTTTATATACCTAAAGGCAAAAAATAGTGCACACTTACCAAGTTAGTACACCTAGTAACAATATAGCAACGGGTTCTAAATATAATTAAATGACAACAACAAATAATAATAATAATAATATAATAATAATATTGATAATAATAATAACAACAACAACAACAACAATAATAATAATAATAATAATAATAATAATAATAATAATAGCAAATTTTCTCATTCTAACAGCCAATATTAAAACTTAAACCGACATTTTGACTTCTAGTCAGAGTCCTCTTAACAACAACAACAACAACAACAATAATAACAATAACAATCTCAGTTTTAACATACACCCAATATGTTTTTTGTGGTTTAGCTATTTATGGTTGCTAATAATAACACAAGATTATTAATCCTCGGATTTATTTTCCTCATATTTAGCCTTAAAAGAAGTAGTTAAAATGAGGAAATAAACAAATGTGTGGTGGTAGAACTGGTCATCCTGCCAAGACTAATGGATTGTGAGGCTATGATGTAAGAGTTGTTAAGTGGTTTCAAAATGCCATTTGGCTACTGGTCTGCATCCACAATGAATTTCCTATCTGGGACATCCACCACCTTAAAAAATCTTTGGTGGATCTGACTTTCGCATATAGAATGATCAGCTTCATTTAAAATGTGCCCTGAAATATAGAAGAGTAGAAATTCTCTTATCATAGGAAGCTAAAGAAATCTATGGCTATATTTGCATTATTGAAAAACATATAATACAAAGGCTCTCTAGCTACATTTACAAAGAAGGTGAGAAAAAAAAATAAGGCAGAAAACCAACCCACTAATTCTTTTCTCTCCTGTGTATCTCATTCCAGCTATCTATCAAAACTTCCTTCACCCTAGCCTATACCAATCCATCACACTTTAAAAACTTGTGTACCTAGCTATGTTATGGATTAATCCTGACCTCTTCAACTCTCTCAGATAGCTAGTAGTACAAAAACAAGTAAAGGGGTCATCATCTAATGCTAAAATGAGTGTACATATACAATCTCATCACAGGCATGAAGCAAATGAAGTGTCCTATCATATTTCCAATCATTTATAATATTAAAGAAAAGAATTCTTTACATTTAATTGGGTGACGTGGAATCCAAACTCATTTTATTCCGTAACTATGCTGACCAATCATAAAATCTTCGTACACACTTCTCCTTAATTACTATAAATCACAATACATTAGCAGTCTCCTCTGTGGTAGCTATTCCTAGGTCACTGTCTTGTGTTCCTGCATTCTGTAACAATAAACCTACATATTTTCATAGAACCAATCAACATGATACGATTGTGCCAAATAGTATAAAAAAGAATTGAAAGCAGACAGTTCAAAACTGTACTAGAACATGAATTTTATCTTAAGTAATTTGCTGTTTCTTGTAGACATTATTCTAAGAGGAAATTCTAGCTTCCTCACAATATGTGCACTTGGCTGTCTCACCCACCATTCATAGCCAGTTCCTATTTTGTGTGCCAAATGTTAATCCCGCATTTGTGTTTCAGCGCTGGGGATATTAAACTGCAGTAATTCTAATAAAATGCTGTTTCTTTTTGACTTCAAATTTAAATCAACAGCTTGTCCCGCAAGGCAGGTCGTGTACCCGAGGAGTATGGAATGTGGTTGGTAAAGGGTCTCTAGTGAGACTATTCAATTTAAAACTATTAATTTATGGTTGGTTTTATTTATCATGTTCAATCAACCAGCCACACTTTGTCACTACTTTTGTTAATTTCAAACATTGCCCTAGCACATTCTAATCTTTTTATATGATGTTTGAAGCAACCAAATTGAAATTATCAGCTGCTAAATTATGAATGGCGTGCAATAACTTTTTTTATTGATAGTTGTCTGTGAATAGTAGTAGTAGTAATAATAATAATAATAATAATGTTAGAAGTAGTATATAGCAACAATGATGATAACAATAATAATAATAATAATAATAAATAATAATAAAATACAATAACAACAACAGACACAGCAACAATAATAGTGCACAAAACAATAACAAGTAGTAATAATTATATAATGACAACAACAAATAATAATAATAATATAATAATAATATTGATAATAACAACAACAACAACAACAACAACAATAATAATAATAATAATAATAATAATAATAATAATAATAATAATAATAGCAAATTTTCTCATTCTAACAGCCAATATTAAAACTTAAACCGACATTTTAACTTCTAGTCAGAGTCCTCTTAACAACAACAACAACAACAATAATAACAATAACAATCTCAGTTTTAACATACACCCAATATGTTTTTTGTGGTTTAGCTATTTATGGTTGTTAATAATAACACAAGATTATTAATCCTCTGCTTTATTTTCCTTATATTTAGCCTTAAAAGAAGTGGTTAAAATGAGGAAATAAACAAATGTGTGGTGGTAGAACATGGTCATCCTGCCAAGACTAATGGATTGTGAGGCTATGATGTAAGAGTTGTTAAGTGGTTCCAAAATGCCATTTGGCTACTGGTCTGCATCCACAATGAATTTCCTATCTGGGACATCCACCACCTTAAAAAATCTTTGGTGGATCTGACTTTTGCATATAGAATGATCAGCTTCATTTAAAATGTGCCCTGAAATATAGAAGAGTAGAAATTCTCTCATCATAGGAAGCTAAAGAAATCTATGGCCATATTTGCATTATTAAAAAACATATAATACAAAGGCTCTAGCTACATTTACAAAGAAGGTGAGAAAAAAAAATAAGGCAGAAAACCAACCCACTAATTCTTTTCTCTCCTGTGTATCTCATTCCAGCTATCTATCAAACTTCCTTCACCCTAGCCTATACCAATCCGTCACACTTTAAAAACTTGTGTACCTAGCTATGTTATGGATTAATTCTGACCTCTTCAACTCTCTCAGATAGCTAGTAGTACAAAAACAAGTAAAGGTCATCATCTAATGCTAAAATGAGTGTACATATACAATCTCATCACAGGCATGAAGCAAATGAAGTGGCCTATCATATTTCCAATCATTTATAATATTAAAGAAAAGAATTCTTTACATTTAATTGAGTGATGTTGAATCCAAACTCATTTTATTCCGTAACTATGCTGACCAATTATAAAATCTTCGTACACACTTCTCCTTAATTACTATAAATCACAATACATTAGCAGTCTCCTCTGTGGTAGCTATTCCTAGGTCACTGTCTTGTGTTCCTGCATTCTGTAACAATAAACCTACATATTTTCATAGAACCAATCAACATGATACGATTGTGCCAAATAGTATAAAAAAGAATTGAAAGCAGACAGTTCAAAACTGTACTAGAACATGAATTTTATCTTAAGTAATTTGCTGTTTCTTGTAGACATATTCTAAGAAGAAATTCTAGCTTCCTCACAATATGTGCACTTGGCTGTCTCACCCACCATTCATAGCCAGTTCCTATTTTGTGTGCCAAATGTTAATCCCGCATTTGTGTTTCAGTGCTGGGGATATTAAACTGCAGTAATTCTAATAAAATGCTGTTTCATTTTTACTTCAAATTTAAATCAACAGCTTGTCCCGCAAGGCAGGTCGTGTACCCGAGGAGTATGGAATGTGGTTGGTAAAGGGTCTCTAGTGAGACTATTCAATTTAAAACTATTAATTTATGGTTGGTTTTATTTATCATGTTCAATCAACCAGCCACACTTTGTCACTACTTTTGTTAATTTCAAACATTGCCCTAGCACATTCTAATCTTTTTATATGATGTTTGAAGCAACCAAATTGAAATTATCAGCTGCTAAATTATGAATGGCGTGCAATAACTTTTTTTATTGATAGTTGTCTGTGAATAGTAGTAGTAGTAGTAATACTAATAATAATAATATTAGAAGTAGTAGCAACAATGATGATAATAATAATAATAATAATAATAATAAATAATAATAATAAATATACAATAACAACAACAGACACAGCAACAATAATAGTGCACAAAGCAATAACATGTAATAATAATTATATAATGACAACAACAAATAATAATAATAATAATATAATAATAATATTGATAATAGTAACAACAACAACAACAACAACAACAACAACAACAATAATAATAATAATAATAATAATAGCAAATTTTCTCATTCTAACAGCCAATATTAAAACTTAAACCGACATTTTGACTTCTAGTCAGAATCCTCTTAACAACAGCAACAACAACAACAACAATAATAACAATAACAATCTCAGTTTTAACATACACCCAATATGTTTTTTGTGGTTTAGCTATTTATGGTTGTTAATAATAACACAAGATTATTAATCCTCTGCTTTATTTTCCTCATATTTAGCCTTAAAAGAAGTAGTTAAAATGAGGAAATAAACAAATGTGTGGTGGTAGAACATGGTCATCCTGCCAAGACTAATGGATTGTGAGGTTATGATGTAAGAGTTGTTAAGTGGTTCCAAAAAGCCATTTGGCTACTGGTCTGCATCCACAATGAATTTCCCATCTGGGACATCCACCACCTTAAAAAATCTTTGGTGGATCTGACTTTCGCATATACTTCATTTAAAATGTGCCCTGAAATATAGAAGAGTAGAAATTCTCTTATCATAGGAAGCTAAAGAAATCTATGGCTATATTTGCATTATTAAAAAACATATAATACAAAGGCTATAGCTACATTTACAAAGAAGGTGAGAAAAAAAAATAAGGCAGAAAACCAACCCACTAATTCTTTTCTCTCCTGTGTATCTCATTCCAGCTATCTATCAAACTTCCTTCACCCTAGCCTATACCAATCCGTCACACTTTAAAAACTTGTGTACCTAGCTATGTTATGGATTAATCCTGACCTCTTCAACTCTCTCAGATAGCTAGTAGTACAAAAACAAGTAAAGGTCACCATCTAATGCTAAAATGAGTGTACATATACAATCTCATCACAGGCATGAAGCAAATGAAGTGTCCTATCATATTTCCAATCATTTGTAATATTAAAGAAAAGAATTCTTTACATTTAATTGGGTGACGTGGAATCTAAACTCATTTTATTCCGTAACTATGCTGACCAATCATAAAATCTTCGTACACACTTCTCCTTAATTACTATAAATCACAATTTATTAGCAGTCTCCTCTGTAGTAGCTACTCCTAGGTGTGTTCCTGCATTTTGTAACAATAAACCTACATATTTTTATAGAACCAATCAACATGATATGATTGTGCCAAATCGTTTAAAAGAGAATTGAAAGCAGACAGTTCAAAACACCATAACCTTGTACTAGAACATGAATTTTATCTTAAGTAATTTGCTGTTTCTTGTAGACATATTCTAAGAAGAAATTCTAGCTTCCTCACAATATGTGCACTTGGCTGTCTCATAGCCAGTTCCTATTTTGTGTGCCAAATGTTTTCAGGGAATCCCGCATTTACTCAGGAAAAGCATGTGCTATGGCATTTATGATGCTCATTCCAAAATGCATTAGCAATAGCTACTACATTTTTTTTTTATCTAATCATCTCTTCCTGCATTGGTAACTAAGTAATGTCCATGTCTAGTTACAAATTGAAAGGCTGGATTCCTCTTACTTCATAGACATCATTAGTTGCATTGATACTGTATCAAAGGCATCACATATTTAGTGTTGAATTCATCTCATGGTTTAAGCACTCTAGATGTGACTTGTTATCTTCTCTATTATTTAGTTAAATTGCAAGGCGTTGTAATTAACATTTAGGAGACTGTTTCAATTCTATATTGGATCAATTTTGGTAACATCCCCAAATTGCTGGGAGGATATCTGAGAGAATAGGGTGATATATTGGGGTCCCAGATATTTGAATACTCTCAGAGATGTACTGTTAGTTTAGTGAGAATTGCATAAATATAAACAAATGTGCTTTTTCCCCTTGTACTTTGCCTTGCTTGATAAGTTGCCGTGGTTTGATTTTTTTTTACCCGCTGAAATTAATTAAGCAATAATTTCTTTCAATATTGTGCAAATTAGTTGTACAAGATTGAGAGTGTAGCATTAATATTGCTACATGTGCTATTGTATTGGATTATTCAGCTCCAATCCTTTTTAATAGTAAGGTCATGCAATTAACTATTTCATTTTCACTTATGCAGATATTGTGGCTGAGGAATCAAGATCAGTGATGCCGCGATAGCTAAGCACTTTCAAATTTCTGCTAAATATACTGGCATGAGAGGACGGCAGGCTGGACTTAAGGGGGAAGTGTTTAAGTTTTAGTTGTATTTTTAACTGAATTTTATTTTTAGTTTTGATTGTTTATAATTTCATATCTCAAATTTTTTAATTCTTACTATTCAATTGGTGGCATCATTTAAAGTTTTTAGACTTTGCTATTCTATAATTTAGATATTAAGTAATTAGCTGACAAAGTTCTTGCTCTCTTAGGTACAAGTAAATGTTGACTTATCTTGAAAATGCCAAAGAAGTGAAGCTGGTCTTCCTGTCATCTCTACAATGACTACGAACAATTTTACATTTGGTTATTTAAAAATTATTTAAGTGTCTGACTAAAACTTGGTAAGCACCAAATGATCCTATAAAAATTAAAACACCAAACTTAAGTTTTGCAAAAATGTAAGCCATGTTGTTAATGTAAAGTTATATTTGTACAAGTAATTGAGTTTCTACATGCCAAGAATAAGTATTAACATCAATTTGTAGATGTAATTCTGACTTTTGACATCTACAAGTTCTAAAAAAATGCATTACCAGTATGCTAATAATGTTTCAATGTTTTTACACTCACACACATGGCAACAGTAAAAAGCTTCAGAATAAAGTAGTTAATGCGTCAAAAATGTCTGGGCCAGATGTTGTCTACTTCCAACTCCTTTCAATCACATACCATACCCAACTTGTAGTCCAAACATGTATTCCTGGATGTACCAAGACACCATAATGGTCTGTGGTCATACATCTGAGTGTCCCAGCACACCCACAATTTCATAATAACAATCATACAAGAATTGTGTCAGTCAGCTAACTAATTATCATTCAACCTCATTACCCTGTAGGTCACCTAATAGTAATTTATCTTTAGGGGAGTAATAGCTATGGCCCTTTTACTTTATTTAATTTCTTTATTCAGTGGAGTGGAAACTGTATACTAATGAGTTTGGGATATATATTATATATATATTTATTCCACCCTAGATATCTGCACAATTAGGTATATGAACCTTGAAGTAAAATAAATCAGGATATTTTAAGGTTGTTATTCCATGCTGTATTCTGTATTGCCAAGCTCATTACCCTAGCAGTTATAGCAACACACAAAACTTGTGGCTTTTCCTGGTTTTTAAAGCTACCTTCGTCTTGTGTAGTTATAACTGGGTTTGAGCATCTGCTAAAATATATCAGCTGGGGGTGTGGGGAGCCCCTACAGCCAACTTTATGCTTTAAGTTACCAGTCCTAGTACTAACTACAGAAGTGGAGTTATCTAGTATGGAATAAACCCACTTATTACACTTGGTCAGAGTGATATGGCTAGATATTTCACTCTCATGCTTTATTTTCACTCTCTTCTGGCTGGTGAAAATAAATTAGCCTGCTCATGAAATATTTCGCCATATAACACCCTGACTCATGTAATAAGTATTCTATAATATCTATGTCTTCATTTCAATTTGTGTAGGCGTACATGTTCACTTTTTGTTGTTGAATGCATTAGAAATGATCAGCCGAAAATAAATAGCTAGGGACCTAGGGATTTTAAAAATGCTAGAAAGCGGGTGCACAGGGTAGCCCAAACAGCAGAAGAAAGAGACAAAAAAAAATCAAAATAGACTGGGCTCCAAGAGGAGCTAAAAAACTTGTACTGTAGAACAGGTAAGATATATAGTAGCCATTTATGCCAATATTGCATTAGCTAACTTACAATATTCTATGGCTGTAGCTGTTCTTTTAGCCTAGCCCCTTTGCTCCCTCCACTGACTTCAATGGGGGGAACCATTTTCTAGCTGTAGTTTCTATCCATCCAAGTTGTACAAGCCTTCAAGAAGAAGGGGACAGAGGCAAGTGCAGGAAGGAGATATTCGAAATAAAATGAATCTGATAAATAGTAAGTATTCAAATGAAACCATCTCCACGACTCTGCTACATCGGCAGAATGAGAATGATAAACACTCATCACATGATGTTGTATGACAGATCAAATGATGATATCCTTGTTGTTTGATTCCCATTGTTCTGTTTCTTTGTATCTATATTATCAGTAACCAGAGGATAGCTAATTACTCTTTTTTTGGTTGGGTCAGGGGTAAGTATGGGGAAGGGGTATAGACATTTATTCTCTTCACTCAAATAATTATTTAAATGCTAACCTCTGTCCCCATCGACTACTGAGAAAAAGACACCAGGACCTTTTGCATAATTTAAACTATATTACTGCTAAAATACTGAAGTTTGACTTGCTATGGAAGTTACACAGGATACTCAGGCTTAGTAAATGAATAAACTACTACTAAACCTTTCAAGGGGGGGTGGGGGGGGAGGGGGGGTTTGGTTATGAATACCGTCAGACTAGCAGGCATGCTCAGTAACTCAGAACCGTCTATATAAATGATAAAATGTTGGGCTCGAAGCTCCAGTTGGATTAAACGTTCCTAGAAATGAATTACTACGCTTACTTGGTCCTCTCGACAGTTTTCGCCTTAGCTGCGGCAACTTCGTGGCACGGGCGAGCCCATCTTTCTCGTAAAGTTTCTTCGGAAAGCATGGCTTGGGGGAAAGCCAACGCCCTTCACCTTCGTTCACAGTATAACGGATATCCTCGCGCTTTGTCCCAGCAGTGCAGTGCTAGTTGTGATCAGACTTCTTGGAGTGAAAGAGTTCTCGATAAAGGCGTTACAGTGCAAAGTCGAGAAGTGCGAGTTTGCACGGAAAAGAGTAATGCAAAATTTAGCTACTACTACTACTACTACTACTACTACCGTTATTTTTATTAGATTTATTTTTACTTATCATTATCAATTATTACAGGTTATAATGATGAACTCTGCTACTTCACTCCCCTGCTAAAGTGCTGCGCTGACAAACCTAGCAGTGTTGGTAACATCAGCGAACCTATAGCAAAATCCACTTTGAGAGTTGGATCTAAGAATATTGGCCTAGAAGTCCTATATAGTGGAGGAATTGGTAAGAAGTGCTTTTATGCTGACAATAAATTTTAGAATATTTACTTCTATTATAATTATCTTTATACTATAAAGGAATAATTAGAACAAATCTGTTCCATTTTTTTTAATAGCTCTTACAATACTATCGGTAGACTGGCAGAAATAATGTTTTTTATACATGATTCATTATTACCACATCATTTGGCAGCATTTGCAGAACTCTGTGTAAAGTTTAGTCAAGATATTATAGCTTGTCCAACTGGTCAAAACTGTTTTGGTGCACAATGTAAGGAGCCAGTTCGCTGTAAGTTGTGACAAGATTAGGTATAGAAGATGATTTGATTTGTATTTCTCATTAAAATGTGACAGTATGCACTCAAAACAGTGTTTCCTGTGACCCTGCCAGCTGCAAGTGCAAAGAAGGCTACAAAGAACCAGCTTGTTGTGAATGTGAAGATAATTATGTGAAAGATAATAATGGAGTCTGCCAGTGTAAGTTTGCTATGCTTGTGGGAATATAAAATATACATCTAAGTACCACTTGTCAATCTTATTTAATAGTTGCAGTTAATAATACCTAGCTAGCTATTAGCAGAAAGGTAAAAAACAACAACTTTTTTTAGTAGCAGTATAAAATTTAAATAAAACACATACACTGGGAGAAGGAAAAACACACATTTTAGAAACTATGTTTTCGGTAGAGTTCAGTAGTACGAATAGACAAATAGGAAAAACAACTAGAAAAGTATTATTTTGTATATGATTCTGATGAGTACTACATTGGACACTTGCAAATGCTTATACTCACTATAATGTGTTTGGTCATTTGACTATTTCATGTGATTTTGTGTTTATGTAGTTGTGTGTAAATTAAACTGCAACTCCTCTAACAGAGGAGAGTGCACATCTTGTGCCCATCCTTACACGGCTCCTCCACATTGCTGTGACTGTCTCCCTCCATATATTAAAGTAAATGGAGTTTGCCAATGTCGTGATGGACATTTAGACATTGATGGCACTTGTAAACGTAAGACATATTTTTAATAAAACCGGTATAACCAGTTTATACCAGTTGGCTTGCATTAATAATTAATTTGTTGTCTGTGAAGCTGTCTGCCAAGAAAATACGGTCACATGTGGTTCGCCAGCACCTTGCTGCAAGAAGGGTTTCAAAGCTCCTCTCTGTTGTGAATGTTTGTTTGACCCCATTGGAGATGGAGAGAGTTATTTCAAACAAAATGGGCAATGTAAAAGTAAGTTGTATTTAGTAAGAAAATGATCTCACAAGTTTAGAGAATAGTAGTAGCCACCTCAATAAGGTATGATCAGAGATATGGACATGAATTAAAATCTTTTTATTGTATTAGAAATTTGCAAGAGAAATACTTTGCCAGAACATTGCAGTGTTGAAGAAGGCTGTTCACAGTGTCTAGATTCCTTCAAGCCTTCTGACTGCTGCGAGTGCAAGGAACCAAAGCAATTGATCAATGGCGTGTGCAGATATTGCCCTGAGGGTGAAGTGCTTGTGGATGGAAAATGCAAGGGTAAGAAAATATAAATGGAGTGACTGAAGTTTTGGTCTATAGGTGCGGTTGATAGTTTTATTTTTATGGACAATTTTTATTTGGCTTCTATTGAAGTAAAAATTTTACTGATTGGTATAACTATTTGTGGAATAATAGACCTAACCTATTATATAGTAATATTCTCCCTTTCCACTTTCTATACTTTTACAAATGGCTAAGTTAGTGTCTTAATTCATAGTCATCGTTCTACAGTAATTTTTTGATAATTTTTTTTATTTCTCAATAATATCACTGTCAGTGGCTGAGTTTATTTTAATGGAAGAATTCCACAGTATATATTTATTAAGCTTGTATTTACATATTTCATCCAACAGAAGTTTGTGAAGTTGGCGTAGTGCCGGGTTCCTGTAATGGGATCAGATGTCAGTGTCGGACTGGCTATAAGGGCAAGGACTGCTGTCCGTGTGATGTCGGGTATGTGATAGATGGCCAGTCATGTAGAAGCTGTCCTCCTGGAATGGTACCCAATGAAAACCAAGATGATTGTATCTGTGACCAATCCCAAGGAACAACAATATTAGTGAACGGCAAATGCAAGCGTAAGTATTTTTTTCATTTCAGCCATGACTCAGACAGTTCAAATGTAAATTTTTTCTTTTCATAATCCACATGTATGGTGGCTAGCTAGACATAACAAGTAAGCTGATATGATGTGTACTTTTAAATAATTTTTTTATTGCATAATAGCTGTTTGTGAGAACAACATTCTTGGGAAGTGCTCAGCTTCGAGTTGTACTTGCAAGCGTGGATTCGCTGATCCTGATTGCTGCATGTGCTCAGACGGGAGTCAACCAGTCAAAGGAGCATGTCCAGGTAGTTTCATTTATGTGAGGCAGAATTGAAGTGGCTGGTAGACTTATATAATTTAAGTAATTGAAACTTTCTCACTGAAAGGTATCTGGAAAAAAGCAAAGGAAAATATGTGAAAAATCTTAGTTCTTGCTGGGGAATGGAACCCAGGACCACTGGCTTTAGAAAGTTTCAATTTAGTTTTTATGAAGGGTCAGAACTTGGTAATTTACGTAATGTTGATACCTAGAAATTGAAACTTTTTTCAATTAGCTATTAAAAGACAGCCAAAAAGTATTACATGAATCTAAAATTACTCAGAATTGTAATGTTATTATTTTAAATTTGCAGTGGCATGCATTGATAATCAGAACATCTTTATTGTGATGGATCGGTCAAGTGGAATAGGCAATCCACAACTTTATGATGCCATATACATGATAGAAATCTTAATGGGTGCATTACTGAGAAATACAAAGAATCTAACGATCACAGTCGTGTCTTATGCCACATCACTACAGCAAACAAGTGATCTAGAGAAACTTTCAGTGAATCCTACAAGTGGAACTTCTATAACTGAAAAGATGTGTATTGATATATTGAAGGAGTATGAAGCTAAACTCATTAAAACACTACATAACAAGCCAAAAGACACTGTAGCTGGTAGAACCATGGAGCTACTTGAGAGGGATATAAAAAAAGGAGTGATGAACACTGTGATCACCTTCGCAGGAACTGTTTCCAATTATGAACTACCAGAAAATAACCCAGTGACTAGGATTGGAAAGGCTATCAAGAGTATGACAGATAAAGTAGGAGAGAAATATGTTCGCTTCTTCTCTGCAGGGATTAATGCGGAGAATGGAGATAATAGCGATAAGGCTCAGTATGAAAAAGAAGTACTAGCTCTTGCGAATAATACAATCAGTCATAACAATATTGCCCCAATAAATATTGTCACAAAAGAGCCAGAGGCAATACTCCTCATGAGAAGTCTCATTGATTCCTTGTACCAAAATGGAGTCCTCTGTAAAGAGCAATGTAAGTATTATGGAATACTGAGCAATTTTTATAAATGAAATAATAACAAGGCATGATGCAGCTATAGTGACAGTTTTAGCAATATGCAATTAGTAACAAGTTGCTTTAATCTCTATTCAAATATTCTTTATTAGTCAAATTTGATTAAATAATTATTAAGACATGCTTTGACACTGTAGATTCAATTACTGATTTCACATTTTAAATTTATGATTATCAATATAAACCCCTGATTCCTATGGCTTATTATATATGGGCAGAAGGAGAACTGCTATATATTATACTCTCATGCTACAATTAAAGTATAAATCTCACATAAAAAACAACAACAACTTATAGTATAGCCATGACAATGTTGTGTTTATGTTATATTGCAGTGGATGTAATCGAAAACTTTCTGGACACAAAAAACTTCAAGAAAACGATTTCAAATAAATATGGAGATTGTATTCACAAAATCTATCGCAAGAGACGAACGGACCCATGCATTGACCAGGATCCTTATCCCAGCTCTTGCAAGAGAGGTAAGTAGTGAACATTCAACTCTGTTATATAAGTTTGATACAGTTTTAATATCACACAAACTCATTTATAAATACTTGGGAAGTTAAGACAGAACCTAATTCCTGGTTATACAGTGGCGTAGGAATGAGAGGGCTTCGAAGCAGGTCCCCCCCCACCCCCCATCCCTATAATTTTGGGGCTAAATTGAAATTGGGGATTTCTAACATGAACACCTGAGCAAGTGCCTTTGGAGATGTTATAAAAGTATGAATTCTTTTATAACAGATAATCATAGTAACAATATCAATTTTACATTACACAATTGTATTTAATTATTTTTAATGACTGTAAGTTGTTGCAGTATAAAGCAGACTTAACCCTCAGACATTCAAGGTTTAGATTCATTCCAAGAATTACTATTGACACAGAAAGAGAACTACTTAATTTTTTATAGGCATATTGTCATGATTGCAGACAGACTGATGCAAAGTTTTATATTCTCTATATTGTCCCAATTCAACCACGCGTTTTTTTAACAGATGAAATACAAAGATATAACATGTATCAATACTTTGGTCATGTAATCATGCTAAATGTGTATTGCAGATTCAACAGTGAAAGAATTCCTCTTGGCTATGATTAATCAACTTCTCAATGAATGAATAAATCAGGAGCTGCTTTTCTGTCATCCACTAATAGAACACATCAGAGATTTATAGTGTACTAGAAAATGTCACATCATTTTATATGTACTCTTGCTACTTTCATAGTTTGTAACCTCTCTTGATAATTTCTAGTTCTGTACATGTATTGACTTACAACAAACTTTTGATGTAGCGGCTAAAACGAAATTAGCTATTTTCTATAACTCAATCTAGTTTTGTATCAGTGGTAAGGCTTTGGGAAATTATTCCAGAAATAATTTGAGAATGATAGACGTCATTTCGAATTTGAAAATAATAAGCACTGCTCTTACAAAAAAAGTGTGAATCCACCTCACAGTTACTTTAAAACAAGTTTGACAATGACATTTGAAAGCAATGTAGAATAATCAATTTACACAAAATATAGTATTGTTGTATAGTTTATTTTAGCAACTTCATGCAAAACAGTATATGGACAGTTGACTATTAATTTTAACAGGCAAAGAAAGTAATTCTGTCTTTGATATGCAGATTACTTTCATACCTCAATCCAATTAGTGGTGTGCTTGTGAACAAATGGCAGCTTTTATAACTAGATCCATAATGGTTATTTCTTGCAGCCAAAGCACTAGCAGGTAGACACTAAGTTCAGTAATTTCTGCTCAGGCCAGCTGAGCAGCCTCTTCAAGTCTTCCTCCATGATGTGAAGAAACAGCCATCAAATAACTATTATAATAGTTCATTATTTCACTTATTCATTCACCTGTTGTTTCCAGCAAGCGAGCGACACTCCCAGGGGTTAGGGAGCTAGCGAGACACATACGGGGATAACACAATTGAAAATCGGGGATGTTTGATGGCGAGCAAGCGGAGCTAGCGAGCCAGACAGTATTAGGGGTGGATAATGCAAAATCGGGTATATGTTATAATTCAGCGAAGCGAGCGAGACAGTATTAGTTATAGTTATAAACCAAAATTGAGGTTTGTATGCGATTTATAAATCGAAATACAAACCTAATGATTTTGGTTTATAACTATTTTTATAGCCAGAACATAAACAACGAGCAAAGTATAGCGTTAGCTATCTTAGTAATTGTATTAAAGTACCAAAACTCTTCATTATTCCATTTTGCTTTGATCTGCCTTCTACCATAACTATGGTTGCTAAGAACTATATCAGACTTTTCCCCGCTAATACATTTTCTTACGAGCATACCAGACTGTATCAGATTTATAGTTCTTAACGACAAGCGCGATCGCTCGGGTAACGGGCTATAAGGGGTGGATAATGCAAAATCGGGTATAATGTATGTAAGGATGGTACGTATGCTCTTTAAACGCGCGCGCGGGAAACTTTTTTCCCCTAAAAACACGGCTATTTAGGATTGACTCCAATTTATTCTGAAACTACAGCATTAAGCAAACTTTACTTTATACTTAAGCTCCAAAGTATGAGAAAATTCCTGCTATATAAAACGCTTGTTTTCAAGACACAAAAAGTTGATTCGGACAGGTTACTATGGTATTGAAGTCCCTTTTCCAGATTTTCAAAACTTCGCCGTTTTATGGGGGGATACGGAATGCCGGTTGTTGGTTGTCAAGAGCCGTTGGTAGTCAGAATGCCGTAGTATTAATGCTATGGAAGCTACTACTTCTCAGGGAAGCTGAGATAAGTACGCAATTCCATATTTGTTAGCTAAATATGCAAAATTAACTCTGGCCTTTCTTTTTTGTAGCTAAGAGCTAGTCAACAGTGACTGGGTAAATTCAAATAGTCAGATTGGCTCAAATTTGGTACTACAAAAGTTACCACTGCTCAAGAAAATGAGGTAAGAAAGTAATTTTGTATTTGTGTGCTAAAATTGATTGTCTTTTGTTTTTGTAGGTCAGAGCTTGTTGTCAAGAATTCAAGGTAATTCAGATGGTCAAAGTAACTTCAATTTGATACTACAAAAGTTATCAATACTCAAGAATGATGCAAGTAGTAATTCCATATTTGTTGGCTAAAATTACAAATTATAACACTGGTTTATTTTTATCATAGCTGAGAGCTTGTTCAAGAGTTACTGGTGATTGAGATTATCAGAATGGTTGATGTTTGATACTACAAAAGTTACCATTAATAAGGTAAGAGAGTGATTTTGTATTTGTTTGCTGAAATCAAATGTCATAACTGCTAATATAGTGTTTGCATGAAGTAAGCTAAAACATAGTAGCATTTTATGTTACCTAACTATCAGGCTCGCTCGCCGTTTGTGCTCAAGCACACCACTAGTTTATTTGTATATATGTATGGACGTACGTATGTCATTTTGTGCTTTGACCCTTGCGTTTTTGTGTTAGTTATGTGGTTGACCCCGTCCCGAATTGCACTAAACAGAATCTTCCGGTTTATCGATCAGTACCCGTATCATCACCCTGGAAATTGAATTGTTACCGTTTTGAATTCTATTGCGGGTGCAGTTAAAACATGAAAACTTAAGGGACTTCCATTTCTATTCAAGTTAGTGGGGTGGTAAGTCAATGCTCTCTTTGTCATGGTTATAAGCCGTGCGCAGCAGTATGGTTATAAGCTGTGCGCAACAGTATTTACTTGAAAATACACTGTCCACTAGACTACCGCGAAGGTAAGTCTGTGTAGGTGCATGTCCAGTTGTGTCAAGCATTGTGTGTTACAACCACTAGTTAGCTAAAGAATATCACAAAGAAAACTTTTAAATAACGTGTATTGTTTTGTTGTTGTTTTTTCTTCCTTCAATTCAAGCAGTTGCAGAGAGTTGTTACTATGGCACTGAAATCCCTTTACCGTGTATGCGAAATTTAAAAACTGGACCTTATTTTCAGTAGCTTCAGTGTTAGAAGTCAAAATCATTCATATAAAAATAGTATAGTCTTTAGGTTCGCTCGCCATTTGTGCTCAAGTACAACTTTCTAATGAGTTCGCGCTATATATATACATTTGGCGAGCGAGCGTAGCGAGCGAGACACTTACAGGGGTAACACAATCGAAAATCGGGGATGTTTGTTTATTTAGATATATGTATGGACGTATGGATGTCATTTTGTACTTTGACCCTCGCATTTTTGTGTTAGTTATGTGGTCGGCCCCGTCCCAAATTGCACTAAACAGAATCCTCTGGTTTATCGATCAGTACCCGTATCACCCTAGAAATTGAATTGTTTACCGTTTTGAAATCTTTTGCGGGTGCAGTTCAAACTTGAAAACTTAAGGGACTTCCATTTCTATTCGAGTTAGTGGCGGTGGTAAGTCAATGCGCTCTTTGTCATGGTTATAAGCCGTGCGCAACAGTATTTACTTGAAAATACATTGTCCACTAGACTACCACGAAGGTAAGTCTGTGTAGGTGCATTTCCAGTTGTATCAAAGTATTGTGTGTTACAACCACTACTTAGCTAATGAATATCACAAAGAAAACTTTTAAATAACGTGTATTGTTTTGTTGTTGTTTTTTTCTTTCCAAGCAGTTGCAGAGAGTTGTTACTATGGCACTGAAATTTCTTTACCCTGTATGCTAAATTTAATAACTGGACCTTATTTTCAGTAGCTTCAGTGTTAGAAGTCAAAATCATTCATATAAAAATAGTATAGTCTTTAGGCTCGCTCGCCATTTGTGCTCAAGCACATCACTAATTAGGTCTAGAAATTGTTTTTGTTCTTGCGTGGGCGTACGTGTGTACCCTTTCTCCTTGCGCGCTTGCGCGGGACGGGTAACCTTCTTAGCAACATTTTGTTTTGTTTACCCGCCGTACGAAGTAGAGATGCCCAGTAGACAAAACGTTAGAAACGCTCGGTCAAGAGCTTCGAGGGCGTTAGAAACTCCAGATGAAAAATTAGTAAGAATGAAAAAGACAGGGCAAGGAGGAGGAGAGCTAAAACGAAACAGAAACAGGTAGCAAAGTAAAGAATCTTTCTTTTTGAAAAGCCATTAAATGTTCCTAATTTATTTATTAGACTATTCCTGAGGATTACTGTACCAATCAACTTTATACAGCTGTAGACTCAACTACTCTTGAAGACACTGAAAATGCAGCCACACCATCTGAACAAGAAGCTAATATCCCCACTACTTTTTGTACTGCAAGAGGAAGGAAAAGACATCTATCAGAGGACATCCATTCTCATATACACCCAAAGCAGCAAAAAAAGTTGCAGAAAATATAACTCAAACAATTTCGATACCGCAAAGCCTTTCAGCTTATCAGCAACGAGTGCAAGAGGTAAATATAAAATAAAATTCAATAAGTTAATACGAGACATATTTTCGTTTAGGAAACCATTATGCAGAGAGCAACGTCTACAACTAATGTCACAAAAACAGCAAGTCACACATTTGTTTGAAAGTGATAGTGAAAGAGATCACAGGTTCCACTGTTTGTCCACTAACCAACTGTTGAGAACAGCAAATGAATCTTCATTACAAAATTCCGCTAGATTAGAGCAGTTGTCAACTAACCAACAGCAGAGATTGGCTGATGAAACACCACTTCAACGGGAGACTAGATTGTCTCAAGTTAGGGGGAACAGGTCAAGACAACATCCCCAGGTTCCATTGCACCATATTATTCCAGCATTTGATGATCCTCAAGTTCACACAGCAATGCGTAATTTTCATGCTAAAATCTCATTGATTACTATCCCAGTCTGCATAACGTGTATGGAGAAGTTTCCAGGCACAAAAATGAAATTTAAGTCATTGGAATGTTGTCGATATAGCCGGGATAAACATATCTCTAAGCTCTATTCAGCTCAAAATAACATGCATCCTGGAAACATTCCTCCACAATTGCAGGTTAAATTTAATGTAAAACTATAAAAATTAACCTAACTCTATTATCAAACTATGTAGTCTAAGATCTACATCCATTTAACTTCAGATAGTCAAAGTAACTTCAATTTGATACTACACAACCACTACTTAGCTAAAGAATATCACAAAGAAAACTTTTAAATAACGTGTATTGTTTTGTTGTTGTTTTTTCCCTTCAATTCAAGCAGTTGCAGAGAGTTAGTTGTTACTATGGCATTGAAATCCCTTTACCGTGTATGCTAAATAAACAAACTGGATCTTATTTTCAGTAGCTTCAGTGTTAGAAGTCAAAATCATTCATATAAAAATAATATTGTAGTCTTTAGGCTCGCTCGCCATTTGTGCTCAAGCACATCACTAGTATGTATATATGTATGTATGTATGGATTGTACGTATGCCTTTTAAACACGCGCGCGGGGAACATTTTTCTTCAAAAAACACGATTTTATAGGCTTGACCCCAGTTTATTATGAAACTACAGCATTAAGCAAGCCTTACTTTATTCTTAAGCTTCAAAGTGTGAGAAAATTCCTGTGAAAATGCTTGCTTTTCAAGAAACAAAAGGTTGATTCGACCGATTACTATGGCATTGAAGACCCTTTACCAGATTTAACTTCAAAACTTCGCCTTTTTTCTGGCTAAGTGCGGCTTGTTAGTTGTCAAGAGCCAGATCACTACTTCTGAAAAGCGTATGTAAGCACATAAAGTATTAATGCTAAGGAAGCTACTACTGCTCAGGGAAGCTGAGGTAAGTACGTAATTTCATATTTGTTAGCTAAATATGCAAAATTAACTCTTGCCTTTCTTTTTTATAGCTAAGAGCTTGTTGTCAACAGTGACTGGTAAATTCAAATAGTCAGAATGACTCAAATTTGGTACTACAAAAGTTACCACTGCTCGAGAAAATGAGGTAAGAAAGTAAATTTGTATTTGTGTGCTAAAATTGATTGTCTTTTGTTTTTGTAGGTGAGAGCTTGTTGTCAAGAATTCAAGGTAATTCAGATGGTCAAAGTAACTTCAATTTGATACTACAGAAGTTATCAATACTCAAGAATGAGGTAAGTAGTAATTCCGTATTTGTTGGCTAAAATTACAAATAATAACACTGGTTTATTTTTTATCGTAGCTTAGAGCTTGTTCAAGAGTTATTGGTGATTGAGATTATCAGAATGGCATAATGTTTGATACTACAAAAGTTACCATAGGTAAGAGAGTGATTTTGTATTTGTTTGTCATAGTCTTTGCATGAAGTAATAGTATAGAGAGCTTGTTATTACTACTCAAGAAAATGAGGCAAGAAAGTAATTTGGTATTTGTTTGCTAAAATTAATTGTCTTTTGTTTTGTAGCTGAGAGCTTGATGTCAAGAATTACTGGTAATTGAGATAGTCAAAATAGATTAAATTTGTAACTACAGAAGTTACCAATACTCAGGAAATTGAGGCAAGTAATAATTCCATATTTGTTGGCTAATATTACAAAATAACACTGCCCTATTTATTTTGTCGCTGAGAGCTTGTTAAAGAATTACTGGTAATTGAGGTGGTCAGAATTGCTCAAGTCTGATACTACAGAAGTTACCCATTACTCAGGTAAGAGTGTAATTTAGTATTTGTGTTTGCTACTGCTATTATACAGTTCTGCATGAATTAAGCTAAATTATAAATTCTGTTTTAACAATACTGTTGTTTTAAATAGGCAGGCTTGCTTGCCATTGATGCTCAAGCACACTACTAGTTGGCGAGCGAGCGAGACAGTATTATAGGGGTGCAAAATTGAGTATATGTTAAACGTGTATGCCCCTTAAACGCGCGTGTGGAACTTTTTTTCCTAAACTCGGCTTTTTAGGCTTGACTCCAGTTTATTCTGAAACTACAGCATTAAATACATACCATTGGCCAAACCTCGCCCTTACTAGCGGATGTTCTGTCTCGGACCTCAACCCGAGACTACAAAGGTTCTCCCTGAAGCTCCAGAGTAGGGTAAAGATGAGCTACACACCTGGAGTTCAGCTAAAGAACGCTGACGGCTTTTCAAGGAAGTGGAAGATTCGGAGAAGACTGAATCAGCCGAGGTCGAGACCAGACGAATCGACACATCCCCTGAAGGCGGGGCAACGGCGCGGGTCGATGTTAGCTACTTTCTTACCTCGTTTTCTTGAGCAGTAGTAACTTCTGTAGTATCAAATTTAAGCCATTCTGACTATTTGAATTTACCAGTCACACGTCTCCTCCAGCCACCCAAGATATACTAAGTCTAAGGGGTCTCTGACTTGAAATCCATATACTAGGTCTAGGGGACTAAGGCCACTATCTTTATGCGGTATTTGCCTTAGAACAAACAAAGTCATTGGTAGAAACTTAACCCAGCCTATCTCTCTCAAACTAGCCTTGGCCAGCATTGGCTTCAAAGTGCCGTGAAGGTGCTCAACGACACCATCACCCTGGGGGTGGTAAGGCGTCGTCGTTATTTGGCCGTAGCCAAACAGCTCACATGTTCGTCTAAACACTTTGCCTGTGAATACAGACCCACGGTCTGTTAGAACCGTGTCTGGTAGGCCTGTACGACACACAATCTGGTTGAAAGCCTGTGAAACCTCTGAAGCAGTTACATTTCTTAGGAGAATAGCCTCAGGCCACCTAGTGGCCATGCAGGCATAAGCTAGAATGTACTGGGCCCCGCCCTTTCCTTTAAGCAAAGGTCCCACAATGTCTACTGCCACAACATTAAATGGCTCGTCAACCACGGGCCTCTCCTGCAACTTAGCAGGCCTGTTTCCGCTCTTGTTAGCCCGGAGGCAAACGTCACAGGATTCTACGTAGTTGCCAATATCCTTGGCCATACCGGGCCAGGTGAACAAGCGGTTAAGCTTGCCCCTGACCTTTCTGGCGTCAAGGTGCCCGCAGTTATCATCAGCCATTTTAAGCACTCTATTCCTATCACTCTGTGGCAATACAATCTTTGTACACTCCTCCCCACAATCTCCAATCATCTCATGCACAAGAACTCCCTGTCTAAGCCCATAGACCCGAAGGCCAGACTCAGCCAGGAGCATGCACTCCTCCAAGCTTCCATCTCGTTTCTGCCTCTGAATAAGCTCTCTTCTGCTGTCTACCTCATCTCCACTACCATCAGGCAAACAAATGTCTAGGTCTTCTCCCTCAACAGTTACTGGACCCGGCCCTCTCTCCTCACCCAGGGTGTCACAGCTTACCGTGTCATTGTTGCTTCCGGTTACCAGACCTTTCCCACTACCATCAGTTACTGTGCTACTCCCACTTGACTGAGTGTTACAGCCTACCTTACTCTTGCTAGGGCTAGAGCCCCTCCCATCTTTGGACTTAGAACTAGCATTCCTCTTGCCCTTAGAACCAGCCCGCCCCATTACCTGATTAGGGAACTCCTTACTAGGCTTAGTTCTATTATTGTCATCACAGGCATTGCCCCCTGCAGGAGGTGTGCCAGGCATGGCACATTCAACCGTGTCTGCTCCGACCGCAGCAGAAGCAGACTTGGCATCTGCCCCCAACGCAGCTGAAGCAATGCCCCGCAACACCCCACCCGCAGTTGGGGTGCCTTTGCCAACCTTGCCTGGGGGTGTGAACTTACTTACCACACCCGCATCAGGCGAGGTGGCCATTCCAAATGTTTGTTTACCTCCTCTCGGAAGCTTGGCTTCCTCTAGAGCTACCAACTCCTCCTTAGCTTTCTCACTCTCAAGTTGGTTCTGCTGACTCCTAGTGACTACCAGGTACTGCTTACCTTTCAGTGACGGAGGTTCTGCCACTGCAGTCGCCCCGCCCTGAGTGTCAGGGGTGTTACCTGAATTCCTGGCCCCAAGGCATGCTTCCTTTAAGGCTGCACCCAGCAACAGTTGCTTGGCGTCATTATGAGATAATGGAACTGTCTGATGAGGTTCTTTTTCCTGTTCCATTATCTTAAAAGATTTACCCTCTACCTCCATGTTTACAATAGCACACTGTGCCTTTACTGGTTCTCTGGTTACGCCCTGTATTATCTCCCACTCCTTACTCAGTTGGTAATTAGGCACTTGGTTCCCCGGGACTATACTGTTACCTCTGTCCCGGTATCTGGGATGATATTGCACTTGATCCCGTTGACTTCCCCTTCAACCTAACACATTCACCAGAAATTTGTGCGAGATATGTTTTCCTAGGCTTTTGCTGTTCTTTTTCCTTCCTACCAGGGTGGTAGCCTCTAGCAGCTCCTCCGTGCTCCCGGCACACTGCCCACTGAGAATGCCGCATTCGTGCTGCGGCAACTCAGAGTACAGCATGCCTCTGAACAGGAAGGGCTCAAGCTCCTCCCTGCTGGGACACAGTACAGACTGAGTAATTCTCTAGCTCTCACTACTCTGTCTTTCGTGCACTTGCGCCGAGGTGGGAAGAACTCATATTCGAGCTCTCTCAAACTCTTCCCCACCTTGGTCAGCAGGGCACGGACCAGGTCATCATTACTAGCTCCATTCTCTATGTGTTCAACCACATTATCTTTAATTTTGGCTGGCAACTTCAGTAATAAAATTCCCCGCCACTGCCCCTTGTCAACCTTCAACTGCTTAAGCTCTACCTCCAACCCACGGATAAATTTGGCAAGATCACCTCCCTCTGTAAAGGCTGGCAGTTCCTTAACTGCGTATCTCACTGTGATTACACTGCTCTCATCTCTGGTTGGGACTGCTCTGGTCTTCAGTACTACTGCATTCTTATGGCATCTACTGGACTCATGGTTTGGAAATTTAACACATGTATCCTTCCAATTAGTGTAGCCAGATGAAATACAGGTGGTTTCAAGATTACTTACTGAATTAAGCTTTTTCTCAGAGTAGGTGTTCACACAAATGAAGCAGAATGCTGCATCCATATCTTCACAATAATGAAGCCAAGGCCACCTTTGGAACCACTGGGGAAAAAACGATTTCTTTACGACATTCTTCTTCCAAAATTCTCTTCTTGGGAACTTGAATGGAGGAGAGGACGGCTGATGCGGCTCTGTTCCAACTGCTGGCACTTGCAGCTTTCTAGGCTTCATGGATGATTGAATGCAGCCAAAACTTTAGCAGCTAGTTGACTGTATTTTAGCTCTGGCTACACTCACAATGGTGGTTAGATAGGTAGTGGTAAGGTTAGTTCAAGAGGTTCTTCAATATAATGTAATCACAATGACTAGAACAAGAACAACAACTAAAAAATGACTGAATGACTGGTAGTTTTATAGGCATGCTCAAGGTGGGGTGGTGAAAGTAAAGTACACAGGAAAAAAGAAAAAAAATTGTATGCAGGTATACTTCCATAAGTTTATATAAATTGAAAGTGTGAATAAATTGAATACTTGAGTTTGGTAAACAAAGTCAATGGTGTGGAAAATTAAGTAATCATAGTTCACCTATGGACTCCAACATCGATGCCATTTTTACCTAAGCTAAAAAGCAACGTGATAATAAGCGCTCATGCAAACAAAACCACACCCACTTTGGCAAATAAAGTGGCGAGGCCAAAACCTCACCAGCCTCAGCGGTTCCGACGGCCTTGATATACTTGATGATGATGCTAAATAACAAAACATTGTACTTATATATATTGTTTTAATTTCCTTGATGTGTTTTTAACATTATTCCAAATTGAACATGCTTAATATAATATTAGTTGACAAGTAGAGATAAACTTACCGTGACACTAACAGCATGAGTTCTTCTTTTATTATATCTATTTTCACTGATGATGGAAGAAGCAGTCTTGGATCTGGCTTGGTATATTTAGGTATTTCGTCAGAATAAGTTAATTCTATCTTTGATGGCATAGCCATGAAAATAGTGCAGATTCTGTCATTGGTGACTTTCTTGTCTCTGAAATTTGGGCTTGATGTTTTTTTCACTGTTATCACCTACAAACTTATAACCAAACAATGTGTTGTCTTCTACGGGATGAGATGTTTCCATACTTCCTGTATAAAAAAAATAAAGCAATAATGCAGCTCTATTTATTAATAGTTTGCCACATAAATGCATTGGTATTCAAAGTTACCATTTCTAAGTTTGTGGTGTCCTCTAGATCAATATCCTCCATTACTTCTTCACCACCAGAAGTCTCCTCTGCATTAGAAATGGGACTGAATGAGGGAGCCTCATCATTTTCACTATAATCTTCTCCTAAGCTTTCACATTCCACTTGGTGGCCTATATATCATCATGTTCTTCATGTTGTTCACAACCCAACATAACAGCAGAAGTAAGTGTGTAATGAGGCTGTTGTGTATAGCACATAAAATACATTACATCCTATTATATGCGTATGTTGTTCATGAGTTTATAATTGACACATTGTCAGTGAACTAGCTTACCACTGATCCACATGTTGTATTGTTCTAAGTTGTATTAATCAATGGCATTAGCTCATCCTTCCAAAGTTCAACCTGTACATACTGATTATCACTAATAAGCTGGACCAATTCTAGGGTTCTTTGATGTGACAGGCATACATTGAGAGGTTTGCAGATTTGCATATACCTATACAAAGATTGTGGCCAATGCTAAAACTTATTTAAAATTGAGGTTACCTGCTTACTCATCCCGTTTCCAAACAGCATGACAGAAACTGCTCTCTGAACCAATCCCACGTGCTGATTATGTGCTTTTAATAATTTTAAGCAATAAAAAACAAGAGAGGATTCTTGTCATTGGAGCCCCTTATCAGCTGTTTTAAGAATTGCATGAGTATTGGGACTCTCTGCATTAATTCAGTGAAATTTGTATCCCAGTGAACATTTTTCACTGCTTCAGTTGTGTCTCTTAGAATTGAGTCATGACACCTGTGGTTCCCCCAAAGCTGTTGTGGTACTTTGCCGGCTACTCTTCTGGCCCTTACACCCATAAAGCCATTACTATGAACATAGGGTGTGGTCAAAATACCCTCTACTTTGCTTTTTCTGGGGAGGGGGGGGGGGGGGGGGGGGAGGGAGGGGGAGCACTGTCAATGAATAACTTTATCTGTTGATGCTTGTAGAAAGATTTCAGATGACTAACTCAAGCCAAGGCTAAAAAAAGTTGTGAATTCTCCCAGAGTAAGTACAGCATGTTCGTAGAGCATAAATAATATATATACATAAACGTTGCTTTTATGTGCATCATATTATGTGTAAGTGTTCAAAATAATGTGTGTGTTCGCTTGTTAGGTTTATACACATCATGTGTGTGTGTTCGCCTGTTAGATTTATACACATCATGTGTGTGTGTTCACTTGTTAGATTTATACACATCATGTGTGTGTGTGCGTCTAATTTATGCGCATTGAAAACTGTTCGTGTTTAATTGCCTAATTTGTATGCATCATCTGTGGTGTGGGTTATAAATTTTTGTTTCTACATAGTAGTAGGTATATTATATACTTTTACATGTGACATGTTTATTAACGTGCAAGTAATACTCTTAATAATATTGAATAGTAAATATTTTTTGTTTGTGTATGAATATAGTGTGTTTTATTTGTGATTGTTATTTGTTTGTACAGATTTAAGAATGCTGTGGCAAGGTAGTAAGAGAAGGACAAAAGACAAAATTTTGGTCTCAAGTTCCTCCAGAAATGATGTTGAAGGAGGAGGAGATAAACAGCATGTTTGTTCATCATCCACCTTTAACAATTTCAGTGATAAGCTGGATTATGGATCAGAAAACTTTCCATTGAACAGTCGTCCAAGATATGAAAAGCATACAGAGTGAAACTCCTGAGGCTGTATAACTATGCTAGCTGTTGGCTGGCAAGGACTGTGATAATAGTTAACCGTCAAACTTAAATTTTTCAAACAACTAAATCCATTTTTGGGTACATCTTGATATAAAATAATCATATGACAGTAACAATTTAAATATTAATGAAATAATTAAAGCTTATTAATAATATTTTTTAATTTAATTTCAGAATTGCTTAAATAAAAATTGCTCTCAACTGGTAGTTTAGCTTTACTGTTTTTTTTTCTCACAATGCTTGCACCTACTTTTAGAAGAGCATGCCTGATTAGCTGCCAGCACAGAGCTGGACAAAATTCACTTGGAATACATTCAATCAGTTATTTCCCAGCTTTTTGCAAGTAAAGGTAAGAGCAGCATAAAATAAATTAGATCCTACAGGTCATTTGATAATTTCAGAATGTATGTGTAATTTAGTAGTAAGAGCATTCACCAACCATTTGAGTTGTAACCTTTTACTAAAAATAATATTATTTATAATTTGAGACAACAATAGATATTTCTTTTGTCATGAAGTTATGATCAACAACAGCAGAATTTTTTACTAACTACTACCATTAAAAAATATTTATTTTTGTTCAACAAAATGTCATTACCAAATACCACTCATTATTTGTGAACTTAGTAGTAACTGAAGTGTTCTATTGTGTTCAACATCGACAATGCTTCTAATTCTGTTGATGAGTACTTTCATTCTTGGGGCTGAATAGAATGTGAAGCTGATGTGGTCAACCCAGGTAAATCAGAAAACACGCCAGAAAAGGATGATAAGACGTCATCTAGTTGCTGTTTCTGAACTGTATCAAGCTCAATGGGAGAAGTTCTGTCAATATCGGTTGTGGCAGGATGGCTCACTGGATGCCCGGTAGGCTGCCACCAGAGTTGCGAAGGCTCACTCACTTAGCTAATCGAGGCGTTCAAATCTCCCAAACTCCCGAGTTCCACGTCGGAAGGGTAGGCTTAGGATTATGCTTAAGATTAAAGAGCGTGGACACAACTGAAGGCACGCACGCCAGACAGGCCATAATATAATGAACCTGCCGAGCATGCGTGGTGGTGGGTGATACATAAATAGGGTGATGGTGTGCGTGATGAGGAGTTCGTTGAGTAATAGAAGCAATGTGTATGGATAAGGGTCGTTTGTGAGGAAATGTGGTGGGCTGTACCACCACATCTCCCCTCCCTCAAAAGAATTGGGTACACAAAGTAAAATGAAGTGGGTGTGATACAGAGAGTAAACAAACACGACAAACACAAATAAAGTTAGAAGTTCTAGTCGACTGCCATGGCTAATCATCTGACGGCCAAGACTGACGAGACATGGCATCAGCCACTTTGTTTCCGGAGCCATCAATGTGTTGAATCTCAAACGTATACTCCAGCAGTCTAATCTTCCAACGAGTCAGTCTTGAAGAGGGGGCTTGGCCGTTGATGATGTTCACCAAGGGTCTGTGGTCAGTGAAGACCTTGAAAAACTTGCCAGCAAGATGAAACCTGAAACGTTCGACTGTCGCCAACAGAGCTGCCGCCTCTAAATCGAGTATGGAGTAATTTTTCTCCGCTTTAGACAACTGTCTCGAATAGAATTCAGCCGGAATCCAGTCACTGTTTCTATAAACACATAAAGTACCACCAACACCAGAGAAAGAGGCATCCGTAAACACACACAATGCATCATTAGTACTAGGTATGATAAGTGAGGAGTGGTGAGAGATAGCATAGATGATTGAGCGAAAGGCTTTGTCATAGTCATCATCACAAAGTATATTGTCTGAGCTGTCTTTGGTCATATGACAATTCAAAACAGATGTATGTTGTGACAATAACGGGATGAATCTAGAGTAAAATGTGATCAGCCCGAGAAATGATCTTAAAGACGATTTAGTGAGAGGTAACTGATACGAAGAGATAGTAGAGACCTTGGTCGAAGGGATGGAAAGACGGTTATGTCCAACATGAAAGCCAAGGAAGTCGAAGGAAGCAAAACACCAGGAGCATTTCTCCTGTTTGACTGTTAGCCCAGCAAGATCCAGTCTGGAAAGTACCGAAGTGATATGGGCAAGATGTTGGTCGAAGGAAGTGCTAAAGATTACCAAATCATCAATATATGGTAAACAGAAAGTTTCAAGGCCTCTCAACACGGACTGCATCCAGTAGCGTAGCCAGGGGGGGGCAACGGGGGCAATTGCCCCCCCTATTTTCTCAGGTAAGCTATAAGTATTAATAACTTCTTACCTCAAAGGTGAATGATAATCTTCTTAGCGTTCCTACAATATCGTTCCTAATTTAATGCTGACCATTTTACTTTACTGCTAGCGGTTGGGTAAAGGGTCGAAAATGCGGATTGAGTACGTGGTCATTCCAACCACTGCTAACCAAGGAGAGCTGAGCTATTGAGAAGCCTGTAAGTGTGTAAGATGTCACAGTCATTACATAGATTTTTTAAGAAAGTGTCAAGACCTGCTCTTAACGATTCTCACTCAAGGTAAATAACTTGATAGCTAGATAGATAATAGTATTCAATGAAAATTAATAAAAAGTTTCCACATACTATACATGCAGGGATACAGTCCATGAATCACCCAGCAGTGATATCCATGAATCACCCAAATCTTTTCTACCACTTTCGAAGAAGCCTCGTATTGAGCAAGAGTCGGAGGTATCACCAGCTAATATAGATATAGCTGATTTGGCTAAAAAGAGAAGTTCTTTAACTGAACGTGACAAGTACAGCTTCTACTGTAACCGGTTCACTCCTGATATTAACTACAAATTTCCACGTGATGGTAGTCGTGGCTTTTTATATCGATACTTGAGTAAGTATAGCTGGTTGGCATACAGTCAAGTGGAGAATGGTGGGTTTTGTCTCCCTAGTGTACTCTTTGCTCGAACCACAGATACACGGAAAGGTAAAGGGGTATTTGTTGAAACAGCATTTACCAACTTCAAAAAGATATATGAAATGTGTGACCTCCATGCTGCTAGGGAATACCACAAAGATGCTATTGTTGTTTGTGACGCTTTTATCGATCGAATAAGTGGTAAACGAGAGAGTGTGTCGATTCAACTTAGAGAAGGAGCAAGACAATCTATTCAGAGCAATAGAAAGAAGCTACGCTCTATCATAGAAACAATTGTCTTGTGTGGCTGCCAGAACATTGCTCTCTGTGGTCACCATGATAGTGGCACATAGAAGATGCACAAGCAGCAAGTACAAACTATGGCAACTTTTGGGCTCTCCTCCACTTTCGTATCTCGGCTGGAGATACTGTATTGAGAGACCACCTCCAGAGTGTAGCTAGAAATGCTACATACACATCCCCTGATATTCAGAATCAGTTGATAAGCATACTTGGTGACCAGATTTGTGATACAATCTTAAGAAAAGTTAACAGCAGTCTATGCTATACTGTGATTGCTGATGAGGTAACTGATTGCTCTAACAAAGAACAACTCTGCATCGTCTTAAGATATGTTGAGCCTGACACTTCTTTTATCAGAGAGGATCTTGTTACATTTCTAGAATGTGATAGTGGCACTTCTGGCAAAGCCTTAGCTGACAAGATGCTTGTTTTTGTCAGAAATCACCTGGATCCATTAAAGATGCGTGGTCAGGCCTATGATGGGGCTAGCAACATGTCTGGAAAGACAAATGGAGCTGCAGCTAGAATATCCTCTCAATATCCACTAGCTTTATATACCCATTGCACTTTTCACTGTTTAAACTTGGCAGTTGTAGCTTCCTTTGAAGAAGTGAGTGTCCGCAACATGATTGGTGTTGTAAATCGAGTGTCAGTTTTTTTCTTTGCACACCCCAAGAGGCAAAACAAATTGGAAGAGGCTATACAAAATACACAGCCGGAATCAAAAGTGGTAAAGCTAAAAAATCTCTGTAGAACACGATGGATTGAACGCATCAATGCCCTTGATCGTATCAAGAACCTTCACTCCTCCATAGTAGCTTGTTTTGAGAGTATTTCATCTGAAGGTTCTCGAATGTGGTCTCCAGACTCTGTGACAGATGCTAGTACACTCTTGCAGGCAATCATCACCACAGAATTCCTCAGTGCTCTTGTGATTACAAATGGATGTCTACAATATCTCAGGGGACTCACAATAAGTCTTCAGGAAGAGGCCAAAGACATAGTTCAAGCTGTGTCTGAGATCAAAACTGTGACGTCATCTCTCGAGCAAGTCAGAGAGAATGTTGACTCCTACCACAGTAGACGGTTTGAAACAATCTCAGAAATGTGTAGAGAAGTGGGAGTTATACCATCAATGTCCAGAATATGTAGCCGTCAGCATCACAGAGCCAACACACCTGCATCTGATCCTTCTGAATATTTTAGAAGAAATATCACAGTTCCCATATTGGACCATCTTCTTGCTGAGTTTGACAGGCGGTTTAGTTTACACCAAAGAACTGCTTTTCAAGGTTTTTACTTGGTACCATCAGTATTGGTGAAAAAAGATCTTGAAACTGTATCTGATGTGTTGATGAAAGTGGGAGAATATTATGATTTAGATTTTCCAAACATCTCTTCTCTTTGTGGTGAGATTCACAACTGGTACAGCAAGTGGAAATCTGAAGAGGAAAATCACGGTTTAGCTTCACTTCCTTCAACTCTCTCATCAACATTGCCCCGAATCTCTAGCTTTTTCCCTAACATTAAAGTTCTTGCAACTATTCTCTGCACACTCCCAGTGACTTCTTGCTCTGCTGAGAGATCCTTTAGTGGGCTTAAGCGAATTAAAACTGCCCTTAGATCTAGCATGAGTAATAAATGGCTTTCAAACCTGACTCTACTGCACATGCATCCTGATGTACCAATTGATATCGAAGAGGTCATTAATGAGTTTTCTAGGCGTCATCCTAGAAGAATAACATTAATATGAAAACTCTCAGTCAATTATTCTATTAATGGCATTTTGATTTTCTGTTTTCAAAATTTAACTATAGTTTGAATGAACGAATACTACATTTCATGCCTGTCAACTACAACTTAGCAGAGATTTGCTTAGTACCTGTATCGTGTTATAATTTTTTGCCCCCCCCCCCTTTTCTGAAATCCTGGCTACACCCCTGGCATCAGGAGCTGGAAAGTTGACGGAGCATTGGTGAGACCGAAAGGCATGACCTTAAACTGAAATTTACCCTGCAAGCAGGTAAAGGCCGTTTACTGTTTTGAAACTTCGTCCATTGGCACTTGGTAAAAGCCTTTTAACAAGTCAAGTTTGGAAAGAATGGTTGCCTCGCCCAAATAAGAAATGATGTCATCGATGGACGGCATGGTAAAGGGCTCGCGAACAGTAACGGAGTTTAACTTCCTAAAGTCAATCACAATCCTTCTTTCTTACGAACTGGTAAAGGGGGGCTAGACCATTTAGAGGTCTAGACCATTTAGAGGTCGACGGTTCAATAACACCTAGACTAATCATGTTTTCTATCTCAAGCCTAAAGGCTTCTTGATAAGAAAGAGGGATAGAATATGAAGGAGACCACAATGGTGTACTAGTGCTAACTGAAATAGAGTGTTGAACCAGGGAAGTGCGCCCGGGTTTGTTTGAAAACACAGACGGAAAATGCCCCAATACTGAGTCTAACTGACTTTGTTGCTCGAGTGATAATGAGATGGGCTCCGATGTGTTAATGGGTTGCACAAACTCATCACAAACACTTTCTTCAGGAACTAACAAAACTTTATAGACATGTAACACTTTCTTGATCTGAGAAAGGTGTACCACCTTGGGTTTTGCCTTCTTGTTCACAGGAACGATAGCACAGTTTACTGGAGGTAACAAAGATTTAATCGTAAAGGGGCCATCCCAGGACGCCTCTAAACATTTGTTGTGTCCAGGGTTACGCTTGTACACAGTGTCACCTACTTTGTAATTAGAAACCAATGCAGACTCAGATGACACACGATCTGACAGTGATTTTGAGGACAGGGATTCTTTTACGAAGTGAGTTTGACAAGAGATTACCTTATCAAGGTCTTCAATGAACTGTGGAAGGTTCAGAGAAGAGTCAGAGGGAGTAGTCCACAAAGATTTTAAAGTTGACAGAATGAAGGGGGTTGGTTTTACAAACAAAAGCTCATGTGGTGTGAAACCGTGTCTAGAATTTGGCACATTACGAGCATAATACAGCACAAGATCAAGAGCAAGGGGCCAATCCCGCTTGTTCTGAATGCACTTTGCCAACATGGCCTTAAGAGTCGAGTGAAACTTCTCGAGACGGCCATTGGACTGAGGGTGATACTCCGAAGTGCGTATAGAAGCCATATGGAGTTTCTTTTTGAGATGGGATAATGTCACCGACATAAAATTTGTACCTAGGTCTGTCAGGATGGTGAGGGGAGTGCCCAGGAATGATACAACAGAAAGGATGGCTCTGGCTGTCTCTTCCGAAGTGTACGATTTCAACGGAACTGCAAAAGGGAAGCCAGAGGCCATTTCTAGACAGGTCAGGATAAAACGGAATTTTTGTTTTGAAGTAGGTAAAGGGTCTACTATGTCAAAAGCGAGCTTTTCACATCTCTGTGAAATAGTCTTGGGTTGAATCATTGGGACTTTCTTTCCACCAGATTTATTATGCATGCTACATTTCACACAAGACATGACATGTTGTTTGATGTCTGACGCTAAATTGGGCCAAGTAAAGTGCCTATTGATTAGGGAGCGGGTGGTATTCACTCCACGATGTCCCAGGCCTTCATGGGCTGCGACAAGAACCTTGCGCCTTAATGATGTGGGCACAACAAGAGCATGTGATACCGAATTCAGGGTTGAAGTGATGCACATTAACAGGTTGTCGACGACAAAGAACTGTTTCTCTCCTTTACGGGCAAATTCCCAAAGAGGAGTAAGAGAAGGGTCTGACCTTTGCAGGGCTGCAAACTCCTGCTTGTTAAGACCATCAAATGACAGGTTAGGAAACGACATAGGAACTAAACCAGGATTGTCTGAGGGTCTGGAGGAACTATCAACTTCCTCCTGAGCTTCCTGAATACTATCAAAGGAAGTAGGGGATGCACCTTCGGTGCAATGCAAAACCTCAGATGTGTGAGCTGCCAGGTCGGAGTCTGCCTGCATTGCTCTGGTCACTTAACACGGGTTGGGGGCCTGATTTGGCATGGTTGATAAGTTTGACAATATTCTCTGTACCAAAATCAAGGCCTAAAAGAACGGTTTTAGGCGGAAGACGTGAATCCATTGCCAAGAAACATTCGCCTTCCAAGGTGGGGACAGAAATGGACATCGCGAAAACAGGGACGGTTTTTATTTCCTGGGGACAAAATGAACGGGTTCCATGTCTAGCTCGACAAAATCATCGGAAATCACTGAAACTTTGGCACCTGAATCTATGATTATTGGTGTGTCAATACCATTTGTCTTGCCATAAGTTATGAGGTCATCAGAACTTGGCTCTAGACGTATTCCTCTTACAAATTTCAGACTCTATCTTCCTTATTGTTTGTCCTGCCCCTTTAAAGAGGCCTACTACAACAATATCAGTTTATGTCCTACTTATGCAGATGCACGCATTGTGTTACTTAACACAGGTGGCTACTCTTTAACTGAGTGTTTGAACAGTTTTCCCCTGAAGTTCAGGTACAGTGGGAGTAAAACGTTTATCCAGTGATACAACCATTGGAGATACAAGATCAACATTCTTATTAGTAACCTCCCTTTTTCTAACTCCATGCACCCTAAAGTAAGGGATGAGGTTGCTGATATGGTAGCCACTATAGGTCTGCTTGCGGGTCTCCCCCAAGATCATAGAGAGGCTGTCTTGAACAGGCCCACCTTGTCTAATGCTCACTTTGTTCAAGACTGTAATGCATGGTACTTGTCTTCACATCAGTCCCATTCTAAAGCTTCTCACAAATTTCATAACTCTCAGTCTTATAATTCTTTTCAGCCTAATTACAGATCTGGTTGTTCATCTCAGATTGGAAACACTAATTCAACACCTCATTATTCAGGTCAGACTAGTCAACAGCCCAATCAAAACCCCTATCAACACCCTAATCAACACTCCCTTAGTCCTTCATTCAATCCCAGACCACAACCTACTCCTCAGCCTAGACGTGATTTGGCTTCTGTTGCGTGCTTTAAATGCAATAGGCTAGGTCATTACGCTAATACATGTCCTTCGCATCCTACCCCGTCCGGAACTTGGCAATCCAACAACACCCAAGCTCCTACCCCACAACCCAATGCTGTCCCTAACAGACCACCCACCCAACCTGTCGCTCAAACTCCTACCCGTCCGTCCCCTGTCCCGAGGAACAATTCCCATTCCGTCCATCTTATTAACACTTCCAATCCGTCTGAACCCGAAAGTTTTGTTGAGCCTGATATCCCTCAACTTCTTGGATCTGTGTATAATGATCCTCCCCTTAATCACTTTGAAGATCTATTTAAGAAAACCATTATATCCTCATTCTCTCCCATTATGCCAATTAACTTAACAAGTTTGTCTGTGTCATTGGGGTTAGATCTTTCTACAGACGGGAAGGATTCTTGTTTAGACAAACAACGAAACACCAAGAGAGTATTAGGATCTACACTGAGCTCACGAGCTCTACTAGTAATGGTAAGGTCCTCTTCCCTCATGCCCAAACTGGCAGTGGGTACAGGATCAGAGCCACAAATGGTAGCTTCACCAGAATCAGAATGAACAGAATCAAGATTGATAGAAACATGGTCTGAACGAGGGGTGATACTAGCATGATCTGACGAAATATTAGCAGAAGTATTAATGGTCAGAGGCAAACCTAGGGAAAGCCGGGTCAGAAATACTACTTGTGGTTACTGAAAGAATGGTAGGGTCCTCAGCCACATTAGTATCAAAGAGGGAGCTAGCTTTATGCCTTTTGGAATTTGCCCTGGTGTTCATGACACAAGATATGAGAGGGTGGATAAACTGACACACTGACTAAATAAAAACACAATTTACAGCGTCAATCACTACAAAATGAAACAAAAACACCAGGTGGTCTAGGACTGCCACGGACTGTCCCAGTCCTGAGAATATTTTAGGACACATTACATAGTTGCCAACTATCCCGGTTTTGCCGGGATTATCCCGATTTTTTTTGCCTTTCCCGGATCCCACCCGGTTTACTTACTTGCAATAGGATTTCCCGAATTCTTGTAAACCCACATAACTTTTTCCAGGAATTGTTACATAAGTTAGCCACACACCTGACCATCACCACAACAGAGAGCTGCACAGTCAAGCACAGTCAGCAAGTCTGGATAGAGATCGGCCAAATACTCGAAATCGAGTACCCGTTATTAGGTCCGCGTTACGCCAAAAATACTCGATTCCACGTACAACAAAGAGGGTTAATAACTATTAGCCAACAGCTGCACACAATAGTCTGCAAGTTAGTCTGCTTGATATCAGTGGTTTGTGTAGTGGTATAGCTATCTGTACAGCATATCTACAAGGGTGGTTACTATAAAATATTTTTCATATAAAAATGGCTACTCCTCCTCCACCAAAAAAAGCCAAGTCTCAATGTCATTTTTTGAGCAAATGGATAGTGGATTATCCAGGAATTGGGAAGAGCTCTAAAGGTAACAATGAAAATGTAACAGGCACATTACTACATGTCATACAAACAACATATAAATGATAATAGGTGAATCATATGCAAGGTGCACGTTCTGCTGCTCCGACTTTAGTGTTGCCCACGGAGGGAAGACCGATGTGGTGACTCATATCAGCACCAAGCGACACAAAGAAGCAAGAAAGGCAATAGCAGCTTCCAAGTCAGTGTTGTCTTTCTTTAGGCGAGACATCAGCAGCAGCACCATCAAAGCTGAGTCTTTGTGGACCATGTTCATAGCTAAGCATAATATGGCTTTCTTGTCCAGTGACCATGCAAACAAGCTATTCAGGGAGATGTTCCCTGATTCAGAGATAGCCAAAAAATTTGCATGTGGTCGCACCAAAGCAACAGCCATTGTAAAGGAAGCCCTATCCCCATTCTACCACAAGAAGGCTGTCAACAACCTCTCCAATGCATTTTCTATTCTTACTGACGAATCAAATGACAAGATTGACAAGTCGTGCATAATTCTGGTGAGGGTTATGGATAGTGCTGTAGGAGATGTCAAGACTCGATTTCTTGACATGCCTGTTGTAAATGTAGGCAATGCACCGAATCTCTTTAGAGCCTTAAAGGATTCTTTGGAGAAACATGGGCTTGATTTCTCTAAAGCCATGGCTTTCATGAGTGACACAACAAATGTTATGAAGGGGGCACGCTCTGGGGTTCAAAAGCTCATCAAGGACGAGATCCCAACGTTGTACGATGTGGGATGCATTTGCCATCTTGCAAACCTCACCATTAAAGCTGGCTTACAGGAACTGCCAATAGACATAGACCAGCTGTTTGTAGACATTTTCTATTACTTTCAGCATAGCAGCAAGAGAAACCAGGAGTTTGTTGATAATTGGCACTCCATGTTCACTTCTGAGCCAGGTGTAGTTCTCAAACATTGCCCGACTCGCTGGCTTAGCCTCCTTCGATGTGTAGATAGATACTTGAAGCAGATAGATGGCTTAGTCTCTTACTTTCTTTCCTGCAATGAACAAACAATTAGCATCACGGATAGGCTCGAAAATCCCTTTACTAAACCCATACTTCATTTTTTGATTTACGTGCTGCCCTGTATGGATCGGTTTAACAGGCTGTTCCAGAAATCGTCAGAGAATACAACATGTGAACTCTATGTTGAGATGAATAGGCTTGTGCGGTTATATGCAGCAAATCTTATGACCAATGATGCTATTTTGGAAGCCACTGATAATCTGAGACTTCTAAATTTTGATGCAACTAACCAGCTACCTGATGAAAACTTGGGGATTGGAGATAATACATGGGTAACATTAGCTAGCTGTAGTTGAACAGGAGCACAATACAAAGTCTTTCTTTGCTTCCATCAGAAGGTTTTACCTCTCATCCATCAAGAAGATGCTAAAGAAATTCCCATTCGGTGATTCATTACTCAATGATTTGGGCATTCTACAGCCAAATAAAGCATCTACATATGAAGCGAACACAGTCTTAAGGCTGGCAAAGAAGTTTCCTCAGCTAGAATTGGATACACCTGAGCGTCTTGACCAATTAAAGGAAGAGTTTAGTGACTTTCTTTTGTCTCCTTCAGAAATTCAACCCCTTATTACTTCTTACAGTGCTTGGGACCCTAGTTTCAATGCATACAGAGCTGCAGAGAAGGTGGAAAAACCTCGTCCTGGAGCATTTTGGCACCAGATTGCTCAGATGAGATCCTTTGATGGTGAACCAAGATTTCCTCTCCTCTCTAAACTCATGGCTGGGCTTCTTTCCATCCCTTCCTCCAATGCTGACAGTGAGAGAGGCTTCTCCATGTTGAGGAAGATACATACTGACCAAAGGTCAAATCTTGACCACTCAACAGTTGTTAGTCTGATGTCCTTGAAATTCAACTGTGACAGTTGCTGCTACGACACTAAGCTTACTACTGAGCTCCTTTCAGACTGCAAGAAGGCAACATTCAAATCTTTGCATCAGGCATCATCTGCTACTGGCTCATCATCTGCTGCTGACTCATCATCTCAATAATTGATCATTCAAATCACCACAATCTGCTACACATACAAACTCATCATCCAATAACCATATTCATACTATCTTAATGATATTCATGATGGTTAATTAGTGGGTGTGGCCTATCCCGATTTTTTCATTTTAGAAAGTTGGCAACTATGACATTAGGACGTCTCAAGATGTCCTAATAGGAATCCTATCTTGAAGATTCCAAAATTACTAGGTATAGTTAAGAGTTAAAAATCCCAGTCACAAAAGTCCCAAGAAGTCCTGGGATTACTAGGGACATCCCAGGATATCCCACAAGGTGAGAGCTAAAAATCCCAGTCAAAAAGTCCCAAGAAGTCTTGGGACTACTAGAGTCATCCCGGGATGTCTCACAAGGTGAGAGCTAAAAGTCCCAGTCCCAAAGGTCCCAAGAAGTCCAGGGACTACTAGGGACATCCCGGGATATCCCACAAGGTGAGAGCTAAAAATCCCAGTTCCAAAAGTCCCAAGAAGTCCTGGGACTACTTGGTACATCCCAGGATATCCCACAAGGTGAGAGCTAAAAACCCCAGTCTCAAAAGTCCCAAGAAGTCTTGGGACTACTAGGGTCATCCCAGGGATGTCCCACAAGGTGAGAGCTAAAAGTCCCAGTCCCAAAAGTCCCAAGAAGTCCTGGGACCACTAGGGACGTCCCGGGATATCCCACAAGGTGAGAGCTAAAAATCCCAGTCCCAAAGGTCCCAAGAAGTGCTGGGACTACTAGGGACGTCCCGGGATATCCCACAAGGTGAGAGCTAAAAATCCCAGTTTCAAAAGTCCCAAGAAGTCCTGGGACTACTAGGGACGTCCCAGGATATCCCACAAAGTGAGAGCTAAAAGTCCCAGTCCCAAAGGTTCCAAGAAGTCCTGGGACTACTAGGGACGTTCCGGGATATCCCACAAGGTAAGAGCTAAAAATCCTAGTCTCAAAAGTCCCAAGAAGTCTTGGGACTACTAGGGTCATCCCGGGATGTCCCACAAGGTGAGAGCTAAAAGTTCCAGTCCCAAAGGTCCCAAGAAGTGCTGGGACTGCTAGGGACATCCCAGGATGTCCCACAAGGTAAGAGCTAAAAATCCCGTTTCCAAAGGACCCAAGAAGTCCTGGGACTACTAGGGACGTCCCGGGATATCCCACAAGGTAAGAGCTAAAAATCTCAGTCCCAAAGGTCCCAAGAAGTCCTGGGACTACTAGGGACGTCCCGGGATATCCCACAGTGAGAGCTAAAAATCCCAGTCGCAAAGGTCCCAAGAAGTGCTGGGACTACTAGGGACGTCCCGGGATGTCCCACAAGGTGAGAGCTAAAAGTTCCCAGTCCCAGAGGTCCTAAGAAGTCCTGGGCTACTAGGGGGACATCCTAGGATTATCCCACATGGTGAGAGCTAAAAATTCCAGTCCCAAAAGTCCCAGAAGTCCTGGGACTACTAGGGACGTCCCAGGATATCCCACAAGGTGAGAGCTAAAAATCCCAGTCCCAAAGTCCCAAGAAGTCCTGGGACTACTATGGACGTCCCAGGATATCCCACAAGGTGAGAGCTAAAATCCCAGTCCCAAAGGTCCCAAGAAGTCCTGGGACTACTAGGGACGTCCCGGGGATATCCCACATGGTGAGAGCTAAAAATTCCAGTCCCAAAAGTCCCAAGAAGTCCTGGGACTACTAGGGACGTCCCAGGATATCCCACAAGGTGAGAGCTAAAAATCCCAGTCCCAAAAGTCCCAAGAAGTCCTGGGACTACTAGGGACGTCCCAGGATATCCCACAAGGTGAGAGCTAAAAATCCCAGTCCCAAAGGTCCCAAGAAGTCCTGGGACTACTAGGGACGTCCCGGGATATCCCACAAGGTGAGAGCTAAAAATCCCAGTCCCAAAAGTCCCAAGAAGTCCTGAGACTACTAGGGACATCCCGGGATATCCCACAAGGTAAGAGCTAAAATTCCCAGTCTCAAAAGTCCCAAGAAGTCCTGGGACTATTGGGAGCATTTCAGACATTTGTCCAAATGAGGATTATAAATTTCAGTTCCAAAAGTCCGAAGTGGACTCACGTATAAGAATATTTTCTACAACTTAAGGATACTGGCACATAGCAACGCTCGCGCGCGGCTTAATTGAGCAATAAACCACGAAACCACCGAGTTGTAGAGGTAGAGGGCGGACCTTAAATACCCGCGCATAGATAAGAGCTTCCTGGCAGACCCCCACCCACCTTATACGCGTATAGTTAACTCGGCTTACGGAGGGCGGGGCTAGAAAATTGCACAGTGGCAAAAAAGTGCGATACAATTGGAATCTATTTTGTACTCCAAGTACAGAAAGGCGGATGATTAGTGTTTCAATTTTGGTACAGCGGCGTAACTTAACATAGTAATAAAAGTAGTCGTTTTTGTTTTTCAATACAATATGCATTTGTGACTCAACAAGAAAAAAATCACGTGAAACTATGATTAAATATAAAGTAAAATAGAATTGAACAAAACTAAAACGACAATATTGTAAACAATGAGCTGAAGAAGCAGTGGACGAAATTCTGGTTTCTGTGCGTCCTCCACTATCTCCAATAAGTTCCGTTTATTTTGGGACTTTGAGGCTTCATAACTTCTTTGGTTCAGTGCGTGTGTCAGTCATTCTTGGTAAGTCCACATTTTGCCAGCATGTCTCGTAGATCCCGCTTGGCTGCGTGAACCTGCGAGGTATAGAATCGGAGTTAAATTTCCATAGCAACAGCCAATTAACCTTAATTGATTTGTATGGGCGGAGCGCGTATCCGGTGTGCCAGCACCCTTAAGGCAAATATGTAAATAATTGGTATTTTGTGCATGTGTACGAGCAAAGTACAAGATAATTTTGCCAAGTTTCATAATTTTAGTCGAAGTATTAGTACGTAGATGAGGTTTGTTGGTTTAACTTATCTGAAAAATTAACACTTCACTGCTATTTATAAGAATTACAGCTGCACTCCAAGAAATTACAACATATGTATACTAGACCATTGTTTGTATTGTTGGGTGCTATTAACCGTGATAATGAAATAGAAAAACTATTTCAATTCTGTTGCCACACAACAAGTAGTTAATTTTTTCTTATTACTCAGCATTTTGAATTTATCAAGGAAGCAATTCCAGAAACAACGGAAGAAAAAACAGCTTTTGCCAAAAATTATCTAAGTTTAACCTGTCCCTGTCAAGGATTGCGACATTTTAATGCAAAAAGAACTGAAGCCGTAAGTTTAATAAAATCAATTTAATATTAATTTTGTTTGCCAACCTCACACTCAGCTTAATGTCACATTACTTTAAAATTATTGTGACTTCTAAATTTATAAAAATCCCTTTAGGTGATAATATCCTAAATTTTATTTTTAATATTTATTTCTAGTGTTCTTGGAATGAGAGCAGGACAAGCAATCGCAACCCCAACTAGAAAATCTCCGAGAAAACACTCTACAACTAATTTTTCCCCTCGTGACGACTTAAATAAATCATTTTAATAACATTGTTATTTCGTATGTCAGATACATATAAATTTGATAAATATTCAATTTTGTGACAAAATAAATGGTGAATCACAGTTAGTTAATGAAAAATAATATAATTAACTAAGCAGCAACGTTATAAAATAATTTTAGAATAATAAGTCCAATTGTAATTTTTAAAAAATTTGTATGAGGTGAACTTCTATTTGTTTTAGGTTAAAACATAAGCTAATCAACACTACTCGAGTCAGTTTCAACATACATGAAAGATGTGTTAGCAGATAAAGCTCTTGCAATAATGCAATTAGATCTTGAATTTTGCCTTCTTCAAACTTTACAAAATTCAATATGATGTTTAACATTATGGGATGAATATGTGTTATAAGTTGTCCCTAAAATCTTTTCGAAAGTTATCAGGACTGGAATAAATTTAGCTCTAGCCTAGTTAAACATCCAGGAATGTTCTTAGTACTCCCACACTTTGTTCTGCGTAATTTAGAAGCAATTGTTGAAGATACAAAGCCAAATTCTTTTCTACTGCAAGCGTTTGTACATGAAATTACAACATAATTTTTTTTTAAATATCTGTATTTATATTCTATTTACGAAAATTACATCTATCAAAAATTAAATTGAAAGTAATACAGATATAAAAATCATATTGTAATTCGGTGAAGAGCATGTTAACTCAAGTCGGACAAAAAAATCAGTATCATATCTCTCATCATGTGGGATATCCCGGGACGTCCCTAGTAGTCCCAGGACTTCTTGGGACTTTTGAGACTGGGATTTTTAGCTCTCACCTTGTGGGACATCCCGGGATGACCCTAGTAGTCCCAGGACTTCTTGGGACTTATGTGGGACATCCCGGGATGTCCCTAGTAGTCCCAAGACTTCTTGGGACTTTTGGGACTGGGATTTTAAGCTCTCATCTTGTGGGACATCCTGGGATGTCCCTAATAGTCCCAGGACTTCTTGGTTGGGACTTTTGAGACTGGGATTTTTAGCTCTCACCTTGTGGGACATCCCGGGATGGCCCTAGTAGGCCCTAGTAGTCCCAGGACTTCTTGGGACTTTTGGGACTTATGTGGGACATCCCGGGATGTCCCTAGTAGTCCCAAGACTTCTTGGGACCTTTGGGACTGGGATTTTTAGCTCTCATCTTGTGGGACATCCCGGAATGTCCCTAGTAGTCCCAGGACTTCTTGGGACTTTTGGGACTTATGTGGGACATCCAGGGATGTATCCCAGTGTACAAATCTAATACCAGCTTTTCAAATCTCTCTACCAAAATTTCTGGTTTGCAAAGGGGGGCATTGGGTACATGATCCGTACTGGGCCATGTGAAGTGTGAATTAATCTAAGTACGAGTAGTTGATATGCCAAAATGGCCGGAACCTTCATGGGCCAAAGTTAGTACCTGTTTACTTAAGGGTGTGGGCACAACCACACTACATCTAAAACAAAAAAAAATATTTTGACCATGTCAAGCCCATTCCCACATTGAGTTAAAGAGTCATCATCATTCTGCACATGTACAAATTCTGTCTTTGTCAAACCGTCAAAATGAACGGAGGGTAAAGATACAAGAGATTTACTGTCCAGTAGATTATCAAAACAATTAGAGGAAGAAGAGATTGAAAAGTCGTCGACACATACATCACAGTCATCAACCTCGGCTTCAGCACTGTCAGATTGTGCCTCGATAAGTAATCTATCACAGGGTGAGATGTTTTCTTATTTGTATCGCCACGTGCAACCTCCAAGTAATCTGCCAGCTACATTCTTACATGGTGCTAATCGAAAGTTTGGTATTTCTTGGGTCATTAAATTTCCTTGGATTCTGTATAGCCCTAAGGTAAACGGCATTTTCTGTGGACCATGTGCTATTCTTCTTCCAGTAGATAAGCGTAAAGATAAAGGTTTACTTGTTAACAGGCCTTTTTCCAACTGGATTAAGTTGAGCAGTGTATTGAATGATCATTCTAAACTTAAATATCACCGTGACTGCCTCCAGCTAGCTGATACCATCAAAAGTAGTGTTGAAAATCCAGCTTCACGTGTTGATGTCATGACAAGTAATACTCTGCAAGCCATAATAAAGGAAAATGAGCATATACTAAAGCAAATTGTGCGAGCCATTATTTTCTTATCTAAACAAGCTATTGCATTCAGGGGCAATTCAGAAGTTATAGATTCTAGTAAGAATCCTGGAAACTTTTTGGCCCTACTCAAAGTATTTGCAGAAAGTGATGAAGTTTTATATAATCATCTTCACAATCCTAAAGCCAAGAATGCCAAACATTTGTCCCCACAAACTCAAAATGAACTAATTAATATTATTGGATATGATGTTATTCTTTCTAAAATAGTTTCAGAAATAAAGAAAGCCAAATATTACTCAGTTCTTGCTGATGAAGTATCTTGTCATCATGTGGAACACTTACCCATATGTGTTCGGTTTCTTGATGCCAATAATGATATACGTGAGGAATTTATTTCATTTATAAAACTTGAAAGAGTTCGAGCTATGGACATAGCAAATGCCATTGTACAGTCTTTGGAAGGAATTGGCTTGTCACTAGATAATTTGCATGGTCAGGGGTATGATGGGGCATCCACTATGAGTGGAGTGAAAGCTGGTGTGCAGGCAATTATCCAAGAAAGGCAGCCTAAAGCTCTTTACACTCACTGTGCTGGGCATTCCCTTAACCTAGCAATACTGAATTCTTGCTCCATTCCTTCCATAAGAAATTGCATAGACCAAATAAAAGGTTTCACAGTGTGGATACGGTATTCTCCTAATAGAGAAGGTCTACTCAAAGCTATCATTAGTAAGAGATCTCAAGTTGGTACCAACAGATCTTCTATACTAAATGTGTGTATCACTCGATGGGTAGAAAATATTGATGGTTGGGAGCGATTCTCTCAATATCACCCCTTCCTTATCGAATTGTGCGAAGTGATTCTCTATGGTAATAGTGAATTTCATAATTACAATGATGGCTGGTCTGCTGAAGATAAAAGGAATACCCTAGCTCACATGAAGGCTCTAGAATCTTTTGAATTTATTTATTGTTTAGTTACTCTTTCCAGGTCCTTGTCCTATCTCAAGGGAGCAGTAGTTAAAGTCCAGGGGAAAGACCAGGATCTTGTTTCAGGGATGAGTATTATTGACAAATGCTGCACAGAATTGAAGAGTGAGAGAGAAGATATTGATAGCTACAGTGGCCGGGTATTTAGGCATTCATCTAGACTAGCACAACAATCAAATATTCAGATTCAAAAGCCACGTACCAATCCACGACAGCAGCACCGGTCTAACCCAGATAGTACCTCAGTTGAAGAGTACTTTAAAATAACTGTTGCTATACCTTTTCTTGATCACCTTATAAGCGATGTCACTTCCAGGTTTACCAAGCATTCTAAGCAGGCAGCCACACTGCAAGGCCTACTGCCAATACATATCACTAACAATTCTTCATTTTGTGATATTGAGTCAGCTGCTTCCTTTTATTCTGATGACCTCCCCAATGCTAGTATTCTTGATGAAGAATTTCATCGTTGGAAGGTGAGATGGTTGAAAGTTACTCCAAAGGAACGTCCACAGACACTTAGTGAAGCACTAAGGCTATGCTCTCCTGATGATCTACCAAATTTGTTCACTCTAATGAAGCTTTTTGCAACCCTGCCCCTTAGTTCTTGTTCATGTGAGCGTTCAGCATCCGCCCTTCGGAGAATAAACAACTACCTTCGATCTACTCAAACTGCAGAACGATTAACCTCTTTGGCACTGATTCACATGTCATATGAAATTGACATTGATATTGACACTGTTTGCAAATTATACTTAGAAAAATATCCACGCAGAATTAAATGTGCAAGTTTGTTATTTCAGTAATATCCTCAAAACAATCTTTGATGTTTTCATGATTCTCTCAAATCCAATCACCATGCAAAAAGTAGAGAATACTGATGTGTATTGGGAAGTGTATAGCACTAGAATAATTGAGTTATACTCACATGTGTATTTCAGTGGTATACACATATGTAAATGATATGTATTCTAAAGTAATCCTTTTATTATACTAACAATATGTATTCATGTAGTATACTCATACTTACCACATGTGTATATCACTGAAATAACATTGTTATATTCAAGCATGTATACTTGACTTATAGCACGGAAATACATCATGTGTATTACAAAGTTATAGCATTGTTATATTCAGGTGTGTATACTTGAATTATAGCACGCAAATACATCATGTGTATTACAAAGTTATAGCATTGTTATAATCAAGTGTGTATACTTGAATTATAGCACGCAAATACATCATGTGTATTACAAAGTTATAGCATTGTTATACTTGAGTGTTGATACTTCTAGTATACACGTATACACACTCGTGTATTACTCAGTAATCCTCCTGTTTTAACAGTACATTTATTCCAGTGGTATACACCACACAAAAATGTGCATATATCAGTAGTATAACACTAGCTATGCCTTAAATATTTGATACACAAAGCATCAAATTTTAGTGGGTCTATCTTTATTCTTCATTCATTCACTCGTTCCTCTTATTTATGTATTCATTTAAATATTTATTTATTTATTTATTTATTTGTCTATGCTTGTATTTATTTTATTTATTTATTCATTTATTTGTTTTATTTATTCATTTAAATATTTATTTATTTTTATTCATTTGATTTCTATGCTCATGTATTTTAACTTATTTTTATTTATTTATTCAATAAATAAATACTAAGGATTAGGTGGTGATCGTTCCCAAGACAGAGGCACAGTTTCCTCGCTGCACAGCCACTTAGAGATGCTGGAAAGGATAGTCTCTAGCCCGTGGGTCTCCTGTCTGCACCACTATGCCGGTGTCCCACATCCTTCAACAAGCCATAGACTTTTGACTCACAGCACCCACGGTCTCAATTATTTATTCAATTACTAATTAGTTATTTATCTTTCATAAAATTATTTTTATTTCATTTTATTCATTCTTTATTTCTTAAAGCAAATAGCTAAATTTATTATACAAATAAACTAATCATAAAATATAATAATAGTAGTAACTTATTCATCATATTTATTCATTAATTAGATAAAATAGTAAATATAAATTAATATAAACTGATTAAAAAAAAATAAATAAATAAATAAATAAATAAATAAAATAATAGTAGTTGTAGCTAATAATAATAGCTAATAATAATAATAACAATAATAATAATCTGTGACCTTTGGAGAGAGGCGAGATAATAATAATAATAATAATATAAATAAATTGAGTGTATTTCATTCCAACAACCTTTTCAGTAAAATAGGTAAGTTGAAAGACACTTTACCTAACAAAGGTTAAGTGGTTTGGCATCGTCACGAACAATACCACCTTTTACAACCGTAGCCCTTTAGCCAGAGTTCTCCTTTACCTAACGCAAACGAGCGTTCGGTAAAGGGTCTGGCCTGGCTAGCATTAAAGCTCACGTTTAATCTGCAAGAAATGTTATTGTTCCTTACTCTGAGTGTCCATTCGACCTCTTCCACTTAGTTGGCACTGAACTTCTCGATGTATAGGAAGCTCGATAAGGCGAAGCACAAGACTGGACTATTGTTTGTGGAGTATTTCAGGATGCATTGCCAGAGGGGTTTTTTTGGACCCAATATGCTCATCTTCTATGTTCTAACCATGCTGAATTGCTGTGTGAGCAGGGTGCAAACAGTTGTGTTTATTTGCAAACAGTGCTGCTATACAGCTGGAGAATAACATTTCTTAAACCAAAGGACTGGAAGGTAATTTTTAAGTGTTAGTATCCTAAATATAATCTGATGAGCTGTAGTAGTCCGGCATAGCCAGACCCACGTAGCATTCAAAGTGCGCGGAGGGTCTGGAGACATGGCCATACCAAATTTGTTCTGGAGGAATGAGGAAGTAGTGAGTGTCCCACCTCCTTTATACCTGAATTTCTACCACAAATTAGCTATGATTGCTAAACCTAGCTTTGGAAAGGGTGGCTGATGTGCACAGGAATTTCTATTCCGGTAATTTGCTAACGGTAATTTGCTAACGGTAATTGACCGCCGTAATATATGTGCGGCAGAACAAATTTGGTATGGCCATGTCCCCAAACCCATTCCCAGCATAGCGGTTCGGTACAGGGTCTGGCTACGCCGGACTACATGAGCTGGTGATGTATGTTTTGGATATGAGACATAGCCACATCCTAATTCCATAGTTGTGGTGTGCAATAATTAGATTCTCATTACTATGCTAAGAAAATAAGGCGACTTGTAGATAGTTCTTGTTCCCATAAAACACTACAAGAAAAGAACCTTTGCTCATAATATTCTCCCCTTCTCCCTTCCCGGCACCTCTTCCTTTCCTCCACCTTACCCTTCCTGAAGTCAGAGTGAAGAAGTTTTATTAGTGTTTGAACTGTGGTCTGTAGGACTTCTGTCAATGGTGTAATGTCTGCTTGCGAGTATGTTCTATACTACCTAGTTTTAATCAGCCTTTTTTTTTTTAAGTACAAGAATGAAAAATGTTACTGAACGACATATCTGCTATGAAATATACTTGATATAATATCAATCATGATCAAATGTTATACTAAATCAAGTCTAAGTTGACACAGTTTGTTAGTTGTTGTTTTGTTTTTTGTTTTTTGTTTTGGTCGGTTTTTTATCTGTGGATAATATATGTGACATGTATGATCAGGTTTTAAGTTTTGGCTAAGAAGTTTAGGATGATCATTTGGATGAGCAAAAGAAAGCCACATTGTTATGGAGAAGTCTGTTCTATATCTAAATCTATATGTGTGTATTTAGATGATCATTTATGCAAATGGCAACATTCTTATTGTCCCTGTGTTCCATCCAACACGTATTCTGAAGTTATGATACTCACTGGCCAGCCTCTCCTCAGTTCCCCTAGTGGTCATTCTCATTTGACTTGTGATTGGGCTGAAGCACTTTGGTTGGAATGTTGAGTTTCCCTGAAGGACTATTTCAGATGTCCATATTGAGTAGAAGAGGTTTATCCATGGTTAGGTACATTTTACTGGCCTTTGATGTTGTTTTTGTTTGTTTGTTGTTGTTTGTTGTTTTGTTTTCTGGGTGGGGGGAAGGAGGGGGTTATTTATTCTTCTGTTTGTTGTTGGTTGTTTTTTGTTGTTTTTTGTTTTGTTTGTTTTTTGTTTTGTATTTTGGAGGAATAAAGTAAAGTACATTGAGAAATAATGGTATCCACATATATTTGACTTAGAAAAGATATGTAATTAACCCTCAGCCTGCGTGTGCGAGAGGGATATTGTAGCCGTCCTGTCTGTCGATCTGTCTGTCTGTCATTTTGGAGATTACTGACAATTAAATGTTGTTTTGAGTTACTTGAACAACTATTTAGACCTTTTATTATGCTAGTTTTAGTTAATTTCAGGCACTAGCTTTTGTTGGTGATTGCCCCTTTCGTCACATTGTAATCATGTGAGCTAATGATTCTTGCAGTATATGATGGTTTTGCTTCACGATATCAAGTTAGCATAACGTTTGAATTGAATGGGACTTTTCCCTAGATGTTTCCCTTGAGTACCTTAAGTGTTTCCTCATCACATGATGCATATTGAACATTCCAGCATGGCCGGGAATTGTACAGAACTACATTCATGCACGTTGAAGCGTTCCGTATGGAGCGTTCAAGGGAGAATATTGAAAGCTCGCATGATGCGAAAATAGTCAGTGGTCTAATGACAATTAATATATGTATGTATATGTAGGTTACATAATTGCGTGGATGTCGATACTGGATTTACACAACTGAGTGCCAGAGGCCCGAAGATAGTGTAAGTCACTTACTGACCTAACGCAGAGTGGTACAACATCATGACTCTAGGCTATAGGAAAAGCATAAAACTAATCGTGATTGGACAATTCATTTGTTCACTTCGTAGCAGGAGAGTATGAAATATAGCATTGTGAATTAAGCAATCTGATTGGATAGTTAGAATGTACCATTAATACAAATACATCCATACAGAGAGAGAGAGGGAGGTAAACTTGCTCAAGCTTCACACACACACACACCCCACCCAGAAATAATCTCTAGATATAACCCTGGTAAGTGTGCAAGCATCATAATTTTATTAAACTGACATTCTTAATAGAGAGCAGCTATATATAGTAACGTGTGTGGTACACCGAGATAGACATTGGAGGAACAAGAAATGTTACTTGTTGGCATATGTACCGTACCAAGGGGTGGGGAGATGGTTAGGTTATGTACCAGAAGTGATAATTACTAGTGATATACTATAGATTTAAATATTTTTCGTAGAAAGTATAAATGTGGGGGGGGGAAGGGCTTGAATATTTTTTTACCCAAATAGATTGTTATTTATTTTTACTTGTGTTTAATATTAAGGAATGGTAGAAGGTCTTGATGTCTGTGAAGAAGCTTATTGTATTAATAATCAACAGTTGCAGTTTTTCCAGTCGACTTCTAGAAGAAGACAATTCTTGTTGAAGCAGATGTTGGTAAGTGGGTGAGACATTTAATGTATGTGTGTTAATACTCTTATGTTTTCCCATGTACTGTGTGTGTGTGTGTGTGTGTGTGTGTGTGTGTGTGTGTGTATAACAGAACTCTTGTAATTGGGACCAAGTAGGGTTCACTAGTGGGGGGAGGGGAGGAATAGTTTTTCCCTACTTTGTAGTGTGCTATTGAGGCAATTTTATTGCAATTAATAATTGTTTTGCTACTGCCCAAGTTCCACCCCCCCCCTCCTCTTCCCATAATTAATCCCTGCGGCAACATCATATTAATCTTATTATAAAGTTGTGCCAGCTGTAGCCATTCTTTTGCTTGTACTGCAGATTGGAGGAGTGGAATTATCACCAAGATGGTTGGCTATATGTGGGAGGGGTGGAATCATTGTTGTGTGGGTGTGGTCATTGACATGGTCAAATTATAGGTGTGGTCTGTGTGGGTGTACTACTGTGGTAGGTGCGGTCATGGGGCATGGGGGTGGGGGGAGTGTGGCAATGTTTTAGATTATTGCCTAGTAGAATTGTAGGTGTGGTCATTGCTAAGGTCATTAATGATTGTTGTCATGTGTGGGAGTATTGCCATGGTGGGCATGGTCATATGCAGGTGTTTTGCTATGGTGGGTGTGGCAATGTGTTGGAGTGTTGCCAAATGAAATTTTAGGTAGGCAAAGTCAACATTTTAAAGGCAGGGCTTCATACAGAGGGGGGTGGCCCTAAAATTCCCCCCCCCCCCCCAAGAAATCTGAATTTTTAATTATAATTATAAATGGTAACTCAGAGCAAAATTCTTTTTTTATTATTAAAAAATGTAAACCAAAGCACAATTCTTCCACTTTTTTGTTTGAAAATCTCTAGAAATTCATCAAAGTTTACAGCCGAAAGTTCAGGGCCTCAATGGCAATTCTTACGAGCTGACGAAGGTTTTAGTCAGTGATACTGCTGCGTATACGGGTCTTAATGAGCTTCATATGTAGCTGGAAGATCTTTCAACTGATGCTGTTCCAAGGAAGGACGAGGGGTGTGTTCAAGAGTTTAAATGTTTCTGAAAAAATCCCCGTATACCTCTGAATTTTAACAGTGGATAAAGCAGCTAATATTAGCATTACCCCCCTCCCCCCTCCCCCCCAGAAAAAAATCCTGTATGAAGCCCTGAAAGGGGTTTGTCATTTTCAGGAAATAATTTATTTGGAGTAAATTTCTCCCACTAATATTATAACAACTTTGGAAGGGAGGAGGCAGGAGCCTAAACCCCTTACAATTGGCTAAAAATCCCTGTCTACTGCATTGTAGAACATGTTATCACTTGTGGTGGCTTTAAAATATTCCGTGAAGTGACTCACTTATGTAATTTTATTATTTTATTTTTGAAGTAGCTTCAGCTGGTAATTCCTCTGTGTAATTGAATAGTTATGATAGTCTTTGTAGCCACATGACTGGTCCACCCAATGATAGTGAGTGTTCATTACTCCTGCGAAACACTCTGAAGTCTAACCCTCCAAACCCCCTCCCCCTCTCCTACCAACACACAACACACAGACACTACACACACACACACACACACATGCACACGCATACACACACGCACGCACATGCATACACACATACACAAGCATACACACACGCATGCACACATGCATATACACACATACACATACACACATGTAATACTCAAGTGGACACTACACAGACTCACACACATGCACACTTCTATGAGCTGCAGACTATAAAAGTTAATCAATTATGTCATTTGTACACTCATCTCATTCGTTTATTTTATTTTTATGTCACCCATGCCTAATTACTTGCTGAGTCATGCTCAATAAGGGGTCACGTGAGGGTCGTGTTGTTAGAGTTGATTTGAATGATAAATTGAATGAACTGTCTAATAAGTCCTAACTAACCTCAGTCGTACCGCTTACTACTTGGCGCTCCATTATACGCCTACTTGGCAGCACCCTGAGAGGTGGTCCTCGTCCTACCACTTTGACTTATATTTTCCCTCCAGTGATGTGTACTGCACCAACTCCTTCCTATTTATGTCCTAGTCTTATTGAAACTACTGTGGTGTGGGTGGGTGGGGTTCTTTGCCACTAGCCAGGGTTTGATAACAGGATTTTTTGCTAGGGGGGGGGGGAAAGTCAAATAGCGACCTTATAGTTTTATTTTTTTTGTCCTTGCAATACTAGTAAGGTAAGGAAATTAAACTTATTTTATTATATTTATGTATTGATCAATTGATTACCTCTAATAAACAGCTTTGCTCATTTTGAAAGCTGAATAGCTCTGACATTAATTAAGCCAGACTCCTAATAGGTTATCCTTCTAGTTTGAAAGGAGTAGGTGTATCATTTTATGGATCACCAGTTCCAGTTTGAAAGTTGCTTTTAGCACTGGTCATTGTGAAGCAGCTTCCTGGTTGGTAAGGGTATATTTGTTGCTTTGGCAGACTGTAGAAGTTGCTGAGTAGTAGCTAATGGATATCAGAAAGTATTTTAGGAAAAAGAGACCTTGTGGCTCCAAAGGAAGTGAATCCGAACCCAAAAAAAGCAAATGTGATAGCTATGAATCGGTGGAACACAAGGAACAGATTCGAGCAGTGCAGCAGAGAGAGAGTGAGGAGGCGAGGGAGGAAGAGAGAAGAGGTGAGGAAAGAAGTGCAGCAGAGGGAAGAAGGGCAGCAGAGGGAAGAAGGGCAGCAGAGGAAAGAAGGGCAGCAGAGGAAAGAAGTGCAGCAGAGGGAAGAAGTGCAGCAGAGGGAAGAAGTGCAGCAGAGG